>ERZ1035027.7-NODE-7-length-188641-cov-51.909718_pt1 | contig 188641 bp, 193 predicted proteins | sample MGYA00520604_ERZ1035027 | MGnify/ENA primary metagenome ERZ1035027 (study PRJEB33766, sample SAMN09781743) | gut metagenome | biome: gut microbiome | host: Homo sapiens | place: Madagascar | study: EMG produced TPA metagenomics assembly of the PRJNA485056 data set...
AAGACAACTTTTATATCTTAACACCCTTTTGGATAGCTGTCAAGAGGTTTTTAAACTTGAATATACAATACAAGTGATAAGTACACAATAAAAACTCATAAGATTTTCTTGTAAAATAGAATTGAATGAACTAGTTACGAAAGGAAATCTTATGAGCTACCATCATTTTGTTAAGTCACTTCATCGTCATCAATCTCGTATTAGTCGTGAGTGGAATCGACAACTAAAAGAAGGAAGATATTCTCCAAGGAATGCACAGAAATCCTACTATATTGCTAAATCACACTGCTGGCGAAAACGTATGCTTGAAAGAGATCACAATTTAAGCAGTACCGTCAAACATCTATTTCTCGAGTATCAATGGTCTCCTGAAGAAATAGAAAGTCGGTTGTGATTAGAGTATGGAAAAACTGTTATTAGTTATCTAATAATCTATAGAACCATTTACTGAGAGCGCTTTGATGATAACTCACTATCTTATCGTGCTCGTGGTGGTATTCGTAAGCACCGCCATCGTGGAAAGACAAGTCATCAGACTATTCAACTGCAGGAAAACAAACTTAATAATAGGCCACGAAATGAAGTGTTCTATGGGGAAAGTATGTACTTAATTTGACAATTCAAGAAGGAAAAAAGCAGTACATTTAGTACTGCTAAATAAATTATTTAAAAATTCCTGTTACTCGCATTATATCCATATTTTTCAATAAAGTCTTGACGAAACTCGAGTAAGTTGTCATCAACAATAGCTTGACGCACCTTGGCCATCAAATTTACTAGGAAATAAAGATTATGATAACTTGTCAAACGAATTCCAAACGTCTCATCTGCTTTCAACAAGTGTCTCACATATGCACGTGTGTAATTTTGACACGTGTAACAATCACACTCTGGATCAATTGGGCTAAAGTCTTCTGCATAGGCAGCGTTTTTAACCACTAGACGTCCATTACTAGTCATACACGTCCCATTTCGAGCAATCCTTGTCGGCAAAACACAGTCGTACATATCAACTCCACGGATAACACCATCGATCAAACTATCTGGCGCCCCTACTCCCATAAGGTAACGCGGTTTGTTTTCAGGAAGTAGAGGTACAGTAAAATCTAGTACGGCATTCATCTCTTCATGAGTTTCTCCAACCGCAAGACCACCAATAGAATACCCTGGAAAATCCATAGAAACCAAATCATGGGCAGATTGTCTGCGAAGGTCTTCGAAACCAGCTCCCTGTACAATACCAAAGAGTCCTTGATCGTGTGGCCGACGATGTGCTTTTAGTCCACGCTCTGCCCAACGACTTGTACGTTCGATAGATTTTTTGACATAATCGTATGGCTGGTAAAATTGCGGACATTCGTCAAAGCTCATCATAATATCTGAGCCGAGATTATTCTGAATTGAAATAGCTTTTTCAGGAGAAAGAAACATCTTACTTCCATTAAGGTGATTTTTAAAGGTTACACCTTCCTCTGAAATGTTTCGTTTTTCCGCCAATGAGTAAACCTGGAATCCTCCACTATCTGTAAGAATGGCTTGGTCCCAATTCATAAACTTATGGAGTCCACCAGCTTTAGCAACAAGCTCATCACCAGGTCTCAGCCATAGATGATAGGTATTTGCCAAAATAATTCCTGAACCCATCTGCTTTAGTTCTTCAGGGGATTGTGTTTTTACAGTAGCTTGGGTACCGACAGGCATAAACATCGGAGTTGGAAAGGTGCCATGAGGCGTTATAATTTCTCCTAGGCGTGCTCCTGTGTATTTTTCTTTCTTTATTAGACGATATTTAATTGGAAAATCAGTCATTTATACTCCTTACGTTAGGAAAAACAATCCTAAGTATTTTTTAGCAAGCGAACATTATCCACAACTGCTTTAGTGTATCAAATTTTATAAGAATTGTCAGCTCTCTATTTTCAAACTGTCGATTCAAACTCTTTAAAGCCCATCACCTAACATTTTCAGCAAGTCAAAATCACCCGTACATTTATTTTGTACGACTAAACTTAAAAACAAACACTATTGTTAGATATTTAAGCTGTCTACTTGACAGGGGCCGTATCAGAACGGGCGGCTTGCTCTTCAGCTGAAAGACTCTGCTACCGGCCGAGGCCTAAAGGCCTACCGAATACTTCTCCTTCAGCACCATCCTGACTAGCTGCCCCGTCTAGTGGGAATCTTTATGATTACTTTCTTTGATTCTTCTCACCTGTAAACGGATCATACTCCTCAAATAGACTTAGCTGATCTGCTATCATGTCCTCTTGTAATGGATTACGAATATATTCTTCAATTCGCTTTTGATTTCGCCCAACCGTATCAACATAAAACCCTCGACACCAAAATTTGCGATTCCCATATTTATATTTTAAATTGGCGTGTTTATCAAACATCATTAATGCACTTTTACCTTTTAAATATCCCATAAATGAAGAAATACTTAGTTTCGGTGGTATACTCACTAACATGTGAATATGATCTGGGCAAGCTTCTGCTTCATGAATTTCAACGCCTTTTCTTTCACATAATAACCGTAAGATTTGACCAATACTTGCTTTGTATTTCCCATAGATTATCTGACGTCAATATTTGGGTGCAAACTCAATATGATACATAGAATTCCATGCAGTATGTGCTAAACTATTATTCTGTCTCAACAAAAATCCTCCTTTAATATATTAATTAGTGGTCGGGAAACCTTATCTAATAAAACACTTTAGTAGGAGGACTATTTGTTACATCGCTCAAAACTTTACGGAACCACTAGCACAGATAATAGTTCCGTAAAGACAACAAAAAAGCAACAGTCTCGAGCACTATTGCTTTTTTGTTGTCTTAAGCTGAAAGAACTTTACGTCCTTTACGACGACGAGCTGCAAGAACACGACGTCCGTTTTTAGTTGACATACGGTGACGGAATCCGTGTTTACGTTGACGACGGATTTTACTTGGTTGATAAGTACGTTTCACGTTGAATACCTCCTGATAAATTTTCGTATTCGTTTAGCCGGCTATTTTTGATCAGTTACTAAACATACCATATTATTTTATAGTAATAGCATGCTCTTGTCAAGAAATACTTAGAGATTATTTTCACCATATCTTGAAGTACTAGAAGATTCATTAATAAAAAGAACAGACTAATAACCGTAGTAGAGGGGTTTTAAAAATCTAGTATATATCACCCCTTAGCTATTTTTGCAATTTTTTTAAGCTTTGTTTTTCGCTTTTGCTCACTCATATATTCAACACGCGCAAACTAAGTGACTTTGACTAGTTTAATGCCACAAGTTTTTTAGGATTTGATATTTTAAAACTTTGGTGTAGTCTTGCGCAAAAGGAAAAATCTTTGGTGTATTATGTGTAGCAATGATCCCCACCGTATCACCAAGTCTACCTTTTAAACCACGTCATGGTACTCACGTTCTCCTGGATAGCCTTCTCGTTAAAATTGTCGCCAATTCGTATAGATAGTTGTTCGATACCTTTTTCTCTTATCTCTCCCGATTCCAGTTGTGATTAACTTTTCCTTTAGTTTGGTAGTATGACGTCTCATTTTGACCCTGTTTTTACTTTATTAGACAGAGACTGCTTTTCATTGTCAAAAAAACTAGCCTTAAAATAGGCACTGCACCCATGAAATGAGACACAAGAAAACACTCCTGTTGAAATCTGGTAAACTAGAAACAGGAGTGTAAGAATTCTCAGAAAAGAGACGACATAGCAGACAAAATCGAACAACTCTGTATAGAAAATCACTTTATTTACGGCTATCGAACCATCACTCGCTTGCTCAAGAAAATTCATAGTCCTATCGTTAATCAGAAAAAAGTTTATCGTATCACGAAGGAGAATGGATGGCTCTGTCGAACATGTCCCAAGAAAAGTACCAAATCTAGGTAAACCTTACCATGTAACAGACAATAAGCTGGATTGTGATTTTCAGGCAGACAAGCCTATGGAGAAGCTTGTCACAGACATCACCTACCTCTACTTTGGAAACTGTAGACTTTATCTTTCTTCGATCATGGATCTCTATAATCGTGAAATTGTAGCTTATACCATCTTCAAGTGCCAAGATACGGACTTTGTACTCGACACACTTAATCAACTTGAGGCTACCTCAAGGAGTACTTTTACACAGCAACCAGGGCTCTGTCTACACCTCAAAAGCCTACTATCAGGCTTGTACGGAAAAAGGCATCACCCGTTTCATGTCCCGAAAAGGAACACCAGCAGATAATGCCTGTATCGAATGGTTCCATTCTGTTCTCAAGTCTGAAACCTTCTATCTTCATAAGTGAAGAAACTCAATTAAAGATAGTATAATAGATATTGTTAAAAATGACATCATATTTTATAATGAAACTAGAATTCAACAAAAATTAAATGACCAGTCTCCTGTAGAGTACAGAAAACTGGTCGCATAAGAGGTTTTTTGCTTGTCCCATTATTGGGGTTCAGTGCCATAAGACTAGTTCCTGTAAGCAATAAACTCTATTCTAATTATACTTTTGTCACCACAACATAACGATTAGGATCATCACCTTCTGAGTGACTTTCTACACCTTCAATTTGAGAGAGAGACTTATGAATGATTTTACGTTCGCTGTTGGTCATTGGATCCATCACATACTCTCTCCCTGTTTCTTTTACTTTGGCTGCTATTTTTTCTGCTAAATCAATCAGAGTCTCTGTACGTTGCTCCAAATAATCACGAACATTAAGAACAACACTAGAGCGTTTAGAATGACGGTCGTGCAAATAATTTTGCGCTAAAAGTTGTAAAGACTTAAGAACCTTACCGTGATAGCCAATAACACGTCCTGGCTGGTCTGTCTCAATCTGTATAATGATATTACGACGATTGTGACTAACCTCCAGACTAGCATCAACATCCATTTCATAGATGATTTTTTCAAGATAAGATAAAACGTCATCTGAAGCTGCTTGAACATCTTCTAAATTGCTTTCAGAAGATTCATCTGAACTAAACTCAGATGCCACAAAAGAGCTAAAATCATCTTCTGATTCTGAAGTTTCTACAGTCTGAAGTTGAGCAATAGGTTCTAGTTTGGACGCAAGAGAAGTAACCTTAGGTTCTGTAGCATCCTCTTCTGATGACTCGCGCTTAACAGATAAAGGAATGATTCTCGTCTTTGGTTGCTCCTGTATTTTACCAGGCAACTCTTTCCCAAATGTCTCAGTAGCCACTGGTTGCGTTAAGATTTCCTGTGCCTCTTCCTTATTATCTGAACCCGTAACAAGCTTTGTCACTTTCTTGGAAGCAATAGTTTCCTCTTTGGAACTTGTAACAAAATCATCCGGCTGTGTTACAGCATCGGGAGCTACTTTAATGACATCGCAATCTGCTTTGTGAACTATTCCTTCATTTATCGGTTCAACGCTAACTTGGGCAGGTTTCTTTCCAAACCCTAAAAAACCTTTCTTCTCACGAGAAATCACCTTAATATGAGCCTTCATACGCGGTAGATTAAGATCTTTCAAACCTTTCTCTATAGCTTGTTCAACTGTTTGTCCAGAATAGACTACCATAAAAAGCCTCCTTATTTACGTTTATGCGCCTTTTTCTTCGCACGACGAATCTTAGCTTTACGTTCTTTTTCTTCTGCTTCCAAACGATTACGTTCTTCAATGATTTTAAACGGATTATTAAAAACTAAAACCTGAACAACTTGGAAGGCGTTTGAAACTGCCCAGTACAGTGCTACCCCTGAAGAAATCTGAGTTCCAAACCAGAAAATAAAGATTGGAAGCATGATATTCATAACAAGAAGCATTGCACTACGATCTTTAGCCGCCTTATTTGTCAACCAAGTTGAAAAGAAAGTGAAAGCAGCCGCCAAAATCGGAAGAATAAAATAAGGGTCTTTCTGACCTAGATCAACCCAGAGGAATGTTCCTTCTCGCAATTCTGGTACTCGTGTGAGTGCTCCATAAAGAGCCATCAAAATAGGAAATTGAATCAAGAGAGGAACAAAGCTTGCGTAAGGATTTACACCATGCTCTTTATAAAGATCTTGTTGTGCATAAGCAAGAGCTTCACGATTCTCGCGTCCAGGATACTCACTCTGCAAACGACGTAACTCTGGTTGCAACTCTTGTAGTTCACGGCTTGACTTAATTTGGCGATTATACAGAGGAATCATTACCGCACGAATTAAAATCGTGAAAATAATAATACCTAATCCAATAGAACCACCAAATGAAAGCCCTTGAATAGCCTTCCCAAACATTAAAATAAGACGTTCCCAAAGACCTGTAGAGTGACTTGTAACATCACTTCGTCCACACGCGGACAAAAGCAAGAGAGCTCCTGCACCTAAAACAGATATATTAAGTTTTTTCTTCACTAAAAACTCCTTTTTAATACGATAAAGAACTGCTTCGCTTCCATTCATTAAGAGTATCTCAAAAATCAGGAGTGATTTTAGTTTATCCTACAATGTAAAGAAGCAAAATAATCTACTAGTCCTTATATAACTTTGCTATTTTTAAGACATGAACGAGATTGCTATAAATGTCTTGATAACTTAAGTCTTCGACACCTTTACGAGCAATAACGACAAAATCTTGATGTTCTAACTGAGATGACATGTCCATCAGTGCATGTCGTAGACGACGTTTTACCCGATTCCGAGTAACCGCATTACCAAGACGCTTACTGACTGACAAACCCACTCTAAAATGAGGCAGATCACGATCCAGACAGTAGACAACAAATTTCCGATTAGCAACACTGTGTCCTGCATCAAATAATGCTTTAAAGTCTTTCTCTTTCTTAACGCGATAAGATTTTTTCAAAATGCGACTCCAAACTCAAAATTAGTACTATTATATCATAAATAGCAAAAAAGCCCAAAACCTTATGGTTAGGGCCTTAGAGACTTATTTTTTTAGAGCTTTTTGAGCTTCTTTGATTTGCCATTTAACCTGGTCAAAACCAGTTCCGCCAAGGGAATGACGACGTTCAACAGCTATATGAGATTTGAGTGTCTCATAGATGTCCTCTTCAATTAAATCTGAAACTTCTTGATAACGTTCGAGAGGAACATCCTGAAGGTAATAACCAGCTTTGGTACACTCAAGAACGAGCTTTCCAACAATCTCATGTGCTTCACGGAATGGAAGGCCTTTAGACGCAAGATAATCAGCCAACTCTGTGGCATTTGAAAAATCTTTTTCTGTTGACTCTGCCATATGTTTGTCGTTAACAGTCATTGTATTGAGCATGCCTGCGAGAATATCAATAGCGACAGTAATCGTCTCTACCGTATCAAACATACCTTCTTTATCTTCTTGGAGATCTTTATTGTAGGCCAAAGGTAGTGATTTCATCACAGTCAACAGTCCAATCAGATTACCATAAACACGACCTGATTTCCCACGAATTAGTTCTGCCATATCTGGGTTTTTCTTTTGAGGCATAATGGACGAGCCTGTTGAAAAAGTATCAGATAGAGTTACAAACTTAAACTCGTTAGAACACCAGTTAATGATTTCCTCACAAATACGTGTCATATGCATCATGAGAATACTTGAGTTTGACAAGAATTCGAGAATGAAGTCACGGTCGGAAACAGCATCCAAGGAATTGCTATATGGTTTTGCAAAGCCCATTAAGTCAGATGTCATATTACGATCAATAGGGAAAGTTGTCCCTGCTAGAGCGGCAGCACCAAGTGGGGAAATATCGGTATGCTTGATATTAAATTCAAAACGTTCAGAATCACGTGTGAACATGTTGTAGTAAGCCATCAAGTGGTGACCAAAAGAAATCGGCTGAGCATGCTGTAAGTGGGTGTAACCTGGCATAATTGTGTAGGTATGTTTGTCTGCTAGACTTACCAAGGTATTACGTAAATTATCAAGTTTCTCAATAACTTCCACTAATTTAGCTTTCAGATATAAGTGCATATCTGTCGCTACTTGGTCGTTACGTGAACGCGCTGTATGAAGCTTTCCTGCCACAGGTCCAATTTTAGCCGTTAAAAGACTTTCCATATTCATATGAATATCTTCGTTAGAAACATCGAATTCTAGCTTACCAGCCTTATATTCCTCCAGAAGCTCTTCCAAGCCTTGTTTAATTTGTAAAGACTCCTCCTTGGTAATAATTCCTGTCTCACCCAGCATGGTTACATGGGCAATAGATCCTTTCAAATCAAACTCTGCCATTTTTTGGTCAAATGAAATTGAAGCACCAAATTCTTCTACCCATTTTTCAAGACTAGCTTCGAACCGACCGCCCCATAGTTTATGATTTTCTGCCATAGTTTTATTTTGAAGATTGCCCCACGCTGGGATAATCTTCCATCCTTTCTTAATACTTATAACAAGCAACGACCTCTTTGGTCACAATAACTTAAATGAAAAAAGCTAGATAGTATTTGTCTAGCTTAATTTGTCTCTCTGGACACTTGTTTTCCTAAAACCCGATCTCTGTCGTAGTTTATTTAGGCTCGTGACGCCTCTCAGAACGCCTTAACGATAATAATATAAGTTATAAGAAAAGAGTATCAGATGTGGCTCTCTGGACACTTTTATCTGATAAGAAGCGTTATTCTTCTAATAGCCTACTTTTCTTATGAAATTTGTCATTAATTGTCAAATGGATGGTTAACTTGTGAATTAACCTGAGTTGGAAGACCCCAAAGCTTGATAAATCCAATCGCAGCATCCTGATCAAAGCTGTCAGCTGATGTATAAGTAGCTAAGTTTTCATCATACAATGAATTAGCTGATTGACGTGCTACTACTTGAGCATGCCCTTTGTAAAGCTTAACTTTAGCGATACCATTAACAACTTTTTGTGTTTCCTTAATATAAGCAATGATAGCTTGTGTGGCTGGGCTAAACCACAAGGCATTGTAGATAAGGTTTGACAATTCATTTTCAAGAATTGGTTTAAAATGAGAAACTTCACGTACCAAAGTTAAGTCCTCAATTTCTTTATGAGCTGTCAAAAGGGCAATAGCTCCTGGACATTCATAAATTTCACGAGATTTGATACCTACAAGACGGTTCTCAACGTGGTCGATACGTCCGACACCATGCTTACCAGCGATAACATTCATTTCTTGAATAAGGTCAGCCAATTTCATTTCTTTACCGTTAAGAGCAACTGGCTTCCCTTCTTTGAAAGTAACATCGACATATTCAGCTTCATCTGGCGCAGACTCTGGTGAATTGGTAATCCCAAAAGCCTCTTCTGGAGCTTGATTCCAAGGATTTTCAAGAACACCACACTCATTGGCACGTCCCCAAAGGTTTTGGTCGACTGAGTAAGGATTATCAAGGTCTGCTGGAACTGGAACACCATTAGCCTTAGCATACTCAATTTCTTCCTCACGAGACCATTTCCACTCACGCACTGGTGCTACTACTTTAAGATCTGGATCTAGGGCAGCGATGGCAACTTCAAAACGAACTTGGTCATTACCTTTACCAGTACAACCGTGAGCGATAGTTGTTGCACCTGTTTTATGAGCAATTTCAACTAATTTTTTAGAAATAATTGGACGGCTAAGGGCTGAAACTAAAGGATATTTTTGTTCATAGTAAGCGTGAGCTTGAAGTGCTGGAAGCACATAATCTTCAGCAAACTCATCTTTAACATCAAGCACGTATGACTCAACAGCTCCAACTGTCAAAGCTTTATCATGGATAAACTCAAGATTTTTACCTTCACCGACATCCATACAAACGGCGATAACATCGTAATCTTTTTTAAGCCATGTAATAGCGACTGAGGTATCAAGACCTCCCGAATAGGCAAGAATAACTTTCTCTTTTGACATAATATTTTTCTCTTTTCTTATATTTTCTTGTGGTTGCTATCTCTATCAACCTTACGAGATTAATTATATTGCATATTTATTCACCTGTCAACACTTTTTCGTTATTTTTTTATATTTATTTCGTATTTATTTGTTTTTATTTATTGTTTCAACCTAAAAAGTGCTTAATTCTTAATTTTTATTCAATTTTATGCAATGTCAGATTGAAAATAAATAACATCCTTGAAACTGTTTAAATAGATTCAAAAGCATCTTTAACTATTTATCTTCTAAAATGCCAAAAGGCCTGTACAAAGTACAGACCTTTTGAACAACAGCATCATCGGTAGAGAACACAACAGCAATTTTAGATAGAATGAATGTCGTTTTTTATCCTGAACTGCAATTTCTTAGTCTATTTTTTATAAATTTCATCACTAAAAACCATCTATTTAGTATTTTTACAGAAATTAGTTACTTATTAAGATAATCATATACTTTTTTAGACTGATAAATTGCAAAATATAGTGCAACAAAAAACTCATAGCCTTTCATTGGTGTAAACTGTAAGTAACCACACAAACAGATCACGACTAACATTAAAAGAGCCAATAGACGTAGAACCGTAAACAAAACGATCATCTCTAGACTCTCGCTTTTCCTTTCAAAAATCAACCTACTCTATTGTAAGATAAATATATAATTTAACATCATTCCTATTAGAAAAAACTAAAAATATAAATCTATTTTTCCTAGTTAAGAACCATCAACTATTCAGCTGACAGTCAGACCATGTCACATGTAAATTTATTTACAAAACATAAAAAAGAGCCTAGATACCCCGAGCTCTTTAACTGACTGATAACCTCAATTTATGGATACATGTCAATGACGTAGTAGAAATACCAAATCTTCACTTCTCTCTACTTTTTATTACAAATCTATAAAACTAATTTAAAGTTTTTAAAGTGATGATATAACTACATTATATCATCATTCTATTACAAAAACACTCTTAACTAAAATCATATAATTGCTGACATATTGTTTATGCATATTCGAAAACCCAACAAATGTTGGGTTAGTTTTTTATAGTGTTGCAAGAACTTGATCAATATGTTTAATAGATTTTTCACGACCAAGTAAAAAGATAGTCTCTGGTAATTCTGGGCCGTGCATCTCTCCTGAAACAGCGATACGAATTGGCATGAAGAGGTTTTTCCCTTTAATTCCTGTTTCTTTTTGAACAGCCTTAATTTGTGGGAAAATATTTTCTGTAACAAACTCGCTATCTGACATATATTCGAGTTTAGCTTTAAAGGCCTTAAGTACTGTTGGTACTGTTTCACCAGCCATAACTTCTTTTTCAGCCTCTGTCAATTCTGGGAAATCTTCAAAGAAGAGGTCTGTGAGAGGTACAATTTCTTCTGCAGCTGTCATTTGTGGTTTGTAGAGTTCCACTAATTTTTCAGCTTTATCTGTCAAACGACCAGCTTCTTCCAAGAAAGGTTTGCAAAGAGCAAAGACCTTATCGAAATCAGCATTCTTGATGTAGTCATTACTCATCCAATCCAGTTTCTTCTGGTCAAAGGCCGCTGGAGACTTGCTTAGACGGTTCTCATCAAAAAGTTTGATAAGTTCTTCGCGAGAGAAGATTTCGTCCTCGCCACCAGGATTCCAACCTAGAAGAGCAATAAAGTTGAAGACCGCTTCTGGAAGGTAACCTTTTTTACGGTAATCTTCGATAAATTGAAGGGTATTAGTATCACGTTTAGACAACTTCTTACCAGTTTCAGAATTGATGATAAGGGTCATGTGTCCAAACTCAGGTGCTTCCCAACCAAGAGCCTCATAAACCATAAGCTGTTTTGGTGTATTGGCAATGTGGTCATCTCCACGGATAACGTGTGAAATTTGCATATCGTGGTCATCAACAACAACCGCAAAGTTGTAAGTTGGGTAACCATCCTTCTTCTGGATAACCCAATCACCACCGATATTGCCACCTTCAAATTCGATATCTCCTTTAACGATATCATGCCATTTGTAGATTCCTGACTCATTAACAGCCAAACGAACTGTAGGAATAATGCCAGCCGCTTCACGTTCTGCGATGTAGGCAGCTTTTTCTTCTTCAGTCATACCAAGGAACTCGTTAATATAACGAGGTGTTTCACCTGCTGCTTCTTGACGTTCACGTTCTGCAGCCAACTCTTCTTCAGTTACATATGACTTGTATGCCTTACCTTCTGCCAAAAGTTGATCAATATATTTTTGGTAAAGTGGCAAGCGCTCTGATTGACGGTAATTTTCATGTGTTTCAGGACTTTCATCCCAGTCAATTCCCAACCAACGCAAGTTATCAAGCTGTGAACGTTCACCATCTTCAACGTGACGTTTACGGTCAGTATCTTCAATACGGATAATGAATGTACCACCATGATGACGTGCATAAAGGTAGTTAAACAATGCTGTACGAGCATTACCAATGTGTAGAAGCCCTGTTGGACTTGGTGCGTAACGAACGCGGATATCTTTAGCCAAGATAAATCTCCTTTTTATGTTTCATTCTTCAGTCTTTGGATACCTGGTTAGCTTGAAGGCTCTCCCCAAGCTTAAGCATAAGCTTATAAGTACCAATCCTTTTTATTATAACACAATCTAAAGGTGGTTCGAGGAATTTTGTCAAAAAAACGACTACCTAAAGGTAGACGTTTTCGATAGTTTACTTAACGTGTTTTGCAAGATCTTTTTGAGCTTTGTCATTAGATTTTGCTTTCTCTTTAAGCCAATCTTTATAAGCTGAATCATATTGTTTCTTAGTTACAATATCATCTTGAGATTTAATATACTTGAAGTAGTAAGTAGAGCCTTTATCACCAGCTTGAGCGTAAGCTCCTGAGAATGGCTGGATGCGAGAAACTACCGTTGCCGCACCACTGTAAGCGGTAGTTGGAAGATAGAGGGCACTATCTGTCAACCATGCTTGAGCTTTAGCATATTTTTTATAACGAAGTGTCAAATCTGTAGTTTCCTTAGAAGCATCTTCAACTAATTGGTCATATTCTTTAAGACCTACTTTTTCCACAGCTTGACTATTTGGATTGTCGTAACCCATAAAGGACTTGGTGTTTTCGCTACTAGTCGTTTTCAAAACATCAAGATATGTAGATGGATCGAGGTAATCAGGCTCCCAAGCAACACCAACTGACAAGTCCCAATCCTCTGCTGCTGCATTCGAAGCATAGTAAGTAATATTGTAGAAATCGTCAGCTGACAATTGATGGATATCAATTACAACATTCTCTTTTCCAAGTGTAGCTTCAATAGACTGTTTGAGAGATTGCACTTGATTCACAAAAATTTTACTTGTTTGATTTACTGGAACGTCCAAATGAATCGGGAACTGAACTCCTTCTGATTGAAGAGCTTCCTTAGCTTTCGCGAACTCAGCCTTAGCTTTTTCTGGATTGTAAAGACCATCCTGACTATCTGCAAGATTCACACCAGACCACTCATCACCATAAGCTGGAAGTTGATCCATTACCATTGTTCCGAAATCTTTACCATCTGCCTGAACAAAGTCTGGTTTAACAAAGATATTACGAACAGCTGTATTAGCACTTTCTTTACCATTCAACTGAGCCGCATAATTTGTACGATCAATGGCAAATCCTAATGATTGACGGAAATCCTTATTAAGAAGTGCTGCTTTAGTTGATGATTTCTGTTGGTCATTTTCTTTAGAGGTATTATTGTAAGTTTGGCGATCAATATTAATACCAACCCCCTCTACTGATGCTGCTGGTTGGGTAGTATAGATATTATCTTTATACTTTTTAGAAACCTTAGAATAATTTGAGCTAGTAGGGAAGAGGCGAGCTAATGTATAGACACCATCAGTGAACTTACGTTCCAAAGACTCTTGATCTGATCCATCATCATAAGTTAATTTGATATTGTCAAAGTAGACATTATCCTTATCCCAATAATTTTCATTCTTGGTGAACTCAATAGATGATTTAGTTGTCAAAGCTTTAAGAAGATATGGTCCGTTATAAAGAATAGACGTTGGATCCGTTGACTTACCAAAATCTTTTCCTTTAGATTTCAAAAATTCTGCGTTAACAGGCCAAGTGACAGAGTAAGTCAATTTTGAATTCCAGTAAGGCATTGGTTGGCTAAGTGTATATTGCAAGGTGTGATCATCAACCGCTTTGATACCTACAGCTGAAAAATCTTTGTTAGCTCCAGAAAGGTAGTCATTCAGACCTTTAACTGAGTTTTGTAGCAAATAGATAGCTTCAGACTTTGTATCTGCGGCATGTTTAAGTCCTGTTACAAAGTCCTTAGCAGTCACATCTGCATATTCTTCGCCGTCTGAAGTGTACCATTTGATCCCCTTACGAATCTTGTAAGTATATGTTAACCCATCTTGAGAGACAGACCAATCTTCAGCTACAGATGGTTTTAAATTACCGTATTGATCATTTTCAAACAAACCATCAACACCATTACTAACAGCTGTCGTCATGTTTTTCTTATTTGTAGCAAGATAGTCTAGGGTTGCAGGATCACCTCCGTAAACATAGTTATAAGTCTTTCCAGACATCTTACTTGATGATGAGCAAGCCGTTAAAACACCTACAGACAACAGGCCTACGGCTACCAGTAAAAATACCTTACTCTTTTTCATTCATTGCCTCCTTAAATTGTAACGTAAAAAGTTTTAAATCAAAAATGATGTGTATATGCGTAAATTATATCATAACCTTCAACAATCAACACTACTTTCTGAAGATTTTTTATTTTCTACTCAAGTATTCCTATCTAGCTCAATTAAAAAAACCTATCCGAAGATAGGCTTTTACTATTCTTACAATGAGTTAGGATCAACTTTGATACCAGCACCTTGTGTAGTAGTGATTGAAAGGTTTGTGATGTAAGTACCTTTCGCTGTAGCTGGTTTAGCTTTTTGAATAGCATCGTTAAATGCTTTAAAGTTTTCAACCAATTTTTCAGCTTCGAATGAAACTTTACCGATGATAGCTTGTACGTTACCTGCTTTATCAGCACGGTAAGTGATTTTACCACCTTTAGACTCTTCAACTGCTTTAGCAACGTCCATAGTTACTGTACCAGTTTTAGGGTTTGGCATCAAGTTACGTGGTCCAAGGACACGTCCAAGACGACCAACGATTGCCATCATGTCTGGTGTTGCAACAACAACGTCAAAGTCAAGCCATCCACCGTTGATTTTAGCAACGAGTTCGTCTTCACCAACGAAGTCAGCACCTGCTGCTTTAGCTTCTTCAGCTTTAGCACCACGGGCAAATACAAGAACACGTTGAGTTTTACCAGTACCGTTTGGCAATACCATTGCTCCACGGATTTGTTGGTCAGCTTTCTTAACGTCGATGTTAAGGTTGTATGATACTTCAACAGTAGCATCGAATTTTGCGAAGTTAGTTTCTTGTGCAAGAGCTACAGCTTCTTCTACGCTGTAAGCTTTTGTGCTGTCGATTTTCTCAAGAGCAGCACGCATTTGTTTGCTTTTTTTAGCCATGTTAATTATTTCTCCTTGTGTAATGTGGTCATAACGACTTTCATCTTCCACGTCACTCAGCGAAGTGAGACGACGTCTGTGGTTTTCTTGTTAACTGAATTAGTCAGTAACAGTGAATCCCATTGAACGTGCAGTACCTTCGATCATACGCATAGCTGATTCGATGTTTGCAGCGTTCAAGTCAGGCATTTTAGTTTCAGCAATTTCTTGTACTTGTGCACGAGTTACTGAAGCAACCTTAACTGAGTTTGGAGTACCTGAACCTTTTTCAACACCTGCAGCTTTTTTCAAAAGAACAGCAGCTGGTGGTGTTTTAGTGATGAAATCAAATGATTTATCTTCATACACAGAGATAACAACTGGGATAATCATACCAGCTTGATCAGCTGTACGAGCGTTAAACTCTTTAGTGAATCCCATGATGTTGATTCCGGCTTGACCAAGAGCTGGTCCAACTGGTGGAGCTGGAGTCGCTTTACCAGCAGGAATCTGAAGTTTTACGATGTTTTCGACTTTTTTAGCCATTTTGTAATTTCCTCCTATTGTGGTTTTGGCGGTAAGTAAGTTTTGTTACCTCCCACAAGTATGTTTTTACATACCCTATCTATTATACAGAAATTCTTTTTAGATGCAAGAATTTCTTATTAAGTTTAGGAAAAAATTTACATAAAGGCCTTTTCGAGGTAAAATAGATTTATGATTCTATATAAATTCTTTGCTATAGCATTTTTCATTTTAACACCTATCTTTGCTTTTATTATCCACCGCTTCTTCAGTTTAAAATATCTCGGGCTTAATTTCGCTGACCTTACCTTCCCACTTTATTTTATTGAGGTGGTTGCTGTATCAGCCCGTTTCTTTACCCATAGTTTTTTGCCTTACATCACCATCTTATTATCCTTGGCGGCTATCATTATCACGATTCAGATGCTAAGCAAAACACAATCTTTCAAATTTAAACGTTTTCTTAAGTTGTTCTGGCGTATCAGCTTTTTTATCACCAGTCTTTTCTATTTAGGGACCGTGATTCTCATTTTTATCGTTTCTTAAAAACTAGATTAACTCAGCGTTTATATTGTGTGCTGAGTTTTTTTACATTGAATTATAAAAAAGCAGGCAACCATGCCTGCTTAACTTTTCGGTATTAGGGATGAACTTGAGTCATTCGACCAGTATCTACATCATAAACCGCACCGGAGATGATAACATCCTCAGGAATAAGCGGTGACTGACGAAGAATAGCCATATCTTCACGAACACTCTCTTCTACATCTGTGAATGGAAGAAAATCTTGATCAGAAACATCAACACCAAGTTCTTTATTGAGATAGGCGGTAAACTCATCATTCTTAAAGGTCTGAGCACCACAATCTGTATGGTGAAGAACTACGATTTCTCGTGTCCCCATCTGTTGTTGAGAAATAACCAAAGAACGAATCATATCTTCCGTCACACGACCACCCGCATTACGCAAAATATGAGCGTCACCTAGGGCCAACCCCAAGGCCTGGGCAACGTGAAGACGTGAATCCATACAAGTCACAATAGCCACCTTAGTCTTTGGTTTCAAGGGAAGATGGGCTGTCCCGTGGAGGTCAACATAGGCTTTGTTGGCATTGAGAAAGTTTTCAAAATAAGACATAATAACTCACTTTCTAATGAAGAAAATAATTTGACTATCAAATTATTCACACACTATCTTATCATCTTTTTATTAACTTGTCAGCTATTGAGTTTGCAATATAAAAAGGAGAATAGATGCTAAGAAGCATCCACTCTCCTTCAATTTATACTATGAACGTTTTGGTAAGTATCTATTAAGCAAGCCTGCAAAGGTTTGAAGATTGAGACTTTGAACATAAATTTCACCTGTTCCTCTAAAGGTATTAACAACACCCTCTCCTGTTCCAATAGACTGCCAGAAACCATTTTCCAAGTGAATATTATAATCAAGTGTCTGACTCCAGGCAACGACATGAGCATTATCAATAGTCACTTCTTGATTGTTTAGCTCAATTTTTTTAATAGAACCGTAGGCATTCGCCAAGAGTGTTCCTTGACCTTGGGTTGTCATCACAAAGAAACCACCCTGACCACCAAAAATAGCCTTACCAACAGACTGGAGCTCCATTGTATAGTAAGCTGTGCCATCAAGTGCTAGAAAGGCACCGTCATTTAGTCGGTACTGTTTTTCACCTAAATAAAGTGGAATCACCTGACCTGGAGAATCAGGGGCCAAGGCTATATAACCGTTATTGGACTGTGAGACAACCTGAGTAATAAGGCTACTTTCGCCCGAAACCATTGAACGCCCAACGGCTTTTACAAAGCGACCTAGACCTGATCCACTGGCATTTAATTTGGTACTCAGTGTCACATTAGGTGTGTGATATACCATGCTGCCACGCTGGATAAAGACTGTTTCACCTTGATTAAGAGATAACTCTACTAAAGGGAATTGCATGTTGCTGTCTGTGAAAAATTGCATAATAAATACCTCCCTATCCTTATGAAAAGTATAGCATTGGAGGTATAATTTTGCAAACGTTTTCAAATTGACTTTTTAAGAAAAGACTTTTTTGAGTACTTCTCCTACCGTCGTGACCCCAACCACCTTGATACCTTCTGGAATCTTCATGCCATGAAGCGAATTTTTAGGAGCATAAATCTTAGTAAAACCTAGTTTAGCAGCTTCATTGATACGCTGCTCAATACGAGTCACACGACGGATCTCTCCTGTCAAGCCAATTTCTCCTATGAAGGCTTCTTGTGGATTCGTTGGAAGCTCCTTGTAACTAGAAGCGATAGCAACGGCAACTGCAAGGTCAATAGCTGGCTCGTCCAATTTGACACCACCAGCTGATTTGAGATAGGCATCTTGATTTTGGAGAAGAAGGCCGCAACGTTTCTCTAAGACAGCCATGATAAGGCTGACACGGTTAAAGTCCAGTCCCGTCGTTGTCCGCTTTGCATTGCCAAAGACGGTCGGTGTCACCAAAGCTTGAACCTCAGCTAGGATAGGTCGACTCCCCTCCATTGTGACAACAATGGCAGAACCTGTGGCACCGTCTAGGCGTTCTTCTAAGAAGACTTGGCTAGGGTTTATTACCTCTACCAGACCACCTGACTGCATTTCAAAAATCCCAATCTCATTGGTTGAACCAAAACGGTTTTTAACTGCCCGCAGAATACGGAAGGTATGATGACGTTCCCCCTCAAAATAGAGCACAGTATCCACCATGTGTTCCAACATACGTGGTCCAGCCAACTGTCCCTCCTTGGTCACATGCCCAACAATAAATGTAGCAATGTTATTGGTTTTGGCAATCTGCATGAGTTCGGCAGTTACTTCACGAACCTGGGACACAGATCCTTGAACGCCAGAGATCTCTGGGCTCATGATGGTCTGAATTGAATCGATAATAAGGAAATCAGGTTTGATAGCCTCGACTTGGCTACGGACTGCTTGCATATTGGTCTCAGCATACAGATAAAATTCGTTATCAATATCACCTAAACGTTCACTCCGCAATTTGATTTGCTCGGCCGATTCTTCCCCAGAAACATAGAGGACCGTTCCCTTGTTAGCCAGCTGTGTTGACACCTGTAAGAGGAGGGTCGATTTCCCTATTCCTGGATCTCCTCCAATAAGAACCAAACTCCCCGGAACCACACCGCCACCTAAAACACGGTTAAACTCGTCCATATCAGTTTTTATGCGGGCGTAATTAATTGAAGAGACTTCTTTTAATTTAGTAGGTTTGGACTTTTCACCCGTCAAACTGACACGGGCATTTTTAACCTCCTGCACCTCAACTTCTTCCTCAAAAGAGGACCAAGAAGAACAATTGGGACAACGTCCTAGATATTTGGGTGAATTGTAGCCACATTCTCTACAAACAAAAGTTGATTTTTTCTTAGCTATGATTCTAATCCTTTCCTTTCATGATAAACTCATACATTGCCATCTACCCCTATAAGCTCTAGCTTTTAACACCATTTCTCTAGAAAAACTCTTTTAAATCCAGATTGGTTAAGCAATAAGCCCGATGCTTCTCAAAGATACGAGAAGATATAACCAGCAAGCCGGCCGCAAATTTCTTCTATTTTCCAGTTGACCCGAACCCACCAGTTCGAACGCCATCTGCTTCGTCCCCATCTGCGATTAAGAAAGGTGCAAAGACAGCCTGAACCATGCGTTCGCCAACTTCAAGAGTCACGGGCTGATCAGTAATATTTTTCATCTGGGCGAAGATGTGACCTTCATTTCCAGGATTTCCATAGTAATCGCCATCAATAACTCCAACTGAGTTGATTAAGACCAGACCTTTTTTACGAGGGTTAGAGGAACGGTCATAGAGATAGAGAACCTCACCAGGTTGCATGTAAGCCTTAACACCTGTTGGTACGAGAACAATTTCCCCAGGAGCAATGACAGTATTCTCCGCAACCTTTAAATCATAGCCAGCCGCATGAGCAGTCTCCCGCTTTGGAAGTAAGTCCTGATTGTTATAGGTTGATACAAGTTCAAATCCACGAATTTTAGTCATTATTTTTCCTTTCTACATCAGTTAACTAATTCTTGTAAAATCAGCTACACTGAATTTAAGAAGAATATTTCTTAAATCTATCCTATTATAATCTATTCGAAATAAGATGACAAAAGTAATAGTCTAATCGTATTCTCATCAAACGAAGATTGACTTTTACCTAGGAAAACGCTAACATTATACTAGATATAATACTTTTAAGGAGAGTTGTCATGAAATTCATCGGACTTGTTGGTACGAATTCAAAACGTTCAACTAATAGACAATTATTGCAATATATTCAGAAGCATTTTGCAGATAAGGCAGAAATTGAACTTGTAGAAATCAAAGATCTTCCTGTCTTTAACAAACCTGCCAATAAGCAATTGCCAGAAAGTGCACTAGAAATCGCTAAAAAAATCGATGAAGCTGATGGTGTCATCATTGGAACACCTGAGTATGACCACTCAATTCCGGCTGTTCTCATGAATGCTTTGGCTTGGCTCTCATACGGTGTTTTCCCTCTTTTGAATAAGCCTGTTATGATTACAGGGGCATCTTATGGAACTCTAGGAGCTTCTCGTGCACAGCTACAACTTCGTCAAATTTTGAATGCTCCAGAAATCAAAGCTAATGTGCTTCCAGACGAATTTTTGCTCTCACATTCCCTTCAAGCTTTTGATAGCAACGGCGATTTAGTTGACCTTGATGTCATCAAAAAATTAGATGCTATTTTCGATGACTTCCGTCTCTACGTCAAAATTACTGGTAAACTCTCACATGCTACAGAGTTGCTACATAAAGAAGCTGAAGACTTCGACTGGGAAAGCCTATAAGACAGGAGAATATAAACTATGAAATTTGTTGGACTCGTTGGAGCAAATTATGACCAATCATATAACCGTAAACTGCTCGAATTTATCAGAAGACATTTTAAAATTAAATTTGAACTTGAAGTTTTAGAAATTGATGAAGTCCCTATGTTTAACCAAGATGAAAAATGGGACGAAAGCTTCCAACTTCGCTTACTTAATAACAAAATTACACGCGCTGACGGCGTTATCATCGCAACACCTGAACACAACCACACTATCTCTGTAGCTCTTAAATCAGTTTTAGAGTGGCTCTCATTCGAAGTGCACCCATTTGAAAACAAGCCTGTTATGATTGTTGGTGCTTCTTATTACGATCAAGGGACTTCACGTGCCCAAGTGCATTTGCGTAAAATCCTTGAAGCACCTGGTGTCAACGCTTATACCCTTCCAGGTAATGAATTCTTGCTTGGAAAGGCTAAAGAAGCTTTTGACCTTGAGGGAAACATTACTAACGAAGGTACTATTAACTTCCTTGAACAATGCTTAGATAATTTCATCCAATATGTAGGAGTGGTTTCTAAATTGAAAAAACCAAAACCAATTGAACCTGAAGACTTGGATTGTAACAACCCAATCGCTACAACTGTTACTGAGGTCGACCCTGACGATCCAGAATGGGTAGAAAAAGTAGCTGAAATTACTGGTGCGGTATCAGGTGATACCTACGTGAAATTGGATCACGGTATTTTGACGGTTAACCAAATTGACATGTTTCTCAAGGCTATGCCGTTTGAATTGACCTATGCTGATGATAATAACCAGTTCCTATACTACAATAACGCCCATCAAGATCCTGATACTATGTTTGCCAAACGTGTGCCACCTCAATCTGGTAGCCGTATGTCAACTGTTCACGGCTCACTTCCACCAGCTCGTATGAAAAATGTAGAATGGGTTATCGGTACACTTCGTAATGGTAACCAAGAGTATGTTCGTACGATTGTTCCAGGATCACCTGAAGGAGTTATCAATACGCATAACTATCAGGCTATGTACTATGATGATGGTTCTTATGCAGGAATCAATGAAATCGTCTTTAACTTTAAACCATGGCTTGACTGGTATCTCGAAACAACTGGTCAACGCCTTGTCGGAGGAAGCGGTCCTTTTGCACCAGCTGCAGCTAGTCATGGCGGTAGCGACGCCACATCTGGAGCATCAGATACTGGTGGTCACGGTGGCGACGCAGCCCCAGCCGCAGATGCCACATCTGGAGCATCCTCATATTAAGACTTGGAAAAGTTGGGACAAAATGTCCTGACTTTTTTTCATGGTTATCTTAGATTCATTTTCACTCGAGCTTGCGCATTTGCCGTGCTCCAAGCTACACATTTTAGAGGTAAACCTATGTCTCAATTTCAAGAAAAAGTTTTCGCTGCTTGCGCTAAAAAAGAAGCTCTCTTTGACGAAAGTCTGGGACGCTATGCCTTGCGTTCTATGCTTGCAGGAGCTTATCTTACCATGTCAACTGCTGTAGGAATTATTGGTGCAGATGTTATCGCTACGGGTATTCCAGCCCTTTCCCGCTTCGTCTTTGCTTTTATCTTTGCTATCGGATTGGTCTTCGTTCTCATTTTCAATGGAGAGTTGGCTACTTCAAACATGATGTTCCTGACCAGTGGTGCCTATTATGGTAAAATCAAATGGAGCAAGATGTGTGCCATCCTCCTCTACTGTACCTTCTTTAATTTTATCGGTGCCCTTATCTTGGCCTGGTTCTTCAACCAATCCTTCTCTTTCCAACATTTGACTGACAAGAGTTTCTTAGTTACTGCTGTCTCAACCAAGCTTGGAAAAACAGATTGGATGAACTTTACAGAAGGTATTACCGCTAATATGTTCGTTAATATTGCCATCTTAGGCTACATGCTCCTCAAAGAAGAATCTGCCAAAATTTTCATTGCGCTATCAGCTATCTTTATGTTTGTATTTTTGATTAATGAACACTTGATTGCTAACTTTGCCTCTTTCATGTTGCTCGGTTTCAACGGTGTGCGTGATGCTGTGGATAATTTCACTTTGGCAAATATTCTACGTCAGTGGGTAGTCGTTTTCTTCGGTAACTGGATTGGCGGAGGTATTTTCATTGGTTTGGCATACTCTTGGCTCAATAAAACTAAAACACCTCACATTGATTAGGAGATCACATGCGTCAAAAAACATTCATCAAACAAACCAGCCTAGCTATTCTACTCTATTTTATTTGCCTAGCCCTTGCAGTTGCCATTGATTTAATCTTTTTCAAAGTCAAAAATATGTATCATACGCCTGCCTTAGCGGCTATCTTTGCAGGTTGGGTCTATTTGGGACTTATCAGAAAGACAAAACAATTTGGGGCTATTACCTGTCTGGGTATCTTTATGTCCCTCTTCTTCTTTGCCTCTGGGCATTTTGTTCTAACCTTTCTTCCTAGCTTTCTAGCTGGCCTTGTCGCTGACTTTCTAGCTAAGAAAGAGAACTATGAGAATAATAAACTTAATTTACTTTCCTATATGATCTTTTCCCTAGGAAACTTAGCACCCATTATCACCATGTGGCTTGCACCCAAAGCCTATATCGCACAGCTCCTAGCTAAAGGGAAAACCCAAGATTATGTAAATCAAGTTATGGTTCCCTTTACAGCCAGTCATGTCTTAACTCTGATTGGAGGAACGCTCATGGCTGCTCTCATTGGGGGCTACATTGCCCAAAATTGGCTAAAAAAATAAATAGCCATCAGACCTCCTAACAGAGAGCACAAGACAAACATGCTTTTCTTATGTTATAATGAGAAAGAATACAGTCTTTTTCTAGTTTGTTAGAAAGGACCTAAAGGGAGACCTAATGATGAAAAAACAAAAAATCGCTGTCTTGGGCCCTGGTTCATGGGGAACTGCCCTTGCTCAGGTACTCAACGACAACGGACACGAGGTTCGTATTTGGGGAAACATCCCTGAACAAATTGATGAAATTAACGAGAAACACACCAATACCCGCTACTTCAAGGATGTGGTTTTGGATGAAAACATTAAAGCCTACAAAGAGCTATCTGAAGCCCTAGATAGTGTCGACGCTGTTCTCTTTGTTGTTCCAACCAAGGTCACTCGCTTAGTTGCTAAGCAAGTTGCTGAACTTTTGGACCACGAAGTTGTTGTCATGCATGCTTCAAAAGGTTTGGAACCTGGAACACACGAACGCCTTTCAACAATCCTTGAAGAAGAGATTCCTAAGGAACTTCGTAGTGAGATTGTTGTCGTATCTGGTCCAAGCCATGCTGAAGAAACTATCGTTCGCGATATCACTTTGATTACAGCAGCATCTAAGGATCTTGAAGCGGCACGCTATGTCCAAGGTATTTTCAGTAATAACTACTTCCGCCTCTACACCAATTCAGACGTGATTGGTGTTGAAACAGCTGGTGCTCTTAAAAACATTATCGCGGTAGGTGCTGGTGCCCTCCACGGTATGGGATATGGGGACAATGCTAAGGCAGCCGTTATTACTCGTGGACTTGCGGAAATTACTCGTCTTGGTGTGAAACTTGGGGCTGATCCTTTGACTTACAGCGGTCTATCTGGGGTTGGTGACCTTATTGTTACAGGAACCTCTATCCATTCACGTAACTGGCGTGCTGGGGATGCGCTCGGTCGTGGAGAAAAGCTAGAAGACATTGAACGTAACATGGGAATGGTTATCGAAGGTATTTCAACCACAAAGGTTGCCTACGAAATCGCCCAAGAACTTGGCGTCTACATGCCAATTACAACAGCAATCTACAAATCTATCTATGAGGGTGCTGATATCAAGGAATCTATTCTTAATATGATGTCCAATGAATTGCGCTCTGAAAATGAATGGGATAAAAAATAAAAATCTAAGGAGTTCTCATGAAAAATCAAAAAGTTAGAAAAGCTATCATCCCCGCTGCAGGACTCGGAACACGCTTTTTACCAGCTACTAAGGCCTTGGCCAAAGAAATGTTGCCAATCGTTGACAAACCAACCATCCAATTTATCGTTGAAGAAGCCCTCAAATCAGGTATCGAAGATATCTTGGTGGTTACTGGTAAGTCAAAACGTTCTATCGAAGACCACTTTGATTCAAACTTCGAGTTAGAGTACAACTTGGAACAAAAAGGCAAGACAGACCTGTTGAAATTGGTTAATGATACCACTTCTATCAACCTCCACTTTATCCGTCAAAGCCATCCACGTGGTCTCGGAGATGCTGTTCTTCAAGCCAAGGCATTTGTCGGAAATGAGCCATTTGTTGTCATGCTTGGTGACGACCTTATGGATATCACTAATGACAAAGCAGTACCTTTGACTAAACAGCTCATTAACGATTATGAGGAAACACACGCATCAACCATTGCAGTTATGCCTGTACCTCACGAAGATGTTTCTTCTTATGGTGTCATCGCCCCTCAAGGAAAAGGCGAAAATGGACGTTATAGCGTTGAAACTTTCGTTGAAAAACCAAATCCAGAGGATGCACCAAGTGATCTTGCTATCATCGGGCGTTACCTTCTAACACCTGAAATTTTCGGTATTTTGGAAACTCAAGAACCAGGTGCTGGAAATGAAGTCCAATTGACTGATGCTATCGATACACTTAACAAGACACAACGCGTCTTTGCTCGCGAATTTACTGGAGACCGTTATGATGTCGGTGACAAATTCGGATTCATGAAAACGTCTATCGATTACGCTCTTAAACATCCTCAAGTTAAAGATGACCTCAAGCAATACCTCATTGACTTGGGACACAAACTTGAAGGCAAACCAGCTAAAAAAGACTAATATAAAAACCATCGAACATGACATTCGATGGTTTTTTCATATGACTTAAAAATAAGTGAATCCTAGAAGAATCAGCAATAGTAAAATATAGGTTAAAAGGGCTGTAAAACGCCAACCTTTACTAAATAAGCGACTTTCAACCTTGTTAGCCAAAAAGATAGCTGCAAGAGCACCTCCAACTAAACCACCAAGATGGCCTGTAATCCCAACACTAGGTGTAAACAGGTTGAAGATTAAGTTTATGACAATCAAAGCCAAGTAATTGCGACCTAACTGATTAAGCAAAGGACTATGACTATAGTAGCCAAGAATCACAACAGCCGCAAAAAGTCCAAACAAGGATGTCGAAGCACCAGCTGCAATAACATTAGGCGTAAAAAGTAAGGTAAAGGCATTTCCCATAACACCAGCCAACAAATAGAGCCCTAGAAAACGTAGAGTCCCAAAAATCTGCTCAGCCATTTTCCCCATAAAGTAAAGGGCAAGCATATTAAATAGAAAATGCTCAACACCTATATGCACAAAAATTGGTGTTACAAGACGCCAAAGGTTCAAGGGACTGTACTGAACAAACGCACCGTACATAGCCCCCATCTTAAAGAGGCTCAAAGGCGAGGTCGCTTGAAAGCCGTTTAAAAGATATTGACAGATGAAAGTCAGCATCGTAAGTCCCAACAATAGATAGGTTGCTGGATATTTCTTCCACTCATTTATTTGCATGTGACGACCTCCTTAACAGGAATATCATAGCTGTCTGGTTGAAAATCATGTTTCTGGCAAGGATAAACCGTACTAACGGTCTCCCCTTCAAAGTCAGACAAATAGCGATCATAATAACCTGCTCCGTAACCAATACGATAGCCTTCATCATTGAAAACCACTCCTGGCACATGAATCAAATCAATCTCTGTTTTTTCCACAGCCAAATCAGACGCAGGTTCCATCAAGCCAAAAGAGGTAGCAACAAGATTATCTGGATTATAATCCACAAAAATCATTCGACCTTGTTTATATGTTTTAGGAATCAAAAGTCGTTTACCATCCTTTAAAGCCTGATTGATTAAAAGACTGGTATCATATTCATGAGGAAAAGACAAATAAGTCGCAATCACCTGGGCATCTTTATAAGCAGGTAAGGCAATCAATTGCTCCAAAAGATACTCATCTATCTTAGCCTTAGTCTCAGGATCTTGTGAAGTTAACTGAGCCAAGGCTGTTTTTCTAAGTTCATTTTTCATAGGTTTATCATATCAAAAAAGCTACCAAAAGTCAGACTTGGTAGATTTTTTAGCTGTATCAACTATGGTTAGGCTTCTGCCTTTTGTTTAAGGAATTTTCCAATTTCAACCACTGCAAAAGCGAGAGCATCTTCATTTGGACTCATCTTAGGATGGTGAAGTGCATATGGCGTGTCAATTCCCAACCAGAACATGACACCAGGAACCTTACTAAGCAAATAACCAAAATCCTCTCCAGTCATAGCTGGTGGACAATCAATCAGGTTGACCTCTGGGCTAGCATCAAAGAAAGCCATCAACTCTTTGGCCAATGATGGATTATTTTCCACAGGAAGATAACCACCTTGTTTCAACATGATATCCACTTCCATACCAAAGCTAGCTGCCACACCTTCTGCAATCTGACGCACGCGCTTCTGGATAAGGAGACTCATTTCCTGAGTAAGGGTACGAATAGTTCCATATACCTCTGCAGTTTCAGCGATAACATTGTTAGTAGTTCCTGCATGGAAAGAACCAAAGGTAACTACCCCACCCTGGATAGGGTCAACATTACGACTGACAATCGTTTGCACCTGAGTAATAAAGTAAGAAGCTGCTACAAGAGCATCATTGGCCTCATGTGGAAAGGCCGCATGTCCACCTTTCCCCTTGAAAGTAACGAGGACTTCACAAGTCCCAGCAAAAAGGGTGCTTGTGTTAGTCGCAATATCACCTACCTTGAAATCTGGACGGACGTGAAGGCCATAGAACTCATCTGGCAACCAATCTCCAAAGGCACCATCCTCATACATAAGCATACCACCAGCTTCATTTTCTTCAGCCGGTTGGAAGAGGAAGAGCATGTTATTTTTAGGTTGTACTTGAAGCATCTGATCCAAGAGACCAAGCGCTGTGGTCATGTGCATATCGTGTCCACAAGCATGCATACGACCTTCATGAGTAGACTTGAAGTCAAGACCTGTTTCCTCTACGATTGGGAGACCATCAATATCTGTACGCCAACCAATAGTTTTTTCAGGAGCATGCCCGTGAAGATAGACAAGAATCCCTGTACGCCAAGTACGTTGCTCCACAAAGTCCTTACCTTCAGTCATTTCAGCAATACGCTCTAAGAGATAAGCCTGAGTTTTAAATTCTTCCAAACCAATTTCAGGAATTTGGTGAAGGTCTCGTCTGATTTTTATTAAATCAAGTGTCATGTTTTTATCCTTTTTATTTGTCTTATTTTATAGAGAATCTAGAAATAGAGGCCTTACAGGCCTCTACTATCAATATGTTACAAGTTACGCAAAGCGTCTTCGAGTGCTGTTTTTTGTTGTGTTTTTTCATCAATTTCCTTGATGATGCGAGCTGGGACACCTGCTACAACCACATTTTCAGGGACATCTTGAGTAACGATAGCGCCAGCGGCAACGACTGAACCGTTACCTACTTGAACACCTTCAATCACAACAGCATTAGCACCGACAAGAACGTTATCACCGATACGTACTGGCTCTGCTGAAGCTGGTTCAATCACGCCAGCAAGGACTGCACCCGCACCAATATGGCTGTTTTTACCAACAGTAGCACGACCACCAAGGATAGCACCCATATCAATCATAGTACCTGCACCGATTTCCGCCCCGATATTGATTACAGCACCCATCATAACGACAGCATTATCTTCAATCGTTACTTGGTCACGGATAATGGCACCTGGCTCGATACGGGCATTAAGGTGACGCTTATCAAGCAATGGAACAGCTGAGTTGCGGCCATCTTGTTCCACAACATAATCCTTGTTTTCCGTCAAATTTGCAAGAAGCGGCTCGATATCTTTCCAGTCACCGAAAAGAACATTGCCAAGCTTAGTGACAGAAGTTGGAACAGCAGTTGCCAATTCCCCTTCAAAAGTTACTTTAACATTTGTTTTCTTTTCTGCATTACCGATAAAAGCGATAATTTCTTGTGCAGACATTTTTTGTGCAGTCATGAGATTCTCCATTCACATAAAGTTAGGAGTTATTATACCAAAAATTCTGATAATTGTCTTTGCTTTTGCCAAATAGATTGTATTTTTATGTAAATTCTGGCTTTAGAGCTTCTATATCAGTAATCACTCGGTCTGGCTTGATTGGGGAATTCTCCAGCTCTCGAAGGGAATAAGGGAAGGTATTGAGCAAGATACCATCGATCCCAACTGCTTCAGCCACAGCAATATCAGTCGTCAAGTCATTTCCCACCATGACAGTCTCAGATGGCTTTAACCCATGATCATCCAAAACTTGCTTTAAAAATTCGGGTTGAGGCTTACAGATACCGGCATCCGAAGACAAGTAAATAGCATCAAAATAAGGTCTTAACGCCATTAGGTCAATCTCAGCGTTAGTAAAGGCTGCTTGAGCATTAGACAAGAGATAGAGACGACAGCCCTGCTCTTTTAGAAAGGCTAGAACCTCCTTAGTATGAGGATAAGCTGTCAAATGTTTTCGAGATAAGACGCGAAAGACCATAGCTATCAAATTTCCCCAATCGTCCAGCTGATTAGAGTTACTAGACCGAGGCCGAGCATCTACATAAAGCTGGTTAAAAATGTGGGCTAAATCAATTTCTGGATAAACAACCCCTTTGAGCTCTATTAACTCCTTACGGGCCTGATCCACGTGCTTAGCATAAGCCTTTTTAAGAGCATCACCTTCATAAGCCGCTCCATAAGCCTGATATAGCTGGCCTAATGTATCCCATAACACAGGATCCTTCTCATCGGTTAGGATATCAACCAAGGTACCATAAAAATCAAAAATGTAGTTCTTATAGGCTCTATTTTTCATCGCTTTTTACGGCTCTATAATTTCTGTAGTGGGTAAAACCACTGTAGAGATTATAGAGCTTTTTGAGTGTACACAAAAAGTCCCATAAGAACTATAATGAAAAGCAACCAAACCATCATTAGGAAGAACTTATGAGACTTATTAAGAATACCACAGAATTAATCGGAATTAAAGACCAAAATATCAAGATTTCACTTGTTTTTGAAACTGACACTCATATCGAGATTCAAGCAAAACTCGATTACCCTGCACCATCATGTCCTCATTGCCATGGAAAAATGATCAAGTACGACTTTCAAAAGCCTTCTAAAATCCCTCTTCTCGAGCAAGCAGGAACGCCAACTCTACTACGTCTTAAGAAGCGCCGTTTTCAGTGTAAAAGTTGTAGACGAGTCACGGTTGGTGAGACATCAATCGTTGAGAAAAACTGCCAAATCTCCAATCTAGTCCGACAAAAGGTTGCACAACTCCTAACTGAGAAGGTCTCACTAACTGATATTGCCAGAAAGCTTCGCGTATCGACGTCCACTGTCTATCGAAAACTTGACCAGTTTACTTTCAAGGAACATTATGACAAGCTCCCTACTGTTATGTCCTGGGATGAGTTTGGGTTCAAGAAAGGGGAATTGACTTTTGTGGCGCAGAACTATGAGACAAACCAACTCATAACCATCCTTGATAATCGCCGCCAAACCACTATACGAAACTACTTTTTAAAGTATCCATTAAAAGCTCGCCAAAAGGTACAGTTTATCACGATGGATATGTCCGGAGCTTATATTCCACTTGCCAAAAGACTTTTTCCAAACGCTAAAATAGTTCTTGACCGATTTCACATTATCCAGCACCTTGGTCGAGCATTTTTAAAGACAAGAATTGCAATCATGAACCAGTTTGACAAGAAGTCTCTACCCTATCGAGCCTTGAAAAATCACTGGCGACTCTTCCAAAAGGACAGCCGTAAGTTATCTCTCAACTCTTTTTATTCAAAGACTTTCCGTCAAACCTTAAGTCCACATGAAGTCGTTGAGAAAACTCTAGACTTTTCAGAAGAGCTCACCAACTACTATACTCTTTACCAGCTTTTACTTTTTCACTTTCAGGAAAAAAGAGAAGATGAGTTTTTTGAGCTCATTCAAGAAAATTTAAACATCGTCAATCGTTATTTTCAAACTGTCTTTAGGACTTTTCTTAGACACAAGCAATACATCAAAAACTCACTAAAAACATACTATTCAAACGCAAAACTTGAAGCAACTAATAAGTTGATCAAAGACATCAAACGGTTGGGTTTCGGTTTTAGAAACTTCATCAACTTTAAGAAGCGTGTCTTCATCACTCTGAACATAAAAAAAGAGAAGACCTATCAGGTCCTCTCTAGATGTTAGCTTTTCGCCCACTACAGTTGACAAGGAGCCAAAAAAATCCCAACGACTGTTAGGATTGCTTATCATATCTAATACGGCCAATCAGCAGTTCTCCTGCAACCGTTAATTGCGTCACTGAAGTCAAGTCCAAAGTATCCTTATTGGCATGGAAGAAAAGAGGTGTCATCTCAGCAAATGTTTGAACATGCTCTGATGGCATAGACCAAGTCTTAGTAACCGTCACACGCTCCAAAAGCTCACAGGACTCTTGAAAATGTTCCAGAACATCCTGGTTAGAATAAACTTGCACCTCCGGTAACAGTTGGCGAAACTCTTTAAGATGATCTTCGTGAGGAATAACCTTGAAAATCAAGCCATGATCAGACAAAAGTCGTCCAAATTCTTGATAATTAGCTGGTGAAAAGATATCTAAAATGACATCGATACCGTGTTCACGTAAGGGCAATTGAGCCAAATCACCAACAAACCAAGCTACATTTTTCTGAGGATTTTGACGTGCCGCAAGAAGGATAGAATCCTTAGACAAGTCAAAGGCCATGAAATCCTTGTTAAACTTTTGAGCCAACTGACGGCTATAGTAGCCCTCACCACAGGCAACATCTAGAACATGCGAGTGTTTAGGAAGATCACGCAAACGCTCTGAAATCACCTCCAGGATAGGATCATAATAGCCTGCTGCTAAAATCTGGCTCCTCTTTTCAAAAGAAGCCATATCATAGTGCTTATCTCCCTTAGTCTGTCTCAAAAAATTGACAAAGCCCTGCTTGGCGATATTAAAGGTATGCCTATTCTGACAAACCAAGCTAGACAAATCCAAATGCATTGGTGCCCGACAGATAGGACAAGCAAAAAGACTCTCTTGATCTTTAAAAACACTAAATTTGGCCATAAATCCTCCTTAACACAAAAAAAGAGCACACACCTGAAATCGCTTAGGGCTGCTGGATTCCTCCCCTGACCCGCTTCACGCACAGATGTTGCTCCGAAAAGTATTATACCATAAATTGAAGTGATTGCAAATAGAGAACTTATGATAAGACTAGCAATGCCATAGTGACATAAATGTCACTACTTTTTTATTTCTCTTCACCTTATAATAAATCCATAGCTTGAGGAAAGTACCAAAAGCTAGTGACATGGCTGACTTTATTTAAAGGAGAAGTCATGTTTAACATATCTCGTAACTCGTGGTGAGAGGGTATGAGATTTAAAAACTCACCAAAAATAAAAAAAAGGAGAATGACAATGATTAACAAAGAAATGAAGGCAGCTGAGCTAGCCTCAGTAACAGGAGGCGGATGGAAGACCAACCTTGCCATTGGAGGGCTCTGCCTAGCTTCAGGACCTATTGGAACACTTGTATGTGTTGGAGCCTACAATGGCTACATGGACTCTGCACGATAAAAGAAAGGACATATGAACAATGACTAAGACCATTAACAATCGTAAAAACCTGACTACTCAAGAACTTGAAGCTGTATCAGGTGGAGTAGTTCCTTGGGCCGCTATTTCTGTTGGCATCGCTGCTGCAAAACTGACTTATGACCTTAGCTATGCTGCAGGTAAGTCTTTCTATAACCTCACCCACTAACTAACAGAACTCAGCTGACATCTCAAAGATTTTGAGGATGATAACTCATGAAACATACAAAAAATCAAACAAATGATACTACTGCTAATCAATCACCTAAAACGAATAACTATTTACTCGTAAAAATAGCTTTAGCTGGAATTATCGGTAGCCTACTTTTGATACTCCTAATCAACCTTATCTTTCATGTACGATTAGGAACACCAATTATTGATACTAATTTGAAGTCCGCTTTTGGTACTCTAATCCTCTTTATGCCTATTTTTCTTTTAACAAGAGAAAAAGAAAAAAAATCATAGAAAGAGTGACCTAAACTGCCTTCAGGAAAACAAAAATACTCTTCTTCCATTAAAAAGTGCAAGTCCAAAGGGACTTGCACTTTTGTTTACATATCTTGCACGACTTCTAATTTAGCCAATCGTTTGGCTTCTTTTTTGCGTTCACGACTCTGGCGGAAAAAGTCTTGCATAATCTTAGCACACTCTTCCTCCATGACACCAGTCTCTACTTCTACGCGATGATTGAGACGCTCATCTCTTAGAATATCATAAAGGCTACCTGCACCACCAAATTTTTGATTGCATGCTCCATAGATAACTTTGGGAATACGAGCTAGGCCAATGGCCCCACTACACATGACACAGGGTTCAATAGTCACAAAAAGGGTGCAGTCTAACAAACGCCAGTTGCCCACTGTCCTATTGGCCTCCTGAATGGCCATGACCTCCGCATGCATAATAGCTTGGTTGAGCTCCTCACGCGCATTATGCCCACGACCAACGATTTCTCTATCCTTAACAATAACACAACCAATTGGAATTTCTGCTTTATCTAGAGATTGTTGGGCCTCCTTAAGAGCCTCAGACATAAAGAACTCTTTCTCTTCTTGGCTATAGTCAAGCATTAGTCTTACTCCTGTTCCAAGATTAACGAGATGCTGTCTCGCTTAGTCCCTCTATTATAGCATAAGAAAAACATTCCCTTTCCAAAAGGCACAAAAAAAAGCTAAGACGAATCATCCTAGCTTCAAACACATTAGTTTGGTGAGTCTTAGGAATCACACCAATGTGTTCCCCCAAGTCTAGACGAAAAGTCAACGACCGCTTAACATCCTAATTTATATGTCAGTCGGAGTGTCATAGTCAATTGTCTGTGAAATCTTTGAATCAGCCTATGGCCTCACAACTATAAATAAAAATGCAACTGTCTCAAACAATTACAAGGATAGTGTTATAGTTGTGATATTTCACACTTTCCTTCCAAACAAGTAATGCCTACTATAGTTTATCACGAAACTTCTATCATTTAATTTAAAAATGGGTAATAAAAAATGATTTTAATAAGAGAAAATTGTTAATTGTGTACACTGTTTTGGCTAATCCACCAAACGGCAAAAAACATATTATAACTACATTTAAAGGTTTTTCGAATCAATTTCTCTACTCTATCTATACTTTTAAACACCTATCATCCTAAGCCTTATCTAATTTTACTATTTATTAGTCTAATAAGTGTTTAATATTTCGTCTCCAACAATTCTTTAAAACAAGGTATGGAACAAGATAATGATTTTTTGGAGTGATTGCTTCAAAGATAGAAGACTTAAATAGCTAGTACAAAGGATAAACTAAAAGGGAAGTTCTTCTTCTAAAATCAGGTCAGCCAAGTCATTGTCAGTATTATTTTCCCTAACAGCACGCTGAGCACGACTCTCCAGAAGTTGGAAAGAGGAACAAAGCACTTCAGTAACGTAATGAGTTTGACCATCCTTATCATACTTACGAGTGCGAATCTCACCATCAAGAGAAATTAAACTTCCCTTGCTAGCATAAGATGCCAAGGTCTCAGCTAAACGTCCCCAAACCACTACTGTGATAAAGTCAGCCTCACGCTCACCATTTTGCGTCTTATAGCGACGATTAACCGCAACTGTGACACGTGTAAAAGACCTGTCGCTAGCAGTCTTAACTATTTCAGGTGTTGCTGTCAAACGTCCAATTAAAATTACTTTGTTATACATTTTTTACCTCCACCTATCTATTCGTAAGAGGGAGTAAAAAGTGGTTTATTTTAAATAGTTTTACAAATTTTTTCGAGAGAATCCCTCTACTACTCGAAGAATATTATTTTTCTAGAAATAGTACTCCATAAGATATTTTTGTTACAAAAATTGATCTTTAAATTTTCTCTACTCGTTTAGCTAGCTCAACGTTTTTGAACCACAATTTCCCATGAAGCAGGACCGACTTGTTCAAAGCGCGTCACAGGATAATCATTATCTGCAGCCCAGTTTGGTATACTTTCCGTTGCTTGCGTACAATCGAAAGCTATCAACAACTCATCACCTGTAGCTAATTCAGCCATTTTTTTCTTCGCATCAATCAATGGGAATGGACATACCAATCCACCCGTTTCAAGTTTTATCAAAGCCATATGATATTCTCCTCTTAATTTTTGTTGGGTTTTACAAAGATAATATAGGAAGCCGTCCAAACACCTAAAATAGTCACTGGTAAAGCAATCCATCCCTTACTAGAAAAAATTGCTGTAGCTGTTAAACCATTACCAATCGTACAGCCACCAGCCCATGAAGCACCGATTCCCATAAAAATACCCCCTAGTGTACTCTTACCGATGGTTAACAAGTCTGGCAAGCGCCAACGAAACTCTCGAGAACCCTTTGCAGCAAGAAAGGAACCAAGAAAAATCCCCAATACAAGAAAAACACCCCAACCAAGCTGTTTACTATCACCTGTGATAATATAACTAATTAGATGTGCTGAGGGAGTTGTAATCCCTAACCCTCCAACACGACCCGTCAACTGACTGGTAGGCCAAGCAATTAAAGCAACAAGACCTATTAGAAGTCCTGCAAAATATTTATGGTAAGTTTTCTCAAAAAGATAGTGTCTCACTCCCTTATATTTTGATGGAAGCGAAGCAATCTGACGTCTGGGCTTACGTAACTCTCGAATGACAACAAAACTTGTTATAGCTACTAAGAAAACAAGAAAATACCAAACCGGAATTCCTAATTGACCAGCTAAATCATCATTAATTACCCATCGCTTGGCTATTAATTGATTCAAAGGAACAAGAAATCCTGATTTCATAGCTGCTGCACTTATCATATAAAATAATAGTGCAACCCAACTCCCTAGGAGACCTTCACCGGCACGATACCACGTCCCTGTGGCACATCCCCCAGCGAGAACAATTCCAATACCAAATAGATAGGAACCCACAATTGCTCCTAACACGGAAAATTCTTCATAAGGGTTTCCAATAATACCTAATTTAATCAGAGAAAGTACTCCTATACTTTCTACTGTGATTGCAACAAGAAAAGCGTAAAATAAGGTATTATTACGAGCAATATACATGTCTCGGAAACCACCAGTCAAGCAGAAACGAGTTCGTTGCAAAATGAATCCGAATATCAGACCAATGAGCCCACCAGAAAGAACAGTTGTAAGCATAAGTACCTCCTAAAGTAAATATTGATTACATTTTAAGAAAAATATTATAACTTGCATAATCTTTCTTTTTTATGATTAGCCATAAACTTTCTTTATGACAAACAAAAAAGCGGCTTACTTACCGCTTCTTGTCTTATTTACCCTTTCCAGTGTTTGGCTGGATCAAAAGCCTCACCGACTACTGCTGAATCATCAAGTTCAATAATACCACGTTTTTGTGGGGCATTTGGAAGTGCCAACTCACGTGGGGCACACATCATACCATAACTATCTTCACCACGAAGTTTTCCTGGGAAGATAAGGGCACCACTAGGCATCATAGCACCAGGAAGAGCTACGATTGTTTTAAGTCCAAGCGCTGCGTTTGGTGCTCCTGCTACGATTTGCACCTTCTTATCACCGATGTTTACTTGGCAGATGTTAAGGTGGTCACTGTCTGGATGTGCAACCATTTCATCAATTTGTCCAACCACAAAGACTGGACCTTGTGTGTTTTCCAAACGCTCTTCAAAGCCCTCTTTAGCCAATTCCTCGTTCAAAACAGCTACATCTTGGTCTGACAAGAAAACTTGACCGTTACCTTTGATATCAATGAGGCTTGACACTTCAAAAATATTCCAAGCAAGAGTCTTGCCTGTTTCATCAGCTGTGACACGCGCCACTTTACCTTTACGTTCTACGCTACGTTTGATGTCTTTAGTATCTTCCAAGATAACCAACAAAACATCGCCAACTTGTTCCTTATTGTATGCAAAAATCATGGGTTCTCCTTATACTGTTGCCAAAAAGGCAGTGATTTCTTCTTTAGTTTTACGAGCTTTATTGACCAAGCGTCCCAATTCCTGACCTTTCTGAGTCACAACAAAACTTGGGATACCAAAAATATTCCAAGTTTGTGCCAGAGCCATATAATCATCACGATTAACACGCACAAAGGTCATATCTGGATGGAGGGCTTCGATTTCAGGCATAACAGGGTAGATGAACTGGCAGTCCGGACACCAATCGGCAGTAAAAAAGAAGACCACTTTTTGATCACTCTCGACATAGCTTGCCAGTTCTTCAAAATTCTTAGGAATAATCATGCTTGTTCCTCCTCATAGGTCACCTTGTCCTCTGCATAAACAAAGCTATAGGCACGTCCATCCTCTAAGACGATACCTCCTGTGAGCCCAGGATTTTCTTTATCCGTAGGATTCGTGTAAAGAACTGCGATGGGTCCAAGATGTGATAATTCTTGTCTAATATCTTGGATTAATGCAGCTTCCTTCATTTCTACGCGTGACTGTCTATACTTCTCTGTCATTGCCAAGAGACCTAAAGCTCCTACGCCCCCAGCAAACAAGGCCAATGTTTTACGTTTCATAAGAAACATTTTACCATAATTTTAGAGGAATGGGGAGAGGCTACCTATCTCTTAAGAATCGTGCTAAAATAGTAGCAAGTACTACTCAAGGAGGATTTTATGACTACCCTATTTGACAAAATTAAAGAAGTAACCGAACTCAAGGCCACTTCTGGCTTTGAGGCTCCTGTACGCGACTACCTTCGCAAACATATCACACCACTTGTAGATGAGGTACAAACAGATGGTCTCGGTGGTATTTTCGGTATCAAGCATAGCCAGGCAGAAAATGCCCCTAAGGTGCTTGTGGCTGCCCACATGGACGAAGTTGGTTTTATGATTAAAGAAATCAAGGCAGATGGGACTTTCCGTGTCGTCGAACTTGGTGGTTGGAACCCACTGGTTGTCAGCTCACAACGCTTCACCCTACACACTCGTGACGGTCATATCTATCCTGTCATCTCAGGTTCAGTGCCACCTCATTTCTTACGTGCTAGCGGTGGGGCTTCAAGTCTTCCTAGTGTTTCTGATATCGTCTTTGATGCTGGTTTTGCCACCCAAGAAGAGGCTAATGCCTACGGCGTTTTCCCAGGTGATGTCATCATTCCTGAATCAGAAACGATCCTCACAGCCAATCAAAAGAATGTCATTTCTAAAGCTTGGGATAACCGTTATGGTGTTCTCATGATTCGTGAACTCTTGGAAAACGTTAAGGATCAAGAACTCAACAATACTCTAATCGCTGGTGCCAATGTTCAAGAAGAAGTTGGTTTACGTGGTGCCCATGTTTCTACCACTAAATTTGATCCTGAAGTTTTCTTTGCAGTAGACTGTTCTCCTGCAGGTGATATCTATGGCAATCAAGGTAAGGTAGGTGATGGTACCCTTATTCGTTTCTTCGACCCAGGTCACATCATGTTGCCAAATATGAAAGATTTCCTTTTGACTACAGCTGAAGAAGCTGGTATCAAATACCAATACTACTGTGCTGCGGGCGGAACAGATGCTGGTGCCGCTCACTTGAAGAATGCTGGTGTTCCATCAACAACTATCGGTGTTTGTGCCCGCTACATTCACTCGCACCAAACCCTTTATGCGATGGATGACTTCCTAGAAGCACAGGCTTTCTTACAAGCTATTGTTAAGAAGTTGGATTGCTCAACAGTAGATTTGATTAAAAACTATTAAGATAAGGAGTAACCCATGATTATAGGTTTTATCGGTGTCGGAAAAATGGCAACAGCCATTATCAACGGCCTAAATACAAGCTCACATCGTATCATTATTTCAGGTTCTTCTTTGGCTCGTTCGCGCCAAATTGCAGAGGAACTAGAGGTTGAAGCTGCTGCTTCCCATCAGGAATTGTTGGATAAGGCTGACCTGGTCATACTAGGTATCAAACCTCAAATGTTTGATAAGGTACTAGCTGGTCTCAACTTCCATCAACCTATCATGAGTATGGCTGCTGGAGTAACCTTGGAACGCCTCGCTTCACTCACCAGCCCAGACCTTCCTCTTATTCGTATCATGCCGAACCTTAATGCTCAGATTCTTAAGAGTACTACCGGTCTTTGCACCAATGATAAAGTATCCGAGGGCCTTTTGGCAGTTGCCAAGGAAATCACAGATAGTTTTGGAACTACTGTTGAATTGGCTGAGAAGGACTTTGATACCTTCACTGCCCTAGCTGGCTCTAGTCCGGCATACATCGCCCTCTTTATCGAGGCTCTGGCTAAAGCTGGTGTCAAAAATGGCCTAAGTAAGCAAGTTGCTTTGACCATTGCCACACAGACCGTTCTAGCTACTGCTGAAAATCTCAGTCTAGGTAGCGACAGTCCACATGATCTTATTGACAAGGTATGTAGCCCTGGTGGCACTACTATCGCCGGTCTCATGGACCTTGAGCGTACAGGCCTTACCCATAGTGTGGCTTCAAGTATTGATACAACCATTGGTAAAGCTCAAAAACTATAAAAAAGAAAAAGCTCGGAAAATTCCGAGCTTTATTTGATATATGGTGCTAAAAATTGTAAAAGTAGCATCATTGAAACCACAATACCATTGTTAATCATATGGGCTATGATACAGTACTCTAACTTTTGACACTTACGATATACTGTCCCAAGGGTAAACCCCATACCTGCATATATAATCCAGACACCGATACTATTAGGCATATGAACAAGGCCAAAGAGTAAACTACTTAGAGTCAACCCAACAATAGAATCTAGATTAAAGACACGTCCCATGAGGAGCCCTCTAAAAATCAACTCTTCCACAATCGGTGCCATAATCACCGTAACTGTTATGAGAACAAAGGGATTCATATGGGCATTTTCTATGGCTGCCTGATTGGTGCTATTACTAACGCCCTCCATTTGCATGACCATCCCACCTACCCTAGTAACAATGTAAATACCTAGGTAGGTCAAGCCAATCATACCCCATGCCTTTAAGGAAGAAAGTATCTTGAAACCCTCAAGAAGCCCCATGCGTTTTCCTAAGAAAAGAGCTCCTGCACTAATGAGTAGCATAACCAAAATTAGGAGACTCACTGCCCTCACGTCTTTAACACGAACAAATATGGTTGGAGCTTGTTCAATACACAAAATTAGGAAAGCCAGTAAAAAATAAAGAAAACGTTTTAAAATGGACTCTTTGTTCATAATAAGCTACCTCTTTTTATTGTTATTTTGTACTTTTATTATAATACAAATCTACTGTTTTGACAAGCCACTATGAAAATAGAGGTATAATTAGGAAATCTTATCCTATTTTAGATAGAATCAGACGAATAAGAGCAAATCCTACAACTAAGCCATAGAGCAAAACAGATAGGACTGTAACATATGGCAACTGAATATTGACAAAGGCATATAGGGCAATCAAAGCAAATATAAGCAAAAATTCTAGAATCAGAGTTGCGACTGCTGACGCCTTCAAAATCTGCTTATTTCGCTCATCGTAGGCGGCAATATACATCTGGTGAAGGCGTTTAGGATGACTAAGAGTAGCAAAATAATAGATCGACAAGAGATAAGCCCCAATAGTAAATCCCAATACTAATCCTAGAGCATAGTCACTAAGACTGTTAGAGCGAACAATAAACAAGCCTAAAACACCCAAAGAAAAAAAGGAACAAGCTACTCGTGCGATGTATTTCTTAAACTCGTCCTCTGTTTTTTTCTTTCCTAATAACATTTTTATTAACATATCTTTTATCCTTAATCTTCCTCAAAAATAAAGACTTCTTCAATAGTCTTTCCAAAATACCTAGCAATTTTAAAAGCTAGTTCCAAGGACGCATTATAGCGTCCTTTTTCGAGTGAAATGATGGTCTGCCTCGTGACTCCCATCTCGTCTGCTAACTCTGCCTGACTAATCTTATTAGCCTTGCGAAGTTCCTGAATTTTTGTTTCCATGTGGTACCTCAACCTTATCGTTTATTCTCAAATAGTTAAACTCCTTACTTTTCTTTGTTAAGTTAACTTTACATTTATAGTATAGTTCACTTTACATATTTTGTAAAGTCTTTTTTACATTTTTTGTAAAGTTTTCTTTACTTATTGAACTAAACATACTGGCATAGGCAAATGGTGCTGTCAGAGCATTCAAAAAAGCTGACTGATTGCTCAGCCAACTTTTCTGGTCTTATCAATTTTTTGATAACTTATTTAGATTTAAGGCGCTCAACATCACGCGCAATCACCAACTCTTCATCTGTTGGGATGACAAAAACTTTAACAGGTGACTCTGCTGTTGTAATATCGCCAACATGTCCAAAGACATTCTTTTCAGGATCCACTTCAATACCAAACCAAGTGAGACCCTCCAAAACTGAAGCACGAACTTCTGCAGAGTTTTCACCAATACCTGCTGTAAAGACGATAGCATCCGCTCCGTTCAACACACCGAAATATTGAGCGATGTATTTACGCAAACGATCCACATAAAGATCATAGGCCAAGGCACATTTTTCATCGCCAGCATTCTTACCAGAAATGATATCACGCATATCACTTGATTTTTCAGAAATACCAAGAAGACCTGATTCCTTATTAAAGACGTGACGGATACGCTCAGCATCTGCCATTTCAGGCTCACGGTCAATAACAAATGGAATAATCGCAGGGTCAAGATCCCCAGTACGTGTTCCCATCATAACGCCACCAAGTGGTGTCAACCCCATTGATGTGTCTACTGATTTACCACCATCAACGGCAGTAATAGAAACACCATTTCCCACATGGGCTGTGATAATCTTAGTTTCTTCAATTGGCTTACCTAACAACTTAGCTGCTTCTTGAGAAACATATTGGTGACTAGTTCCGTGTGCTCCATACTTACGGACTTGGTAGTCTGTATAGTAACGATTAGGCACTGGATAACGGTAGGCCACTTCTGGCATAGACGTATGGAAGGCTGTATCAAAAACAGCAACACTCGTAATATCTGAGAGGAGCTCCTTAAAGGCACGAATCCCTGAAGCTGCACCTGGATTGTGTAAAGGTGCTAAGGCTGACAATTCTTCAATCTTAGCCAAGGCATCTTCATCCACCAAGCTTGATTCTTTGAAATATTCTCCACCAGCAACTACACGGTGACCAACACCTGTAATTTCATCATAGCTCTTGATAATATCAAAACGAATCAAATCATCAAGCAAGATTTTTACTGCCTGAACATGGTCAGCAATATCTAGAGTTTGCGATTCTGAACGGTCAGCAAATTTTACTGTTGAAACAGAATCTTTCAAGCCGATACGTTCAATCAAACCCTTAGCAAGAACAACTTCATCTGGCATCTCATATAGTTGCCATTTCAAGCTTGAGCTTCCTGCATTAATTGCTATTGTTTTTGTCATAAGCCACCTCTTTGTAAAACGCTTTCAATAATATAGTCCTATTCTAACATGTTTTGCTAGAAAATGGAATTATCTGATTTCCATTTTTGGAAATTCTCTGTAAAATCTTTGAGGACCTCTGGGTTTTGCAAATCACTAAGTGGATAAACGAAGGTCTCAGGAGCATTTTCAGTTTGTTTTTTAAGCACAAAGATAGACTTCATGTTATGTTTATTGCCAAAAGCTGCTTCTGGAAGAGTGATAACAGCAATAATATCAGCATATCCTGATAGCCATTTCTTAAGCGAATCACTTTGTGGGCTTGTCAAAAGATTAGTTGGTGCCAAAAGAATAGCAACACCATCTTTCTTCAAGTACTTGAGTGATTGCTCCATGAGAAGGTGATGGGCATAGGTGTGTTCACCAGTTGCTACAACCTTGAAACGACTCGCAATCTCATCATTAGGGTAGTAACCAACAGGTAGGTCACTGATAATAACATCACTCTCTTTGAGAATGTGTGGTCGAACAGCATCTTCTTGAATGTAAACTGCACTCGAATTCACCACATCAGCAATGCTAGCTGACAAATCGATAAGGAGATCGTCAACTTCCATTCCCATATAATTAAGGGTTTTCTGACTATTATTTAGAAGCGTTTCAGCCAAGTTTCCTGTCCCCGAACCAATCTCCAAAACATCTAATTGGTCGTCCTGGGTCAACCCTTCGAGTAGGTAGAGGATGATAAATCCAATAGCATCAGGTGTAAACTGATGATTGGCTTGTAAGGCTTCCAATTGCCCTAGCTTGATAAACAAGAACTGAAAAGCACGACGCCACTCCTCTTTACTTAGATCAAGAGCACGTAATTTCTCGTTGTTTTTGATGATGACTTCATTAGCTACCTCAGCCCCCAAATAATAGGAATTTTGCTCAATAAGGGCATCGTAAGCATGGGTTCCAAGATCATTTTCAATGGTTTGGACATTTTCTAACAACAGCTCAAAGGCTGTCTCAATTGCTTCAAAATTCATGATTTCCTCCGTCCTTCTATCATATCAAAAAGGAAAGAGAATTTCTATTTCTGCTCCTGCTTCTTCACATAACGATAGGTCTTGATTTGGCCTTTACTGGCAACTCTAACAATCACTTGTTTGTCCTTAACCTCATAAGTCGTAGTACCCTGAGAAAAACTAAAAGCACCTGCTTCCTTATCCGCCAAGTCCATGGTCATCTCTGCCATGAGACGACTTTGACTGGAGGTCATTTGCGCTTGATTTTGTCTAGAGCTAGCAACCACCCGTTCCAGATAAACATGAAGAAGAAGTATGAAAATGCCAGCCATAAAAAGAGCGTAAAGGAGAACGCCTCCCCTAACCTGTTTTTTCAAAAGCATAAACAAAACTCCTTTGTAGCCCATTTTTTAGAGTCACTTGGATGGTGACTATCTGGTTATTTTGACTTATCGTACTAGATTTTACATTGAAAAGCATGGGTTGGTAGCCTCGACCGTCAGCATTTGTTTTTCGAAAATCAGTAGCACTTGAAAGTCCAAAAGCCAGGTCTTGATTATCCTGCTTAACATAGAGTTTGTTCCCTTCTACCTTTACCAACTGACAACCTTCTAACTCTGCCTCCATTTGTTGGACAAATAGAAGCCAGTCTTGGTTTTCTTGTTGCTTGACCTGCTTAACATTGCTCACCAATAATGTAGTCAGACCTTGATAAACTTGAACTGAACCAGCAATCACCAATAGAGCTACTAGACATTCCAAGAGGGTAAAAGCACGAACCTTGCTATTGAGAGACATGAATAATCTCCTTTCCTGATTCATAAACCGCAATACCTCGCTTGCTACGTTTTACTGTCACTGTGATGCCATTTAAGGTCAACTGATCCTGTTTTGTCTGAACTGCCATGGTAGCCACACTCAAGACCTCCTGTTGGTGGAGATTCCTAGCCATTAGCCTACGATTGGTATTGATCTGATCCAAGATAAGACCACTGACGAGTACTAAAACAGCCATTGCTACCAGGCTTTCGATAAGAATATAGCCTCTAAGAGACCGTCTTTTTATATTTACCGCTGCCCATGTTAAGCTGATAGGTCACCACCTCCTTATCACTTGAAAAACGAATCTTCGTGAGGCTAGAGTTACCTCCTTTGGCATCAAACACTAGCGTCTGCCCCTTATCCAGATGAATATTTTTAGGAATCACCAGACTGGATTTTCCGTTACTGATTTTATCCTTGGTCAACCGCAATTCAACATTGGATCCTGCCGCCGCTGCCAAGCGCTGACTATCTCGGTATAGGTACTCAAAGCGTAGATAAAAAAGATTAGTCTCAACCTGCTGAAAAATACCTGTGACTGAGCCTGACAAACTCAGAGTGAGAAAGGCAACCACTGCTAGAGTCACCAGACTCTCCAACAAGGTAAAGGCTCTAATTGGCCACTGAGCGGCTTTCGCCACCATGTTTCGCATAATAATCATTGTATGAATCTGCCTGTTTTTGCGTGATTTGACCTTCTGAAACAAGAGCGGCTAAGCTAGCTGTCTTGTTATTCTTCATTTCATAAAGTTCTGCTTGAGAATCTACGACCTTGACCACAGCCGCATTTCCAGTCTCTTTAACAGAATCCTTCTGCTTGCTCAAGTTAGGTACAAAGAGCAAAAGGAGAATACTGATAATGAGAAGCACGACCAACATTTCAATCAGTGTAAAAGCTCGTAGTTTAACGGCATTCAATTTTTTCAACATCATTTTCATGACATCATTCCTTCCATATTTTGATACATTGGTAATAGCATGGCTGCATAGATCATTACAATCACGACAGCAACAATAACAAAAATGAGGGGTTGCACAAAGGTTGTTGCCTTATTAAGACGGTTAAAGAAAGTCTGCCAAACCTCTTCAGCATAGACTTCTAACTCATAGCCCAACCTAGCATTGGCCTCTCCATAAGCAATAATTAAGGATAGCTCCTTAGTGAAGAAAGGGTGACTAGCAATACGGTCAGGAAAACTCTGTCCTAGCATCAAGGCTTCTTCTAAATCAGCCCCCAGCTCACGAAAGAGCTTTGATTTTTGCTCTTTCATTAGAGCAACTAAGTCTAGCAAGTCAATACCTTGCCCTAAGAGATTTCCCCATTCTCTAGCATAATAGGCAGTCGTATATAGCCTGACAGTTTGGCCTATAAAAGGGATTTTTGCCATTCGTCGATAAAAGACAAGGGCTGGCTGGCGTTTGGCCCATAGATAGAGAATTAAGCTTAATACAAGAAGTCCGCACAAAGTCACAAAAAAGAGCTGGGGAAAAATCTGAACCAACTGTACAGCCCAATTCTCCTTACCATCCCCCTCTAACAATTGAGGAAGAAGATAATTTTTGAGCCCCAACATAATCAGAATCAGGAAACCCAGAAGTAGAATAGGGTAGGTCGCTACCTCCATGAGTTTCTTACGAACCTTGGTCATACGAAGCATGTAGGTTTCAATCTTGGTTAAACTTCCTAGAAGATTACCATGCTTATCAGCAAGGGTAATCTGAGTAACAATATTGTCCGAAAAGCCCACTGCAGCAAACATCTGATCCAACCTGTCGCCTTGCATTAAACTCGCTTTCATAAGAGACAATGACGATTCTTTCAACAAGTGACTCCGCTCCAAAAAAGCTACGATTTCAGTCAAGGTAAACCCTGCCTTTAGAAGTTGTTTGAAAAGCTGGATAACCTTGAGTTGCTGATTAATCTTTAATTTTTTCCCCTTGGATATCCCCTTCAGTGAGATATCCTTGTTTAACCAAGCCTTCCAACTGCTGATTCCAGCTGGTTGACGAATGGCTTTGGAAATTTTCACAGGCAAAATCAATCACACCTCCCCCCTTAATCAAACGCATGTAGGCAATCCCTTGAAGGGCATTATCCAACTCAGACTTATCTACACCAAGGTCCAGAAGACGCTCATAAACACCTGCCACACTCTTTGCGTGAATAGTTGAAAGAACAGTAACTCCCGTCAGACTAGCTCTAATAACCGCTCGAGCAGTCTCCTTATCTCGAATCTCTCCAATAATCAAAACATCCGGGCGGTGACGTAGTGATAACTTAATCAAATTATCATAGGTCATGTCAATTGCTTGATTCACCTGGAGTTGCAAGACATTATCCTGTTTAATTTCAACAGGATCCTCAATCGAAATTACCTGCTGCCCCTTAAAACGCTCCTGAACCAACTCATGCATAAGTGTGGTCTTCCCAGAACCTACGGGACCTGCAAAGAGATACAGTCCTCGATAATCCAAGGCATCCATAATAGGCTGGATTCCTTGATTCCAATACACTAATTCTCGACGTTCGGAATGTAGGATACGGATAACCAAGCTCTCCAAACCTCGATAGTCTCCAACAGTTGATAAACGCAGAGAAACCAAGTGACCGTCACCACAATCATAGTCACAGGAACCTAGTTGACTCCTACGCTTCTCACCCACCATCATTCCCGCCACAAATTTAAAGTGACCAATAAGACTAGCCATGAAATCAGGCCGATATACATCAATTAATCTCCTCTCCTGGCCAACTCGCATATAGAGCTCGTAATTATCCTGACGTGGAATGACATAGATGTCTTGAGCCCCACAACTATCAGCATTTTTGATTATTTCCTTAGCAAATTCTGTTACCATAAGGACCTCCTCATAGACCTATTCGTAAAAAGTTTTAAAAAATGAAAAGAAGCTCGAAAAAATTCGAGCTTCTGCATTGTTTAAAGTTTAATTTTACAGTGGGCATGACTTGGAAGGTCATTTCGCTTTTCATATCCCGGACGGTGTTTTTCCTCAGGAATTTCCTGCCACTCATCTAAAAGTGCAATCGATCGATAGACCTGCAAGTACTCGTCACACTCCTCACACCAGTGCTTATCCTCTTGATCCCAAAAAGCAGTCATGACACTACTACGGCTGATATAACTTGGCAAGGTTTCTTCCATGGCAAACCAAAGTTTTTTATAGTACTTGAGGGCATCGTAAAAATTTTCAAATTCCTTAGTACTGATGATATCCTCTTGCCAGCCTTCCAGGAACCACCACGGTTCCAAATCCCCTTTCATTTCAACTACTTGGTACATTTTTCTTTCTCACTTCATCTTTAGTGTCCTTATTATACAAAATTTTCTGGAAAAGATAAAAAATATGGTCTTATATTTTATATTTATCAAAAATTGAAGAGATTCTAGTCATATAAATACGAAAAGAACCCACAATTCATTGTGAGTTCTTTTGATTTCATTTTAGTCTTCAGATGTTTCCACAATTGCTTCATCAACAGCAATGTTTTCAATAACTTCAACTTCGTTAACTGAAAGTGGTTCAATGTTACGGTAACGAGCCATACCTGTACCAGCAGGGATAGTCTTACCAATGATAACATTTTCTTTAAGACCAAGGAGATGGTCTTTCTTACCACGGATAGCTGCATCTGTAAGGACACGTGTTGTTTCTTGGAAGGAAGCCGCTGACAAGAATGAATTTGTTTCAAGTGAGGCTTTCGTAATACCAAGAAGGACTGGACGAGATGTTGCAGGAACACCACCAGAAATAACAATATCCTTGTTAGCATCTGTGAAGTCAGAAATGTCCATAAGTGTACCTGGAAGGAGGTCTGTATCACCTGGATCCATAACACGTACTTTACGAAGCATTTGACGAACCATTACTTCGACGTGTTTGTCACCGATTTCTACCCCTTGGCTACGGTAAACTTTTTGTACTTCTGCAAGAAGATAAGTTTCAACTGACAAGGTATCACGTACTTCAAGGAGACGTTTAGGTTGGATTGAACCTTCTGTCAAGGCCGCACCACGGTGTACTTCGTCACCCACTTCAACTTTCATACGAGCTGTAAATGGAACAACGTATTCACCCATTCCAGTCTTACCTTGAACGAAGACTTTCTTAGTACGTGTTGCAGCATCTTCTTCGATTTCAATAACAGTACCTTTAACTTCAGTGATAACCGCTTCCCCTTTAGGGTTACGTGCTTCAAAGATTTCCTGGATACGTGGAAGACCCTGTGTGATATCGGTATTTGAGGCTACCCCACCGGTGTGGAAGGTACGCATAGTAAGCTGTGTACCAGGTTCCCCGATAGATTGAGCGGCGATCGTACCAACTGCTTCACCAACTTCAACCGCATCACCTGTTGCCAAGTTGATACCGTAACAGTGACGGCAAACACCGTGACGTGTGTTACATGTAAAGACTGAACGGATAGTTACTTCTTCAACACCAGCATTGACAATAGCAGCAGCCATGTCTTCAGTAATCAAAGTATCTGGACCTACGATGACTTCACCTGTTGTAGGATTCTTGACTGATTTCTTAGTGTAACGACCTTGAAGACGTTCTTCAAGTGTTTCCGTAACTTCTTTACCATCAGTAATCGCACGGATAAGAAGACCACGGTCTGTTCCACAGTCATCTTCACGAATGATAACATCTTGGGCAACGTCAACCAAACGACGAGTAAGGTAACCTGAGTCGGCTGTCTTAAGGGCCGTATCGGTCATACCTTTACGCGCACCGTGAGTAGAGAAGAACATTTCCAAAACGCTCAAACCTTCACGGAAGTTTGAAAGGATAGGCAATTCCATGATACGTCCGTTAGGAGCAGCCATCAAACCACGCATACCGGCAAGTTGAGAGAAGTTAGAGATGTTACCACGAGCTCCTGAGTCCATCATCATAACGATTGGGTTCTTAGGATCTTGTGTTTCAATCAGACGTTTTTCAAGGGCTTCTTTCGCTTCACGCCATGTTGTTGTAACAGCAACATAACGGTCATCATCTGTCATCAAACCACGACGGAAGGCCTTGTTAATTTCTTCAACACGGTGGTGAGCAGCATCAATAATTTCTTGTTTGTTATCGATAACTGGGATATCGGCGATACCCACTGTCAAACCAGCAAGAGTTGAGTGGTAGTAACCAAGGTCTTTCAAACGGTCAAGAAAGGCTGATGTTTCAGTCGTACGAAGACGTTTGAAGGTTTCAGCAATGATGTTACCAAGATTTTTCTTCTTGAATGGTGCATTAATTTCCAAACTATCAATAACTGTTTGAATATCTTGACCTGGTTCAAGGAAGTATTTATCTGGTGTACTATCTGTCAAGTTCTCATTTGTTGTTTCTTGAAGATATGGAATTTCTGATGGAATGATTGAGTTAAAGAGAATCTTACCAACAGTTGTAACCAAAATCTTGTGAAGTTGGTTTTCTTTCCAAGGTTTATCAGGCATGCTGTCTACTGCAATACCTACACGGCTATGCAAGTGAACATAACCATTACGATAAGCCATAACTGCCTCATCAATATCCTTGAAGACCATACCTTCACCTTCACGGCCTTCTTCTTCCATTGTCAAGTAATAGTTACCAAGAACCATATCCTGAGATGGCGTTACGACTGGTTTACCGTCTTTAGGGTTAAGGATGTGTTCTGCCGCAAGAAGGAGCAAACGTGCTTCAGCTTGAGCTTCTTCAGACAATGGAACGTGGATGGCCATTTGGTCACCGTCAAAGTCGGCATTGTAGGCCTCACATACCAATGGGTGAAGACGAAGGGCCTTACCATCAATCAAGACAGGTTCAAAGGCCTGGATACCCAAACGGTGGAGGGTAGGTGCGCGGTTAAGAAGTACTGGGTGTTCCTTGATAACATCTTCAAGAATATCCCAAATACGTTCGTCACCACGTTCAACCATACGTTTAGCAGCTTTCACGTTACCTGCGTATTCACGCGCAACGATTTCACGCATAACAAATGGTTTGAAAAGTTCGATGGCCATCAAACGGGGAACACCACATTGATACATTTTAAGTGTTGGACCAACGGCAATAACGGAACGTCCGGAGAAGTCGACACGTTTACCAAGTAAGTTTTGACGGAAACGGCCTTGTTTACCTTTAAGCATGTGGCTCAAAGATTTAAGTGGACGACTACCTGGTCCAGTGATTGGACGACCACGACGTCCATTATCAATAAGAGCGTCTACCGCTTCTTGCAACATACGTTTTTCGTTTTGCACGATGATACCTGGAGCACTCAACTCAAGCAAACGAGCCAAACGGTTATTACGGTTGATAACACGACGGTAGAGGTCGTTCAAGTCAGATGCTGCAAAACGACCACCGTCCAATTGAACCATCGGACGAAGATCTGGTGGCAATACTGGCAAGATGTTAAGCACCATCCATTCTGGTTTATTACCAGACTTGTAAAAGGCATCAAGAACGTCCAAACGACGAACTGCTTTAACACGTTTTTGACCAGTTGCTGTCTTCAACTCTTCTTTGAGTTCAGCAATTTCCGCTTCCAAATCTACTTGTTTCAAGAGATCTTGTATTGCTTCTGCACCCATTTTAGCGACAAATGAACCATGACCATACTCTTGCAATTTTTCACGATATTCACGTTCAGTCAAGAGAGATTTTGGCTCAAGTGGCGTTTCCTTTGGATCGATAACCACGTAAGCTGCGAAGTAAATAACTTCTTCAAGCGCACGAGGGCTCATATCCAAAGTCAATCCCATACGAGAAGGGATTCCCTTGAAGTACCAGATATGTGATACTGGTGCTTTCAACTCGATGTGACCCATACGTTCGCGACGAACCTTAGCACGTGTTACTTCAACACCACAGCGGTCACAAACGATACCTTTATAACGGATACGTTTGTATTTCCCACACGCACATTCCCAGTCTTTAGTAGGACCAAAGATCACTTCGTCGAAGAGACCTTCACGTTCTGGTTTGAGCGTACGGTAGTTGATTGTTTCAGGTTTCTTAACTTCACCATAAGACCATGAACGGACCTTGGTTGGTGAAGCTAGTGTGATTTGCATACTTTTAAATCGATTTACGTCAACCACTAGTATTACCTTTCTTTTGTTCTATTGACAATAGCAGCGCTATTCTAACCTTTATCAGCTACCTTAGCAGAGAGATTTAACTCCCTCTCTAAAGCTTATTTTATTCTGTTTTATCTGAAGCTTCTTCTTTATCTTTTTCTAATTCAGTAGCTTCTTGGGCTTGTTGTACACGTGCTTTTTCAAGATCATCAACGTGCATGACGTCGTCATCTTCACCTTCATCAAGATCACGCAATTCAACTTCATGATCGTCTTCATCAAGGACACGCATATCAAGACCGAGTGATTGCAATTCTTTAACAAGTACTCGGAATGATTCTGGTACACCTGGTTTTGGAATTGGTTTACCTTTAGTGATAGCTTCATAGGCTTTCAAACGTCCATTAACGTCATCAGACTTGTAAGTCAAGATTTCTTGAAGAATGTTTGATGCACCGTAAGCTTCAAGGGCCCAAACCTCCATCTCACCGAAACGTTGTCCACCAAATTGTGCTTTACCACCAAGAGGTTGTTGAGTAACAAGTGAGTAAGGACCAACTGAACGGGCATGTAGTTTATCATCAACCATGTGGTGAAGTTTGATCATGTACATGACACCAACTGACACACGATTATCAAACGGCTCACCTGTACGTCCATCGTAAAGGATTGTCTTAGCATCGCTGTCCATACCAGCTTCACGAACAGTATCCCAGAGATCTTCTGAGCTTGCCCCGTCAAAGACTGGTGTTGCAATGTGAATACCCAAGTTACGAGCAGCCATACCAAGGTGAAGTTCCATAACCTGACCGATGTTCATACGTGATGGCACCCCAAGAGGGTTCAACATGATATCAACTGGTGTACCGTCTGGAAGGTAAGGCATGTCTTCAACAGGAACAATACGAGAAACAACCCCTTTGTTACCGTGACGACCGGCCATCTTATCTCCAACCTTGATCTTACGTTTTTGAGCGATGTAAACACGAACAAGCATGTTAACACCTGATTGCAATTCATCACCGTTTGCACGTGTAAAGATTTTAACATCACGAACGACACCATCACCTCCGTGAGGAACACGGAGTGATGTATCACGTACTTCACGAGATTTATCACCAAAGATAGCATGGAGAAGACGTTCTTCAGCAGAAAGGTCTTTTTCACCCTTAGGTGTTACCTTACCAACAAGAATATCACCTTCTTTAACCTCAGCACCAATACGGATAATACCCATTTCGTCAAGGTCTTTAAGGGCTTCTTCACCAACGTTTGGCAATTCACGTGTAATTTCTTCAGGCCCAAGCTTTGTATCGCGTGTTTCTGATTCGAACTCTTCCAAGTGAACAGATGTATAAACGTCATCTTTCACAAGACGCTCACTCATGATAACGGCATCCTCGAAGTTGTAACCTTCCCATGTCATGTATGCGACGATAGGGTTTTGACCGAGGGCCATTTCGCCACCTTCCATAGATGGACCGTCAGCGATAAAGTCACCTTTTTCAACAATATCGCCAACCTTAACCAAAGTACGTTGGTTGTAGGCAGTACCTGAGTTTGAACGACGGAATTTTTGAACAGTATAAACATCAAGCGAACCATCTTCACGACGAACTTCAACTTTATCAGCATCAGAGTAAACAACTTTACCGTCATGTTGAGCGATAACTGCAGCTCCTGAATCGTGGGCAGCTTGATATTCCATACCAGTACCAACAAATGGAGCTTTTGGATCAATCAACGGCACAGCTTGACGTTGCATGTTGGCACCCATGAGGGCACGGTTAGAGTCATCGTTTTCCAAGAAAGGAATACATGCTGTCGCAACGGCAACTACCTGTTTAGGAGAAACATCCACGAAATCTACAAGGTGTGATGGGTACTCTTGGTTATTACCTTGATGACGACCCATAACGATTTCTTCTGCAAATGTTCCATCTTCGTTCAATTTAGAGTTAGCCTGAGCAACTGTGTACTCATCTTCTTCGTCGGCAGTCAACCAAACCACTTCGTTGGTTACTTTACCAGTTGCACGGTCAACCTTACGGTATGGTGTTTGAATAAAACCGTACTTGTTAAGGTGTCCGTATGAGGACAAGTTATTAATCAACCCGATGTTAGGTCCTTCAGGCGTTTCAATTGGACACATACGACCGTAGTGCGTGTAGTGCACGTCACGAACTTCATATCCGGCACGGTCACGTGTCAAACCACCAGGTCCCAAGGCTGACAAACGACGTTTGTGTGACAACTCTGACAATGGGTTGTGCTGGTCCATGAACTGTGACAACTGTGAAGAACCGAAGAATTCTTTAACAGCTGCAGTTACAGGACGAATATTGATGATTTGTTGTGGTGTCAAGACTTCATTATCTTGAACTGACATACGTTCACGCACGTTACGTTCCATACGAGCCAAACCAATACGGAATTGGTTAGCAAGCAATTCACCAACGGCACGGATACGACGGTTACCAAGGTGGTCGATATCATCTACTTTACCAATACCTTCAGCAAGGTTGAGGAAGTAGCTCATTTCAGCTAAGATATCCGCTGTTGTCAAAGCACGAACTTTATCATCTGGGTTGGCATTACCAACAATTGTAACCACACGATCTGGATCATTTGGTGCAACGACCTTGAATTTTTGAAGAACAACAGGTTCTGTAACCACTGCATAATCGTTTGGTGTGTATACAAATTTGTTCAAATCACCATCCAAGTGTTCTGCGATTGAATCAATCACATCACGTGTCATTTCAGTACCAGCTTCAACAAGGATTTCACCTGTTTCAGGATCTACCAAGTTTTCAGCAATTGTTTGTCCCAAAAGACGTGTCTTGATGTTAAGTTTTTTATTAACTTTGTAACGACCAACAGCAGCCAAGTCGTAACGACGTGGGTCGAAGAAGCGAGCTACAAGCAAGCTACGTGAGCTGTCAGCAGTTTTGGGTTCACCTGGACGAAGTCGTTCATAAATTTCTTTAAGTGCTTCATCAGTACGCGAATCTGCTGGATTTTTGTGGATATCTTTTTCAACAGTGTTACGAACCAACTCGCTATCACCAAAGATATCAACAATTTCGTCGTCACCTGAGAATCCAAGCGCACGCACAAGTGTTGTGAATGGAATCTTACGTGTACGGTCGATACGAGTGTAGGCGATATCTTTTGAATCTGTTTCAAGCTCAAGCCATGCCCCACGGTTAGGAATAACTGTTGATCCGTAACCCACTTTACCGTTTTTATCAACCTTATCGTTAAAGTAAACACCAGGTGAGCGCACCAACTGAGAAACGATAATACGTTCACCACCATTGATGATGAAAGTACCCATCTCAGTCATAATAGGGAAATCTCCGAAGAAGACTTCCTGAGTTTTGATTTCACCTGTTTCTTTGTTAATAAGACGGAAAGTCACAAAGATAGGTGCTGAGTATGATGCATCGTGGATACGAGCTTCTTCAAGTGTGTACTTAGGTTCCTTCAATTCGTAACCAACGAATTCCAATTCCATAGTGTCTGTGAAGTTTGAGATAGGAAGTACATCCTCAAAAACTTCTTTAAGACCAGTATCTAAGAATTCTTTGAATGAATCCGTTTGGATTTCAATCAAGTTTGGTAAATCAAGAACTTCTTTGATTCTTGAAAAACTACGACGGGTACGATGTTTCCCGTATTGAACGTCATGTCCTGCCAAGTCTTCTACTCCTTTTCTACATTCGAGACCTGCTTTGCAAGTCGTGCACTTTAAATATTTGTCTCCTGCCTTTTTCAGTTGCTTGTCCCGATATCAAGTGATTAGATACTAACATCCACTTACCCGATTAACGATAAGCGAAAACTTTAATCTGTGAATTTTTAGAACCTTTAAATATGCGTTACAATAGCCAAAAATCCTAAAAATAAGCACAAAAATAGCAGCTAAATCTGACCGAAAAAACGTTGATTTAACTGCTGTATCTCTTGATTGGACAATATTTCAACCAAATAAGACGACAAATAGTTATCTATATTATACCTAAATTTTAACTATTTTGCAAGTATTCTTGAATACAGCCTAATGTTCTCCAAGAATACTAGACCAAGCTTTTTGGTAGTCACTATCCGTTCCGCCAATGGCAAACTTGTAGATTGTATCGCCAGGTCCATTTTTAGCCCAGTAACTATCAACCATTTCGCCACTAACGGAAACATTACGACCATTGACTGACACTGTTGCCGGCTTAAGACCTGTTGATTTAAGGACACTGGCTTTTATGGCACTTGAATCCATGTTAAACTTATCTCCCGTTTTAAAAATACCTGGATTAGCATTATAGATAGCGGAAGTCAAACGAGCCATATATTGGGCATTGTAGGTGTAACCCGTTTTAGGATTGGTAGGTGCATTGTCATCATAACCAGCCCAACCACCAAGAGTAATACCAGGCGTTGAGACGATCAACCAAGCATCCGCAAAATTATCTGTCGTTCCTGTTTTACCCATCCAGTCCGCTGAGGCTGCTGCACCATTGACATTTTTCAATTCAGAATGAAATTGCGTTGTCGCTCCCTTAACTACAACTTCCTTGAGCAGGTTATCCATGATGCTAGCCGTAGCTCTTGAAAAGACTTGAACCCCTTCAGATTTATGCTGATAGATAACTTCGCCAGTCCGATCAGTAATACTATCAATCATATGACCCTTCTCATAGACGCCACCATTTGAAAGCATTTGATAGGCATTTACCTGTTGGGCAACCGTGGTTTCAATTCCTCCACCAAGAGGTAAACTCTCGATATTGTAATTAGCAATCTTATAACCCATCTTGGTCATGTAACCCTCAACATCAACATCATGACGTTGAAGCATTTGATAAGTCCAAAAGGCTGGAATGTTCCATGAGGTATTGAGTGCCTCTTGGAGGTTCATCATAGTTGTACCCTTATCACCATCATGGAGAATAGGCGTTCCACCCGTAAAATTAGTTGGGTAGTTAGAAAGGATACTTGAGCTACCCATCAAACCTTGATCAATAGCAATTCCATAAGCAATAATAGGCTTAATAGATGATCCTGGGGAGCGTGCCGTATCAAAGGCATGGTTATTCTGGTTATTCTCATAATTACGACCACCAACAAATCCTAGAATTGCTCCAGTCGCATTGTCCATGAGTACATTTCCAACTTCGACCCCGTTATTTCCACCCTGATCAAGTAGACCTCCATATTGGTTAGCAGTATCTTGCATCGCATGGTAGACTGCATTATCAATCGTCGTCTTAATGCTGTAGCCACCGGTTTGTAGCTCTTTAAGGGCCATCTCACGATAGGTTTCCTTTGTCTTATCATTTTTCAAATCTTGACTCGATACCTTGTCACGTTTAACGAGGTAATCATACATGACATCTTGAGCTTCAGACATGACTGAATAGTACAAATAGTCATGACTTACTGAATCAGAGCTCTCCCCAGCCTTGAAATCTTTAGTAACGTCATAATTCTTATAGCTTTCGTATTGTGACTTATCTAGATACCCCCCTCGATAGAGATTGTAGAGCACATCTTGCTGACGTGCCAAGCCATAAGAAAGATCCTCTGCGCTTTTTAATTGTCCATCCGCAGTATAGGGTGAATAGACAATTGGGCTCTGTGGTAAACCTGCCAGATAGGCAGCCTGAGGAACTGTCAAATCCGCTGCAGAGACCCCAAAAATCCCTTGTGCAGCCTCTTCGATACCAGCAATATTTTTCCCCTTGTTATTACGTCCAAAAGGAGAAACATTCAGATAATCAGTTAAAATTTCATTTTTCGAAGCACGACGTTCCAGTTGTAAGGCATAGATAATCTCTGCCGCTTTACGTCTAAATGTTGGAGTATCTCCTGTAACCTGTTGTTTTATCAGCTGCTGTGTTAGTGTTGAACCACCACTAGAGGAACCTACTCCCAAGACTGAGGATGCCAAGGCTCTAAAGACAGCTTTTGGCACAACACCCTTATGCTTCTTAAAATTTTCATCCTCAGTCGCAATGATGGCATTTTTGACATTGTTAGAAATCGCATCACTCTCAATAGGTGTTCTCAGCAAGTCAGTATCAATATCCGCAATCTTCTTGGAATCGGAATAGCTCATCGAAGATACCAAACTAACCTCACTAATCTGATGCAACAAGGTTTTGTCCTTAATCGACGGAACAGACTCAATTTGACTCCCCAAATACCCCAAACCAATTCCTGCACCGAACAAGGTAAGGACGATAATAACCACATAAAAGAAATCAGACAAAAGCTTTAAGGTTTTTAAGAAAACATCACCCATGTCTAAGAGTGTCATCCTGTCCTCAGGCGACTTTCTCACTTGCTTACGATTCCACTTAGAATCAGTTGTAGCCTTCCTTTCATTAAAAGATTTATCCCCTCTTTTAGACCTAGAACCAGCAAACTTTGTGCGAATAGCCTGCCCTAGTCGTCTAAAATAATTTATTATTTTTTCAAAATTCATAGAAATACCTCAAAGCCTATTATAACAAACTTTGACAAAGCTTGCATAGGCCTACTTTCTTTTGGTATAATGGTGCAGAATATACTTTACTGGAGAATATCATGACAATTTTTGAAGAACTAAAAGCACGTGGCTTGATTTTTCAAACCACAGATGAAGAAGCCCTTGTAAAAGCCTTTGAAGAGGGACCAGTCTCATACTACACTGGTTATGACCCAACAGCAGACAGTCTCCACCTTGGACACCTTGTAGCTATCCTCACAAGTCGCCGACTTCAATTGGCCGGACACAAACCTTACGCCCTCGTTGGTGGTGCAACAGGTTTGATTGGTGACCCATCATTTAAAGATGCTGAACGTAGCCTCCAAACCAAAGAAACCGTTGAAGGTTGGGTTGAAAAAATCCAAGGTCAGCTTTCTCGTTTCCTTGATTTTGAAAATGGTGACAACAAAGCCGTTATGGTCAACAACTATGATTGGTTTGGATCAGTCAGCTTCATCGATTTCTTGCGTGACGTGGGTAAATATTTCACAGTTAACTACATGATGAGTAAAGAATCTGTTAAGAAACGTATCGAAACAGGTATCTCTTACACTGAGTTTGCCTACCAAATCATGCAAGGTTACGATTTCTACGAACTCAACGATAAGTACGGCGTAACCCTCCAAATTGGTGGTTCTGACCAATGGGGTAACATGACAGCAGGTACTGAGCTCTTGCGTCGTAAAGCAGATAAATCTGGACATGTTATCACAGTTCCTCTTATCACAGATTCAACTGGTAAAAAATTCGGTAAATCTGAAGGTAACGCTGTCTGGCTTGATGCTACTAAAACAACACCTTACGAAATGTACCAATTCTGGCTCAACGTTATGGATGATGATGCTGTTCGCTTCTTGAAGATTTTCACTTTCTTGTCACTTGAAGAAATCGAAGAAATCGGTAAAGAATTTGACCAAGCTCGTCACCAACGTTTAGCACAAAAGGTTTTAGCTCGTGAAGTTGTTACTTTGGTTCACGGTAAAGAAGCCTACGAACAAGCTGTTCACATCACTGAACAACTCTTCGCTGGTAATCTTAAAGCTCTCTCAGCACGCGACCTTAAAGTTGCCCTTAACGGTGTCCCAACTTATGAGATTTCAGCAGATGAAAATTTGAACATCGTTGAACTTCTCGTCAATGCAAAAATTTCACCTTCTAAACGCCAAGCACGTGAAGATGTACAAAACGGTGCTATCTACATCAATGGTGAACGTGTACAAGACTTGGATTACACCCTCTCAGATGCAGATAAAATTGATAATGAAATTACTGTTATCCGTCGTGGTAAGAAGAAAAACTTTGTCTTGACTTACTAATTTATAGCTATTCTCACTCCTTAATGGAGTGAGTTTTTTTACCAAAAAAAGCAGTCGGATTCCCAACTACTCTCTTCAGAACACAAAAAAACCAGTACTAGACTGGTTTTTGAGACTATCACATTAGTTATAGATTTTGAATGCGTCATCGTCATTTTGACCAACGAATGGCATTGCTTTACGCAATTCAGCACCAATCTTTTCAATTTCAAGCTCTTCAGCTTCTTTACGGTAAGCTTTCAAACGTGGGAAGCCAGCATCATGGTCTTCAACGAATTCACGTGCAAATTTACCTGATTGGATATCAGCAAGGGCAGCTTTCATGTTTTCTTTGACTTCTGGACCGATGACACGTGGACCAGTTACAAAGTCACCAAATTCTGCAGTATTTGAACATGATTGACGCATTTTCTTGAATCCACCTTCGTAGATCAAGTCAACGATCAATTTCATTTCGTGAAGCACTTCAAAGTAAGCCAATTGTGGTGCATAGCCTGCTTCAGTCAAGACTTCAAAACCAGCTTCAATAAGATGTGTCAACCCACCCATAAGAACCGCTTGCTCACCAAACAAATCTTCTTCAGTTTCTTCTTTAAATGTTGTTACAAGTAATCCAACACGTGCAGAACCAATACCTTTAGCCCAATCCATAGCGATGTCTTTAGCATTGCCTGTAGCATCTTGGTATACTGCGTAAAGTGCTGGAACACCAAAGCCTTCTGTATATGTACGGCGTACCAAGTGACCTGGTCCTTTAGGAGCAACCATAAAGACATCAACATCTTTAGGAACTTTGATGAATTCGAAGTGGATGTTAAATCCGTGTGCAAAACCAAGAGCTTTGCCTGCACTCAAGTTTGGCTCAATTTCATCTTTATAGATATCTTTTTGAATTTCATCTGGTGCCAAAACCATAATGATATCAGCCAATTTAGTTGCTTCTGCTACTGTGTAAGTATCAAAACCATCTTCTTTAGCTTTATCAAATGATTTACCTGGACGAACACCGATGATCACATCGTGACCTGAATCACGCAAGTTTTGTGCATGCGCATGACCTTGTGAACCGTAACCGATAACGGCGATTTTTTTACCGTCAAGTGCTGCTACTTTTACATCTTTTTCATATTCCATTTGAACTGCCATAATAATATGTCTCTTTTCTAAAAAAATATTTTATTGCCTTTTCAAGGCTGGGTTAACAAATTTAGGTTGGATTTTTTAATCACGGGTAAATCCAGTAGCACCCGTACGAGCAATATTCTTGATTCCGTAAGGACGAATAACTCGTAGAAGCGCCTCGCTCTTTTCAGCATCACCAGTCATCTGGATAGTGATAGAGCTTGGAGCCACATCAACCACCGAAGCACGGAAAGGTTGAATAATCGCCAAGATTTCAGCACGCTTAGAAGTTGGTGCTGTTACCTTAACTAGGATAACTTCACGTTCCAAGTGTGGCTGATCCGTGATATCACGGATACGAATCACATCAATCTGACGATTAAGCTGTTTGATGATTTGTTCCACTTCATTTTGAGAGTTCACATCAATAATAATCGTAATACGTGAAACGTTAGGATCCTCAGAAGCCCCTACAGAGATACTTTCAATATTAACCTGACGTCGTGAAAGAACACCTGTGAAGCGGTTAAGGACACCCGAACGGTTCTGAAGTTTAGCTGTTAACATTCTACGCATTGAACTTCACCCCCAACATTTCGTGATTACTCTTACCAGCCGGAACGATCGGCAAGACATGCTCTTTACGAGAGATATCCACCTCAATGAACATTGGCACGTCTTCCTTGATAACTTCCAAATCCTGATCAATTGTCTCTGGATTATCAAATTTGTAAGACTTAATGCCGTAAGCTTGAGCCATCAATTGGAAATCTGGAAGAGTATCAAAGACAGACTCTGATGTACGCCCTTCGTAGAAGGACTCTTGCCATTGACGTACCATACCAAGCGAGTGATTGTTCAACATAACAACCTTAATTGGCACCTTGTAAATATTTAAGATAGCCAATTCTTGGTTCGTCATTTGGAAACCACCATCACCAACAAAGAGGATAACTTCTTTATCAGGATTAGCAATTTTGGCACCAATTGCTGCTGGGACACCGAATCCCATTGTTCCAAGACCACCTGAGGTCACCAATTGACGCTCATTTTGGTATGGATAATACTGAGCTGTCCACATTTGATGTTGACCAACGTCAGTAACAACAACGGCGTCACCCTTAGTCAATTCACCGATACGCTCGATAACTGCCTGAGGCTGTACCATACGTTCTTTCTTATCGTAAGAACGTACACGCTCTTTGTCTTTTGTAACTTTTTCAATCCATTTTTCAGTGTTATTCTGAACTATCGGTTCTGCTAAGAGCATTTCAAGGGCTTGTTTAGCATCACCAACAACCGGAAGGTCCACTTCAATAATTTTACCAATCTCAGCTGGATCTACATCAATATGGACAACCTTAGCATTTTTAGCAAATGTTTTAGGATTACCTGTCAAACGGTCATCAAAACGACAACCAATGGCAATCATAAAGTCAGCATCAGTCATAGCAATGTTAGCCGCATATGAACCGTGCATACCACCCATCCCCAAGAAAAGGGGATGACTAGTAGCAATTGTCCCTTGTCCTAGAAGACTTGTAACAACTGGGATTTGGTAGCGTTCTGCAAAAGCAACTAGCTCCTTAGCAGATTCAGAATAAGACACCCCACCTCCAGCTACAATAACCGGCTTCTTAGCTTTACCCAACTGCTTCAAGATTTTCTTGATTTGCATTTCGTTTGGTCTTAGCGTCGGTTGGTAACTTGGAAGGTTAATTTCAGGATCGTTGATGAAGGCTGTTTCCTTAGCTACGACATCTTTTGGAAGGTCGATAACAACCGGACCAGGACGTCCTGTCGTTGCGATATGAACCGCTTCTCGAATAATACGAGGAATATCAGCCGTATCACGAATCTGGTAGTTGTATTTGGTAATTGGCATAGTAATTCCGACAATGTCAGCCTCTTGGAAGGCATCCTTACCAATACCTGATGTTGCTACCTGACCTGTAAAGACCAGGAGAGGTACACTATCACTCATAGCATCTGCAATCCCGGTAATAGCATTCGTTGCACCGGGACCACTCGTTACAAGAGCAACACCAAGTTTTCCAGTTGATTTAGCATAACCTTCAGCTTCGTGCAGACTTCCTTGCTCATGACGAGACAAAATATGATTAATCTCTTCATTTTTGTAAATAGCATCATACAAAGGAAGAACTGCTCCGCCAGGATACCCAAAAATAGTTGAAATCCCAAGTTCAAGAAGTGTATCAAGAATCAAATCAGCACCAGAGCGTGCTTCTTCAAGTTCAATTTTCTCCACATGGACCTCCTTTAGCAATTGTTTTTTTCGAATTGTCTAAAAATTCAAAACCTTGTATACTATAATAACATTTTTAACTAAATTTGCAAGGGTTTCAGAGAAAAATATCACAAACTCTTCGGAAATAATATTCTTAGTTTTTTTCTTGTACTTGACGTTCTGCTTTACGTTCTTCAAATTCTTCATCACTCATCAGAGTTCCACCGACATTAGCTGATTTAGCAAAAGCAGTGTAACGACGCAACCAACCACTTGAAATTTTTGATTTGAAAGGTTTCAAATGTTTGCGACGTTCTTCAAGGGTTGCATCATCGACAAGTAGATCAAGGGTACGATTTGGAAGATCAATCACAATTTCATCGCCATCTTCTATTAGGGCGATATTGCCACCTTCCGCAGCTTCTGGAGATACGTGACCAATTGCAATACCACGAGTTGCTCCTGAGAAACGACCATCCGTAATCAGTGCCACATCCTTACCAAGACCGCGTCCGACAATCTTAGAAGTTGGCGCCAACATTTCTGGCATACCAGGTCCACCCTGAGGACCTTCGTAACGAATGACAACAACATGGCCCTTCTTAACCGTTCCATTATCAATCAACTCAAGGGCTTGATCTTGTGAATCACAACAAATAGCCTTACCGCGGAAAGTTTTAACAGATGGATCTACACCACCAACCTTGATAACAGCCCCATCCTGAGCAATATTTCCATAAAGGATAGACAAACCACCAACTGGTGAGATAGGATGCTCGATTGGATGAATAATTTCTTCATTCTTGATTTCAGCACCAGCTACATTTTCTTTCAAGGTTTTACCAGTAACCGTAATACGATCACCCTTAATGGCACCTTTCTTGATCAACTGATTAATAATTGCTGGAACACCACCTGCTTCATGTACATCATGCATGGTATAGATGCTGGAAGGAGCAATTTTAGAGAGATAAGGTGTCTTCTTAGCAATCTCATTAATGTCCTTAAGGTCATAGTCAATACCAGCCTCACGCGCAATAGCAAGGGTATGAAGGACAGTATTGGTTGAACCACCCATGGCCATATCAAGAGCAAAAGCATCATCGATGGCTTCTTTAGTCACAATATCACGTGGGCGAACATTGTTTTTGATGTTATCCATCAATTTTGTGGCTGCTTGACGAACCAATTCACGACGTTCGTCTGAAACGGCTAGGATAGTACCGTTACCTGGAAGGGCAAGACCCAAAACTTCCATCAAACAGTTCATTGAGTTGGCAGTAAACATTCCTGAACATGAACCACAAGTTGGACAGGCATTTTTCTCTAAATAATCAAGCTCTTCCTTGCTCATATCTCCAGCCTGATAAGTACCTACAGCTTCAAACAAGCTTGATAAAGTAGCCTGATGACCAGTCATATCCACGCCACCCTTCATAGGTCCACCTGAACAGAATACCGCTGGCACATTAGTACGCATGGCCGCCAAAATCATCCCTGGTGTAATCTTATCACAGTTAGGAATGTAGAAAACCCCGTCAAACCAGTGGGCATTAATAACTGTTTCTGCAGAATCGGCAATCAATTCACGAGATGGAAGACTGTAACGCATCCCAATATGCCCCATGGCAATCCCGTCATCCACACCAATGGTATTAAACTCAAAAGGAATACCACCAGCTTCACGGATAGCCTCCTTGGCAATATCCGCTAATTCACGTAAGTGGACATGTCCTGGAACAATATCAATATAAGAGTTACAAATAGCAATGAAAGGCTTTTGCATATCCTTGGCAGATTTAACTTGCCCAGTCGCATACAAAAGTCCACGTGCTGGTGCCTTATCAACACCAACCTTGATCATATCACTTCTCATGATGTTACCTTCAATCTATAAAATTTCTTACAACATATGTTACCACTTTGGAAAGTAATGTCAAGGAATTTTCAGAATATTTCTGTAATTTCAAAAAGAAGTCCCAGCCGTATCAAAACTGACAAAACAAAAAGGAAGCCCTAAGACTTCCTAAATGATTATTTCAAAATTATTCTACACTGAAGAGGTATGGATAAACTGGTTGATCTCCTTGGAAGATTTCAACTTCGATATCTTCATGAGCCTCTTCCAATTTTTCCGCAAGTGCTTGAGCTTGTTCTTGATTACCTTCTTCGCCGACGTAAATCATAACAATTTCACTGTCTTCGTCAATCATCTTGTCAAAGGTGTCAAGAAGGGCTTGGTCCATATCTGGTGTAGACACAAGGATCTTACCATCAACCATACCAAGGATATCATTTTCATGAATCTCAAGACCATCAATAGTTGTGTCACGTACCGCCAAGGTCACGCTACCACTTGTTACATCTGAAAGACTAGCTGTCATAGCTTCAACGTTCGCTTCGATACTTTGACTAGGATCGAAAGCAAGCAAGCTTGTAAAGCCTTGTGGAACCGTACGTGTTTCAACAACAGCCGCATTGACATCTACTACTTCAGCAGCTGATTGTGCTGCCATAAAGATGTTTTTATTATTTGGTAAGATGATAACATTCTTGGCATTAACCTGCTCAATTGCCTTAACGATATCTTCTGTTGATGGGTTCATTGTTTGACCACCTGAAATCACATAGTCAACACCTTGTGATTTGAAGATATCTGCAAGTCCATCTCCGGCAACAACTGCAATAAGGGCAAAGTCTTTAGGAACAGAAGACGAAGCTTGAGTGGCTTCTGCTTTTTGAACTTGTGCATCGTGTTGGTTACGCATGTTGTCAACCTTAACTTTGACAAGAGCACCATATTTAAGACCTTCTTGCATGACAAGACCTGGATCCTCTGTATGAACGTGAACTTTTACAATTTCATCGTCATTAACAACAAGGAGCGAATCCCCAAGATTACTCAAGTAATTTTGAAACTCTTCATAGTCAAAGTCTTTCACATAAGTTGGACCTTGTTTGAGACCAACCATGATTTCTGTACAGTACCCGAAGGTAATATCTTCTGTTGCAACATGACCTGCAACTGACTTATGATGTTCTGCATTGATCATCTCTGTCATAGTAGCAGGTGTCGCTTGGAAATCCTCTGAAGCGATATACTCACCTGTGAGGGCTGACAAGAAACCTTCATAAATAAAGACTAAACCTTGACCACCTGAGTCTACTACACCAACTTCTTTCAAAACTGGAAGCATCTCTGGTGTCTTAGCCAAGGCAGCCTTAGCCCCATCAAGAGCTGCACGCATAACCTCAACAGCATCATTAGTAGATTCAGCTTTCTTAACCGCTGCTGAAGCTGCACCACGTGATACTGTAAGGATTGTTCCTTCGACAGGTTTCATAACAGCTTTATACGCAACTTCAACACCTGATTGGAAGGCGTAAGCTAAATCTTGGCCGTCAAGTTCCGTTTTATTCTTGATGCTTTGACCAAAACCACGGAACAATTGTGACGTAATAACACCTGAGTTACCACGGGCACCCATCAAGAGACCTTTAGACAAAATCTGACCAACTTCACCAACTGTTGAAGCTGTTTGATCTGCGACAGCTTTGGCTCCGTTATCCATAGTCATTCCCATATTTGTTCCAGTATCTCCATCTGGTACTGGAAAGACATTGAGTGAATTCACATATTCTGCTTGCTTACCTAGACGCGTTGCTGCCGCTTGGACCATCTCCTGAAGCAAGCTTGTTGTAATTTTAGACACTAGTTTTCTCCTACGACTTTGATATTTTGAACGTAAACATTTACTGTTTCAGTCTTGATACCGAGTTGATTCTCAAGATTAAATTTCACACGTTCTTGAATATTTTTTGAAACCTCACTAATCTTAACACCATAACTCATAACAGTGTAGACATCCACAGTGATACCTGCATCAGTAGATTTCACGACAACTCCTTTTGCGTAGTTTTCTTTTCCAAGAAGTGCTTGAAAATTATCTCGGATAGCACTCTTACTTGCCATACCGACAACGCCAAAAATTTCTGTTGCTGAACCGCCAACTACTGTTGCGATGACATCATCTGACAATTCGATTTGACCATCTTTTGTATTGATTTTTACAGTCATAATTACTACCTCAAAAAGTTTTTATCAGTTTATTTTATCATATTCGAGACTACTTGTAAAAAATAAGAGGAAGATACCTTTTGAATAAGAACATCTCCCCATCATGTTATTATCTAAACTGTCTCTTTGCGAGATAACGACGATACATCACGTAGAGAAAAACCGCACGCCATATATTATCAACAACCGTTGCAATCCAGACACCTGCAAGACCCATTCCCAGACTCACCCCAAGGAAGTATCCTGAGAAAATTCGGATAATCCACATTCCAATAGTTGTCGCATAGAAAGGCATCTTAGCCTTACCCAGACCTTGCCAAACTGCTGTGTAGACTAGAGTCCCCGAAGTCACAGGATTCCCAAGGAAAGAATAAAGAATAACGACCTGACTAGCCGCAATAGCTGCTTTATTATCTGTAAAGAGACCTGATAATCCTTGGCCAAAAAGTAAGATGCTTCCGGAAACCAAAACCATCAAGAAAGTTGAAATCCAGTAAGACTCTCGTATAATACGCTTCATCTGCGCCTTATCCCCTCGACCCAGACTATTAGCAACCAAGATAACTGTAGCCGTTGCGACTCCCATACCAGGCATGTAGTTAAACTGAGTGAGGTTTTCACCAATGGCATTACCACCGACAACAGCTGTACCAAAGGTAACGATGATGGCCACGATAACTACATCTCCAGCACGCATCATCAGTCGTTCACCAGCTGCTGGTAGAGCAATGCCCAACAACTCTCTATTAAAAGGTTTGGTAATTTCAAGCTGCTTCACATCCAGTTTCACCGCTTGCCAGAGTATCACTGTCCCAACCAGACGAGAGAAAACCGTAGCCGTTGCGACCCCAATAATCCCCCAATGGCCCACAAAGATGGCTAAAGAAGATAAAATAGCATTTAGAACATTGGTCAAAAGACTGACGACCATGGAAATACGAGGCCGTCCCTTGGCCCGTAGGATGTTACCAAAAGTAGTCATCAAGGCTAAGAAGACCACTCCTCCACCGACAAGAGCAAGGTAGAGACTACCAGCCTGAGTCACAGATTGCTCAGTACCTAAAAGATTAAGAATGGCCCCACCACCAAAAATGGAGAGTAGACCCAAGACGATACTAAGAGCAAGGGTAATAATAATAGCATCCCAGGTATCTCTGTTAGTCGCTTTAACATCTCCTTTTCCTAGGCTTCTAGCAATGACACTGGCACTCGAAGCCCCCAGCGCAATAAAGATAGCCTGATAAATCGTAATGATATTATTGGCTACGGAAACCCCCGATATAGCGACAATACCCACCTGAGCCACTAGGTAAGAATCGACAACCCCCATCAACATTTGTAAGAGGTTTTCAGCCATAGCAGGCAAGGCTATGTTTAGAATTTTCTTTGTTTCTGTCATAACATTTTCTTTTATATTGATAAAAATAGGGCTGATTTCTCAGCTCCTATTTTTTATTCTTATACACCAAGATAGCTTTCAACTGCTTTTTGCATATCAGCTGCTGCAACAACTGTTTTATGGCGAACTTCTGCATGTTCAAGTCCGTTTACAGCCGCTGGGACAGCTACACCTGAAAGTTGGTGCAAATCTTCTACTGCTTTGAAATCATCCCCACTGTCTTTACCAGTGACAGCTGAAACAGCCACACGTGGGAATTTGTAAGGGCTAGCTGTTGAAGCGATAACTGTTGGTGTGTGGTCATCTGTCTTTTGAACGTATGCTTCGTAAACGGCTGAGGCAACTGCTGTATGAGGATCTTCGATATACTTGTCTTCATCATAGACACGCTTGATTTCAGCAGCTGTTTCATCCTCAGTTGCAAAACCTGCTGCAAACAAATCAAGAATTTCTTTATCTGCATCAGCCAAAGTATACTCACCCTTAGTCACAAGTGCATCCATAAGCTCTTTAGTCTTAGTAGCATCATTACCAAGAAGGTGGAAAATCAAGCGTTCTAGGTTAGAAGATACCAAAATGTCCATAGAAGGACTTGTTGTTACCTTGAAATCGCGTTTCTTGTCATAAGTACCCGTTGCAAAGAAGTCTGTAAGGACATTATTTTCGTTAGAAGCACAGATTAATTTACCAACTGGGACACCAATTTGACGTGCATAGTAAGCCGCCAAGATGTTACCAAAGTTTCCTGTTGGTACTGTGAAGTTAACCTTATCTCCGTTTTGGATATGACCTGCCTTAACCAACTGCGCATAGGCATAGACATAGTAAACCACTTGTGGTACCAAACGACCAATGTTCATTGAGTTAGCTGATGAGAATTGCGTATGATGAGCCAACAATCTCTCACGCAAATCAACATCATTAAACATACGTTTCACATCTGTTTGGGCATCGTCAAAGTTACCATCAATGGCAATAACATGAGTGTTAGCACCCGTTTGAGTTGTCATTTGCAATTCTTGGATTTTTGAAACACCATCTTTTGGATAAAAGACAATGATTTCAGTTCCAGGGACATCTGCAAAACCAGCCATGGCAGCTTTACCAGTATCACCTGATGTCGCTGTCAAAATAACAATCTTGTTATCAACACCTTGTTTTTTAGCTGATGTTGTTAGCAAGTAAGGCAAGATTGAAAGGGCCATGTCTTTGAAAGCGATAGTAGAACCATGGAAAAGTTCAAGGTTGTAGTGGTTCTTAAGTTTAACTACTGGTGCAATGGCAGCTGTATCAAACTTGTCATCATAAGCATTTGTGATACAGTAATCCAATTCTTCTTCAGTAAAATCATCCAAGAAAGCAGACAAGACTAATTTAGCAACTTCTTGGTAAGAAGCATCTTTCAATCGATCAAATTCCAAAGTAACTTCAGGTGTTGTCAATGGGGTGAACAAGCCACCGTCTGTTGCCAGTCCTTGAAGAATAGCCTGACTAGCTGTTACTTTATTATTTTCGTCACGTGTTGATTGGTATACAAGTGTCATGGTAAATCCTCTTTTTTAGATAGTCTGTGACTCTATTGTAGCATAATTGTCAGAAAATTTCTACACATATTGCAACTTGTGAGAAAAGCATTCGGATTTCACTTGTTTAATTTTATTTAAATACCAGAAAAAATCCGGAATTTCTATCCCAGATTTTCTTTTAAAATTTATCTTTGGTGTCATTCTTAGTTGAAAAAGTGATATCTTTGGATTTACCCTCACCACAATATTCTTTGAGGTTACTGGGTACCTTGATTCTTTTAATTCTTGACCAGGATTGAAGTAAGCAGTTACTATCCTATCGGCTTATTATAACAATTCTTAAAGCGTTTTTCTATCTTATTCAGGAAAGTCCTTTATTTTTAATTTGGATAAACACTCTAATATAGAGGATTTCTAGCAAAAAAGGTAGCCCTTATAGAGCTACCTTTGTCTATCGCTTACCCTTTGTAATCAAAGGCAATTTCGATAATTTCTTTCAATTCTGAAATAAGTGGTTCTTTCGGATTAGCTGTTGTACATTGGTCTTCATAAGCATGTTCGGCCAAAGTATAGGCAGTGTCTTGAAGAAGTTTCTTAGTAACCCCTTGTCCCTTCCAGTTCATGTCAATACCAACGGCAACACCCAATTCGTAAACTTTTTGTGCCAAAACTTCAACCAATTCAGCATCCGATTGTTTGTCAGTACCCCATCCCATGAAGCGAGCGATATCTGCGTAATCTTTGTCTGCACGGAAGTAGTCATATTTAGGGAACATAGCGTGTTTTTGAGGATCACTACCATTGTAACGGATAACGTGAGGCATCAAAATCGCGTTAGTACGTCCGTGTGGAATGTCAAACATAGGACCAACCTTGTGAGCGAGTGAGTGGTTGATCCCAAGGAAGGCATTGGCAAAGGCCATACCAGCCATTGTAGATGCATTATGCATCTTTTCACGTGATTCTTCATCACCAAAGCGATAAGAATGTTCAAGATTTTCAAAAACAAGTTTAATCGCTTGAAGTGAAAGTCCACGTGTATAGTCGCTAGCCATTACTGATACGTAAGACTCAATAGCGTGCGTCAAAACGTCCATACCTGTATCCGCTGTAACACTAGCAGGCACACTCATTACTAAAGCAGGGTCAACGATAGCAATGTCCGGAGTCAAAGCGTAATCTGCCAATGGGTACTTGATGTGAGTTTCACTATCAGTGATAACCGCAAATGACGTTACCTCTGAACCTGTACCTGAAGTTGTTGGGATACAGATAAATGTTGTCTTCTGAGCGTAAGGAATCTTGTAAGTACGTTTACGGATATCCAAGAATTTTTGTTTAGCTCCGAAGAAGCTTACATCTGGGTGTTCAAAGAACATCCACATAGCCTTAGCAGCATCCATTGCAGAACCACCACCAAGAGCGATAATCACATCTGGTTGGAAGTCTACAAAACGTTCCAACCCTTTATAAACTGTATTCGTAGATGGATTTGGCTCAACATTTGAGAAAACATCTACTGCTGGTTTATGGCGGTTAAGTTCCAATTGGCGTTTAACCAAGTCAGCGTAACCAAACTGAACCATACCAGGGTCACAAACCAACATCACGCGCTCAGCTTCAATGTGGCGCAAGTAAGTTATTGAATCTTTTTCGAAGAAGATTTTTGGTGGGACACGAAACCATTGCATGTTATTGCGACGCTTTGACAATGTTTTGACATTCAAGAGGTCAAATGAGCTAACATTGTGTGAAACTGAGTTATGACCGTGTGAACCACAACCAAGAGTCAATGATGGAATCATGTTGTTGTAGATATTACCAATACCACCTTCAGCCGATGGGCTATTCACCAAGACACGGCAAGCTTTCATACGGATACCGTATTGAAGTTGGAGCTCTTCATTTTCAGTGTGGATAACAGCTGTATGTCCAAGACCTCCCAAATTGAGCATGCCTTCTGCTTTTTTGAATCCATCTTCAACGCCATCAGATTTGATAAGGGCAAGTACTGGAGACAATTTTTCCAAGGCAAGTGGGTGTTCCATTGTTGCATCTGGAATTTCTGCCAAAAGCATTTTCGTCCCTGAAGGTACTTTAAGACCAGCTTTTTCAGCAATTTCAATAGCTGAGTGACCTACAATAGCGCCGTTTACAGCTGTACGCGCTTCATTAAGAACGACTTTTTCTAATTTAGCAATATCAGCTTTTTTAGAAATGATGACACATTGATGTGCCTCAAATTCAGCCTTAACTTCATCATAAATAGATGCATCAACGATAGCTGCTTGTTCAGAAGCGCAAATCATACCATTGTCAAAAGTTTTTGAAACGATGATATCGTTGACAGCACGTTTAATCTTAGCATCAGCAGCAATATAAGATGGTACATTCCCAGCTCCTACACCAAGAGCAGGTTTACCAGTTGAATAAGCTGCCTTAACCATACCAGGCCCACCAGTCGCAAGTACTGTTGCAATCTTAGGATGGTTCATCAAAAGACCAGTTGCTTCGATAGATGGCTCTTCAATCCACTGAATACAGTTCTTAGGTGCACCCGCTTCAATAGCTGCATCACGGACGATACGAGCTGCCTCTGCAGATGATTTCTGAGCTGATGGGTGGAAGGCAAAGACGATAGAGTTACGAGTCTTAAGAGCGATAAGGGCTTTGAAAATCGTTGTTGAAGTTGGGTTAGTTGTTGGTGTCACCCCACAGATAACGCCGACTGGCTCAGCGATAGAAACCAAGCCTTGTTCTTTATCTTCAGCAATAACGCCTACAGTTTTGTCATATTTAATACTATTCCAAATGTACTCAGAAGCATACATGTTTTTGATGGCCTTATCTTCATAAATACCACGGCCTGTTTCATCAACAGCCAATTTTGCCAAATACATATGTTTATCTAGGGCAGCAATCGCAGCTTGGTGAACAATGTGGTCCACTTGCTCCTGCGTAAAGTTAGACATGGCATCGAGAGCTTCAACCCCTTTTGTTGCCAATTCATCTATTACTGTTTGAATATCTTTAGTTTGTTTAGTCATATGAAACTCCTTTGAATACTTGTTAAAAACTTCACAAGATTTAACACAAGTCTATTATAGCGCTTTCTATACATTATGTAAACCCTTACATTAATAAAAATAAAGAAATCTGCCCATTTTGGACAGATTTCATCTCTTTTTACCAAATAATGACACGATCTTCTGAGGCGCGCCACATACCGTCGCCCTCTTTGACGTCAAATTCTTTGTGAAATTCGTCGAAGTTGGTCACGATAACATTGGTACGCCATTTAGCTGGGGCATGAACATCCACGCTGGCCAACATTTGCATGTATTCTTCACGCGCCTTCATACGCCAAATCGTCGCAAAGTTAACAAAGAATTCACGAACCGAAAAATCTTCATCACGTTTAGCCGCTTCTAAGGCACAGGCCACACCACCAAGGTCTGCCACGTTCTCAGAAACAGTCAGTTTGCCGTTGACCTTAGCACCGTAAGAGTCCAAACCGTCAAACTGGTCCACAATCTTGTCAGTACGTTCCTTAAAGGCTGCATAGTCTTCTTCAGTCCACCAGTTCTTAAGACTACCATTCTCATCAAAGGAAGCACCATTAGTGTCAAAGGCATGAGAGATTTCATGGGCGATAACAGCACCGATTCCACCATAGTTAGCAGATGACGATTGGTGAAGGTCATAGAAAGGTGCTTGCAGGATAGCTGCTGGGAAAACAATTTGGTTCTGCTGTGGATCATAGTAAGCATTAACCATGTGGGCAGGCATATGCCACTCACTTCGATCAACAGGTTGATTCCACTTGCTCCAACTATGTGCAACTGAAATTTCGACTAACTTCTGTGCATTCTCAACAAGTGACAAGTTCTCATCAATAATCTTCTTATCATAGGTCTCTGGCAATTTTTCTGGATAACCGATATGAGGTGTGATGACATTCAGTTTCGTAATAGCCTTTTCACGTGTCTCAGGTGCCAACCAATCCGCTTTTTGAAGGCGTAATTTATAAACATCAATCATGGTTGCCACTTTGGCTTCGACGTCTGCTTTTGCTTCTGGTGAGAATTTTTCACCTGCATACCAAAGTCCTAGAGCCTGATTGTAAGGCCCTTGTGCCAAATAGAAGGCAGCCTTTTTCTTTTCCATAGCTTGTGGTGTTCCTGAAAGCGCACGACCATATTTTCCAGCCAAGATACGAAGCTCGTCTGTCAAATAGGCATTCCAAGATGTAGCAGCATCGATAAGTAAGTCCGCCTTAAGCAACTCCCAATTTGCTTCTGAGTAATATTCCGCTGCAAATTCTGTCCAGAAGCGTTCTTCAGGAACGATAACTTTATCAGGAACTTGACCCAAGATTTCCGTGAAAATATTATCAAGTGGGAGTTCTGGCGCCAGCTTAGTAAAGTCTGCCCAATCATATGGGTGGTAGAGTTCTACATACTCGGAAGATTCTTCACTCGAAAGGACATACTTGGCTAATTTAGCATCAAGAGCGATAACCTTGTCCAAGATATCTTTGATTTCTTCAGCTGTGAAGCCATATTTCTCAAGGAGTTCTTCCTGCATCTCACGCCAAATTCCCAAAAGCTCCTTTCCCTTTTCATTATCCTCAGTGTAATAGGTTGTATCAGGTAAAATAATACGTGGCGCTTCAGCCCAAAGAACATTTAATTGGGCATTCATAAAGTCTGGAGACACACCAAACGGGAACGCATTAGGCTTAACAGCCATCTCGTACTCAGCAATTTTCGAAGCAAACTCTGAAAATGACGAGAGTTGCTTGTATTCTTCAATCAAAGGCTTAACAGGCTCGATACCAACTGCCTCACGTTTGTCAAAGTCCGCAGCCATACGGTGAAACTTAATGAAGTTTTGTAGAACAGCATTGTCAGGAACATTCTCTCCTGCCAACCACTGATCAGTTGTTTCAAGCATGAGGTCTTCTATTTCATCTGCTAAATCTGAGAAACCACCTGTACGAGGCTTATCGTCGGGAATCACTGCTGTCTTTTCCCACTCACCATTAATCGCATGGTAAAAATCATCTTGTAAGCGTGTCATTACACTTCCTCCATCAACATTAAAAGTGCTTTCATTATAACAAAATTCCCCAGCAAAAGCATTTGCCGAGGAAAAATTGGCTTATTTAACTAGGATTGCCAAGGTTTGATATGGTTTAAGAACTACCTTTTCAGCAAGCTCCGAATCGTCATAGTTTGACAAGAGCACGCGCCCTGACTGGTATTCTGCTGGAATCACCACTTCAGCTTCACTTCCATAGAAATTATTGAGCACCAAGAGTTTTTGACCGTCTAAGTGGCGTTCAAAGGCGTAGACCTTCTTGCTATCTTCAAGTGCTGGCTGGTAGCTTCCTTCTGAAATGATAGGCATTTCTTTACGCAAGCGAATTAATTCTTTATAGAATTTAAAGATTGGTCCATTAATCTCATTTTCAACGTTAATGTCTTTGTAAGATTTACCAGCTTTCAACCATGGAGTACCTGTTGAAAAGCCTGCATTTTCAGAAGCATCCCATTGCATTGGCGTACGAGAATTATCTCGTGACTTAGCTTGGATAATCTTGAAGGCTTGCTCAGGAGATTTACCTTGGTCCAAGAGCATTTGGTAAGCATTGATGGATTCCACATCCACGTAATCTTCCATCGAATCATAGTCTGGATCAATCATTCCAATCTCTTCACCCATGTAGATATAAGGTGTTCCACGTGACAAGTGAATGCTAGCGGCTAGCATGGTCGCTCCTTCATTACGGAAGTTCTTGATATCCACAAAACGATTCAAGGCACGAGGTTGGTCGTGGTTATTCCAGAAGAGGGCACTCCATCCACCACGATCGCTCATTTCCTTGCCCCAGGTGTGGTAGAGACGCTTGAGTTCTTCAAAATCAAAGGGAGCAATAGCCCATTTTTGTCCATCTTCATAGTCCACTTTTAAATGGTGGAAGTTAAAGGCCATAGACAGCTCGTGACGCTCCGGTGCTGAGTAGAGAACACAGTTGTCAATGGTTGTCGATGACATCTCTCCAACTGTCATAAAGCTATCGTCAGCTCCAAAAGTCGCTTCATTCATCATGTGTAGATAGTCATGGACAATGGGTTTATCCGTATAGGCAGGTTTCCCTTCATTTTCCGGACAATCTACTAAAACCTCGTCCTTACCAATCAAGTTAATCACATCAAAACGAAAACCCTTGACACCTTTGTCTAGCCAGAAGTTGACTACCTTAAACAACTCCTTACGAACATTGGGATTCCGCCAATTAAGGTCTGCCTGTGTTTCATCAAAAAGGTGAAGATAGTATTTTCCTGTATCTCCAAAAGGAGCCCAGGCAGAACCACCAAATTTAGACAACCAATCAGTTGGTTGGTTCTGAATGAAGAAGAAATCTTGGTAATACTTGTCACCAGCCAATGCTTTTTGGAACCACTCATGCTCCGTTGAGCAATGATTGAGCACCATGTCTAACATGAAATCAATCTTGTGCTCTTTCCCGACACGGATCATTTCTTCAAAGTCAGCCATATCCCCAAAAACAGGGTTGACGGCTGTATAGTCTGAAATATCGTAGCCATTGTCACGTTGTGGGCTTGGATAGAAAGGATTGAGCCAAACCATATCCACGCCCAACTCTGCTAGGTAGGGAATCTTTTCAATGATTCCTCTGAAATCACCGATTCCATTTCCTGTAGTGTTCTTATATGATTTTGGATAAATTTGGTATACAACCTTTGTTTTATCTAATGCCATGTAATTTTTCCTCTTTTGTTCTTTATATGAAGAGGTGGAACCGTGACGTCTCCACCCCTTAGCTTATTTTGTTTGATGAGCAATCATGAGAACATCGCCGCGTTTGATATCACGTGGAAGATTCCCTTCAACATCTGCTTGGAAATCATCTTGATTTGTAATGATAACTGGAGTCTCAGTGACCAAACCAGCTTCTTTGATAATATCCATATCAAAGCTAATCAATTGTTGACCAACAACAACTTTATCACCTTGTTTAATATGTGATTCAAAGCCTTTTCCGTCAAGGCTAACCGTATCCATACCAATGTGCATCAACATTTCAACACCTTCTTCAGAAACGATACCTACTGCGTGCTTAGTTGGGAAGAGTACTGTCACTGTACCATTCACTGGTGAAACCAATTCGCCTTGACTTGGTTCGATGACAACACCTTGTCCCATTACACCTGATGAAAAGACTGGGTCTGTGGCTTGGCTAAGTGGTTTAACTTGGCCAGCAAGTGGGCTAACAACCTCTGCTGATTCAGCAAGAGCCGTTGGAGTAGCAGTATGTGATGCAAATTCAGCCTCTTCTTGAGCTGCGAATTCTTCCTTAAGTTCTGTATCATCTTCTGTCTTAGTAAAGAGACCCGCTTTGCGGAAGAAGAAAGTCAAGACCATAGGTACAATAATAGCAACAAGCATAATTCCTGCAAATGGAATCATATACTTAGGTTGAATTGATAGAATACCAGGTAACCCACCAATACCAATAGAGGCCGCTGTAACGTTAAAGGTTACTGATAGAAGACCTGCAATAGATGAACCAATCATACCCGCAACAAATGGGTAAATATATTTGACGTTAACCCCGAAGAGGGCTGGTTCTGTAACACCAAGATAAGCTGAAATAGTAGCCGGAAGTGAAATTTGAGCCTCACGTTCATCATGACGATGCATAATATAGTAAGCAAAGACTGCTGAACCTTGAGCAATGTTTGATAGAGCAATCATAGGCCAAAGAGCTGTTCCACCAGCATCCGCAATCAACTGAGTATCAATTGCATTGGTCATGTGGTGAAGTCCAGTGATAACGAACGGCGCATAAAGGGCACCAAAAACAGCACCGAAAAGCCATTTTACAGGACCTGTCAAACCAGCAAGAACCACTGTTGAAAGAGCTTGGCCAATAGTCCAACCAATAGGACCTAAAACAGTATGAGCCAAAATAAGGGCTGGAATCAATGACAAGAACGGTACAAAAATCATTGATACTACTTCTGGTACATGTTTACGCCAGAAAATTTCAAGATAAGAAAGTGACAAACCAGCAAGAAGGGCAGGAATAACTTGCGCTTGATAACCTATACGATTAACAGTAAAGAATCCAAAATCCCAAACCCAATCCTTAGCAATTTCAGACGCTGGTGTCGATGCTACTGAATAAGCATTAAGCAATTGTGGTGACACCAGACAGATACCCAAAACAATTCCAAGAATTTGGCTAGTTCCCATTTTACGAGAAACAGACCAAGTAATACCTACAGGCAAGAATTGGAAAATAGCTTCACCAGGTAACCACAAGAAGTGATTCACTCCTGACCAGAACTGAGAAACATCGGTAATTGTCTTACCGTCAAGCATTGACCAATGTACACCCTCAAGAACATTACGGAAACCAAGAATCAATCCCCCAACGATAAGAGCTGGAATAATAGGTGTAAAGATTTCCGCTAGAGTTGTCATAACACGCTGAACTGGATTCTGATTACTCTTAGCAGCTGATTTAGCAGCTTCTTTTGAAACACCTTCAATCCCTGATACAGCAGTAAAATCATTGTAAAAAATTGGCACATCATTACCAATGATAACTTGGAATTGACCTGCATTGGTGAAAGTCCCCTTAACAGCAGGAATGGCTTCGATTGTTTTCACATCTGCCTTCTTGTCATCACCAAGAACAAAACGCATACGCGTCGCACAGTGAGTAACAGCAGTCACATTTTCTTTACCCCCGATTGCAGCAAGCAGATCTTTGGATTCTTGTTCAAATTTACCCATTTGAATCTCCTTTTCTTTTTTGACAATATCTGATTGACTTGATAAACTGATTGTAAGCGATTGCAAATTTGTCTGCAAGTGTTCCGGGATTTTTTTAACATATTTTTATAAAAAAATATCGGTTGTATGTTTTTTTACCTACAAATGAGGAGAAAGATGAAAAAATATCAGATTATTTATAAGGATTTAGAAAAAGCTATCCATGAGCAAAAGTATCAAGTGGGAGACTTTCTCCCCACCGAGCAAGAACTGGTTCAATCTTACCAGGTTAGTAGAGATACTATACGAAAGGCATTAACTTTACTCGTTGAAGAAGGCTTGGTCAAAAAGATTCATGGCTCTGGCTCTCAGGTTATTAACCAGGAACAAATCAACTTTCCTGTGTCTGACCTTACTAGTTACCAGGAGCTAATCGAACAACAAGGCCTTAATTCGCAAACCAACGTTATTTCTCTGGATAAAATCATTGTTGATTCAAAACTCTCAGAAAGAACTGGTTTTTCTAATAGCCGACAGGTTTGGCGTGTTGTTCGTCAAAGAGTCGTTGATAGCTGTGCCTCTGTCATAGATATTGATTACCTAGATGCCAGCCTTGTTCCGCAACTAAACCGTAGTATTGCTGAATACTCTATTTACGACTACAATGAGAATCTGCTCAACCTTAGCATTTCCCACGCCTTTAAAGAAATCACTATCGATAACGCTACCGATCAAGATAAGATTCTTATCGACCTAGGTAAGGACCAGCACGTTGTCTGTGTCCGTTCAAAAGTTTATTTAAACAATGGAAAACAGTTCCAATTTACGGAAAGTCGCCACAAACTTGAAAAATTCAAATTTGTCGATTATGCCAAGCGTCATCATTGAAAGAAAGGGCTCTGCTAACAGAAAAAGTATCGGACAAGAATGTCCGATACTTTTTAGTTTTTACGGATAGGATCTGCTAGATACTCTGCACGAGCTCCACCAATTAACTTAGGACGACTAGCCAAAGCAGTCACATGAGCACCACCTAATTCTGGAGTAATAGGGCGAAGAGGAACTTGGACCCTCTTCACATGCATACCAATAGAGGTGTCCCCAATATCAATACCAGCCTGAGCGACAATTTCCTCCACCTCAACAGGATCCTTCATGTAGTCGAAAGCAGCCAGCTGACCACTTCCCCCAGCGTGCAAGGTCGGAAGAACATTCACAATTTCCAAATCTTTAGCCATGGCAAGCTCACGCTCAACAACCAAAGCACGATTCAAATGTTCACAGCCCTGAACAGCCAAGAAAATCCCTTTAGGTTCCAAAACCTCAAGAATAGTTTTCACAATTCGTTGACCAATTTCGCGGCTAGAGGCTTTGCCGATAGTCCCACCAGCAACCTCACTAGAAGACAGTCCCAAGACAAAGATAGCTCCTCTCCCAATAGCTGAACGTTCAACAATATCTTCTACCAGAACACGTGTCTTCTCTTCTAAATCTAGCAACATCACAACAGCCCTCCTTTAGACAACAGCTGTATTCAGGATTCGCACAATAAGATAGTACAGAATCACAAAAAAGACAAGGAAAAATGCCCCTAATAATAATAACTGCCTACGGCGTTTCTTACTTAAGTCCCAGGAGAAACCAAATCCCATCAAAAAAGGACCAACACTATAACTTAGCATAAACCATAAATCTACGCGTGCTATATGCCAAAAAGAAGAAATAAAGGCCACCAAACCTACTAAGGATAGACTCCAGGAAAAGTCCCAACGATCTGATTTAGCAAAAGCCAAACCTATTAAGAAGCAACCCAAAGCAGGCATGATAATAAATGATAGGGTCATAAAATAAAACATGCCATTATTATAGCATGTTTTACAGTTTCATGTTAGTGGCGGTTAATAACACCATAAGCAATAGTAAATGCAATAGCAGCAATACCTACAACGATTGCCATGATGGCCCAAAAAATAGTCATTGCACGGCGTCCCTTGCGATTGTTGAAAGGAAGGCCCCAACCAATCATGATAACACCTAGCAATCCAAGCCAGATTTTATAAGTGATAACAATCGCTGAATCAAAATAGGCAAAAGCAACCAAAACTAAACCTAGCAAAGAAATCAAATAAGACCACTTACCCTTCAAAAATGAAGGCAAGGCCCAACCAAATAACACTAAACCTAGTAGAGCAAGAGCTCCACCACCAAAAAATACAGGTACAATATAATTATCAAACATATTCATATTATAGCATATCTTAAAAAGTTAGGAAATAGAATCTATCAACCAAAGCCATATCCACTCTTTAAAATTTATTCACTCTCAATCACAGATTAATTGGCAGATACCAACTAGTTATTTTAGTACAAAAAAACAAGATCCAGAAAAGACCTTGTTTTAATAAGCTAATTATGCTTTGTTTGCTGAACCGAATACGTCGATACGTTCTTCAACAGCTTCTGTAATAGCTTCGAAACCTGGTTTCAAGAATTTACGTGGGTCGAAGAGTTTCTTCTTGTCGTATTCTGCTTCATTTGCTTCGTATTCAGCAACAAATTTACGTGTTGCTTTAGCAAATGCGATTTGACATTCAGTGTTAACGTTAACTTTAGCAACACCAAGTTTGATAGCTGCTTGGATTTGATCGTCAGGAATACCTGATCCACCGTGCAATACGATTGGGAAGTTAGGAACAGCTTCTGTCAATTTTTGCAAGTGGTCAAGGTGAAGTCCGTTCCAGTTTTCTGGGTAAGGACCGTGGATGTTACCGATACCTGCTGCAAGGAAGTCGATACCAGTTGCAACCATAGCTTTAGCATCTTCGATTGGTGCCAATTCACCATCACCGATGATACCATCTTCTTCACCACCGATTGTACCAACTTCAGCTTCAACTGATACACCGTTAGCGTGTGCAAATTCAACAACTTTAGCTGCTTTTTCAAGGTTTTCTTCAACTGGAAGGTGTGAACCGTCAAACATAACTGAAGTATAACCTACACGGATACATTCCAAAGCATCATTGTAGTGACCGTGGTCAAGGTGAATAGCAACTGGTACAGTGATACCCATTGATTCAACCAATTCTTCGATAAGAAGTTTACACAATTTGTAACCACCCATGTACTTAGCTGCACCCATAGAAGTTTGGATAAGCACTGGAGCTTGTTTAGCTTCTGCTGCACGCAAGATAGCTTGAGTCCACTCAAGGTTGTTTGTGTTAAATCCACCAACTGCGTAACCATTGTCACGAGCTGCTTGGACAAATTTTTCTGCTGAAACGATTGCCATTATAAAGGCCTCCTATATTTTTTTGGGCTTGAACCCGTTTACTTGTTTATTCTATCACAATTAGATTCAAAAAACTAGTTTTTCTACAATTTGTAAGCGTTTTGATTTTTTAATACAAAAAAACCAGTCTCTTGACTGGTTGCTCTGCGGAAAGAGGGACTTGAACCCTCACGACCTAAAGCGGTCACAGGATCCTTAGTCCTGCGCGTCTGCCAATTCCGCCATTTCCGCTAACTACATTAGTCATTATATCAAGTTTGACAATCAGTGTCAATACTTTTTTGAAAGTTTTTTCTTAAAACTATCTTTTGTCTCTTTCGAAACAACTATTATATAATACCATTTATTGTATGCTATTGTCAATAAGCTTTTTGACTTTTTTTGTTTTTCTGAAACATTATATACTATCTGGAATTAGTCTAAACGATTTTTCAAAGCAGCTAATCGTTCTTGAAGAGGAGCTAAGTAAACTTCTTCTCCAAAGCCACGATTTTTAAGCCCATCCTCTGCACAAGTTAGTAGAGCCTCTGTCAAAGGCAAAATCAATTTGAAATCATCCTTTGAGATTTCCTTTTTCGAAAACAAGCAACGAATTCTAAGATAATCATAATCAAAAACTTCAAATAAAGATGTGTCTTTTAAAATACTTTCTAGTGTCTCTAAGTTAACTAAAAGGCCAAGATGAAGGGCTGCTGGTGCAAAAGTTGCTGAGAAAGGCTGAGTACAAACACTGCGAAACTCAATAGTCCCTCGCGTCGTTAAATCTTGGAATTGATAAGAACGGTGAGTCTTAAAATCTTCCTCACTTGGCTCAATAGTGACTACTTCGCCATGAATAGAGCGTGCTTTGACATATGGTGTACTTAGATAGTCTTTAGCACGTATTGGTTCAAAATAGTAGGTTTCGTCACCACGTTTAGCGGTAAAAATGACCGTCTCAGACAAGTAAGAAAAAAAGTCATCTTCGTTTTTAAACACCTCCGGAAATACTCCTGCATTTTCCTCAAACACACCATGCATAGAATTCTCCCAGAAAACATCACGAGAAAGCGCTAAATCCCAATCAGAGCCCCAAAATTCAGAGTTTGCCAATAATACCGCCTTGGGACCCTCTATTTGATTAAAAGCATTTAGGACCCTCAAATAGGTTGTTTTGGAGACATCTAACTGTACCTGACTCCCACAAATAAAAGAGCCATATTCAGGATAATCGTGAAAGAAAGAATCATTCTTTGCTATAGAGAGCTCGAGAAAATCCATAAGCATTTCATAACGAGGAGATTTAACAGGCCTATTATCATTCTTTGCCCAGTTTGGATTCACTCCCCAACCTTGCAACTCATGATTATAATTCTGAAGATAAGGTTGGATTATACCGAGGTAAGCATCCAAGCGTTCCTCAACTTCAGAGATTCTTTCAGCCTTTGCAAAAGCAAACTCAATCGTATTATAGGAAACTTCAAAAAGAATCATATCTCCAGAAGCTTTATCAATAAGCTGAATAGGATTGTTATCAGAATCATACTTATCAGCTTGAAAATCAAAATTATCCAAGAGATAGACTAGTAACTGTTTTGTAAGAGAGACATCTGTAGCATTACCACTCAAATTAACGACAGGGTATTCCAACTCAATCCCCACAAATAATTCGGGTTGCTCCTTAATTGGCTCATAATACCTTTGCTTAAGCAGTTCCTTGGCTGTTGTCAAAATAATGTCCCCCTTTTTAAAATAAGCTTATTCCATTATATCAAAATATTCAGACGATTTATACCCCAAAAAAACGCCTGCTTACGAAAAATAACAGTATTACCTTTCGTAAACAAGCGTTACATGCTTATTTATTCCCATTTTTATGATGAGTGTTCCCGCTAGGCGTATGCCCAGCGGTAGACCAGAGCTAGACTAAGAAAAGCTAAGCTATTCCATCATCATAACACTCAACAAAATTGATAAAAATTAAACAAGTTCGATGATTGCCATTGGGGCAGCATCGCCACGACGTGGTTCTGTTTTAAGGATACGAGTGTATCCACCGTTACGTTCAGCATAACGAGGTGCGATTTCTGAGAAAAGTTTTTGAAGAGCAGTTGTTGATGTATATTTATCAGTTGCTTCATCATAGCTTTCAGATGCAATTTCGTTACGTACAAATGCAGCTGCTTGACGACGTGCGTGCAAATCACCACGTTTACCAAGAGTGATCATTTTTTCAACTGTTTTACGGATTTCTTTAGCACGTGCTTCAGTTGTAACGATTGCTTCGTTAATGATAAGATCTGTTGTCAAATCACGAAGAACCGCTTTACGTTGTGAGCTTGTGCGTCCAAGTTTACGGTAAGCCATGTTATCCTCCTATATTATTATTTATCGTTTTTGAGTCCAAGTCCAAGATCAGCCAACTTAACTTTGACTTCTTCAAGAGATTTACGACCTAGGTTACGGACTTTCATCATTTCAGGCTCAGTTTTTTCTGTCAAATCATGAACGGTATTAATACCGGCACGTTTCAAACAGTTATATGAGCGTACAGACAAATCAAGTTCTTCGATGGTACGGTCAAGCACCTTTTCATCGTTCACTTTTTCAGTTTCTTTCATTACATCAGTAGCTTTAGCAACATCAGTAAGGTCAGTAAACAAGTTCAAGTGTTCAATCAAAACGCGAGCCGAGAGACCGAGGGCATCTTCAGGGATGATTGTTCCGTTTGTCATGATTTCGATTGTCAATTTATCAAAACCATCGTTGCTACCTACACGAGCAGGTTCAACTTGATAATTGACTTTTTTCACTGGTGTGTAGATTGAATCTACAGCCAATGTTCCCACTGGTGCATCATCTTTCTTGTTTTCATCTGCTGGAACATAACCACGGTTTGTGGCTACTGTCATAGTCGCTTTTAAAGAAGCTCCTTCAGAGATAGTGAAAAGATAATGATCAGGGTTAACAATTTCAATATCGCTATCAGTCAAGATATCTCCAGCAGTAACTTCAGCTGGACCTTGGACATCAAGTTCGATTGTTTTTTCGTCTTCGACGTAAGATTTTACAGCAAGTCCTTTAATATTAAGGATAATTTGCATCACGTCTTCACGTACGCCTGGTACGGTATCAAATTCGTGGAGTACTCCATCAATCTTAATTGATGTTACGGCAGCACCTGGAAGTGATGACAAAAGTACACGACGAAGAGAGTTACCCAAAGTTGTACCATAACCACGTTCTAGTGGTTCGATGACAAATTTGCCGTAATCTTTATTTTCATCAATTTTTGTTATTATTGGTTTTTCAAACTCAATCATTTATTATACTCCCTCGAAACGAATCTTGTGTACTATTGTTATTAAAAATTACACACGACGACGTTTTGGAGGACGAGCACCATTATGTGGTACAGGAGTTACATCACGGATTGCTGTTACTTCTAGACCAGCAGCAGCAAGAGCACGGATAGCAGACTCACGACCTGAACCAGGACCCTTAACAGTTACTTCAACTGTCTTAAGACCGTGTTCTTGTGCAGATTTAGCAGCAGCTTCAGAAGCCATTTGAGCAGCAAATGGTGTAGATTTACGAGAACCTTTGAAACCAAGAGCACCAGCTGATGACCAAGCTACAGCATTACCATGCACATCTGTAATCATAACAATAGTGTTATTGAAAGTAGCGTGAATGTGAGCAATACCAGATTCGATATTCTTTTTCACACGACGTTTACGTGTTGGTTTAGCCAATGTTTTTACCTCCTATTTTATTTTAATTATTTTTTCTTACCTGCAATCGCAACAGCTTTACCTTTACGAGTGCGGGCATTGTTTTTAGTGTTTTGACCACGGACAGGAAGTCCACGACGGTGACGGATACCACGGTATGAACCGATTTCCATCAAACGTTTGATGTTAAGGTTAACTTCACGACGAAGGTCACCTTCAACTTTGATTGCATCCACTTCGCGACGGATAGCGTCTTCTTGATCATTTGTCAAATCTTTAACGCGGATGTCTTCAGAAACGCCTGCAGCAGCCAAGATTTTCTTAGATGTTGCAAGTCCGATACCGTATACGTAAGTAAGTGAAATTACTACACGTTTATCGTTTGGAATGTCAACTCCAGCAATACGAGCCATGATTTCTCCTTTCTATATTATCCTTGACGTTGTTTGTGTTTTGGATTTGTTGGACAAATTACCATAACACGACCGTTACGACGAATAACTTTACAGTATTCGCAAATTGGTTTAACCGATGGTCTTACCTTCATGTTTTAATCCCTCCAATTATTTCGATTATTTAAAGCGGTATGTGATGCGTCCACGTGTCAAATCATAAGGACTCATTTCAACAGTCACACGGTCACCGACCAAAATACGAATGTAGTTTTTACGGATTTTACCAGAAACTGTCGCCAAAATTTGGTGTCCATTTTCCAATTCAACAGTAAACATAGCATTAGGCATAGTTTCGACAACTTTACCTTCAATTTCAATCACGTCTTCTTTTGCCACGCAAAAGTCCCCCCTAAAATTTCGATTTGATTTCCTCTAAGCACAGAGGTAACAATTATAAGCCAGACTAAAGTATTATAACATGCTTAAGTCTGATACGCAAGTAAGATTATATAATTATTTAATTGCTGCAATCGCTTTTTTAACATCAGCAAATACATCATCGATATCTTGGTTACCTTGAATATCTGATACAAGACCAAGCTCACGATAATGTGCAATAATTGGCTCACCTTGAGCAATGTTTACGTCAAGACGACGTTTAACAGTTTCAGGTTTATCATCTTCACGTTGGAAGAATTCATGTTCGCCACAAACATCACATGTCCCTTCAACCTTAGTTGGGTTGAATACTTTATGGTAAGTTGCACCACATGAGCGACAAATAAAACGACCTGAAAGACGTTCAACTAAGCTCTCTGGATTAACTTCAATATTGATTACACCGTCAAGTTTAATACCAAGTGCTTTCAATGTTTCATCCAATGCATGAGCTTGCTCAATAGTACGTGGATAACCATCAAGCAAGAAACCTTTTTCAGCAATATCAGATTCAGCCAAACGCTCTTTAACGATTCCGTTTGTCACTTCATCTGGTACCAATTCACCTTTATCGATGAATGATTTTGCCAAAGTTCCCATTTCTGTTTGGTTAGCCATAGCAGCACGGAACATATCGCCAGTTGAGATGTGAGCTACACCAAATTCTTCAACAATTTTTGCAGCTTGAGTCCCTTTACCAGCACCTGGTAGACCCATAATTAAAAGATTCATCTTACGAACTCCTTATTTTTGTTTTCAAATAACTCTATCAACGTTTTAAAACATTGGTAGAGTTATCAAAAAACAAAAGAGAAGGGACAGAAAGTAACCTTTCTTTCCCTCTCAATTGTTCATGAGAAGACTTAGTCTTCAAGATTCATAAATCCAACGTACTGACGTTTCAATAGGTAACCTTCAAGTTGTTTCATACCTTCGATACCAGTTGAAATCAAGATCAAGAGAGATGTACCACCAAGCGCGATTGAGCTTGTAAGGTGCATAAACTGTTGAGCCGCAATAGGAGCCAATGAAATAAACGCGAGAAATACAGCCCCGATTGTTGCCAATCTCTTAAGCAATGAAGACATGTACTTTTCAGTCTCACGACCTGGACGAACACTAGGAATGTAAGACCCATTCTTTTGAAGATTTTCAGCAGTTTTTTCAGGATTTACTTGGACAAATGTGTAGAAGAATGAGAACAAGATAATTAATATCGCGTAAGTAATCATTCCACTAGGTGTATTATACGAGAGTAGTCCTTGTAAGTGTGATAACCATGTAACCTTCGATAAGAATGGAAGAATAGTACTAGGAATTGTTGTAATCGAGCTAGCAAAGATAACGGGAATAACACCAGCCGGATTAACTTTCAATGGAAGGTAAGAACTCGTTGGAGCCCCTTGAACTAATTTAGTATATTGAATTGGAATTTGATATTCTGCCTGTTGAACAAATGTCGTAAAGAAGACAATCGCCAAACCTACCACAATTAGCAAAGCAACTATGATATATGAACGAGTCAATTCTCCTGAACGAACGTTGACAAAGAAATCCTCGTAAATTGTTGAGAACATTTTTGGAATAGAAGCAATGATCCCTGAAAAGATAATCATTGACACACCATTACCAAAACCTTTATCTGTGATTTGTTCACCCAGCCATGTCACAATTATGCTACCAGCAGTTAGAATTGTCCCAATCAATAAGTAGGTTGAAACACTTGGTGTTTTAACCAATGAAATTGATGAGAGAGTATTAAAACTTGCTGTAATACCAATCGATTGAACAAAGGCTAAAACAAGAGTGATGTAGCGAGTCGCTTGGTTCAATTTACGACGACCAACTTCCCCTTGTTTGCCCCACTCTACAAATTTTGGATAAATATCCATCTGCAAAAGTTGGACAATGATTGATGCTGTAATGTAAGGACTAACCCCCATCGAGAAGATAGAGAAGTTATTCATGGCATTACCAGACACCAAGTTAAGCATGTTCAAGAAAGGTAAATCACTTAATTGTTTCAAACTTTCCGCATTGATACCAGGAACTGTTACATGAGTCCCTACACGAAAAACGAAAATAATGAAGATTGTAAATAAAATCTTATTACGAACGTTTTTGACTTTCAATGCGTCTTTTAATAGTTTAAAGAACATAATGAGTTACCCCTCATTAGATGACTTCGATTGAACCACCTTTAGCAGTGATAGCTGCTTCAGCAGATTTTGAGAATTTAGCTGCTTTAACAGTCAATTTCTTAGTCAATTCGCCGTTACCAAGAACTTTAACGCCTGATTTTTCAGCACGAACGATTCCAGCTTCTTTAAGAACTGCTGGAGTTACTTCTGTACCATCTTCAAAGACGTTCAATTGATCAAGGTTTACAAGTGCGTATTCTTTAGCGTTGATGTTAGTGAATCCACGTTTTGGAAGACGACGGAACAATGGAGTTTGTCCACCTTCAAATCCTGGACGTACGCTACCACCGCTACGAGCTTTTTGACCTTTTTGACCACGGCCTGAAGTTTTACCGTTACCAGATGAAGTACCACGACCCACACGGTTACGGACTTTACGAGAACCTTCAGCAGGTTTCAATTCATGAAGTTTCATTATTATTTTCTCCTCTTTTTGTAAAATGCTAGCGCCTCTAACCAAGTAAGGTAGCTTAATTAGAAACTCGCCTATACATGAAATTCAGTTTAAGTCGCAAGGGAACCCTCACGACTTAAATCAATTTTTATTTAACGTCTTCTACAGTTACCAAGTGAGATACTGCGTTGACCATACCACGGATAGCAGCGTTGTCTTCTTTAACAACTGAGCTATTCAATTTACCAAGTCCAAGAGCAACAACTGTTTTACGTTGTTCTGGTTTGCGTCCGATTGGAGACTTAGTCAAAGTAATTTTAATTTGAGCCATTGTTATCTCCTTTCTTATGCCAAGTCAGATACTGAGATGCCACGAAGAGCCGCAACTTCTTCAGCACGTTTAAGTTGTTTCAATCCTTCAACAGTCGCACGAACGATGTTGATTGGAGTGTTTGAACCAAGTGATTTAGATGTTACATCAGCAACACCAGCCAATTCGATGACGGCACGAACTGCACCACCAGCGGCAACACCAGCCCCTTCAACAGCTGGTTTCAACAATACTTTCGCTCCACCAAATTCTGAACGAACTTCGTGAGGAATAGTTGTACCAACCATAGGAACTTCGATAAGGTTTTTCTTAGCTGCTTCAACTGCTTTACGGATAGCTTCTGGAACCTCTTGAGATTTACCAGTACCAAATCCTACGCGACCATTACGGTCACCAACAACAACAAGAGCAGCAAAACGCATGTTGCGTCCACCTTTTACAACTTTAGTAACACGGTTGATAGCAACTACGCGTTCTTCAAGTTCTACTGCATTATCTTTAAATGCCATTATTAAGTGTCCTCCCTATTAGAATTTCAATCCGTTTTCACGAGCTGAGTCAGCCAAAGCTTTAACACGTCCGTGATAGAGATATCCACCGCGGTCAAACACCACTTCAGAAATACCTTTAGCTACTGCGCGTTCAGCAACAAGTTTACCGACAACAACGGCTTGTTCTGTTTTAGTTCCTTTAGAAACTTCTTTATCAAGAGTTGATGCACTTGCGAGCGTTACACCCGCTACGTCATCAATAACTTGAGCGTAGATGCCTGTATTAGAACGGAAAATGTTCAAACGTGGGCGATCAGCAGTTCCAGAGAGTTTTCCGCGAACGCGACGGTGGCGTTTTTGGCGGAGTTTGTTTTTATCTGGTTTCGAAATCACAATTTTCACCTCTTAATTATAATGCTTGCTCATGAGAGCTTTTGGTAAGTAGGCAATCCAAAAAGAATAGCCACAAGGATGAAATCCTATTATTTACCAGTTTTACCTTCTTTACGACGTACGTATTCACCAACGTAACGGATACCTTTACCTTTGTAAGGTTCTGGTGAACGAAGGCTACGGATGTAAGCAGCTGTTTGACCAACAACTTCTTTGTTAATACCACTTACAACGATTGAAGTTGCAGATGGTACTTCAAAAGTAATACCTTCTGGAGCTTCAACTTCGTCTTGGTGAGATTTACCAACTGAAAGAACAAGTTTTGTTCCTTGGAGTTGCGCACGGTATCCGACACCGCGCATTTCAAGTTCTTTTTTGAAACCTTCAGAAACACCAACAACCATGTTGTTCAAGTTTGCACGTGAAGTACCGTGGATTGTTTTGTTTTCTTTTGAGTCGTTTGGACGGTGAAGTGTAACTTCGTTGCCTTCAACTTTGATTTCAATGTTTTTGTTAAACTCACGAGTGAGTTCGCCTTTAGGTCCTTTAACAGTAACAACGTTATCGTTGTTTGTTACTTCGACACCAGCAGGCAAAGTAATAACTTTATTACCAATACGTGACATAGTATTTAATTCTCCTGTTAGATTATCAAGCCACAGAGTGACTAGTTTTCACGGGGATGAGTTTCATCGAATATAATTAACGAAACTCGCACAAATCATTTGAGATAAGTGCTTAGTATCAGCTTCTTACCAAACGTAAGCGATAACTTCTCCACCAACGTTCTTTTGACGAGCTTCTTTGTCAGTCAAAAGACCTTCTGAAGTAGAGATGATCGCGATTCCAAGTCCGTTAAGAACTTTAGGAACATCTTCACGTTTAGAATAAACACGAAGACCTGGTTTTGAGATACGTTTCAAGTTAGTGATAACACGTTCACCGTTTTGTCCGTATTTCAAAAATACGCGAATGATACCTTGTTTGTCATCTTCGATAACTTCAACGTTTTTTACGAAACCTTCACGTTTAAGGATTTCAGCGATACCTTTTTTAATGTTTGATGCAGGTACTTCAAGTACTTCGTGTTTAGCTTGGTTAGCGTTACGAATACGTGTCAAGAAATCTGCAATTGGGTCAGTCATAACCATTTTATATTTTCTCCTCTTACTAGTAGTTTGAATAATTCACTTGCTAGTTAATGATTGAGCTAGGCTCAGATTGTGTTAAATACATTCAAATTAGGTGAAACTAACTTAAATGTACCATGTTTTTACCAAGAAGCTTTGGTAACACCTGGAATTTGACCTTTGTAAGCCAATTCACGGAAGCAAACACGGCAAAGTTTAAATTTGCGATAAACTGAGTGTGGACGTCCACAACGTTCGCAACGAGTGTAAGCTTGCGTAGAGAACTTCGCAGGGCGTTTGTTCTTAGCAATCATTGATTTTTTAGCCAATTTATTTACCTCCTAGATTATTTTGCAAAAGGCATTCCAAGGCCTTTAAGCAATTCACGACCTTCTTCGTCAGTGTTAGCAGTAGTTACGATAACGATATCCATACCACGTACTTTATCAACATCGTCGAAGTTGATTTCTGGGAAGATAAGTTGTTCTTTAACACCAAGTGTGTAGTTACCACGTCCATCAAATGATTTAGTTGGAACACCATGGAAGTCACGAACACGTGGAAGTGATACTGATACCAATTTATCCAAGAATTCGTACATGCGTTCACCACGAAGGGTAACTTTAGCACCGATCGCTACACCTTCACGAAGACGGAAGCCAGCGATTGATTTCTTAGCTTTAGTAATCAATGGTTTTTGACCTGAAATAAGTGCCAGCTCAGCAGCAGCTTTTTCAAGAGTTTTAGCGTTGTTTACAGCTTCACCAACACCCATGTTGATAACGATTTTATCAACTTTTGGCACAGCCATAACTGAAGAATAGTTAAATTTTTCAGTCAAAGCTGGAATTACTTCGTTAGTGTATTTTTCTTTAAGACGGTTAGCCATTTAATACTTTCTCCTTTCCTTCGTGATTAGTCAAGCACTTCGCCTGATTTTTTGTTGTAACGAACTTTTTTGCCGTCAACAACTTTGTAACCTACACGTCCAGCTACACCGTTCTTGTCAAGAACTTGAACGTTTGAAGCATGGATTGGTGCTTCTTTTTCCACGATAGCACCTTGAGGGTTTTCAGTTGATGGTTTTTGGTGTTTTTTGATGATTGCAACACCTTCAACAACAACTTTGTTTACTTTTGGAAGAGCTTTAAGAACTACTGCTTCAGTTCCTTTGTCTTTACCAGCAATAACGCGAACTTTATCGCCTTTTTTTACAAACATTTGAGTATTTCTCCTATTATTTCTTACGCCCTAATGGGCACCCTGAATATATCAGGGGACTAAGTTTGTGTTAATTCAGATTAAAGTACTTCTGGCGCCAAAGATACGATACGCATGTATCCACCTTCACGCAATTCACGTGCAACAGGGCCAAAGATACGAGTTCCACGAGGAGTTTTGTCATCGCGGATGATTACTGCAGCGTTGTCATCAAACTTGATGTATGAACCGTCTGGACGGCGAGCACCAGTTTTTGTACGAACGATAACAGCTTTAACAACATCACCTTTTTTAACAGCTCCACCTGGTGTAGCTTGTTTAACAGTTGCAACGATTACGTCGCCGATGTTAGCGAATTTACGTCCTGAACCACCAAGAACTTTGATAGTCAAGATTTCACGAGCACCGCTATTATCAGCAACTTTTAAGCGACTTTCTTGTTGAATCATTTCAATTGTCTCCTTTTAGTTTTATTAGATAATAACAGCTTCTTCCACAACTTCTACAAGACGGAAGCGTTTTGTAGCTGAAAGCGGGCGAGTTTCCATGATACGAACGATATCGCCTTCTTTAGCAACGTTGTTTTCATCATGTGCTTTGTATTTTTTAGAATAGTTGATACGTTTACCATAGACTGGGTGGTTACGTTTAGTTTCAACTACAACTGTGATTGTTTTATCCATCTTATCAGATACTACGCGTCCAACAAGGGTTTTACGTTGATTACGTTCCATTATTAGAAATGCTCCTTTCCCAATCTATTATTTGATTTCAGATTGCACAGTTTTAACACGTGCAATTTGTTTTTTCACTTCGTTCAAACGGGCAGTTTGATCAAGTTGACCTGCTGCAGCTTGGAAACGAAGGTCGAAAAGTTCTTTCTTAAGTTCGTTTTCTTTTTTAGCAAGCTCTTCTTGAGACAAGCCACGAAGCTCAGCAACAAACTTTTTGATTTCTTCAAGTTTCATGTCTTCTCCTTATTCTGCTTCACGTTTCACGAATTTACATTTAACTGGCAATTTGTGGCTAGCAAGACGAAGTGCTTCACGTGCAACTTCTTCAGAAACACCTGCGATTTCGAACATTACTTTACCACGTTTAACTGGTGCTACCCAACCTTCAGGTGCCCCTTTACCAGAACCCATACGTACACCGATAGCTTTAGCAGTGTATGATTTGTGTGGGAAGATCTTGATCCAAACCTTACCACCACGTTTCATGTAACGAGTCATGGCAATACGAGCAGCCTCGATTTGACGGTTTGTGATCCAGTGGCTAGTTGTAGCTTGAAGACCATATTCACCGAATGATACTTCTTTACCACCTTTAGCCTCACCGCGCATTTTTCCACGGAATTCACGACGGTGTTTAACACGTTTAGGTACTAACATTTGTTATTTGCCTCCTTTAGTGTTTTTACGAGCTGGAAGAACTTCTCCACGGTAGATCCAAACTTTAACACCGAGTTTACCGTAAGTTGTGTCAGCTTCTTCCCAAGCGTAATCGATATCAGCGCGAAGTGTGTGAAGTGGAACTGTACCTTCAGAGTATCCTTCTGCACGGGCGATATCTGCACCGTTCAAACGACCTGATACTTGAGTTTTGATTCCTTTAGCTCCAGCACGCATTGCACGTTGGATAGCTTGTTTTTGTGCACGACGGAAAGCAACACGTTGCTCAAGTTGACGAGCAATAGTTTCACCAACAAGGTGGGCGTCCAAATCAGGTTTTTTGATTTCAACGATGTTGATGTGAACTTGTTTTCCAGTCAATTTATTAAGTTGAGCGCGAAGAGCATCAACGTTTGATCCACCTTTACCGATAACCATACCTGGTTTAGCAGTGTGAAGTGAAACAATAACTTTGTTTACAGCACGTTCAATTTCAATAGTTGAAACTGAAGCGTCTGCAAGTTCTTTTTGAATGAATTTGCGGATTGCCAAATCTTCGTGAAGGTAATCTGCGTATTCTTTTTCAGCATACCATTTTGCATCCCAGTCACGGATGATCCCGACACGCATACCAATTGGATGTACTTTTTGACCCACGAGTTTACCTCCTTATTTTTCTGACACAACTACTGTTACGTGAGTTGTGCGTTTGTTGATTGGTGAAGCTGAACCTTTCGCACGTGGACGGAAACGTTTCATTGTTGGTCCTTCGTTTGCGAATGTTTCAGATACTACCAAGTTAGCTTTTTCCAAACCAAAGTTGTTTTCTGCATTAGCGATAGCAGAGTTAAGAGTTTTCTCAACAATGCGAGCTGCTTTGTTTGGAGTGAATTTCAAGATTGCGATTGCATCAGCAACGTTCTTACCACGGATAAGATCAAGAACAAGACGTGTTTTACGAGGTGAAACACGCACTGTACGAGCCATTGCTTTAGCTGAAGTAATTTCTGCCATTGTGTCCTCCTCCTATTAACGACGTGTTTTCTTATCGTCAGCTGCGTGACCTTTGTAAGTACGAGTTGGTGCAAATTCACCAAGTTTGTGACCTACCATGTCTTCTTGAATGTAAACAGGAACATGTTTACGTCCATCATAAACTGCGATAGTGTATCCGATGAAACTTGGGAAAATCGTTGAACGACGTGACCAAGTTTTAATTACTTTTTTCTTTTCGTCATTTGCTTGAGCTTCAACTTTTTTCATCAAATGCTCATCGACGAAAGGTCCTTTTTTAAGACTACGTCCCATTTTGTAGTTTTCTCCTTTAAATTGAATGTACCACAGCGGCTTGCACTAAGAAGTGCTACCGAGTTGGCGGATGTTATGTGCTAAGCGACTAAATTATTTTTCGTTACGACGACGAACGATAAGTTTGTCAGATTTAGCTTTCTTGTTACGAGTTTTAAGACCAAGCGCAGGTTTACCCCATGGAGTAGATGGCGCTTTACGTCCAACTGGTGCTTTACCTTCACCACCACCATGTGGGTGATCGTTAGGGTTCATTACAGAACCACGAACTGTTGGGCGAATACCTTTCCAGCGATTACGGCCGGCTTTACCAAGGTTGATAAGTGATTGTTGTTCGTTACCTACAGTACCGATAGTTGCACGACAAGTACCAAGAATCATACGAACTTCGCCTGATTGAAGACGAACAAGTACGTATTTACCTTCTTGACCCAAAACTTGAGCAGAAGCACCAGCGGCACGGATAAGTTCAGCACCTTTACCTGGTTGAAGCTCAATGTTGTGGATAACTGTACCAACTGGGATGTTTGCAAGTGGAAGAGCGTTACCAATCTTGATATCCGCATCTGGACCTGAAACGATACGTTGACCTACTTCAAGACCTTTAGGTGCGATGATGTAAGCTTTAACCCCGTCAGTGTAGTGTACAAGAGCAATGTTTGCAGTACGGTTTGGATCATACTCAATTGTTTTAACAACTGCTTCAACGCCATCTTTGTTACGTTTGAAGTCAATCAAACGGTAGTGACGTTTGTGTCCGCCACCTTGGTGACGTACAGTGATACGACCGTTGTTGTTACGACCAGCTTTGTTCTTAAGAGAAACAAGCAATGATTTTTCAGGAGTGCTTGTAGTGATTTCTGCGAAATCCAAAGAAGTCATGTTACGACGGCCATTTGTCGTTGGTTTATAAACTTTAATACCCACGTTAATTTCTCCTTTGATTATTCAGCTTCAGCTGCAAACAACTCGATTGCTTTAGAATCAGCTGTAAGAGTGATGATAGCTTTTTTAGTTTTTGAAGTGAAACCAGTGTAACGTCCAACACGTTTTTGTTTTGGTTTAACAGTTACAGTGTTCACGCTAGCAACTTTAACACCTTCAAATGCAGCTTCAACTGCTTGTTTGATCAAGAGTTTGTGTGCACGTGTATCAACTTCGAAAGTGTATTTTCCTGCTTCAAGAGCAATCATAGATTTCTCAGTGATAACAGGTTTTTTGATTACGTCATACAAATTCATTATGCAAGAACCTCCTCGATTGATGAGATAGCTTCTTTAGTAACAAGAAGTTTATCTGCGTTTACGATGTCAAGTACACTTGCAGTTGCAGGAGTTGCAACAGTTACGTTTGCAAGGTTACGTGCTGAAAGTTCAGCAAATTTGTTTCCTTCTTCAACGATAACAAGTACTTTAGAATCGATGCTAAGAGCTGAAAGAACGTTTGCGAATTCAGCAGTTTTTGGAGCTGCAAATGAAAGAGCTTCAACTGCTACAAATTTATCTTCTGCAACTTTAGCTGAGTAAACAGATTTCAATGCAAGGCGACGAACTTTTTGTGGAAGTTTGTATCCGTAAGAACGTGGAGTTGGTCCGAAGACAACACCACCACCACGCCATTGTGGTGAGCGGATAGAACCTTGACGAGCACGTCCAGTTCCTTTTTGACGCCATGGTTTACGTCCACCACCTGATACTGCTGAACGGTTTTTAACCGCGTGAGTACCTTGGCGAAGGCTAGCACGTTGGCTGATTACGACATCAAATACTACTGATTCGTTTGGTTCGATACCGAAGATAGCGTCGTTAAGTTCAACTGTACTAACTTCTTTACCAGTTTGGTCAAATAGTTTTACGTTTGCCATTTTTAACTGATTTCTCCTTTCTTATTATTTAGCAGCTTTAACTGCTGATTTGATAGTGATAAGAGATTTCTTAGCACCTGGTACGTTACCTTTGATAAGGATAACGTTTTTCTCTGGGATAACTTGTACAACTTCAAGGTTTTGAATTGTCACACGGTTGCCACCCATACGTCCTGCCAAGTGTTTGTTTTTGAAAACACGGTTAGGCGCAACAGGTCCCATTGAACCTGGACGACGGTGGTAACGAGAACCGTGAGCCATAGGTCCGCGTGATTGACCGTGGCGTTTGATAACACCTTGGAAACCTTTACCTTTTGAAGTACCAGTTACGTCAACAACATCTCCAGCTTCGAATGTGTCAACAGTGATTTCTGATCCAACTTCCAAGCCTTCAATGTTTTTGAATTCACGAATGAAGCGCTTAGGAGCTGTGTTAGCTTTCGCTACGTGGCCTTTGGCAGGTTTGTTGCTCAATACTTCGCGTTTGTCGTCAAAACCAACTTGAACTGCTTCGTAACCGTCTGTTTCAACAGTTTTAACTTGAAGCACAACGTTTGGAGTAGCTTCGATGACAGTAACAGGGATAAATTCACCTGCTTCAGTGAAGATTTGAGTCATTCCCACTTTTTTCCCTAAGATTCCTTTTGTCATGAGAAAATATTTCCTTTACTTTAATATATTTCAAAAAGTTTTTTATGAGCGTTTTTCATGCTCAAAAAAGTTTTTAACGAGCGTTTTTTATGCTCAATGAATCAATCTTTAAATTAAAGTTTGATTTCGACGTTCACACCACTTGGAAGATCAAGTTTCATCAAAGCGTCAACTGTTTTTTGAGTTGGGTTGATGATGTCGATAAGACGTTTGTGTGTACGCATTTCAAATTGTTCGCGAGAATCTTTATATTTGTGAGTCGCACGAATAATTGTGTAGAGACTACGTTCAGTTGGAAGTGGAACTGGTCCAGCAACTGTCGCACCAGTGCGAGTTGCAGTTTCTACGATTTTTTCAGCCGCTGTATCAAGCGTACGGTGTTCGTAAGCTTTCAAACGGATACGAATTTTTTTGTTTGCCATTTTTTCTCCTCTTTCGTCTATTTAAGATAATAGGCTAGCTCCTCAAGAAAACCAACACGGATTGCGTGGCAGTGCAACCAGGCGTGTCGCAACCTCTTGTATCATAGCTAAGCGCTGTATTTACAGCACCATAATATAATAACAAAAGAACCCACTCATTGCAAGGGGTTTTTAAAGTTTTTTTCCTTTTTCTTTATTTTCTTTTTTGAGTAAACAAAAAATCCACCTTAGATGGATTTTTTATCAACTTTCTTGAGTGTAGTCGTACCCCATGTGTTCATAGGCTTTAACCGTTGCGACACGTCCTGTTCGTGTACGCATAATGAAACCTTTTTGGATTAGATAAGGTTCATACATATCTTCTACTGTTTCTCGCTCTTCAGCGATATTAACTGATAAAGTACCTAAGCCAACGGGCCCTCCCCCATACATCTCAATCATAGTTCGGAGGATTTTTTGGTCAACGTAGTCTAACCCCTCATGATCTACATCAAGCATAGTCAATGCCTTATCTGCAATCTTATCGTCAATGATACCATCACCCATGATTTGAGCATAGTCTCGCACGCGCTTAAGTAGGCGGTTAGCAATACGTGGTGTTCCGCGACTACGACGTGCTAATTCCAACGCTGCCTCTGGTGTTATTGTCATTTCAAAGATTTCCGAAGTACGTTCTACAATCTCTGTCAAATCAGGTAACTCATAATATTCCATATGACCATTAATCCCAAAGCGAGCTCTCAAAGGATTTGACAACATACCTGCTCGTGTGGTCGCACCAACCAAAGTGAAGGGAGGCAGGTCTAGGTGAACACTACGACTTGTTTCACCTGCTCCAATCATAATATCGATATAGTAATCTTCCATAGCACTATAAAGAACTTCTTCCACTGCCATAGGCATACGATGGATCTCATCAATAAATAAGATGTCCCCCGGCTCCAAGTCATTAAGTATGGCAACTAAATCACCAGCCTTTTCAATTGCCGGCCCAGACGTTTGCTTCAAATTCACTCCCATCTCATTGGCTATTACAAACGCCATAGTCGTTTTACCCAAACCAGGTGGGCCAAACAAAAGGGTATGGTCTAGAGCCTCATCACGGAGTTTAGCTGCTTCTATAAAAATTTTTAATTGGTCCTTAACCTTATCTTGACCAATATATTCCTTAAAGTACTGAGGGCGAAGGGTACGTTCAACGTACTCTTCATCTCCTAGTAAGTCATTATCCAATATTCTTGCCATAGGCTTATTTTAGCACAAAACAAAAAACTGAGTCAAAATTTGTTCACAAAAAGAAAAGACAACCCTTGCCTTCTCTTTTTATTATTTGGATTATTTTTTACCACCTTTAACAGATTTCTTATCTGCTTTCGCGATAGCCTCTTTGATTGTATTAGTATATAATTTAGCACCACGGTTAATAGAGTCACTATCGGAACCAAAGTGAACCCCATCTGTACGATTCCAAATAGTAATATTTTCTTTAGCAATTTGATACCAATCAGCAACCGTCACAAAGTCATATTTCTTAGCCATCTCTAACTCATACTTACGTAACTGAACTAGAGATTCAGCTTCATTTCCAGACTTACTACCATTGTATGGTGTCACAAAGATAATGCGGTGACCCTTAGGTAAATTCTTGATAATTTTATTAATAACACCTTTGTAATCATCAATCTCATTAACACCACCAGCAATAACAACATCCTTGGCAAGAGCGTTACTATCCGCATAATCTTTAAGTAAGTCATTGATTGTTGATAGATTACGGCTGACTACTGCATCTATAGTGACATTATCAATACTTGATTCAATCTGATCTTTCGACCTAAGGGCAACAGAGTCCCCTAGAATTGTCACTCCTTTATTCACACCAAATGAAGTAGCCTGACTATTCTCCGCATTGGTACGCGTCAATTTCATCTTAGTTTGAGCTTGTGACAATCCGTTAGCTTCCAAGTCTTTCTCAAAGTCCCCAACAGCTGGTGCAAAGAGAGAAATGAGCACTGTAATTAAGGTGAGCCCACTGAAGACATAGAGCACAATATGTCGGTAAGGTGTCAAGTCCAAATCTATTCCAAAGATACTTGCCTTTCTTCCTGCAATAAATGGCTCTATTATATAGTAGGAAAGTGTCGCAAAAACAATTGACAAAATTGTTGTCAGTATGACTGCAATGATATTATTGGTTAATTGGCTAAAGATAATATATAGGGGCCAATGGAACAAATAGACGCTGTAGCTGATTTCCGCTAAATAACTAATAACAGCAGGCTCTGATTTACCAAGTAACTTCTCATGGAGAATACGTGCAGAGTAAATCATGACAGCCGTAAACAAACTAGCCAAAACAAACCCAAATAGATAGGTAATACGTTCTTCAAAATGAAGGACTAAGCCCAACAATAAGAGCAGAGCAAAGCTACCAACCATATAAAGGACTGCCTTTTTAAGTTCCCATAGGCGAACATTTTTCTTGAATCTAGCAGTCGTCTCATGTACACCTGAAAGCGTCGCAAATAGCGAACCTAAAAAGAAAGGATAAGCATGCGTAATTGAAGAAAAATACAAACGGGAAAAACCATCAACAAAGAAAGCACCAATAAACATTGAGAGGAAACTCACCGTAAAGCAAGCAAGAGATAGCATGAAAACTAGGCTTCTAAATTGATTTTGATGCTTAACACGCTTTGCTAGGAACCAAAGTAAGGCACCCCAGAGAATATAATAATGAACCTCAATAGCCAGACTCCATGTGTGGAGGTAGATATGCTGGTTAAACTGATTCTCATAATTCCCCCCAGTTAAAATTTCATAATAGTTAGTTACAAAACCGATAACAGAGGTGATCTGGCGCCCGATGCCTGCAATAAAATCATTTCGAACCAAGAGTGCTAAAGGGGTACATATAAGCACCATCAGTATAAGTGGTGGTACTATACGGTAAAAGCGTCGTCGCATAAAACCAAGATAATCAATGCGATGCGTCCTAGATACCTCATCAATCAAAAGTGCCGTGATTAGATAGCCTGAAAAGGTAAAGAAGACATCAACACCAATGAATCCCCCAGGAAGAATACTTGGGAAGAAATGATAGACAAGAACCAAAAAAAGCCCTGTCACACGAATATAAGAAAACCAGTTAATTCTCATCCTTTAAAAATCCCCTGTTTAAATTTTCCTTTGTAGATAGCCTTATTTTCAGTAGTCAATTTTCCTTGCCCATCTGCTTGACCAGACTTGAACTCACCTTCATAAGTCCAACCTTCGTGAGATTTAAAAGTTCCTTTACCATTAAAGGAACCATTTTTAAATCCACCCGTATAGGTATCACCATTATCATAAGTCAGAGTTCCTTGGCCGTTTAAACGATGGTTCTGCATCTGGCCTTTATAGGTAATTTTAGTCCCATCAATTTTAATAGAATGTTGCGTTTTTATAGTCACCAACAACAAGGACAGAGCGCATAAAATAATAATCCCTACCGTGATATGCTCAAATCGATTACGATCAATATTTTTGAAATCAAAATTCTTTAGCTGTTTAAAATTCATTGTCTATCCTTAATCCACTGTAACCAGTCTTGGCAACCTGCAGTTACCAAATTGTATGTTTCTTCAAAATCACCTGTGTACCATGGGTCCGGAACCCCGCCAGGTCTAAAGAGCTTAATTTTATCGTCATAACGACCCGCAGATACTTGTAGAAGATCCTCAACATTTGACTCATCCATCCCCAAAATCAAATCAAAGAATTCAAAATCTGACCGACTTATCTGTTGTGAACTTTTGGAAGAATCAAAAGAAACCGCATATTGCCTTAAAATCTTTTGGGTTCCTTGGTGAACTGGATTTCCATGTTCCCAAGAAGAAGTTGCACGACTTTCGATATGCAAAGACCCATCCTGGTCAAGCGCTTTCATTACAAACTCTGCCATAGGGCTTCGACAAATATTTCCCAGACAAACAAATACAACCTTATTCATTACTCACCTCTTACCCAAAGCTCTTAAGAAATCTGTTCACTTATTCTCTTTGTTACAATTGTGAACATACTCCTAAATTATGAAAGTAGGTTCTCGTTAATTTTCATTTAATCAAACCATATTATACCGAAAAACTAATTAAATAGAAAGACTTCTTTCCTAATACTATCGAAAAATTGGCACGCGTTTTTTCTAACAGTTATCAAGTCATATATGGCCTTATTCTGTTTACTGACTAAAGAAAAAAGAACCTAGTTTTCTAGATTCTTTGTCTTCATTATTAGATATTTGACCAAACACTCTCAAGAATGTTTGTTTGTTCACGTCCAGGTCCTACAGAGAAGGTAGAGATACGTACACCGACCAACTCACCAACACGACGAACATAATTACGGGCATTTTCAGGAAGCTCATCTAAACTACGGCAACCTGTGATATCTTCTTCCCAACCTGGCAATTCTTCATAGATTGGTTTACAGCGTTTCAATTGCTCAAGACTAGCTGGGTAGTAATCAATACGCTCACCATCAAGATCATAAGCGACACAAATTTTTACAGTGTCAAGACCTGAGAGAACATCGATACAGTTCAAGCTGAGGTTTGTGATACCTGATACACGACGGCTATGGCGCATCACCACTGAGTCAAACCATCCTACACGACGTGGACGTCCAGTTGTTGTTCCATATTCATGACCAACTTCACGGATACGTTCACCCACTTCATCAGACAACTCAGTTGGGAAAGGACCATCACCAACACGGCTCGTATAGGCCTTACATACACCCACAACCTTATTAATTTTAGAAGGTCCAACACCTGAACCAATTGTAACACCACCCGCAACTGGGTTTGATGACGTTACAAATGGGTAAGTACCTTGGTCAATATCAAGCATAACCCCTTGAGCTCCTTCAAAGAGGACACGTTTACCTGCATCAAGAGCGTCATTCAAGATAACAGATGTATCTGTGACGTATTGTTTAATTTGTTGTCCGTAAGCGTAGTATTCTTCGAAAATCTCATCGAATGATAACTCTTCTGACTCATACATCTTACTGAAAAGACGGTTTTTCTCAGCTAAGTTTGTTTTCAAACGATTAGCAAAGATTTCTTTGTCCAAAAGGTCTGCAATACGGATACCTACACGCGCAGCCTTATCCATATAGGCAGGACCAATACCTTTGTTAGTTGTACCAATCTTATTATCACCTTTAGCAGCTTCTTGCAGTTGATCAAGTTTAATGTGGTACGGCAAGATAACGTGCGCACGGTCAGAAATACGAAGGCTCTCTGTTGACACACCTTCGGCATGAAGATATTCCAACTCTTTGACAAGTGATTTAGGATTGACCACTACACCGTTCCCGATAACAGAGATTTTCTCTGGGAAGAAAATACCTGATGGAATCAAGTGCAATTTAAATTTCTTACCATCGATAACAATCGTGTGACCTGCATTGTCTCCACCTTGATAACGTGCGATCACTTCGGCATCTTGACTTAGGAAATCTGTAATTTTCCCTTTACCTTCATCACCCCACTGGGTACCCACAACAACTACTGATGTCATATTATTTTGATAACGGACAGCTCCACCTTTACGAGGCTGTCCCCACCTTTCTTGAAAAACTTCACGGTGGGAATTTCACCCACAAGTTTTGCGTTACATTTTATTATATCAGAAAAGAGACTAATTGTTCAACGATGAAAGCGTTTATATCAAAATATTCTGACAGTTACAACCAAGATTGCAACTAATTTCTTACTATATATTTTTAATCTCACATCTTATGTAGAGCTCCCAACTATTTTATGACTAAATTATTATAGCAGTTATTTAACCTTCTTCATAATATAATCGTTTAACTGCTTTTGATTCTTTAAAACTATTGTTTTGTCAGGATACTTTTTTACAACAACTTTAAATTTCGTTACATTCTTTTGTGAATGTCCATCTAATAGAATCCATTTCACAAATTCGAAATCGAATTTTTCATTACAATTTTCCGCCATGCTAGGACGCGTCCGCCCCTTGTATTTTAAATATCTCCTAAAAGCCCGATAGAGACAATTAACTCTATTAAAGTTGAAATATATAATACAGTCAGCTTCTCTCATACGTTCTTCATAAAGACAAGTCGAGTAATTCCCTTCGATAATCCAATCCTTTTGTAACATAAATTTTGAGATATCATCAGTCATTTCATTAACTGTCCGCTCTTTCCAGTTTGATGTGAAATGAATTTTATCTAAATGAAGCACCTCACAATTGTAGTGTTGACCTAGAAAACTTGCCAAAGTCGACTTTCCAGAACCACTATAGCCAATGATTGCAATTTTCAACACATGTCTCCTTTTTCAATTCTGTTTCCTGACTAATATCATAACACAAAGCATATATCTTAGAAGGAATTATCGTTTGGACAAGCCAGCACGTAAAGTTCTGTTTAAAGTGAGTTCTTTCTTAGAAAAATAAAAAAGAGACCTACAATCAAGTCTCTTTTCGATATTAGACTGCCCCCTACAGGGCTCGAACCTGTGACCCATGGATTAAGAGTCCACTGCTCTACCAACTGAGCTAAGGAGGCTGGATGCTGTATTGGTACCGATGATCCACGGTTTGTATTGAACCCGCGACGTAAAAAAGCAGGTGGGCGACTCGCTACTAACTTCAGTTGCTTCTGGGTGAGCCAGCATGCACACTGTTAATAGACCTCTGTCTCCCGATAATACAAAAATTAGTCGGTCAACACTTATATGTGGATTCGTATACCACAGCAATTTCTATGTTTTTATAATACCACTTTTGAAAATTATTGCAAGAGGAAAAATCAATTTTTTTGCAATCGTTTTCGTTGATCCCTCTCGTATTACCTAGATAACTTATCGATCCGTTCTTTATTAGCTCTAAGAGCTCTTTCATATTTCCCGGTTTCATTGGGTTGGAAATAATTCACACCTCTTAATTTATCTGGAAGATATTGTTGTTTGACCCACTTTTCAGGATAAGCATGGGGATACTTGTAATCTTGTGCATTGCCCAGTTCCTTGCTTCCAGCATAGTGTCCATCTCTCAAATGACGAGGAATAGGTAAATTCCCTGATTTTCTAAGGTCTGCCAAGGCAGCATCCATAGCCATATAAGCCGAATTCGACTTAGGAGATAAAGCTAAGTCAACAACTACATTGGCAATCAAAATACGTGCCTCTGGGAAACCCACCTTCTGTGCAGCTTCCAGAGCCGTGACCGTGTGAACTTGCGCATCGGGATTGGCTAAACCAATATCCTCGTAAGCAATCACTGTCAATCGACGGGCTAAACTAGGAAGATCTCCTGCTTCAACCAAACGTGCTGCATAATGAAGACTGGCGTTAACATCAGAGCCTCGAATAGATTTTTGCAAGGCAGAGAGCACATCATAGTGTCCATCACCATCTTTATCCATAGTGATATAACTACGCTGTAAGCTATTTTCCACTGTATCTAAAGTAATATGGCGAAGCCCATCTTCTGAAGCTGGCGTCGACATGACAGCTAAATCTAAGGAATTATAAGCCGAACGTAAATCTCCATTAGTAGCTGTAGCAATAAAGTCTAGAGCATCCTCATCTAACTGGACATCAAAGTCAAAGCCACGCTCCTTGTCCTCTATAACACCTTGGATAGCTTCCTTAATATCCTCGTTAGAGAGGGGTTCCAACTCAAATATTTGTACACGGCTACGAATGGCTGGTGTGACAGAAAAAAACGGATTCTCCGTTGTAGCCCCAATCATGATAATATTACCATTCTCTAAGAGTGGTAATAAAAAGTCTTGTTTAGCTTTATCCAAACGATGAATCTCATCTAGAAGCAGAACTAAGCCACCTGAAAATTTAGCCTCTTCCGCAATTTCCTGTAGGCGTTTCTTGCTATCAACAGTAGCATTAAAGGTTCTAAAGGCATATTTTGTTGTTCCTGCAATAGCACTAGCTATTGAGGTCTTCCCGATTCCAGGTGGCCCGTAGAGAATCATTGACGACAGCATATTCGCTTCTACCATACGGCGAATAATTTTACCCTCACCAACCAAATGCTTCTGGCCAATCACCTCTGAAATTGTACGTGGACGCATACGTAGAGCAAGATTATCTGGCATCTTCTCTCCTTTTTTAACTGATTTTTTCTTATTATAATAAGCATATACTATTTTGTTATAAAAAGAAATTATAAATAGTTCTTGTCAAACCTAAATTCTTATGATAGAATGTTTTGGTATGTGGTGCTAGCACATCCGTAATAAATTCTACCTAGGAGGAAAACACGAAATGGCTAAAGTATGTTACTTTACAGGACGTAAAACTGTTTCTGGAAACAACCGTTCACACGCTATGAACAAAACTAAACGTGCCGTTAAACCTAACCTTCAAAAAGTTACTATCCTTGTTGATGGTAAACCTAAAAAAGTTTGGGCTTCAGCTCGTGCGCTTAAATCTGGTAAAGTTGAACGCGTTTAATCTTATTGGATATTAAGAGAGATGACTTTAGTCATCTCTTTTTTTGTTCATCGTCTTTCCCTTTTGACTATACTTATGTTATAATAAAGAACTAACAGATAATTCTTATAGAAAGAAGGTGTCAGTATGGGATTTACAGATGAAACTGTTCGTTTCAACCTAGACGACGGTAGCAAAGATGAAATCAGTAATACTTTGACAAATGTCTACCGTTCGTTGGCTGAGAAAGGTTATAATCCTATCAACCAAATCGTCGGTTATGTTCTGAGCGGTGACCCTGCTTATGTTCCGCGTTATAATGACGCCCGTAACCAGATTCGTAAATACGAACGTGATGAAATCGTTGAAGAACTCGTTCGCTATTATCTTAAAGGAAATGGAATTGACCTCTAATGCGAGTAATGGGACTTGATGTTGGCTCAAAAACAGTAGGAGTTGCGATTAGTGATCCCCTCGGTTTTACAGCCCAAGGCGTTGAAATTATCAAAATTGACGAGGAGGCTGAAGAGTTTGGTTTTGACCGACTAGGCGAGCTCGTTAAAGAATATAAGGTAGAAAAATTTGTTGTTGGTCTTCCTAAAAATATGAATAACACTGAAGGACCACGTGTTGAGGCAAGCAAAGCTTATGGTGACAAAATCAGGGAAACCTTTGGAATTCCTGTAGATTACCAAGATGAGCGCTTGACAACTGTTCAAGCCGAGCGTATGTTAGTTGAACAAGCAGATGTCAGCCGTGGTAAACGTAAAAAAGTTATTGATAAATTAGCTGCCCAACTTATTCTACAAAACTACCTCGATCGAATGTTTTAAGAAAGTGTAATAGAGACCTAATAGCCATGCGAAAATCTAGTAAACTGCCAGGCAAATATACTAGATTTTCATCACTATTCAGCGCTCTCTTCAAAAAGGAGAACAATATGTCACACAATCACGACCACAACCATGATCATGAAGTCATCACTTTAGTAGACGAACAAGGAAATGAAACACTTTTTGAAATCTTGTTGACTATTGATGGACGCGAAGAATTTGGTAAAAACTATGTTCTTTTGGTACCAGCTGGTGCTGAAGAAGATGCTAATGGAGAAATCGAGATCCAAGCATACTCATTCACTGAAAATGAAGATGGTACTGAAGGCGACCTTCAACCAATCCCTGAAGATTCAGATGCTGAATGGGATATGATTGAAGAAGTTTTCAATAGTTTCATCGACGAAAACTAAAAAATAATCAATGCCATAGTCAAAGAAATGACTTGTTCAAAAGAGATTGGGATATTGTATCTCAGTCTCTTTTTTAGATATTTTTTCTTAAATGTAAGAAATTAGAGGAAAATTGACTAAATGATATTATCTGATATACTTTAAATAAGACAATTAGGGGATAAGACCCTTTTATTTATAACTTTCTAAATGTCAACAAAGGAGTTTAATTGTGAGTCCATACAACAAAGACAATACTTTAGATTCAAGTGGCTACCAAGGTTATCATCGAAGCCACCATCGATCTCATACACAAGATAATCAATCCGAAAAGATTGAAGTGACAATTCAGGGACAAACAGAAGATTCTAATTCTTCTCAAACAGAGAAAAAAACTAAGATTTCAATTCCACGGAAGCATAAAGGTCATATCCTGATTCTCAGTTTGATTTTGAGTATTTTTAGTATATCAGTTCCCTGCTTTACAGACTTTGCCAATAATATACAGTCTCAAAACCTTTACATTGCAAAAATGTTTGCCAATGGTAGCTTACCTTACTCTGACTTTTTTGCGACAGGTGGGTTCTTTTATTACTTCCTAGTTTCTCTGGCTTTCCGTTTAGGATCAACTCTTTGGCTGATTCCTATTCAATGCCTTACCTACTATCTTTCTGGAAGTTACCTTTACAAGACTGTCATGCACATGACAAATAAGAAGGAAATTGCCACTCTAATTAGTATTATTTTCTATGTCACTAATGGAACAATAGGCTTTGGTGGACTCTACCCTATCCAATTTGCTATGCCTTTTGTCCTAGGTGCCATCTTCTTCTTAACTCGTTACTTTGCGGGTCACAGTCGTGATGAAGCCTTTATTCTTTACGGCTTCGCTGGCACTGCGGGAGCTCTTTTTGAAGCTCGAACTCTTATTTTCTGGATATTGTCACTTGTGACAATCTTCGTTTACAACCTTGTCAACAAACACTTTGCTCGTGGTTTTTATCAAGTTCTTTGTATTATTTTTGGTAACATTCTAGTATTGTATCTATGTCTTTACTTTATCCTAAATTTACAAATTACGTCGGACTATATTAACCAAGTTTTGGTTTACAACTTTACACAACTCGCTATAGAAAAAAATGACTTCCTACTTACGTTAGCTTACCAAAGTTTTGCTGTTATAGGCTCTGGATTACTTATTGGTGCACTGACTACAAGCAACCACCTTATGGGCGATGCTAAAGATAAGAGTATCAAGTGGGTACTACTCCTTAGTTTTATCTTTACAGTGGTTTACAGCTTGTTCTCTCAAAGTTTTGGACTTTACAGTATTCTCAACATCGTACCTTATGGTCTAGTCTTGACAGCACTTTCTTTAGATGATGCTATTAAAAAGAGAGCAGAGCGAACTTCTCACCGACGTCGTAATGGTAACCATATTCACACACTTAAAGTTTTTGATATCTTCCTTAGTCGTAATTACTTCTTACCTATTGCAGTCTTTGCATTTGCTTTAGCGATGCCAATCATTATGTTCCTATTTAATTTAGGAAATAATACTGAACGTAGTACTGTTGCAAATTACCTCGCTAAAAATACCAAAAAAGATGAAACTATCTACGTTTACGATTCATCAGCAAAAATTTATTTGGAAAGCGGTCGTAAAGCAGCCTCACAATTTGTTCTTCCAAAACTTAATACAGCTAAATCAAGTCATCAAAAGGCTCTTTTAGACACTCTTATTCAGGATTCTGCACAATATATCGTTGTCCAGCAAGATACGCAATTGCCTTCTGAGGTTAAATCGACACTTTCAAAAAACTATAAAAAAGCACCTTTAAAAGGCGTTGAACGATATACTGTCTATGTCCTAAAATAGTTAGAAAAATCAATATATAGTGGTTGAGATAAAAATGTACCACAATATATTGATTTTTTTTTACCTAGTGCTATAATTAGTAACGAGGTGATTTTTAGATGATTACATTAGAAAAAGAAAAGGTTACAGTCAACCCCGATATCAAAGTTATCAAACGCGATGGGCGTATGGTTACTTTTAATTCAAGTAAAATATATGAAGCTATTCTCAAAGCAAGCAAAGCTATTACACCTATCACACCATTAATTGAGACTAAATTGGAGGGAATTGCCAACCGTGTTGTGGCCGAAATCAATGATCGCTTCTCTCACAATATTAAAATATATGAAATCCAAAGCATAGTAGAGCATGAGTTACTCGAAGCTAACGAATACGCTATCGCTCAAGAATACATTAACTACCGTACCAAACGTGATTTTGAGCGTTCTCAGGCTACTGACATCAATTTTACCATTAACAAACTGGTTAATAAAGATCAGGCTGTTGTCCATGAAAATGCCAATAAGGATAGTGATTTATACAATACACAACGTGATTTAACCGCAGGTATTGTTGGAAAATCTGTAGGACTTAAGATGCTTCCTCCACACGTGGCAAACGCTCATCAAAAGGGAGATATCCATTTCCACGATTTAGACTACAGCCCTTACACACCTATGACCAACTGTTGTTTGATTGACTTCAAAGGCATGTTGGCAAATGGTTTTAAAATTGGTAACGCTGAAGTTGAAAGTCCTAAATCCATTCAAACTGCAACAGCTCAAATTTCACAAATCATCGCAAATGTTGCCTCTAGTCAATATGGTGGCTGTACTGCAGACCGTATCGATGAGTTTTTAGCTCCTTACGCAGAACTTAACTACAAAAAACACTTAGCTGATGCTAAAGAGTGGGTAGCTGAAGAAAAACGTGAAGATTATGCACGCGCCAAAACGCGTAAAGATATCTACGATGCTATGCAATCTCTTGAATACGAGATTAATACGCTTTTCACTTCGAATGGACAAACTCCCTTTACCTCTCTCGGTTTCGGTTTAGGGACAAACTGGTTTGAGCGTGAAATCCAAAAGGCTATCCTACAAGTTCGTATTTTAGGACTTGGCTCCGAGCACCGTACAGCCATTTTCCCTAAACTCATTTTTACCTTAAAACGTGGACTTAACTTAGAGCCTAGCTCACCTAACTACGATATTAAGCAACTAGCTCTTGAATGTGCAACAAAGCGTATGTATCCAGATGTCCTATCATATGATAAAATCATTGAATTGACAGGTTCCTTTAAAGCCCCTATGGGATGTCGTTCCTTCCTTCAGGGTTGGAAAAACGAAAATGGCGTTGAAGTTAATTCTGGACGAATGAATCTTGGCGTAGTCACCCTTAATCTTCCTAGAATTGCCCTAGAGTCTAAAGGAGACCAAGATAAATTTTGGGAAATTTTTGAAGAAAGAATGGGAATTGCTAAAGATGCTCTTGTTTACCGAGTTGAACGTGTCAAAGAAGCTACACCTGCTAATGCACCTATCCTTTATCAGTACGGGGCCTTTGGCCAACGTCTAGGTAAATTCGATAATGTAGATCAACTCTTCAAACATCGTCGTGCAACTGTATCACTTGGTTATATTGGGCTTTATGAAGTAGCATCCGTTTTTTATGGTAGTGACTGGGAGACTAATCCAGAAGCCAAAGCGTTCACGTTAGATATCGTTAAATCTATGAAAAATGCTTGTGAAAGTTGGTCTGACGAATATGATTATCATTTCTCTGTTTATTCAACACCATCGGAAAGTTTAACAGATCGTTTCTGTCGCTTGGATACTGAAAAATTCGGTGTCGTAACTGATATCACAGATAAAGAATATTACACCAACTCCTTCCACTACGATGTCCGTAAAAATCCAACACCATTTGAAAAATTAGAATTCGAAAAAGCTTACCCAGAAGCTGGTGCAACCGGTGGATTTATCCATTATTGTGAATATCCAGTCCTCCAACAAAATCCTAAGGCACTTGAATCTGTCTGGGATTTTGCCTACGACCGTGTCGGCTATCTTGGCACTAATACTCCAATTGATAAATGCTACAAGTGTGACTTTGAAGGGGACTTCACCCCAACAGAACGTGGATTCATGTGCCCTAACTGTGGCAACACAGATCCTAAAACAGTTGATGTTGTCAAACGTACTTGTGGCTATCTAGGAAATCCACAGGCACGCCCAATGGTTAAAGGACGCCACAAAGAAATCTCTGCCCGTGTGAAACATATGAATGGTTCAACCATAAAATATGAAGGTAAACACCTTTAATAAGACCTAGAATACATTATAATAAACTAGAAGCAGCTGGATGATACCTTCCAACTGCTTTGCTTATTTCATTTTTAGAAAGGAATATAATGGGAAAATATCAATTAGATTATAAAGGTATGCAACAAGTGGAACGTTACCACGAAAAAAATGCAACCGTCAAAAACGATAAAAAAGCACGTGTCCAAGCCCTTTTGAAAAAAGCTGGAAAGAAGAAATAATATGATTTTACGCCGACCGACATTAGCAGATAAAGAAACCATTCTTAACATGATGACAGAGTTCGAAGAGACCCAGTCGGCCCACGACGGCGGCTTTTGGGATGCTGAGAACTTTGATTATGAGGAGTGGCTAGAAACTAGCCAGAATAAAGAATTGGGAATAGGATTGCTGGAAAATCGTGTTCCATCAATTCAGTTCGTATCATTTGATAAATCAGGCCATGCTTTAGGTTTTTTGAATCTACGGCTGAGACTAAATGAGGGATTGCTGAATCATGCTGGCCATATTGGCTACTCCATCCGTCCCTCTGAAAGGGGCAAAGGCTATGCAAAAGAAGCTCTTCATCAAGGTCTGCAAGTGGCTAAAGAAAAGAACATTCATCGTGCTCTGGTGACATGTAGCACGGAAAATCCTGCCAGCAGAGCTGTTATCTTAGCCAACGGTGGTCAACTTGAGGACATTCGTAACGAAACTGAGCGCTATTGGATAGATTTGGAGTAAAATCATGACATGGAATACACCAAAACCACAAGAATGGAAGTCTGAAGACCTTAGCCAAGGACGCATTATTGACTATAAGGCCTTTAATTTCGTTGATGGTGAAGGCGTACGTAACTCCCTTTACGTCTCTGGTTGCATGTTTCATTGCGAGGGATGCTATAACGCTGCCACCTGGTCCTTTAAGGCAGGAATTCCCTATACTAAAGAACTTGAAGAACAAATCATGAGGGATCTAGCTCAACCTTACGTACAAGGTCTCACGCTACTTGGTGGTGAACCCTTCCTAAACACAGGAATTCTCATTCCCCTAGTCAAACGCATTCGTAAGGAACTCCCGGAAAAAGATATCTGGTCTTGGACTGGTTATACTTGGGAGGAGTTGATGCTTGAAACTCCTGATAAATTAGAACTTCTTCAACTCGTTGACATTCTCGTTGACGGCCGCTTTGACATCACTAAAAAGAACCTTATGCTCCAGTTTCGAGGATCATCTAATCAACGTATTATTGATGTCAAAAAATCTCTTGATCAAGGAGAAGTCGTTATTTGGGACAAGCTAAATGACGGTCAAACCAACTATGAACAAGTCGATCGTAAAGATATGCTATAAGAAAAAGTCTGAGTTTATAACTCAGACTTTTTTAGACGATTTTAACAAAAACTAGCTCATTATTAGAGGATAAATCCTCACGATAGTTAAACTCATCAAAGGACAATTTTCGTAAAGCATTAATCGTTTGACAATTCTCCTCCATCACAGCTGTCAAGAAAGCCCCTCTTGCCTTTTTTGAAATCGTAGAGTGAGTCTTAAGAACCCCATTGCGGTCTTCCATAAAACTAACCGTAAATAACTGCTTACGAAGACTTGGACTAAAAACATCCTCGAATTCACTCGAAAGCAAAGAAACAACTGGAACTTGATTCTCCTCCAAAAATTGATCATATTCAGCACGCCAATAGCTTTTTAATGACTGACCATTAACCTTAATCTTCGTATGAAAGTCATGACGATGTTCCTGAATCGGATAAAAAGCGGGAATAATCCCATAAAAAGAAGATGTGATAAATACCTGTTGGCTTAAAAAATCTTTTTCACATGTGGATAAGTCACTACGTTTAATATGGCGATACATCAAGCCATTAAAAAGCTCTATTGCTGGATAGCTCCTTGCTTCTCCAGATAAAATGGCATCCCAGCGCTGCTTCTCTTTCTCAGCCTGCTCAGGTTTAATTTTATAAACTGTGGACAAGTCATCTGTGGATAATTTTGCTATTTCAGTTAGGATAGCTGCACTCTTTTCGGATAGTTTTTGAGACGGAACTTCCTTACTGGCCTTCATTTCTTTTGCGGTTGGAATTAAAAATCTAATCATACTGATATTGTAAAGTCAAGCAGGCATTTCGTCAAGAATTCTCTCCAACAAAAAAGAAGCTAACGTTCGTCAACTTCCTTTTTTGTTAGTCATCTAAATCAACAAAACGACCTAGAATATGTACATTTTCTGCGATGGAGACAAAGGCTTTGGGATCTGCCTTTCTCATATAATGCTTGAAGTCAGTATACTCTTCACGCGTAATAATCGCCAGTAATACTGCTTTCTTTTCGTGATTATAAGTCCCTTCCGCATCATTAATCATCGTTACTCCACGGTGGAGTTTTTTCTGAATCATTCGTACAACTGGGTCGGGATTACTTGTGACAATCATAGCCTGCATTTTCTTTTGTTTTGTGAAAATCGCATCTGTTACTCGGCTTGAGACAAAAATTGTCACCATTGAATAAAGGGCATATTTCCAACCAAAAAGTATACCTGCAAAAATCATGATAATCCCGTTGACAATCAAGGAGATATTTCCAACATCACGACCCGTTTTCTTACGAATAGTAAGACTGACGATATCTGTTCCTCCACTAGAGATACGTGATTTTAGACCGAAACCAATCCCTGTTCCCATGACCAGACCACCAAAAATAGCATTAATCAATGGATCCTCCGTTAAGGTCACATGAGGTATCGCCTGAATAAAAAGGGAGCTCATTGTTACCGTAATGAAGGTGAAGATGGTAAATTTGTGACCAATCTTATACCAAGCTAAAATCAAAAGTGGAATATTAATCGCATAGAAAGTCAATGATACTGGTATCTCAAAACTCAAAGTTCTAACACTCAATGCCGATAAAACCTGTGCCAAACCTGTTGCTCCACTGGAGTAAACATGTCCAGGTTGAAAAAAGAAATTAACGGCGATTGACGATAAGAGCCCGTAAAGTAAAGAAGCTGAGACTTTTTCAGTATATTTTTCACGGGAAATACTACGTGCAGCCTGCAAAACGCCCATTTTCTTCGCAGACTTTTTCGCTACAAATTTAACATGTTTATGAAGAGGTGCTTTATTCATTTTCTAAATCTACATGAAGGGCAAGTTCTTCCAACTGTTTATCAGCCACAAGACTTGGAGCCTGAGTCATAGGATCTGATGCCTTATTATTTTTAGGGAAGGCAATCACTTCACGAATATTATCTTTACCTGCAAGAAGCATGACGAAGCGGTCGAGACCGATAGCCAAACCACCATGTGGTGGGAAACCATAGTCCATAGCTTCAAGAAGGAATCCAAATTGCTCATAGGCTGATTCTTCAGAGAAACCAAGGGCTTTCAACATACGTTCCTGTAGGTCTTTATGATTGATACGTAGACTACCCCCACCAAGCTCATAACCATTCAAGACAATATCATAAGCTACAGCACGTACCTTGGAAAGATCCCCTTCAAGCTCTGCTTCAGAATCTTCTGTTGGCAAAGTAAATGGGTGGTGAGCAGACATATAGCGTCCTTCTTCTTCAGACCACTCAAACATTGGCCAATCAACAACCCAAAGGAAGTTGAATTTAGTGTTGTCAACCATGTCAAGTTCTTTAGCAATTTGATTACGTAAAGCACCTAGTGTGTTATTAGCGATTTCAAGGGTATCTGCTACAAAAAGAACTAGATCATTCTCTTCGAGGTGTAAAGCATTTGTCAACTTATCTTCAATACTTGTCAAGAATTTAGCAACTGGACCTGCTAGAGCTCCATCAGTCATCTTAACCCAAGCAAGACCTTTAGCGCCGAATTGTTTGGCAAACTCTGTCAACTTGTCAATACTTTTACGTGAGTATTTGTCTGCATTTCCTTTGACAACAATCGCCTTAACAGCTGGCGCCTCAGCAAACACTTTGAAGTCTACACCTTTGACAACCTCTGTCAAGTCTTGTAAAAGCATGTCAAAGCGTGTATCTGGCTTGTCAGAACCATAGTTATTCATGGCATCATCATAAGACATTCGTGGGAATGGTAGTGTAACTTCAATTCCTTTAGTTTCTTTCATAACCTTAGCAATCAAGCCTTCTGTAATATCTTGGATTTCTTGCTCATTAAGGAATGACGTTTCCAAGTCAACTTGTGTAAACTCAGGTTGACGGTCTCCACGCAAATCTTCATCACGGAAACACTTAACAATTTGATAGTAACGGTCAAAGCCAGCATTCATCAATAATTGCTTAGTAATTTGAGGACTTTGAGGAAGAGCATAAAAGTGACCTTGGCTAACTCGGCTTGGAACCAAGTAATCACGAGCACCTTCTGGTGTAGATTTTGTCAACATTGGTGTTTCAACATCGATAAATTCCAAGTCATCAAGATAATTACGGATAGCGTGGGTTACCTTTGCACGGAGCTTAAAGTTTTCCAACATCTCTGGACGACGAAGATCCAAGTAGCGGTAACGCATACGTGTATCATCACTAGCCTCAACACCATCTTTGATTTCAAATGGTGTTGTTTTGGCAGCATTAAGGACTTTAAGGTCTTCAACTTTAAGCTCGACAGCACCTGTAGGCAAATTAACATTAGCTTGTTCACGCGCTTCAACAGTTCCTGTTACTTCAATAACAAATTCGCTACGCAAGCTTTCAGCTGTTTCAACAACATTAGCATCCGCATTTTCAGGGTTAACAACCAACTGCATCAAACCTTCACGGTCACGAAGATCGATAAAAATCAAACCTCCGAGGTTACGACGGCGAGATACCCAACCTTTCAAAGTAATAGTAGTTCCGATGTGTTCACTACGAACACGTCCGGCATACATAGAACGTTCCATAAATACACTTCTTTCGTTAATTTTTTAGTCTTAACTATTATAGCAAAAAGCCCATCAAAACCCCACCCATTTCAGGTTAGAATTTTAATAGACTTTCTTTTTTATAAAACTATTTGCCAAATTGTTTCAACAAATCACTAGTATCCACGTAATCCTCAGCAAACTCTTCAAAATCTTCAAAACGATAATCAGCTGTTTCTAAGTCAAGTAAACTATTCCAACGGAATCCGTAAACATCTTCAATGATAACACTAAGTTCATCAGTTTCCTCGTCTACCTGCCATCCCAAATAACGTTCCTGAGTTTCAAAACTCAAGACCACATCTTGACAGTCTTGACGCCAAACTTGACCAAGTAATTGCTGGCACATCGCATGATCACCTGCAGGCTCATCATTGAACCAAGTAATGTCATGTTTATCAAGAAAGGCAATCAACTGCCAAAACTGTTGTTGGAAACGAATGGGCATACTACGATCAAAAGCCAAACTGAACTTTTCACTCCGTTTGAGCATATCAACTATACTAACCATATGCCCCCTACTTTTCTAACTGTTCGAGGACTGCAGCAAAGTTTTTAGTTAGCTCTTCGAAACTTACAGTAACTTCCTCACGAGTAGCATTATTTTTGACATTGACCTGACCTGACTCCACTTCACTCTCACCTAATGTGATAACCATCTTGGCCTTGAAGGTATCTGCTGACTTAAATTGCGCCTTAATCTTACGTCCAAGGTAATCACGTTCAGCCTTAAATCCTTGATAGCGGATAGCTTGAACTAACTCAAGAGCTTTGCCATTGGCACCTGAACCAAGTACTGCAATGTAAACATCCAGACTTTCTTCCACCGGAAGCTCAATACCTTGTTTATCAAGAACCAAAAGCAAGCGTTCTAAACCAAGTCCAAAACCAAAACCAGCTGTTTCTGGACCACCGAAGTATTCAACCAAACTATCATAACGACCACCTGCACAGATTGTCAATTCAGACTTATCAATAGTGGTAATAAATTCAAAAATCGTGTGGTTATAGTAATCAAGACCACGTACCATATTAGTATCAATCACGTAAGGAATGTTAAGACTATCGAGCATAGTACGTACTTCGTCAAAGTGCGCTTGACTTTCTTCATCTAAATAATCAAGGATAGATGGAGCATTTTCAACGGCAACCTTATCCTCTTTTTCTTTTGAATCGAGTACTCGCAAAGGATTTTCATCCAAACGACGTTGACTATCTTTTGACAAACTTTCACGCATTGGTGTCAAATAGTCAATCAAGGCCTGACGATAAGCCAGACGACTCTCAGTATTTCCAAGGCTATTCAAATGAAGGGTAACATCCTTAATGCCAAGCGTATTAAAGAGTTGGTAGGCCATAGCAATGGTTTCAACATCTGTTGCAGGATTTTTTGATCCAAAGCACTCTACACCTAGTTGGTGGAACTCGCGCAAGCGTCCTGCTTGAGGACGTTCATAACGGAACATTGATCCAATATAATAAACTTTAACAGGTTTTTGTACCTCTGGCGCAAAGAGTTTGTTTTCTACATAAGAGCGTACAACTGGTGCTGTCCCTTCTGGACGAAGTGTAATATGACGGTCTCCCTTATCATGAAAATCATACATTTCCTTAGTAACGATGTCAGTTGTATCACCTACTGAACGTGAAATGACCTCGTAATGTTCAAACATAGGTGTACGAATTTCACCATAATTGTATTTCTTAAATGTTTCACGTGCAACATTTTCCACGTACTGCCATTTGGCACTATCCGCAGGTAAAATATCCTGCGTTCCCTTAGGTTTTTGAAGTTTCATAATGATGATACAGGCCTCAAATAGACCTGCCCTCCTTTTCCGTTATTACAGATATAATCACTCTATTCTATCATAATTTATACAGCTTTTGGGAAATGGTGGAGGATTTTTCAACGTAAGAAAGAAACAGACCTCTTTGCCCGCCACAATGATTAATCTTCTGTCCTGCCTCTTTATAGTTCATGACACTTCCTTTCTATATTCATAAAAAGAGAGAACAAGCTGAGCCTGTTCCCTGAACTTTCTCTATTATGACCAAACCTTATCAGTAATAGTTTTAATCAATTGCAATTTATTCCACTCGTCTTGCTCAGTCAAGATGTTACCTTCTTCAGTTGAGGCAAAACCACATTGAGTTGAAATCCCAAGGTTCTTAAGTGGTACAAGTTCAGCCGCTTCATGGATACGATCAATGACAGCATCTACATTTTCCAAGTTAGGATCCTTAGAAGTAATCACACCAAGTACCAATTCAACATGGTCACGGTTATTCCAAATCGTTGGAAGTGGTGCGAAGCTACCTGAACGCGCATCATCATATTCCAAGAAGAAAATATCATAGTTCAATTGACCAAGATACTTAGCTACTGAATCATAGCCACCTTCAAAAAGGTACGTAGACTTAAAGTTCCCACGACAAATGTGAGTAGCCAAAGTCAAATCTTCTGGAAGACCTTTCAAAGCTTTATTGATAGTGTACACATCATCCTCAGCAATTTTTGCCAACTCAGCTGTTTTATCAGGATTATTTTTTTCATTCTCAAACTGTTGAATCAAATAACCCCAAGTTGTATCATCCAATTGCACATAACGTGCACCCAAATCGTAGAAATGTTGGATGGTATCATGATAAGCTTTAGCCAAATCATCAAGAAAATCAGTCCATGAATCATAGTAGTCTGCATAAAGATCACTACGGTGGTCACGGTTAATGATAAGTGATGGGCTTGGAATAGTTACTTTTGGAGTAATTCCTTCAGGAGTCACTGATTTAAGATATTCAAAGTCACGATAGAAAGGATGATTAGGATTTTCAGCAATTTTACCATTGATACGAACGTTAGTTGTACGTGTCTTAGCTCCATGGAATTTATATGAATCCTCTTGTTGGTAAGCTTCAAAACCAGTTAAATTCCATAGAAAATCAAGGTGCCACCAAGAACGACCAAATTCACCATCAGAAACGACTTGAAGGCCATTTTCTATCTCATGATGAACCAATTCCTTAACCAATTCATCTTGCACTTTCAGTAATTCTTCTTGCGAAATCTCACCATTGGCAAATTTTTCACGTGCTTCTTTTAGAGCTTGTGGACGAAGGTAAGAACCAACATGATCAAAATGATAATGTACTTTACTCATAGTTATTTACTCCTTTTTATTCTTTCATTTAATGTTATAATAAGCCTATTCTAGCACTTGCCGTTATAGCTGTGAAATATGTATTTACTATCAATTTATATAACTTTTAACTATATATGTTGATAAAAAGTTTTTGTCAAGTAACTTTACTTTACAAAAAAGATATGTTATTCTGTTATAGTTGATTTAAAATCAAGAACATAAATATTAATTCGGAGGAAATAAAGAAATGGCAGTACCTGCACGTCACACTTCAAAAGCGAAGAAAAACAAACGTCGTACACACTACAAATTGACTGCTCCATCAGTACAATTTGACGAAACAACTGGAGATTACTCACGTTCACACCGTGTATCACTTAAAGGATACTACAAAGGACGTAAAATCGCTAAAGCTAACGCAGCTAAATAATAGAAGGGAGATACCATGCGCGTAAATATTACACTTGAACACAAAGAATCTGGTGAACGCTTGTACCTTACTTCAAAAAACAAACGTAACACTCCAGACCGTCTTCAATTGAAAAAATACTCACCAAAATTGCGTAAACACGTAATCTTTACTGAAGTTAAATAAGGTTTCATTACATTTCAGTGCACGCTGAAAAAGCTTGATTTTATAGGGTTTTTGAAACATTGAATTTCACTATAAATCATTTGAAATCAGTTCTATGGCAACCTTTTTGGCAACCTTTTTTGAAAGTATAAAAAAGAAAGTCATCAATCGAAGAATAGAATGTCCTAGATTTTTTCTAGGATTTTTGCTTTCTCTTGGTACTTTTAGAAATAAATGTTATAATGAGAATAGGAAAAGGAGCTGAGCGGGAACTCAACTCCTATGTAGAACCGTTTAAGACGGTGGCTCGTATAACAGATTTAATCCGTCCTACTCGCTCAAAAGTGGGGACGGATTATTTTTTGTCGTTGTCCTTGAAGATTTTATAGCACAAACCTATTAAACCAATGACAAAACTGCCAAATGTTAACATAGTTTGCACCACTTCAAATGCGGTCAACCAAGGCTACCTCCTTTCTGTCAGATTTTGATGAGTTGCCCATAGGCATCACCTCACTTTCAGAAACAGTAGCCACCGTCTTCACTTTTCTACAATGAACATTATAACATATTGCAAAAACTCTTCCTACACTTTAATGTAAGAAGAGTTTCTTTTTAGTTGTTTCTATTTTTTAAGTATTGTATTAAATACTTAATTAAATGGTAACCTAAAATAGATACTACTATAATTCCTATTATCCAGATTACAACTGTCATTAGTCCACCTAAGAAAGAAATAAGGCCAGTAATAATAGCATCTCTATTAAAATAAATAATCGCTAAAGGTATCAGCGCAAGTACGCACCCACAACCTGTACATCCTGGTTCATCACTGACTTCCTGAATTACTATCGCCATGAGTTATCTCCTAATTCTTCCGTTTACGTTTACCTACGTATCCAATCCCTAGTCCTGCAATCATATTTGCACCAAACAAACCAAGTAGTGATTCTTGTGAACCTGTGTTTGGTAGTGCTTTTGCACGTTCAACACGTGAGTAAGTGGTCTTGTCGTCAACTTGTGTCACTCCTGCCTGCTTCACAGCACCAGTAGAAGATACCCCATTGTCAGCCGTAGGAACAACTACCCTAGATACAGTGCCATCGTTGTTAAGAGTATAATGAGTACCCCCAATAGCGATAGACCCATCAGCGTTCTTAACTGCTTTAGTACCATCTACTACGTCAATGACATCACCGTTAGCATCGACTACCTGTACGACAACACCACCATTTGCAACGATAGCATCAGCCTTATCTTTAAGAGCCTGCAAACGCTGAACTTCAGCCTCAGCCTTATCTTGTTCAGCTTTCAAGGTTGCCAAACGGAGGTATTCTACGTTCTTAGCGTTTGAGTCTTTCTTAAGAGTTTCGTAACGCTCCCTAGCAGTCTCAAGCTCAGCACGAAGTACACTAGACTTAGCCTTGGCGTCAGCAAGCTTAGAATTCAAGTCAGCCAATACCGTAGCCTTATTAGCCAATTTAGTAGCAAGGTCGTCAGCCTTAGCACTAGCAGTGACAAAGTTTGTCTTAGCAACTCCCTGATTAGTATGAGCGTCTGTAAAAGCTGTTTGAGCAACTGCTACAGCCTTAGAAAGAATCTCAAGAGTTTCTTTCTCTTTAGCAAGTACCCCTTTAGCCATAACGTCTGATTTCTTAGCTTCAGCAAGTACACTCTTAGCTACTTCCAAAGCCTTGGACTTGTCTGCTGCACTAGCCTTAGCCAAAGCAAGAGTTTCCTTAGCAGTCTGAAGAGAGGCTTGGTCTGATTCAAGTTGAGTCTGAGCATCAGCCAACGCTTTCTCAAGACCTGGAATATCTACAGTACCCCCTACCAAATCAGCCAAACGTTTCTGAGCTGTAGCAAGAGCTTCCCTAGCAGTGTTATAAGCAGTCTCAGCAGTAGCTACCTTAGCCTTAGCATCTTGGTTAGATTTAACAGTCTTATCATAGTCTGCCTGAGCCTTAGCAACTGCTACATCATCCACAACTGTACGTTCAACGTCCTTATAGACTGGAGTTACAGTTTCTTTAGGGTTTTTAAGTGTTTGATAAGGGTTGCTAATAGCCTTACCGTAAGCATTACCTAACACAGTATAAGTTTTCGGTGCACGGTCAACCATACCATTAAAAATATCTGTGAAACCAAGATCAACACCTGCCGTAGTAGAAGTACCCTTAAGACCAAGAACTTCCATAGCTAGATCAAAGTTATCAGAACGCTTACCATCAACACCACCATAAGCGTTACCAAGATACCCCTTGCCCTCAAAACCAAAGAGCTGATTACCCAAATTAGCAAAAATCTTAGCTTTCAACTCAGCCATAGTCTGCTTACGACCATCGTTGTTATCATAGTTTACGCTATTAGCAGGCTCCTGCCCAATAATAGTCGTATCTTCTGAGTCGGTACTCTTAACAGCGTTCATCAATGTTGTACCGTTAACCTTCAAAGGATTGCTAGGGTTAGACATAGAATTCCAAAAACCATTAGCCTCTAGCTGAGCATTATTCATGCCTTTGTAATCTGGGAACCTTTTGTTAAAGATAGAAGTCACTACCTTCTTAGCCTCAGCAACACTTTGATCGGTTACAGTTACTAAATTAGTACCCACTTTAAATCGAACATCATTAAGCAAAGCAGTGTAGAACAAAGCCAAATCAGTTAACTGGCTGTCAGAAAGATTGTTAACATCCAACTTAGTCGTAGCATCTGTGTTAGCGAAAGACATGTCCTTAACCCATGATTTATAACTAGAGGAAGCAGGTCCTGAAACAATATCTAATCTATTCCCGTTTTTATCACCTTTCTTGATAGCGTCCTTAACAGCCTGAACAGACCCCGTACCCTTAGCAAGGGCTTTAATGGCAACCAAATACTCCTGATTTACAACAATACCATTAGTCTCTAAGAAGTTAGAATAAGCAACACCCTTGTTTAGGGATACCCCATCAGCCGTAACAGCTGTGATTTCGCCTACCTTAACAGGCTCTACTACAACCTTACCCTTCTTAGCCTCATCAAGAGCAGACTTAGCAGAAGTTTCCATCGCTTGAGTACCTTCTTGGGCTCCTTTAGCAGTATCATACGCTTTAGAAGAGCTTTCAACAGTACCCTCAGCAGTAGCTACAACGGATTTCTGGTCTTTGATTGCTTGTTCCTTGTTAGATACAGACAACTTAGCTGCCTCAAGAGAGTTCTTAGCAGATTTTACACTAGTAGTATCCCCTGCAACCTTTGCAGTCAAATCCTTAACATCCTGCTCCAACTTAGCAGTGTCAGAAGTAGCCGAAAGAGCCTCTACTTTCTTCTCAGCATCATCAATGGCACTCGCAGTTTTTTCAACATTTGACTCAGCTTTAGCAATTACGTCTTTCTGAGCCTCAGCTTTGCTAGTAGCATCAGTAAGACTATTCTCAGCACTTGCCGTAGCTGTTGTAGCTTGGTCTAGTGTTTCTTTAGCTTTCGCTTGATCTGATTTAGCTTGTTCAACTATCTCAGGTGTAACTTTCTCAACCTCTGTAATTTGGTTATTTAAACCAGAAATAGTGCTTTGGTTATCAGCAACAGCCTTCTCAGCACTAGCAACAACACCCTCTTGAGCGTTCAATGCTTGATTAGCCTGGTTAGCTACAACCTTAGCATCAGCAACTTGTTGAGCCGTAACTTCAGTAGTCTTTGCTACTGGGGCTGTTTCAGCCTTAGCATCTTTCGCAACCACTTCTACATTACCTGCAGTAGTATTAGCTGGGGCTGTCTCATCAGCACTAACGACAGATACCCCACCAGCAACCGACAGCGCCAATACAGACACTACCGCACCAGTACGCAACTTCTTAATAGAGCCATGACCCTGAACTTTGTCTTTAAACATGAATGTTTTCTCCTTTTTCATTAACTATCTTAAAAGACTGTTTCACTGGAATTATACCACACTATACAGTCTTTTGTATACTATTGATATATATTGTTCAGTCTCCTAAGGGTGGTAACTTTCATGAAGTAACCTTGTATGATGATAGAGAGGTATCGTCATGACAAATAATAATAGTTTAAAAGAGTTTGTAGCTAAACAAATCAGACATTTAAGGCTGGAAAAAGGACTAACACAAGAGTATCTAGCAGAAAAAGCCGATCTTGGCTTTAACTACATTTACCGTTTAGAAAGCAAACAGTTAAACGTTAAAATAGATACTATAGAGAAAATTATGAAGGCATTACAAGTTGATGTCAGCACCTTTTTTAATGTAGAAACACAAGATAGAGAAACAGAGTTTACTAAACTCATTGAAGATATTGAAAATCTTCCTAAAGAAAAAAGAGAGCCAACAATCAAAGCTCTCAGAGACATATTAAAACAGATAGAGTGAGCCAAGTCTAAAATGACTTGGCTTTTTTGTACGCTCTAATTTAAGTAGTTGTCAAAGCCATTTCGTTCTTGAACTGACCTAATGAAATTTTCTACATTATCCCAATCCTCCCAATCCTGAACAATTCGGAACAAAGGTAAACGCTCAGCTACTTGAGAAAATATAGCAATTGTATCTTCCGATTCAAAAATTGTTTCAACAAGAGGGAGGTAGTCAAAAACTTTAGAGACTGCATCAAATTTACTAATAATTTGAAATAGATTTTCTTTCTCAGAAATAAATTTATAAAAATAACTATTCCACACTACTAATGCATAATCAGAAATCTTTGTCCCTTTACTTGGTTTTTTTACCTTTTCAAAACTTGAAGATACAGACTTTTCTAATGACGTAGATAAGCTATTTTTGGCTAATTCTTTTAAATCATTTTTTTCTAATTTATTAATAAGTATACTATTAACTTCTTCAATGGTTTTATTGTTTCCCTGCTCGATTTCATTAGTGATTTGTTCTGCGAGTTTTTCTAAGTCTGTTCTCTCCTTGTCTTGCGAATCAGGGTCAAAAGAAGTAAAAATTTCAAAATAATTATTTGAAGAAACTATGTTTCCAGACAATAGATTTTCAGCTGTTTTTTCATGAACACGAAAATTATCTACTAAATAAGCAATCTTTGCATCATAATCACCACTAATTTGTTGTTCTAATTTGAAACGTTGAAAACTTTCCATTCGGTGCATCAGATTCACAGTAACTGTTACTAACATACGTTTTTCTAACTTATTAACTTTATTAATCACAAAAAAGGACCTCCTGAGCTTGATAAACCTATTGTATCATTTATATCACTAACAATTAAATGGGTGATGAAAAGTTTATGGTAAAACGCTTTCAAACATCTTGTAATAAAGTTTTTTGCTTTCAATTAGTTATTATAGCAGGATGTGTTAAGCAAAGGCTTTAGTTAGGTAACAAAATACCGTCCAATTTTTTACAATAATAGTGTGAGGTAGCTATCACACAAAATTACATATCTTCAATAGATATAAAAAGCCGTGTATTTATTGACGTTTTCAACAAAACGGTTAGAGAAGAGGTGGCTCATGGAAGCTACACAAGTAACAATTCAAGGGCGTTTAATCGGTGCATCAGAAGTAAAAGATTTCACTTCTGGTCTAAGCACTGGTCAAACCCAATTAACTATCGGTGTACGAACTCCAGATGGTCGATTCAATCAAACAAATATCAAAGCTGATACGGTTAATGTCTCTGACTTTGCTTCTTTGTTCGATGAGAAGGTAGAAATCATTATCGAAAATGTTTCTATCAACGCATACACCAACGGGAATCGTGCTGCGCTTTCAATAAAAGCTAAGTCTGCTTTTATTGAGTTGGTTTAATGGATAATGGGGAGTATCTCCCCTTATCCTTATAAAGGAATTATTATATGTCGTTTATATCTTGGTTGATAATCTTATTTGCTGGATTTCTTTATTTAGCTCTTAGGGTAAGTGAAATTAGAGAAAAGCAGAAACAGGCTCAGGCGCTTCAGTTAAACCTTTCAACAATCACAGCAGATATTGAACAGGTAATTGAAAAAAGCGCCACTGTTTCAGGTCAAAAACTTCTTTTAGATAGTCGCAACATTCGATTCTTGCAAAGTAACGATGACAATAGCTCTCACCTTGTTAGTTTTCCAATTATGTTATCAAAGGATATTGATATCGATAATGAAGAAAGCTATGTTCAACAAGTCTTTTTAATAGAGTTTAACAAGTACCTAGCTAAATCTACAACCTATGAAAGCTGGTCAGACAAAGGGCAGTGGCTTTCTGTTACGCCTCAATTCGGAGAACGATTACGGTATAATGATCAGTATTGTCTAAATTTAGGAATTCGGTTTTCTTACACTTCTAAATAGGAGGATTAACAGATGAAATGTTTTCTTGATAAAAATCTAGCTGATTATGGGAACCATTTCTTCTGGGATATACCTGTTGAGCGTGTACCCCACGCTCTTTTGGTAGGTTCCAGTGGGTCAGGTAAGACTTTTGCGACTAAAATATTATTGGCTCGCTTTGCTCACACCTACCCAAGAGCCACGTTCCTAATCGGCGACTACAAGGCTGACTCGGATTTTGCCTTTTTAGACGGATGTAAAGGTTTTAAGCGTTTTGAAGAAGTCTCTGAGCTCCTTACTTTAGCATTATCAATTCTTGAAAACCGCCAAAAGGGAATGGATACCTCCAGAGAATTTGTCGTGATTTGCTTTGATGAGTTCAATGCATGGCAGAATAGTCTAGATAAAAAAGAGCGTGAACAAGCCATTAAAGATTATACTCGTCTTATCCAATTGGGACGTTCCTTCTCGATTTATGTCATTGTTTCCCAGCAAGATGCTCATAAATCTAGTCTGGGATTATCTCGTGATTCTATCGGTACAGTTATCGCACTCGGTAAATTATCTAAAGAGACAGTCGCCATGCTTTTTTCTGATGAAAAAGATGATATTGCTCGAAACAACTCCAGAGGTGTCGGCTACATGAAGATAGATGGTCAAAATAGTCGCCATATTCTTGTACCAAGTTACAACATGTCTCCTTTAGAAAATCTGATTCGAGAAGCTATTCAACGTTCAGACTGCTATTTTCTTGATGAAGAGGCTGTTGCCCCGTAGCTCAAAAGCGGAGGATCAGGCCTACAGCCTCGCCAGCTTTAGCTGGCTGTTATACGGGGGACATGTAAAGACCCCCGTTCCACTCCCTGTTATATTTTAAATTTTACATATCCCACTTTAGGGAAAGAACTTTCTACTACTCCAAAAGCCTATCAAATCAAGCATTTACCTGCCAAATGAAACTTAGGCTGACTTTGACTTCACAAAACGATATGATTAAAGCATAGGAATTTCACTGCCTTATTGGCAATAGTTAACTAAAATAAACTTGACCGCCCAGTTAATTATCACTTTTTAGGCGTATAGAAAGAAAGTACTTTATGTATTGTAAATACGAAATTGAAAAATATCTTCACAAAAACAACAACCACAAACCAGTTATTATGACCAGCATTGATGAAGCAACCTTTGTTATCAAGCCCACGGAAGACACCGTAGGAGAATACCCCGATAAATGGTTTCAAATTGCAACATCAATTGCAGAAACGGTTTCTGAGAGACTCTCTCTGCCTACTCTCTTTGGAGACTATATTCCGCTGAAAACAGCACCAGCTGGTTATACAGATGGCTTTACCTTTCAGCAACTCCCCTATTACTTTGCGATTGCCTGGCATGAAAAGAATTTCACAATGGGAATTATACTGAAATATTCCGCATCAGCTTTGTCTCACTATAAAGCCACCTATCAAGACTATTACGGTGAAGCGATTGACGTTCACAATATCGCACAATTGCTATACGCTGATTATTATGATTTGCGCCTGTCTCGTATTGACCTTGCTGTTGACTACTTTAACTACCCAATGTCTGTCAATGACCTTTACCAAGGCCTAAAAAAAAGGCAATATATCGTCACGAATCACAAGGGGCGTAAGAACGTATCTAAAGTCAGCGCTCAAGAAGTAAACGGCCATGCACAAACCATTTATCTGGGCAGTAAGCAAAAAAATGTCAATTCTCTGTTACGTATTTACAATAAATACCAAGAGCAACTAGACAATCAAGGTCGTTACATGCACTTAACCAAATACTGCGATTCTTGGGTTCGTATGGAAGCCTCCTATAAAGGGACATACAGTAATCAAATTTTAGCCTTACTGCTTGAAGTTGATAGCCCTCAAGATTTGAGCAAGCTTATTGTCAATAAAATGATTGATAAGTACTGCTTTCATGATACAGAGTCTGGTAAGCCTTTGCCATTCACTAGTGACTTGCTTAAAGGATTCGGGAGCTTTCCAGAACTTGAATCTTTGAACTCTAGAAATAATGACCTACTAGCAACGATTTCATATTTAATGAAAGGGAGTGGGTTCTTTCCTCTTCTGAAAAAAGTTGAAGAAATTTGGGGAACACAAGCCCGCAATCACTTCATCATTAGACTAATTCAAGAGTATGAGACCAACTACACTCCAAATCCAGATGTAGGATTATGGTTAAATAAATTTGGAGCAGAACTTGAGAAACTCAATTTCAAAGACTTCCTTGAAGACGCTTTCCAAATTTTTTATCAAAAAAATAACATCACCCCTAAAGATTCCGCCAAGAAGCCAAAGAGTGATGCTACAAATTGAGAGATAGGCAGTAGCTTACCCCTACTGCTAGTATCTCATATTTCAATAAATTTTTCCAAAGAAAGTGAGACTAGTATGGCTAGTAATAATTTTGAATTAAAGCAAATTGGACACATGCTTCATACCATTATTGAGTTGCTAAAACACTTGAATAGTGAAAAGAGTATTTCAGGTATCTATACGCAAAAAGAACTTCTTTCCTTACTCAGTATTTCTCCCAACACACTTAAATCATGGGAAAACAAAGGTCTAAAACGATTAGAGCCGCCTATTGAGGGTACTAGGACAGTCTATTACCGTATAGATGATGTAATTGACTTTCTAAGCAGTAACTAGAAGAGAAATATGCTAAAATAGATGTATCAAAAAAGAAAGTGAGAAATACAATCTATTTTAGCTTTTTTCATCCTTCGATTGATTGAAGAGAGCAACCATGAATACAGAAAAAATTATCCATAAAGGAAAAAGCATTTTAAAGAGAACAAAGGACAATGGCGAGACTAGTTATTCAGCTAAAAGTATTTATTTAGGACTTGATTCTAAAACTGGAAAACCAGTCAAAACAACTATTACAGCTAAAACCTTACGTTCTTTAGACCGAAAAATCATACAAGCTAAAATTGATTTTGAAGAAAATGGTTCAACAAGGAAAGAAACTGTTAGTCTTACTACTTTATCAGACTTAGCAGAACTTTGGTTTTCAAATTACGAGACTTGGGTTAGTTCAGATAACACGCTAAACCGAGTAAGAAATTATCTTGATACCTATATACTTCCGAAATTTGGGCAGTATCAACCTGATAAAATTACTTCATCAGATATACAAAACTGGGTTAATCAACTAGCAAAAAAATCTAAAGAATCTGTGGATGCAGGTATCAAGAGAGCTGAAAAGGGTTCAGCTAAAGATTTTGGAGCTATTGCCCATAAATTAAGTGATATTTTTGATTTTGGAATAACACATTTTGAACTCAAATTTAACCCCGTTCAGTCTATCAAAATCCCACCAAAGCCCAAAAGCAACCAAAAACGTATTATGGTACTACATGATGACGATTTATCAATTTGGCTAAGTAAAGTTACCAGTCTCCCTAATACTAGAGCTAATCGCCGATTTAAAGTTATTTGCGATAGTTTACTTGCTTCAGGTATGAGAATCAATGAACTATTAGCATTGACTATCTATGACCTTGATTTTGATAATTCCGAAATACTAGTTAGTAAAACACTTGTTTGGAAAAATGCAAAACCAAAATTAGGTTTGAAAGGCGAAGTCGTTTGTAAAAACACACCAAAATCTGATTCAGGTAACAGACGAATAGCTGTTCCGTACCAAATCATTGAGGAGCTTCAAAATTTCCATGATGAGATGAACCTCTATTTCAAGAAAAATGGTCTTCCAAAAAGTAAGTTAATCTTCCCTACTATTTATGGTAACTATATGTGTGATAGAAACGAACGTGCGACACTCAAAAAGCGATTGCGTGAAGCTAGTCTCCCAGATTATGGTTTCCACTTATTCCGCCATACTCACGCATCCATGATGTTGAATGCTGGAATGAATTGGAAAGAATTACAAGTTCGGATGGGGCACAAGTCACTCAAGACTACAATGGACATTTATGCCGAACTTGCTCCTAAAAATAAAACTCAAGCGGTAGATATTTATCTAAACAAAATAGCAGAGCTAACCCCTTAATCCCATAGCAACCTTTTTGGCAACCTTTGATAGTTTTATCAAAATCAACAACCCTTAAACGTTGATTTAATAAGGTTTCTAGCAACTAAAATAGATTTTAAGTATTCCTTACTGAGGTAAAATAATTAAGATAAGAAAAGCCTATGAAACTCATGTTTCTAGGCTTTTTTCGTGCTTAAATTGCGGTTTTGTCTGATTGAATTATTTCTAACTTTTATTTACCAAACTATTTATTCCCTTACAACTTATTCCCTTACAACAGCTTATTAAAAATGATACAATAGAAAAAAGTCAACTTATAGGAGAATGACTATGAAAACACAGGCAATCGAAGTAACAAACCTTGCTAAGTCGTTTGAATTAAGCAAGGGTAAGACTATTCAGATTTTAAACGGTCTCAGTTTATCAGCTAACTATGGTGAATTTATATCTATATTAGGTGTCAGTGGTTCTGGAAAATCAACACTATTAAAATGTATGTCAGGTCTATTGCAACCAAGTCAAGGAAAGGTTGAGATTCAAGGTTTAGATCCCTATCAAACTAGTCCTAATAAACTTGCTAAACTAAGACGTGAGTCCTTAGCATTTATCTTCCAATCCTATAATTTGGTACCTGCACTACCTATTATTGAAAATATCGCCTTACCTTTAAGATTATCAGGCAAAAAGGTCAACAACCAAGAGATACTTGATTTACTGGAAAAATTGCAATTTAAGGCAGATAGCAAAGCCTTCCCTTCAACCTTATCTGGTGGTGAACAACAAAAAATAGCTATTGCACGAGCTATTTTAGCAGATAGTCAGATTATTTTTGCAGATGAGCCTACTGGTGCGCTTGATAGTACCTCTCGTCAAATTGTTTTTGATATTTTAAGAACACTAGCTAATCAGGGAAAATGTATCCTCATGGTTACTCACGATATTGAGCTAGCTTCAAAAACTGACCGAGCACTCATCCTTAAGGATGGTTTGATTTCCCAAGAAATTATAAAACCTAAATCTGAAGAATTAACTAAGGCTTTAGGTATAGAGACTGATGTAAGGGAGAGATAAATCATGTTAAAACTCATTTATTACCAATGGAGATATAGTTGGAAAGAATGGACCGCAACTGTACCTGTCTTTTTTATGGCAAGTCTCATTTCAGGGATATCCCTTTCAGGCGACTTTAATATTATAGCAAACAAGGACGTACTACTCAGTGTTCAAACAGACCCAAGCCCAGTATTCCTTATGCCCATTTTCTTTGGCGGGTTAACTCTTTTTCTTATTATTTCCAGTCTCACTGCTAGTCTTTTAGATTATTTCAAATCGGATTATCAACTTTGGGAAATTTTAGGTGCTAACCGCTGGCAGTTGTCAATTTTAGTTGCTGGACAAATTAGTTTAATGGCATTTATTTCCAGTATACCTGGTGCTCTCATTGCAACACCGATAAGCCGTTACTACTATTATTATTTACAGAAGTATTTTGGCAAAGGTATGATGCCAGATTTAAACTTTGGTTCTCAACCGTTGGCACTGCTTGCTACCGTAGCTTTAATTTCAAGTCTCGCTTTTGTTAGTGGGTACTTCTATACCAGTAAACTCCTTAAACAGAAAGTCGAACGAAAAACTTTTAAATTTTGGATAATTGTTAAGAAAGCAGTCCCATGGGCTATTTTAGTTGCCCTATATGCTTCCCTTTTATTTATGTTTTATCATTCAGAACCAATATTGGGTACTGGTTCCTTGCTTTACCTCATGCTAGTCAATGTTTTTGCTATCTATGCTCTATCTCCCTATCTTCAAATTGGTATTATCAAACTTTTATCACCCATACTACTTAGCCACAGGTACGCCCCAATCCTTGCAAAATGGCAAATTCTAAGTCAAAAATCTTATCTTAAAGCCATTAACGCTTCGGTTGTTACAGGAATTACATTGGTTGGGAGTTTTCAACTACTCTCACAAAATATCTTTTCTTTCTTTCAAAAAGACGGTGAATTAGAATTATTAGTTTCCTCTATTGCCTTTTTCCTAGCTCCTGTACTATTAATATTAGCAAACGTAGTCTCCATGACATTATTGTCTGTCCGCCAGGAGGCCAAAGAGCAAGAACAGTTAGCCACATTAGGAGTTTCCCCTGCTCAACTGTTGCATACAAAACTTTGGGAAAGTCTTATTATAACGGGACTAGCATTCTTTATCTCCCTAGTGATTAACCTTGCAATGATTGGTCTGATGAACCATTCACTCAAATTGTTGAAAATGGGAATGACTAATTGGACAGGTCTTTTCCTTCCAGCTATCATCCTATCTACACTACTCTTTCTTTTGACTTTCATCACTAAAGTAAGCCATATTAAGAAACAAACATTTTAAGAAAGAAGCCTATGAAACGCATGTTTCTAGGCTTTTTTCTAATGTTCAAAATTCTATTTCATCTCGTTTTTATCTGGTTAAAGTTTAACTTTTGTTACTCATTGCCAGCCCAACGGAAAGCGACTCAGATTTTAATCGCCAAAATAGTGAATATAAGATTTTACCTGATGAAAGAGAATATTGGGACGACTTTGTTAAAAAGTCTATTAAGATCAACCCTAAAAATCAAAAATTTATTAATGACATCTCTAAAACTTTAAACACTGATAAAGATTTTAAAAATATTATTGTTCAGATAGAACCTGTACCAGACACGACGCTATCTACTTATGAAGGGGGACATTCTAAAGCTCTGGGCGGCTAACTTAAAGATGCTTTACGAAACAAAAAACTTGTTGTACAATTGAATTTTCCTTCTAGTTTCCCTTCCAAAGAAATTGACTTACATTCTCAATTAGAACAGGTACTTAAAAAATCAGAACTACCAGATGGATGGTATATCTTGAATCAAAAAAATGACTTTCCAAAAGAGGTACATATTGATGACAATCAAATTCGAATTAACTGAAGAAAGAACTCAAAGAGAATTATCTGAGGAAGGGTGGTCTTTCCCTATTGGGAGATGGGCGGCTTTCTCACTATTTGACACCCTAATCCTAGTTAGTCCCTTGACAAGAGAATTGATTTATCCTGGAGGGAGTGATTCTCGTTTTTACCTAGGTAAATCATTGGGTAACTTGATGCTAGATGATACACAACGCTTCATCTTTATTATTATCATTCTAACTCTGTTGCTACCTGCTTTTGCCTTAATCATAGAAAGCCTATTATCTTCAAAAGAGTGTCCTCTACTTTCCATGATATGTAGCTGTTTAATTTTTGTTATTTCAACAGTTTTATTTATCTATAGTCTCAGTATTGTCCCGGATTTTTGGAGCATTACTATTTATAGTTATATGTTTTACTTACTCTTCAACATAGTTAGCTACCTAAGAAAAATTAATAGAATTATCAATCTTAGGATAAATAGCACTAAAACATCATAACCTCTACTAACACGATACTCTAACTACCCATACATTAAGCTTTAAAGACCTACCCGATATCCTATTTCAGAAATAAATTTTACTTCTTTTACACCTAGTAAACAAACTAACTAATAGCAAAAAGATCAACATATTATTGTTGATCTTTTATTTTTACTCTAAATCTTTCAGAATATCTGTAAATCTGTGTGTAAACATAGCTGTCATCCCCCATATATTTTCTGTCAAGTTTCTGTAAAAAGGAATATGACGTTCACTGTACCCAAAATTGTATTTTTCTCTATTTTTCACCAGAAAAAATGGGAAATCTTTCGCACCACTCAAGGTAGAAGTCACTTTATAATAAATCGGTTCCTCTGTCAACAAAGTGTCAACATAAACTGTAAACAACCGTTTCACTTCTTCATTCGGATGAATATCCTCCCAATTTTCTATATTTATCTTTCCAACAAAGCAATGGATGGTTCTCCCCTGATGAATCAGATAATCAATCTCTCCCCAAATATCAATTTGGTCAGGAATTAAGTTTAGCTCCTCACACGTTTCTCGTATAGCAGTTTCCTGAAAAGTCTCACCATCTTCGACACGGCCACCAGGAAAAGAGACCTCACCTGGTTGAGAAATATGCTCACTTCGTACTTGGTAAAGGATTTGATACTTATCAGTTTTGACATCATATATCAAGGGTATAAGCACTGCATAGCGTCCTTTCTCCCCTAGTGGCTTCGGCTCGTAATGAGCTAGTTTATCTTTAATAGTCATAAGAACTCCTTGATTTCATATTATCATAAAAAAGAAATTATCCCTATTATATAAAATTTTTATATATAAAATATTGACATATCTATCTAAAAGAGATACACTCAATGTGTAAAATAATTATATATAATTTTTATACATATCCTAAAAACAAAGGAGCACACTATGTATTTTCCAACATCGTCAATCCTGATAGAGTTCCTAATACTAGCTATTATCGATAGAGAAGACTCCTATGGCTATGAGATTAGTCAAACCATAAAGCTTGCGGCTAATATCAAGGAGTCAACACTGTATCCTATTCTCAAAAAGCTTGAGAAAGCAGGCTATATGACCACCTATAGTCAAGCGTATCAAGGGCGTAAACGTAAATATTACAGTATTACCCAAGAGGGAAAAAATCAACTTCAATTTCTTAATGAAGAATGGTTAACCTACAAAGAAACTCTGGATGGTATTGTTGAAGGGAGATTAAGACATGACAAGGACTGAATATATAGCCAAATTAACAAAATATCTACGAAAATTACCACAAAAGGACTACGAAGAGGCTCTCGAGTATTTCATGGAATATTTTGAAGAGGCCGGACCTGAAAATGAAGCTCAGGTTATTGCAGAATTAGGTACACCTAAGGAAGCCGCACATGAAGTCATTAGCCGTCTTCTAGACGAAAAGATTATTGAGGATGAGAGTAGCTTACGCAATAAAACGACTATCCTTTGGATTGCGATTCTAGCTGTTTTAGCCAGTCCAGTCGCCTTACCAATTCTACTATTCTTCCTAGCTATGCTATTGACACTTCTTTTGATTATTTTTGCAGTTATAGTGACTGCCTTATCTCTTACTTTTGCCTTACTCATTAGTGGTGTTTACACTTTCTTTACAAGCTTCTCTCTCTTAAATGTTTCACTAGCTTCAACACTGTTTGGAATAGGTCTAGGTCTATTGATGTTTGGAGGAGCACTCTTACTACTTTGGGTTTCATTTGAAATATGTAAACTTATTGTAAAGCTAATTACCCTATTGATTAATTGGCTCATCAAGAAAGGAAGAAAATCATGAAAACTTGGAAAAAGATTATCCTCGGAGTGTCTCTTATCTCTCTATTTTTAGGAGGAGGATTAGTAGCTTGGGGTTATAGCCAAGGTGGCTTAACAGATTTACAAAATCAAACTAAAAGTGAGCAAGATTATGTCAAGAAAGAAGTTAAGGACTTCAATAAAATTGATATTAAAAGTAGTAGCTACAATGTGCTTATAAAAAATGGTGACGTTAACAAAGCAACGCTTTCTTACTACCAAAAAACAAAAAATCCAATTGACACATCTGTAAAGGATGGTAAATTGACTATCAATGATAACAACTCTGAATTAGATTCGACTTCTAACAAACATATTAACTTTTTTGGATTAAAAGATTTAGTAAGGCTTTCTACTCTCAACGAGGAAGTCAGAAATAAAACCATTGTCATTACACTCCCTAAAAAACAAACGATTGATTTTTTAAAGGTTGATTTAGCAACTGGAAATCTAGATTTAAGTAATAGCACCATCAAACAAGCAGACATCAATCTAAATGTAGGAGACCTAACTTTTACTAAAATGATTGTCAGCAACCTAAAAGCTAACCTTGATGTTGGTAGTGTTGATAGTGATCGTACACTTTTTACTAACTCAGATTTATCTATTGCAATGGGGGATTACTCTGGAGATAACCTGATTTTCAATGGTCACAATAAACTGGATGTTACATCTGGCAATATTGAACTAGCTCTTAAAGATTACATGCTCAATGTTCAAGCCGATAGTCATTCAGGAGAGGTAGATATCACAAATAACCTTAAGATCTCAAAGGATAACACACTAACCATTACCTCAGACCTCGGTGATATAACTGTTGAATAACATAAAAAGCCAGCTCACATTAGAGCTGGCCTTTAGTTTATTCATTTTCAGACTTTGGTCTATAAATAATAATACCTACAACTACAAAAATAAGTAAGAAAATGAATAACATACGTACTTGATCTGAGATCTGTCCTGTCATTGAAATAGTTTGACGAAGACCTGATACGGAGTAGGACATTGGTAAGAATGGTTGGACGACCCTAAAGAACTTAGGACTAAGTTCAATTGGATAAGTCCCTGCACTAGAACCTAGCTGCAAAAGGAGTAGAATCATGGAAGCAAACGCACCATATCTATCATCCCAACCCACAAGGGCTGTAACGAGCGCCATTAAAGTCCATGCTGCAAGGAGAATCATACCAAATGTAGCTAATGGATGATTTGGTTCAACTCCTACAAATCGAATGGCAATATAAAGGGCAATAGCAGCCATAGTTGTAATAATACCATTGATAAGTAACTTATTCTTAGCCCAATCAAAACGGCTCGTAAAGTTTCTTCCTGTCAAGCTCTTAGCAAAGATAACATTAGTTGAAAGGGCGACAACCATAAGAGAAACAGAGATCATATATGGAGCCATTCCCACACCATTAGTGTCAACCTTATCCTTGTCAGTTTTCTTCTCTTTGAGAGGAGCACTAACCATTTTTGCATTGTCTGAGTTTACAGAAACAAGAGAGAGTTGCTGGTTAGCCTTGTTTAATGAATCAGATAATGTAGAAAGATTAGTTGACAGACTTGTCAATCCATTTGTTAAGGTATTTCCTCCAGTTGCCAATTGTTGGGCACCTATATTGAGAGCACTTGCTCCACTTTGAAGAGTAGAAAAACCATTCATTAAACTACTACTGTTAGCATCTAGAGTTTGAGCACCACTGGCAATCGTTGACACAGCACCAGTATAAGTTGACAAACCATTTGAAAGTGCGCTTGCACCTGTTGCTAGAGTACTTTGAGCGGTTGACACACCTGATGCCACTTGAGTTGCTCCTGGTGATAATTGATTGACAAGTACTGAATTGACATTAGCAATATTAGCTTGCATTGATGATACCGTTGATGAAGCTACAGGAAGAAGAGCATTCGCCGAACTTGCAATGCCTGAAATAGACGTTTGTAGAGAAGCCAAACTACTTGAATCTCCACTACTAGTTGTTGTCGTACCTGTCAAGCTAGATAAAGCAGTTGACATACTTGACACATCAGATGCAATAGTTGAAGCATAACTACTAGCTGTAGATCCTGCATTACTAATTGCCGATGTAATCTCTGCTTGTTGATCTGCAGTCAAACTTTGATAAGCAGCTGTTCCTTGTACCGCAGCCAAATCATTTGCTTTATCAGTTGCACTAGCTGTAGCTATAGAGCTAGCTGCAGAAGAAATATTTGAAAGATAAGTCGCTATTGAACTTGTATCTACTGATGTTGTTGATGTTCCACTTGGTAATGATGTGTTACTTACCGCTGTATTAAGATTTTGAATTGCTGTATTTAATTCAGTTAAATTAGTTGACAGGGTTGACAGCTGTGCTTGCTGTTCTTCAGATAAACTTGTTGCTGTAGCCATTTGACTGAGCGCTGTTGACAACGAATCTGCACCTGTAACTAAGGTATTCATGGCCTCTGCTCCTGATACAAATTGACCTGCAGCAGAATTAACAGCCTCAGAGTTCGCGTTTAACTGTGACAAAGCGCCTGACAAAGTTGACACACCTGAAGTATAGGCAGATGCGCCTGAACTCAAGGTATCAACACCTGTAGCCAATGTTTGAGTAGAGCCAGCAAGAGTCCCTAGGCCATTTGATAAGGTCTGACTCCCTGACTGAAGTGCGCCTGCACCTGCATATAATTGACTAGCCCCATTCGCTGCAGTTCCCATACCACCCTGAAGTTGAGACATACTCCTAAAGACAGCTCCAACATAAGTTGACGTAATATTTTTAGAAACGGTATCCTTCAACTTAGACATGGCAGAATCGCTCATTTTTGAAGAAACGAAGCTATGTCCTGCTGTTGTTTGATAAGAAATTTCCAGTTTCTTAGGATCATTTGTCAAAAGACTTGCTGCATTACTTGAGAGGTTTTCTGGAAAAGTGATTACCATATAGTAATCACCATCCTCAATTCCTTTTTGGGCTTCATTTTCAGTCACAAAGTGATAGTCTAGATTTTTGTTTTTAGACATATTGTCTACCATATCATGACCAATATTCAGAGTCTTATCTTGAAAACTAGCGCTCTTATCTTTGTTCACCACTGCCACTGGCAGATTTTTCACATTACCGTAAGGATCCCACATAGAAGACAAAAAGATTAGATTATATAAAGCAGGTATCAATGAGACACCAATAATAGTTATCCAGAGCTTTGGACTTTTAAGAAGAGCCTTTAATTCTGCTAACATATTTCTCCTTTTTAGACACTGTGTTTATTTTTATGATATAATCAATTATAAACTCATTTACCTGAAAATCAATGTTAAACAATCGCTTTTTGGACACATGGCCTAAAAGTGTATAAAAGGAGATTTGTATGTCAAAAGATCAAAGACGCGCGCAAACAAAAAAAGCTCTTTTAGATGCTTTAGTAATATGTCTTGAAGACCAAGATTTCAATGATATTACTACCATTCGTCTGGTTCAAACAGCTGGGATTAGCCGTTCGAGTTTTTATACCCACTACAAAGATAAGTATGAAATGATTGATAGTTATCAGAAAGAGCTTTTTCATAAACTAGAATACATCTTTGATAAATATGAAGGAAAGAAAGAGGGAGCCTTTCTCGAAATCTTTGAATTTCTCACTCGTGAAAAGCTCCTATCAGCTCTATTGTCTACCAATGGATCAAAAGAAATTCAAGATTTTCTGATACATAAACTTCAGCGTATGATAGCTGAGGACTTCATTGATCCCACTGCTGAAGAAAGAACTCTCAAAGGATTCGAGAAAGACTATGCCAGTATTTATTTTGCGCATGCTATTTTTGGTGCTTGTCAAGCCTGGATAAATAAAGGGAAAAAAGAATCACCTCAAGAAATGACAGACTTTCTTCTACGCTTTATTCCACAATAAAATAACTTCAAAATCATAAAAAGCTGTTAACCATTTCAATAGTTAAAGCAGCTTTTTTCTTTTACAATAAAATCCTTAAAATAAGGAAATGATAAGTGAAAGCAAGGTCAAAATTGCGGGTCCGCCTTGCGTTAAAATAATTTTCTTATTGGCAGTTATAGCACCATAAATAGCAGCAAAGCAAACATTGAGTACAAAAACAGTTACAAGTAGCTGACTATTTGTAAAAATTCCATACAAGAGGAATACAGCAATCAAGCCATTGTAAATTCCTTGATTTTTAAATAAGTTTGTAACAGAATCACGTTGAAGTTCTTCTTTGCTCATATTGAAAACACGACTAGTCGTGTCTGAATGTGTCGCAAAAGTTTCCAAATACATGATATAGAGATGCTCCAAAGCAACAATCCCAGCTAAAATTAGTGTAATAATAGACATAGTAGCCTCCTTCTTAAATAACTTTGACAGTATATCAAAAGTAAACCTTAAAAACAACATGTATGCTTCATACAATTTGAAATGTGGTAAAATAAAGAATGAAAGAGAGGTTCTTATGACAAAGACAGAAGTAATCCAACGTCTCCAAAAAGATTTGGGAATTCCTAGATTTCAGGCTTATATAGAGGATAAAGATTACTCCGAAGAGGAGTACGACCAACTAAAAAAAGATTTTGAAAGCTACTTCACCAACTACGTTTCAAACGTTTCAGCAGATTTTGAAGGCGGATTGGATAATAAATAATTTATACCTCAAAATCATCTATCATCATATTACGAATCCCCAGTCACTTGTACTAGACTAGGGACTTTTTTATATTAGAAAACAAACTTGTAACTAAACAAATAACTGAACAAACCTAAAAATCAATGATTTAAGATAAACAAAAAAGCCCATAACAATGGGCTTTTCGATACAATAATTTTAAAATTAAAGCATTTTGTTGTAGAATTCAACGACAAGTGCTTCATTGATTTCTGGGTTGATTTCATCACGTTCTGGAAGACGGGTCAATGAACCTTCAAGTTTTTCAGCATCGAATGATACAAATGCTGGACGTCCGATAGTAGCTTCTACCGCTTCAAGGATAGCAGGAACTTTAGCTGATTTTTCACGAACTGAGATTACTTGACCAACTTCAACGCGGTATGATGGGATATCAACACGTTTACCGTCAACAAGGATATGACCGTGGTTTACGAATTGACGTGCTTGACGACGAGTAGTTGCAAGGCCGAGACGGTAAACAACGTTGTCAAGACGACGTTCCAAAAGAACCATAAAGTTGAAACCAAGTGTTCCACCTTTAACTTTAGTAGCTTGTACGAACAAGTTACGGAATTGTTTTTCACCCAAACCGTATGAGAAACGAAGTTTTTGTTTCTCAGCCAATTGCAAACCGTACTCTGAAAGTTTTGAACGGTTGTTTGGACCGTGTTGACCTGGTACGTAGTTACGACGTGCCAATTCTTTACCTGTGCCTGTAAGTGAGAAACCAAGGCGTCGTGATTGTTTCCATGATGGACCTGTATAACGTGACATTAATAATGTCCTCCTATAAAAAATATTTTTAGGAAATAACGTTTTAGATAAACCTGATTCGTTCAGAAAGACTTCGCCCAAACAGCAAAGGTTACTTTTCTAGCCGACTTCCTGTTGACGAGCTTCATTTTATCCTGCTATTATTTCACATACTTTAGTAGTATACCACGAAAAAAAAACCAAGTAAAGGCTTTTTCTTATTTATTTTCGATTTCAGCTTGTTCCTCAGGACTCAAATAACGAATGAGAGTCTTCTCAGTCAAAATATCTGAATAAGTGTAAGATTCAACATAACTATTATTAATAGCTCCTGCTTGAGAACTGAAATCTTGATATTCAACAATAAACAATGATGGATAAACCTCTGTCAATCGACCAATTTTATTCTTTTCACGTTTACGTCCATTCTCTAGGGTCAATTCTACTAGCTGACCTTCATGTGACTTAATAGCTTCCTTGATGTTTTTCATCTTAGCAACATCTGCAAATGCATCACTCATATATATCTCCTTAAATCTGAAAATTATGATTCCTCAAACTGAGCAATCGATGAAAATTTATTGTATTCTTTTTGGAATAGTAACTTGACTGTTCCACGCGCACCAGCACGGTTTTTTTCTAGGATAACTTCGATTGTATTATCTTCAATCGCATTCTCTGGTTCTTCACCCTCTTTTCGGTAGTAATCATCACGATATAAGAAGGCTACAATATCGGCATCCTGCTCGATAGATCCTGACTCACGAATATCAGATAAGACTGGACGTTTATCCTGACGTTGTTCAACCCCACGAGACAACTGACTCAAGGCAATTACAGGAACTTTGAGCTCCTTGGCCAGGATTTTTAACTGCCTTGAAATATCTGAAACCTCTTGTTGGCGATTTTCTGGTCGCGTCCCTGTAATCAACTGCAAATAGTCAATCACAATGAGACCGAGACCACCTTCTACTTCTTGTGACAATTTACGGGACCGTGCACGAATCTCAGTAATCTTTATACCAGGGGTATCATCTATATAAATAGGTGCCTCAGCCAATGCCCCTTGAGCAATCATCACATTATTCCAATCTTGCTCTGTCAATTGACCTGTACGTAAAGCATGGGAATCAATCATCCCTTCAGCTGCCAACATACGATCAACCAAGCTTTCTGCACCCATCTCTAGTGAAAAGACTGCAACAGCTTTATTTTGCTTGGTGCCAACATTCTGAGCAATGTTCAATACAAAGGCTGTTTTACCAACTGCAGGGCGAGCTGCTAAAATAATTAATTGATCAGGGTGTAAACCTGTTGTAATCTTGTCAAGATCACGGAAACCTGTTGGTAACCCAGTAACATCTGATGTTTGCTGTGAACGCATCTCCAAAGTATTAAAATTGACATCAAGAACTTCAGATATTTTACGGAAACCACTACGATTGCTATGCTCTGAAACATCAACTAAGGCTTTCTCAGCATTTGCAATAATTTCATCAGATTCAGTTGCCCCCTCATATGCTTCGTTTACAGTTTCTGTCAACCTATTTATAATACGGCGAAGCATGGCTTTCTCAGCCACAATCTTAGCATAGTACTCAGCATTTGCGGATGTTGGAACACTATTTACCAAATCTACAAGATAAGAAATCCCCCCTATGTTTTGGAGGTCATCTTGGTCATCTAGAATAGTACGTACTGTCGTGGCATCAATGGCATCATTTCGATCCGACAGCGTTACCATTGCTTTAAAAATGACACGATGGGAATACTTGTAAAAGTCATCTGCTTCGACAAACTCTCGAACTGTAATTAACTTTTCCGGGTTAATGAAAATAGCCCCCAGAACAGACTGTTCCGCTACTAAATCATGAGGTTGCACTCGTAATTCTTGAGCTTCTGCCACAATTATTCCCTCCTTTACAAGATTTACTTATAGTGTCAACAATTACTCAGCACTATTTTTGATGTTAATCTTAATTTGTGCATTCACTTCTTTATGAAGCTTTACAGGAACTTCTATCAAACCAATCGCTCGAATAGGATGTTCAAGTTCAATATGACGTTTATCAATCTTGATTCCAAACTGTTTCTGAAGTCCTTCCGCAATCTTTTTAGCTGTAATTGAACCAAATGTACGACCATCTGGTCCAACCTTCTCAGTAAATTGAAGACGATTTTCTTCTTTCTCAAGTTGTTCTTTAACACGTTTTGCTTCAGCTAACAACTCTGCAGCATGCTTTTCTTCTGATTTTTGTTTTCCTTTCAACTCCCCGATAGCTTGGTTTGTTGCTTCTTTAGCAAGATTCTTTTTAATCAAGAAGTTTTGAGCATAACCTGATGGTACTTCTTTAATTTCACCTTTTTTTCCTTTACCCTTAACGTCTTGTAAGAAAATAACTTTCATTTTAATCCTCCTTGGGAGCCAACTCTCCCATAATAGTTTCAATTAATTTATTTTGCGCTTGAGCAACACTACAGTCTCGTAACTGACAGGCAGCTAGGTTGAAATGTCCTCCTCCACCTAATTTTTCCATAATGCGTTGTACATTAATCGCATTATGGCTTCGAGAAGATATGTTTACAGTAGAATTACTTGTTCGAGCAACAACAAAGGTTGCTTCGATTCCAGCCATTGCAAGCATAGTATCTGCTGCCTTAGAAATCACAACATTATTATAACACTTATAGTTATCTCCTGTAGCAACGATTATATCATCAGTAATTCGTTCGCCTGCAAGAATTAACTCATTAATACGTCGATATTCGTCAAAATCAGTAGCAGAAATCATTTGAATTTCTCCACTGTCACTTCCTAAACTACGAAGGTAAGAGGCAACATCAAATGTTCGACTAGTAACACGCGTAGAGAAATTCTTGGTATCCAGCATTATACCCGCCATAAGGATAGAAGCTTGGATTTTACTCAAACGTTCTGGAGCCCCTTGGAATTGTAACAACTCCGTAACCAATTCACAAGCAGAGCTTGCTCCACTTTCAATAAAAGTCAAAACTGCATTTTCAGGGAAGTCATCATCTCGGCGGTGATGGTCTACGACAATAACTTCATTAAATCGATCATAAAAATCCTGAGATAGGGTTAGATTGATTTTTGAATGGTCAACCATAATTAGCAATGAGTGTTGGTCAACTAGTTCCTCAGCTTCTGAGAGTGTAATAAGTGGTGACTGCCAATCTTCCTTCAAACGTTCGACCGCACGCTCAATATCCGCATTCATAGCCATATCATCATAAACAGCATAGCTCTTTCTAACAATCTGACTAGCAAAATGGGCCATACCAACAGTAGCCCCTAAGGCGTCCATATCAAGATTCTTGTGACCAACAACAAATACTTTTTCGACTGTTTTTAACTTATCTGAGATTGCAGTCATCATAGCTCTTGTTCTTGTACGAGAACGCTTAACTGTTGAGACAGAGCCTCCTCCAAAATAAAGAAGTTCCTTGTGATCGTCATTTTCCTTAACAACAGCTTGATCCCCGCCTCGAACAAGTGCAATATTAAGGTTCTGCAAAGCAACTTGCCCGATTTGATCATGCTTAAGCGTCCCAAAGGATATTCCCATACTCAAAGTCAGTGGTAAACCACGTTCTTGTGCCTGTTGACGGAAGTCGTCCAAGACAGAAAACTTTTGATCCATAAATTCTGTCAAAACACTGTAATTGGTAAAGAAGTAAAAACGATCCCCTTCAATACGTCGATAATGAATATGCTTAGCCTTAGCAAACTCAGAAATAAATCCTGCTACAAATGTATTGATTTTTGAAACATCCGCATCTGGCAAACTTCCTGTCACATCGTCGTAGTTATCAACTGAAATAATCCCAATAACAGGTCGAGTCATATTTGGATCAACATTTTCATCTTGATCATAAACATTGTCAATAAAATATGTCAGCTTATTGTCAAAATCCACAAAGGCAGCATATTTATTGTCACCAACAGTTATCACATTCGAAGGTGACCCCTTTCGCTTCTGGGAGATAAAGTCTGCAATCAACTGCTTATTGAAGTTCCCATATTCATCTGAAAGCACTAACTTGGCATAGGGGTTGAACCATTCAATATGGTCATTTTCGTCAAAAGTAATAACTCCGACAGGCATCTTTCCAAGAAGGGTCTTCAAAGAATCCTCAACATCCTGATTCAGTTCATCTAATTGCTCTATTTCTAAGGACTCATATGTTGTCTTTTGGTAATGCAATAGTGCAACAACTACTACCATAATGATAAAAAGCGCAAAAATGAGTGCAGACTCCGATTGTAATACGCGAACAAAAATGGTGGCAATTCCAAAAAGAATTAGTCCTATCATTACCAGGTGAATAGTTGCAAAGTGAAATCTTTTCATATAAAACCTCTTAATCTAGCAATTATAACATAAAAAAGCCTTAATTAAAAGGCTTTTACAAGTGTTACGACTGTTAATCCACTTTACGTCGAGCCTTATTATTGCCTTCAAGGTAAACCATCAAAATAGAGATATCTGCTGGATTAACCCCTGATATACGGCTTGCTTGACCAATAGTTTCAGGATTTATTTTCTTAAATTTTTGACGAGCCTCAGTTGCAATAGAATCAATAGCATCCCAATCAATATTTTTCGGAATCTTTTTTTCTTCCATTCGCTTCATCTTAGCTACTTGATCCAAAGCTTTATTGATATAACCTTCGTACTTGATTTCAGTTTCAAGTAACTCTATAACCTTAGCATCCAAATCTTCTGCAGCTGGACCGACAAACTGAGTAGCTGTAGCGTAATCAATCTCCGGTCGACGCATAAACTCTTTGGCTGTCATGGCATCTGTCAAAGGCTTAAAGCCTAGAGCTTGAATTTTTTCATTTGTTTCTTTGATAGGCTTTAATTTTTCTTTTGACAGACGTGTCAACTCACTGTCAAACTGATTTTTCTTAATTTCAAAGATATTCCAACGCTCATCATCAACCAAGCCAACTTCTCGACCAATAGGTGTCAAGCGCATGTCTGCATTATCATGACGTAATATAAGTCGATACTCTGCGCGTGAAGTCAATAAACGATATGGCTCCAAAGTTCCTTTCGTGACAAGATCGTCAATCATTACACCAATATAGGCATCACTACGTTTGAGAATAAGCTCTTGTTTACCTTGAACTTTAAGAGCTGCATTAATACCAGCAACTAGACCTTGACCTGCTGCCTCCTCGTATCCAGAAGTTCCGTTGGTCTGTCCTGCTGTAAAGAGACCTGAAATCAACTTCGTTTCAAGTGTTGCACGTAGTTGATGAGGGAGCACGATATCATATTCAATCGCATAACCAGTTCGCATCATCTCTGCCTTTTCGAGACCTTTAATTGAGTGAATCAACTCTTTTTGAACATCCTCTGGCAGACTAGTTGACAGGCCTTGCACATAGACTTCTTCAGTCTCTCTTCCTTCAGGTTCAAGGAAAAGCTGATGGCGATTTTTATCTGCAAAGCGGACAATTTTATCTTCGATTGATGGGCAGTAACGAGGACCTACTCCCTTGACAATACCTGAGAACATCGGTGCACGGTGTAAATTGTTATTGATAATATCGTGGCTTTCTTGATTCGTATAAGTTAGCCAACAAGGAATTTGGTCCTGAAGATAGTCTTCATCCTTAGACAAGAAAGAAAAATGATTCGGCTTTTCGTCGCCTGGTTGAATCTCGGTCTCTTCGTAATTAATTGATGATGCCTTGACACGAGGAGGAGTACCTGTTTTAAATCGACCAATTTCAAGCCCAAGCTCCTTCAAATTATCAGCCAAAGTAACCGATGCAAGACTATTATTTGGTCCAGAAGAATATTTGAGATCACCTAGGATAATTTCACCGCGTAAAGCCGTTCCTGTTGTTACAACAACTGCTTTAGCTCCATATTTTTGATTTGTGGCCGTTCTTACACCGACTACCTTGCCATCTTCAACAAGTATTTCATCAACCATTGATTGACGTAGAGTCAAGTTTTCCTGACGCTCAACTGTATGTTTCATTGTCATGGCATACAAGGCTTTGTCTGCTTGAGCACGCAAAGCTCGAACTGCAGGTCCTTTACCAGTATTCAACATTTTCATTTGAATATAGGTTTTGTCGATGTTTTTACCCATCTCCCCACCAAGAGCATCAATTTCACGAACAACAATCCCCTTGGCCGATCCACCGATAGAAGGGTTACATGGCATAAAAGCCAGCATCTCTAGGTTAATAGTCGCTAATAAAACCTTACATCCCATACGGGCTGCAGCCAAGCTAGCTTCCACACCGGCGTGACCAGCACCAACAACAATTACATCAAAATTTTCATCAAACTCGTAAGACATTTTTTAGATTTTTGCAGTGATTTACAGTCAACTGCCTCATCCTTTCTTTGTTTTTTTCCTACAAAAATAGTCAAAACTCTAGAAAATTGTACGCAAAAACGCACAATTCCCATGAGCTTTGACCATCATGACTATTGTTAAAATTATTTTATCAAATCAAATCGTTTTGTCAATTCCAATCACTATTTGATTAGAGTCTGCAAACTATAGAAAGATTTGAAATTGGGTTCATTATAGCGAAAAATGCCATAAATGCATAAAAAAATTGGGAACTCATCGTTATTACCTAACTCCAGTTAGATATACTGACAAACTTTTCCATCTTTATAGGCTTGGTCAATAATACCGCCTCCCAAACATTCCTGACCATCGTAGAAAACAACAGCTTGACCAGGTGTAATCGCACGCTGAGGTTCAGCAAAAATAACCTCTGCTTTATCACCCTTAACCTTTACAGTAACTTTACTATCAGGTTGACGATAACGGAATTTTGCTGTACATTCCATTTCAAATTCTTCTGGCATATCTCGAGTAAAGTGAATCATTGAAGCGTCAAGAGAAGTTGACATCAAGGACTCATGGTGGAAACCTTGACCCACGTAAAGAATATTTTTAGAAAGGTCCTTTCCAACAACAAACCAAGGAGCATTATCGCCACCTTTTTGGCCACCAATACCCATACCGCCACGTTGACCAATGGTGTAATACATGAGTCCGTTGTGTTCACCCATGTCACGACCATCGACAGTCATCATACGACCTTTTTGAGCTGGCAAGTATTGGCTAAGAAACTCTTTAAAGTTTTTCTCACCAATAAAACAAATTCCTGTCGAATCCTTTTTCTTGGCTGTTGCAAGACCTGCACGTTCAGCAATCTCACGAACTTCTGGCTTTTGTAGATGTCCTAATGGAAACATCGTTTTCTGCAACTGCTCTTGCGAAAGCTGACTAAGGAAGTAGGTTTGATCTTTATTGTTATATGCACCACGCAACATATGGACAATGCCGTCTTCATCGCGAACAACTTGAGCGTAATGCCCTGTAGCCACATAATCCGCTCCCAATGTCATCGCATAATCTAAGAAAGCCTTAAACTTGATTTCCTTATTACACATAACATCTGGATTAGGGGTACGGCCTGCACGGTACTCTGCTAAGAAATACTCAAATACACGATCCCAGTACTCTTTTTCAAAGTTAACAGAGTAATAGGGGATACCAATCTGATCAGCTACTGCTGCTACATCTTTATAATCTTCTGTTGCAGTACACACACCAAATTCATCTGTGTCATCCCAGTTTTTCATGAAAACACCGATTACATCATAACCTTGCTCTTTTAAAAGTAAGGCTGTTACTGATGAATCAACGCCACCACTCATACCGACAACAACACGTATTTTTGAATTATCATTCATAGATAACTCCTCCCATCAAATAAAAATTAACATAGACTTGAAGGGTCTAGTTATTCAAATATCGATTTGAAGGTCGATTTTGAAGCGTAAAAGCACGCAAGCTTAATTATATCATGATTAAAGAATAATGCAAAAAGGTTACCACTAGGCAACCTTTTTGATACTTGTTTTCGTGTAAAGCCACTGTAAACCTATTACTCCTAAGACTATTATTGGAATCAATAACGATACAAATAGCCATCCTGGCTCCTTATAACTTAACACCAGTTTATTCTGCCCTTTTTGTGATGAGACTATTGGTAAGTTTAACTCCTCTCCTTCGGCAGCTTGCCAAGTTAATACAAGATAACCATCTTCGAGCATCTTTTCTGCACTCTGATTCTTAACGACATTTTTATAATAAAGATCGTAAGTATTCTGCTTACCTATTGTCCCATAAATTGGCACATAATCTGGTGTCGGTTTAACAACTAAATTTAAAAACTGTGACAAATCACTGTCATCCATAATAAGACTTATCGTCTGGTAATCACCCTCAACATAAGTATGCTTAACAATGGAAATAAGTTCACCATCCTGTGCCGCAGTTTTTACACGATCGGTAGTATCCATCATATTCTGAATAAGACCAATGCCCGCAAAGGCGAAAAGTAACACAGCAATACTTTTTCGCCAGTTAACAAATCGTGTGACAGTTAACCCCGTAATTGCTAAAAGTAAAATGGTGGCAGGAATAAAGAATCGAAATGGAAATTGAATTAATTCAGCAAAGGTATTTCCATTTTCTACTAGATACTGCCACGGAAAAAGACCTGTTGATAAGAAAAAGAAGACAAAATAGATAAAATGCAATATTTTTTTCCATTTGGCCAATTTCCTCCAATTCAAAATAGCGTAAACAAACTGTAAAACGAGTAACACCATTAGGGAAATTGGGGTATATAGCCAGTATCTTGCTGTTCCATCAATTCCATTCTTACCTATTTCCCTATTTATAAATGGATCTAAAAGATGATTCGTACCTCTCAAATATAGGAGTACTAGCCAGACATTGACAGTCAGTAAAAGGAAAAGAATGACTGCTACAACGACTTGCACGAAGGTTTCCTTCTTTTTAGCGACAGATACCTTTACAAAGGTGTAAAGGTAAAAAGGAATATACATCATCACCAGCATTAAAGCGCTAAGTACATGAACTTGAAAAATCAACGCCATGGATAAGGCAAGTCTAATTGGTTCTACTTTTTGATAAAAAATGTAGTGAATTGCTGGGATAAAACAAAAAGGTAGTAAAGCTGCTCCCCAACTAGAGAAGCCCTGACGCATCGTCCAGTACTGGATAGAAAATGTTGTAGCATAGAGTAAACCTAATGACAAGGAAATGGTAGTCTTAACTTTACACTGCTTGAGCAAAGCGTACATTGAGGATTCAGCTAATATATGTAGTAGTATCCTTGACACAATCTGATAACGAAACCAAGTGCCACTTATTAAAATAAGTCATCCTTGTAAATAAGCAAAAAAAGGACCGTAAAGAGCATTGACAATGCGGCCTGACTGTTGGAAGCCGTACAAAGACAAAAAGTAAGAAAAGTTACCATTCTTTAATTGCATAGTGGCTTCATAAAACCTGTTATAATGAAAAATGGAATCTGAACCTAAAATAACTTTTCTTGTAAATAATTGTGGCGTAACCAATAACACAGCAAAAGCTATAATAATAAGGGAAACCCATAACTTTTCTTTTGATTTAAAAAATTGTTTCATTGCTAAACCTTCCATTCCCTATTATATCAAAAAGGTCTGACCCTACCTAGCAATAACAAAAAGCTTCATAAAAACGATTACTAATTCCCGAAATAAAAAGTTGAGAGATATCTCCCAACTTCTATAAATCTTAGTAATTCCAAGCTGACAACCCTTGTGTGTTATAGGCATTCAAGGCTGATTGAATTTGATCTTCAACTGTTGCAGTTGAGCCCCATCCTGGCATTGTTTGAAAAAGACCTGATGCTCCTGAACTGTTCGCTACAGTATGATCACCATTGGATTCACGCGCAATAATCGACTCCCAAGTTGACTGTGGAACTCCAGTTGCTGCTGCCATCTGTGCTGCTGCATAAGAACCGATTTCTCCTGCAGTGTTGCCATTTGAGAGAATAACTGAGCCATTGCCAGCAGTCGAAGCAGCAACCGAAAAGACTGCTCCATTATTTTGAGTAAACGTAGCGTCAATGCTTGCTGTTGTAGCAGACTCTGATTGAGGTTGTTCTGCTGCTCCTACTATTTCGGTCGTTGTCTCTGATTGACGTTTACTTTCTCCAATCTTTTCTTTATTCTCTTTGCTTGAGCTAACTTCTGTTGATTTCACTAAATCTGCTGTTGTTGATGTTGTTGAAGGAGTTGGTGTAACTGAATCTGAGAATGCGTTAACCAACCCTTTATTAACTATCGTAGAGAGTGATACTGCCAGAATGACAATAAAACTCGTTACAATTACTACTGGTACCGCCAATGATTTTTTTACTGCTAATTTGATACGGCGTCCCTTATAACTTTTTTTAAACATAAATCCCTCCTAGTTAATTCTAGTTACATTCATCATAACTTAGTAATATTACTGCCGATTATTTGTATTATGTCTAATGTTACAATGATTTATCATTTTAATAAAAAAACGCCAAAAATCTGGCATTTTTTCCTTATTTGTATGATGTTTTACAAGTTTTCCTCATAAGTCAGTAATAATGATTTAGTACCAACCATGAGCATTCCAGAAAGCAAGAGCTGCTGTCCATGAACCATAACGGCTTGCTACATAATTATCTGCTACCTTTTCTTGATTTTCAGGAGACAAGTCTCCGTTCAAATATGATGATGCTAATTGGTAACGTCCATAATATTGCCCATTTTGAGCTGTATAGCTACCGCTTGACTCACGTTGTGCGATTTCTTCTTTAGCAGCTGCCTCTGAAGAAGAAAGATTTGTATTGGTTGCTTGAGTATCTTCACTTTGTGTAGACTCTGTTGATTGTGTTGACTCAACAGCTACTTCTGTTGTAGCTGAAGGTTCTGCTGGCTCTTCAGTGGTTTCATTAATCGTTAAGTTTTGACCAATAGAAATCTTATTAGCATCTTGAATGCCATTTTTTGAGACGATTTCGTCCACTGTCGTACCATTCTTCTTAGCAATAGCTGAAAGGGTATCTCCTTTTTGAACTGTGTAAGTTTCTGCATTAGCTAACGCTGTTGCTCCAAGTGTTGCCACTGTAACAAGTCCAAAAAGACCTAATTTTTTAGTGTTAGATGTATTCTTTGTTTGCATGATGATGCTCCTCTATATATTTATAGTCCAATCTATACTAGTCAAAGTTATTAAATTATTTTAGTTATGACCAATAGGTTAATTACCTTGCTTATTCTCTATAGGGATTTTTTAATCCAGATTAAGCTGAAGAACTATAACCATGTATCTATAATACCGTGCAAATATAACATCCTCTTGTTAGGAATATTAAAAATATTACAGGTAGTTTGGGATTAGACGAAAAAGAACGCCTACGTAGACGTTCTTCAAATACTTCTAGGTCTTAAGACCTAGTTTTTATTCATTTTTACGAATTAACTCTTAAGATAAAAAAGTATTAACCCTAAAGTTACAATAGCAGCAATTGACAAGGTATCTCGACCGTTCCATAAAAGTCGACGATATTTTGTTCGCCCTTCACCACCTTGATAACCTCTGGCTTCCATAGCTATAGCCAGAGCATCTGCTCGTTTAAAGCTGGATGCAAATAAAGGAATTAAGATTGGTATAATTGACCGAACCTTTTGAATAATATTTCCTTCACCAAAATCAACACCACGAGCCTTCTGAGCATTCATAATACGCGTTGTATCGTCCATCAAGGTTGGTACAAAACGTAAACTCAAAGATAACATTAGACCAATTTCATGTGCCGGTACTTTAAAAATAGTCAGCGGTTTTAAAAGTGACTCTACTGCATCAGATAAACTTAACGGCGTGGTTGTTAGGGTAAGTAAGGTGGAAAAACTAATAATGAGTATAAACCTGAGAAATATCATCCAACCTTGATTTAAACCAACTTCCGTAATCTTAAAAAAGCCGATGGACCAAAGCACATTCCCTCTTGTATTGAAGAAAACTTGGAACAGGGTAGAGAATAATATAATCCAAATCATCGGTTTAATACCACCTAAAAAGAAACCAAGCTTAATTTTAGACAAGAAAACCAAGAAAAGTGTAAATAGAGTTATCACAGCATAAGTTAGAGGATTATTAGCCCAAAAAATGATGACAATATAAATCAGCATGGCTAATAATTTACTTCTAGGATCTAATCGGTGTATAAAAGAATCACCAACAATATAACGTCCAATAATTAACTTATCCATGAACCAACACCTCTACGAATTCCTCTATTGTAATAGGAAGACTTTCAAATCTATAACCTTTTTCTTGTAGTTCTAGCGCAAACTCTGTGATTTTAGGAACACCTAACTGCTTTTCTTTGAGAAAAGTAACTTTTTGAAAAACATCTTTAGGAGCTCCCGACAACACTAGTTGCCCTTTTTCCATAACATTCACAGCTGTCGCATAATCGGCAACATCATCCATCAAGTGAGTAACTAAAACAATCGTCATTCCAGAAAGATGTAACTCCTTAAAAAGAGACATCAATTCCTTCCGGCCCTGTGGATCTAGACCGGCAGTCGGTTCATCCAGCACTAGAATATCTGGTTGCATAGCTAGAATCCCTGCGATGGCAACACGTCGCATTTGTCCCCCTGATAAATCAAAAGGATTCTGTCCATGAAACTCTTCCGGAAGTCCAACTAATTTTAGACTTTCAATAGCACGTTGTTCTGCTTCTTCCTTAGAAACTCCGAAATTTTGAGGTCCAAAGGCAACATCTTCTAAAATAGTTTCTGCAAATAACTGACTTTCTGGAAATTGAAAAACTAAACCTACCTTCTTGCGAATTGGTTTTATGTCCTTATCCTTTGATTGACTGGTTATGATCGTATCATCAACGTGAACCTGACCACTAGTGGGTAAGTAAAGGCCATTCAAGAGCTGCATAATAGTAGATTTACCACTTCCTGTATGTCCAATAAAGGCTGTATATGAACCATCTTTTATCGTCGTTGTCATATCAAAAAGGGCACGCCCCTCAAAAGGAGTACCCGCTTGATAGATATAACTTACATTTTCGAGAGAGATTCCCATAATTGTTCTACCAATTCCTTTTCTGTCAGATAGTCTTCACAATCTATCAGACCTTTATTTCTTAGCTTTTTAGTTAATAATGCACTAAAAGGGATATCCAAACCTAAGTCAACTAACTCTGAGCCTCTACTAAATAGTTCACGAGGACTTGAAACAGACTCCACTTTACCTTTTTTCAAAACCAAAACACGGTCACTCAAAGCTACCTCATCGAGATCATGAGTAATTGATAAAACAGTCATTCCGTATTCTTTACGAATAGCTTTAATAGATTGAATCAATTCCTGGCGACCTTCTGGATCAAGCATGCTAGTTGCCTCATCCAAAATCAAAATAGATGGTCTCATAGCTACAATACCCGCGATAGCCACACGTTGTTTTTGGCCTCCAGATAATCTAGCTGGCTCTCTATCCTTAAATTCTGACATTCCTACAAATTCCAGAGCCTCTTGAATTCTTAAAGCCATTTCTTCATAAGGGACACCCTTATTTTCAAGTCCAAAAGCAACATCATCTTCAACAGTTGCCCCAACAAATTGATTGTCTGGATTTTGAAAGACCATACCAATCTTATCACGGATAGCCCAGACGTTCTCTTCTGTTAATTCTTGACCATCAACGATAATCTGCCCAGACTCTGCCACTAATAGTCCATCAATAAGACGTGCTGTCGTGGATTTTCCAGATCCGTTATGGCCTACAATGGATAACCATTCCCCACGTTTCACGTGAAACGATACATCATTCAAGGTATAGGAGGTCTGATCTTGATTATATTTAAATTTTAAATTTTTTATTTCAATCATTGGTTTATCGTACTACTTGAAAGTATCCTTAAATAAGAAACCTGCACCTTTGAAATAATCATAGCCTGAGTAAATCGTAAAGAATAAAGCTACATACAGCATGATTATCCCTACAAAATGTACGTGACACAATAATAAAATGATAGATAACATCTGAGTCACTGTCTTAATCTTACCAGGCATAGCTGCAGCGAGAACTGTACCACCGTTCTCCACTAATAAAAGACGAAGTCCTGTGACTGCAAGCTCACGACAGATAATAACTGAAACCACCCAGGCTGGCGCTTGATCAATACCGACTAACATAATAAACGCTGACATCACTAGCATCTTATCCGCTAAAGGATCTGCAAATTTCCCGAAATTAGTAACAACATGCCATTTTCGTGCCAAATAGCCATCTAAATAATCTGTAATACTGGCAATAGCAAAGACAACTGCTGCAGCAATATGCATCACATTGCTCGACGCAAGTGATGTCATCAATAAAAAGATGGGAATTAAGACAATTCTAGCAAGTGTTAATAAGTTAGGTAAATTTTCTTTTTTAAACATTTCTTCTCGATTCTATTGGATTCTTAATGTTAGGTAGCTAGGTGTATTTTGATCTAGTTGAAATAAATCAAGTGACTCCCCATTTACCTTTAGATTAACTTTTAAAGATTTAGCGATAATAATTTGAGTTGTTTTGATTTTATCAGAAAAATCCAGAGAGTATTTTGATTTATTCTTTTTTGAAAGATAATAACTCTCTGAAGTATCTGAGGTGCCTACAGAAAACCATGTATCGTTACTATTTTCTGACAACTCGACTTCTAAAACTACTGAAGATTTTACATTGGAGAAATCAACCATTAATTGATTTCCTTAAGTTGTCGTTGTAACATTGGCCCCCGATACTGTAACCTCAGAAATGCTTCGAGACGACTTAGCTCCACCTACAATTGATAAGTGATTAACTGTAGAGATCATATTGAGTTTAATCACCCGAGGTTGATTAGAGAGGTGTCTAATAATAATATATCCAACTGAACAGATGATAAGTAATGAAACCGCACTTAGAATTAGTAAAGGTAGATAGTTAGACTTTCTTTTTTCTTCACGTTTATGCTTTAAAAAGCGTGACATGGGAGCTTTAACAGCTAAGGTATCTTTCTTACGTTCAACTGGTTTCTTCTCTTTTTTTAGTTTTTGCTCATTCTGTCTCTGCTCCTCAAATAGACGTTTTCCATCTAAACCAACCGAAGTGGCATACTTTTCAAACGCCTCTTGCTGAATGTTCTCTGGCAAAGCTTTAAGTTGATCCATTTCCATAGCCAGAAGAAACTGAGCTTCGACTCCAGAAATTTTTTCTACATCATATAAACTTAACTCTTTCTTTATACGCGCTGCACGTAGTTGCTCACCTAGAGAGTGTAACTTCATTTTTCCCCTTTCTAATATTCTTCTTTATTTTCGTGTCTCTATTATAGCAAATAATCACTTATTTAGGGAAGACAACAAAATCGGTAATCTCCACATTTGAGAGATAGTGATTCAAAAAATCCTTCAACTCCTTGGAAGTAATGCCCATCAGTTCCTGACCAAAATCAAAGTATGTTTTATCATTCTCAAAATAAGCTAAATATTGGCTTCCTAAATTCTGGATATTATCTAAACTACGTAAAAATTCACCATACAAAGCTTTCTTTTGTAAATCCAATGCTTCTTCCGTCAACAATCGCTTTTTATCTGCCGATGTCATCACTTGACGAATTAAACTTGACATACGGATAGGCTCTGCAGTGTCCATAGTCATAATGACAAATGAATATCTACTAGATACCTCATATTCAATTGACACAGACTCATCTATTTTTCCTTCAGCATACCATTTTTGGTAATAAGGAGATGTCCAGCCAAACAATAAATTAAATAACAATTGTACCAATATGCTCTCTCTCATACAATTATCGGAAAAATGGACATTTTTAAAACCAATGGCTAGTTTTGAAATCGAGATATCCATTTGAAGACTATCTAACCTTTGGATATCCGCCTCAATGGGGTTCTTTTCTTTTTCGACTGTTTTATGAGATGTTGTAAACTTACTTTGCTGTCCCTTTACAAAGTTGTAAATATTTTCAACATCAAAATCGCCCACTAAGACGAGATGACAGTTTACTGGTCTGTAAAAGCAATCAAAATTATCTTTCAAGTCCTTTACAGTAATTTCTTCAATGCTATCAACACTTCCAGCAATGTCTTGACCTAATATAGTATTGGGATACAAACTTTGTAAACACCCTAGATAAACTCTGTAGTCAGGATCATCCTGATACATATTTATTTCTTGTTCAATAATTCTTTTTTCATGGTTGACAGCATCTTCAGAACTTGTAAAACTCGATGTAAAGTTTAATAAAAGCTCTAAAGACTCCTCAAAGTTATCTAGGGTAGAAAAATAATATGTTGTCTTCTCCAAGGTTGTAAAAGCATTGACATCAGCTCCAAGCTTGACAAAATCCAATGTCACATCCCTTCCCTGCTCATCCTCAAATAGCTTGTGTTCAAGAAAATGAGCAATACCATCAGGGTAAGATTGTGACTCACCATCAATATAAAAGTGATTATCTAGCGCCCCAAAGTTTGTTGACAAAAAGGCGGCTTTTTCTACAAATCCTTTTTTCTTAATGATAGATAAAGACATACCATTATCTAAAATTGCTGAATAAACTTCTTCATCAATTTTTTGATAATAACGTTTCTTCAAAGCAGCCATTCTAAGACACTCCTTCTAAAAAGAACAAACTCTGTAGCTTAACTTGACGTGCTACACGGCAAACATCTTTTTTAGTAACCTTCTCAATCTCATCTAACCAATTCTCCAATGAGAGACTTTTATCGCCAAAAATCACCTTATTAAAACGTTGTTCCACTAATGTTAAGGCATGATCTTCAGAGAGTAGGGCATTCATTCGTATGATTTTTTTGGTTTGATTCGGGAGAGAACTTGAAAAACGTCCTAATTTAATGTAATTCAATTCTCTACTAATTCCTCGCATAGCCTGATTTCTATTTGATTTTTCAATTCCAGCGTAAACTTCCAGTAAACCTGTAAAGATATCAAATTGACTACTAATTGAATAAGCCAATCCTTCCTTTTCTCGAAGTGTTGTAAATAAAGCTGAATGGGCAAATTCACCGAACATGGCATTGAATACAATTAAAGCAAAGTAATCTTTATCTCCATATTGACACGGAAATTGGTACCCTAGCTGTAAAATAGATTGACTACTCTGTCTAGGTTCTATCTTTTCTTTCACAACATTGACATAAGGTTGACTATAGCTAAACTGTAAATCAACTTGACGTCCTTCCAAAGGAAAACGATGTAACGCTTGGAGTACTTGATAATCATTAAATTCTCCAACCATAAAGATATCAATACGATCTCTTGTCAACATACTTTGAAATTCTTGATAAGCTGTAAACGAGGTCTCTGCTTCAACAAGTTCTGCTTGACCATATTTTGGAACTTTCAAGCCCTCGTTTACAAAATAAAGCTCTCTTCCTTTAACTTCACTGTAATAATAATTATTCTCTGTGTCAACATCCAGGTAGGTCATTAAATTTTGTTTTTCTATGTCAAATACTTTATTTTGGTATTGAGCTACTCTTGCCAGTGGCTTGTAAAGGCACTCTTTCAAAAATCCTAGCACTTCCCCAAATAATCCATCATTCGTAGGGATAAAGGCATCTTTCAGATATGTCAACTCAATGTCAACACTATGTGTCAATCCTTTAGTTGACACTCTAGTTGACAACTGTGTTCCATAAAGAAAAGCTAGTCTCTCTTTAAAAGACTGTACTGTGGGATACGTCTGATTGGCTGTGGCCAACATTTGTGAAACTAGGGCTCGTTTAGCAATTGTTTGTTTATTCAAAGAACCTGTCATTCGAAAAACAATACGATTAGTTTTATATTTTTGTGTTGGAATGAAGTGTACATAGACACCATCAGCAATTTTCATTGATAACCTCTAAAAAGTTTATGCTTCCAATTATACCATTTTTATGCTATCTTATCTCAAGAGAAAGTTGAGGTACTATGGAATATAAATTATTTGATGAATACATCACACTACAGGCACTTTTAAAAGAATTAAGTATCATTCATAGTGGCGGAGCTATTAAAAGTTTCTTGGCTAATAATACCGTTTTATTCAACGGTAAGGATGAAAAACGTCGTGGAAAAAAACTTCGTTATGGAGATGTTATTACCATTCCGTCTGAGGAACTTGAAATAATGATTGTAGCTCCTACGACAAATGAAATTGAAGAACATCAAAAAGCAGTCGCTGAAAAAGCACGTGTTGCTGCCATTGTTAAAAAAATGAATCAGGATAATAAAAAGAAACAAAAGGCACATCCGTCAAAAGAAAGCAATAAAACTAAACTAAAACCCGTTCGTTTCCCAGGAACCTAACTATGTGGCTCGAAAAAATTGATATTCAACACTTTAGAAATTATACTGAGGCCTCTGTGAGCTTCTCACCTCATCTCAATATTTTCCTTGGTCGCAATGCTCAAGGAAAAACAAATATTCTTGAGGCCATCTATTTTCTAGCATTGACACGTAGTCATCGGACCCGCTCTGATAAAGAACTGATTCAATTTCAGCAAAATACTCTAAAACTGAACGGCATCGTGCATCGTCATAGTGGAAAGATACCTCTGGAAATCAGTTTATCTAATAAAGGACGCATAACAAAGGTTAACCACCTCAAACAAGCTAAATTATCCGATTATATCGGTCACATGACAGTGGTGCTCTTTGCTCCTGAGGATTTACAACTTATAAAAGGATCTCCAAGCCTGAGACGTAAATTTATAGATATTGATTTGGGACAGATTAAGCCTGTTTATCTCTCAGATTTATCAAGTTATAATCATGTACTCAAACAACGTAATGCCTATCTCAAATCTACTGACAATGTAGACATTAATTTCCTCTCAGTGTTAGATGAACAGCTTTCCGATTTTGGAGCACGAGTTATCGAACATAGACTAGAATTTATCAAGCAATTAGAGGAGGAGGCAGATAGACATCATAGTAACCTCTCAAATCAGATAGAGCGCCTTAAAATCTCCTACGAATCTAATATCCCACTGGAAAATAACAAAGTTATTCGCGAGTCTTTTTTAACCACGTTAAAGCAAAATCACAAAAGAGATATCTTCAAAAAGAACACTGGTGTTGGTCCACATAGGGATGATTTGACATTTTACATTAATGACATGAACGCATCTTTCGGAAGTCAGGGGCAGCAACGTAGCCTCATTCTTTCTTTAAAAATGGCTGAGATTGCTCTGATAAAAAAAGTAACAGGTGAATTTCCTATTCTTCTCCTCGATGATGTCATGAGTGAGCTTGACAACCACCGTCAACTTAAACTGTTAGAAAGTATTGACGAAGAGGTTCAAACCTTCATGACGACAACTTCTCTTGATCATCTGAGTAACCTACCACCTGATTTAAAGACCTTCTTAGTTAAGAACGGTAATATTTATGAAAAACAAGTCGATTAAACGACTTGTTTTTCTATTTTTTGTTGCTTGACACATGTGACAAGCATCACCCAATAAGTTGTAAATCATTTTCACATGAACCTTTTATCAACAACTATACTCACGTAAACATGTTGTAAACTTATTGCAAATATCTCTGTAAACAAAAAGTACTTATCTGAGATAAGTACTTTTAGGTTTATTAATGAGCTGAGTAGTTAGGTGCCTCGTTGGTAATTTGAACATCGTGAGGATGACTTTCAATAAGTCCTGCACCTGACATTTCAACAAATTGAGCTTTGTCATGTAAAGCTCGGATATCTTCTGCACCTGTATAACCCATACCTGCACGGATACCGCCAATCAATTGGAATACGATATCAGCAGCAGAACCTTTGTAAGCTACACGGCCTTCAATTCCTTCTGGAACAAGTTTATTCGCTTCATTAACTGCACCTTGGAAGTAACGATCGCTTGATCCCTTCTTCATCGCTGCAATTGATCCCATACCACGGTAAGATTTGTATTTACGACCTTGGAAAATCTCAGTTTCACCTGGTGCTTCATCAGTACCAGCAAACATAGAACCAAGCATTACAGCATTACCACCTGCTGCAAGAGCTTTTACAATATCACCTGAGTATTTGATACCACCATCAGCAATGATTGTTTTTCCGTATTCACGCGCAACACTAGCAGCATCGTAAATAGCAGTGACTTGAGGAACACCTACACCCGCAACCACACGTGTTGTACAAATAGAACCTGGTCCGATACCTACTTTAACAACATCGACACCTGCTTCATAAAGTGCACGCGCACCTTCAGCTGTTGCAATATTTCCTGCAATCAAAGTGCGGTCTGGGAAGTGGGCACGAATTTCAGCAATTTTACGAAGAACTCCTGCTGAATGACCATGTGCAGTATCAATAACAATAGCATCTGCCCCTGCTTCAAAGAGAGCTTCTGCACGTTCAAAGGTATCAGAGGTAACTCCTACAGCACCTGCTACCAAAAGACGACCAAATTCATCCTTAGCTGCATTAGGGAACTCGATAACTTTTTCGATATCCTTAATAGTAATGAGTCCTGACAAACGACCTTCTTCATCAACTAGAGGTAGCTTTTCAATACGATGCTCATGAAGAATACTTTCAGCTGTCTCAAGATCTGTTCCAACTGGAGCAGTGACCAATTTCTCAGAAGTCATATGTTCTGAAATTGGTGTATCGTAATTAGAAATAAAACGCATATCACGGTTTGTGATAATACCAACCAATTTACGATTTTCAAGTGTCTCAACAATTGGAACCCCGGAAATACGGTAACGTTGCATCAACTCTTCAGCCTCAGCAACTTTATTTTCAGGCGTTAGGAAGAATGGATCAATGATGACACCATTTTCAGAGCGCTTTACTTTTCGAACTTCTTCAGCTTGTTCCGCAATAGACATGTTTTTGTGAATGACACCCAAACCACCTGCACGAGCAATTGAGATAGCCATCTTACTATCTGTGACCGTATCCATGGCTGCAGTGATAATTGGGATATTTAATGTCAAATTTTTAGCCAATTTCGTCTTCAAGTTGACGTTGTTTGGTAGAACATGACTTTCCGCAGGAATAAGCAATACGTCATCAAAAGTGTAACCTTTTTTCAAGAATTTAGTGTCCCAATTTGACATTATAATCGTCCTCTTTTCTCAAAGTTTTGAGGTACAAAAACCCCAGTCTATTTTTTAATTGATAATATCATATCATGCTAAAATGATTTGTCAACAGATTTCGCATAAGATTCTAAGAAAACCTTTTTCCAAATAAAAATAGGGCTCCAGATTATCTTGAGTCCCTACTTTTATTTCTTAGAAATAATTAATTCCCATTGCTTCTTTTACTTCTGCCAATGTTTGTCCAGCAACTTCACGCGCTGCTTGACTACCTTTTTCAAGCATACGGAAAACTTCTCCCATATCCTTGGCATATTCTAAACGACGTTCACGAATTGGAGCTAACTCACGTTCTAAGATTTCTAGAAGATAACGTTTTGTCTTTACATCTCCTAAACCACCTCGTTGATAATGTTCTTTCATTTCAGCAATTGTAGTAGCATCCTCTTCGCGACCAAAGATATCAAGATAATGGAAAACCATGTTACCTTCAATTTGGCCTGGATCTTCCACACGAATATGATTTGGATCCGTATACATGCTCATGACTTTTTTACGAACAGTGTCTTCATCATCTGAAAGGAAGATACCATTACCCAAGGATTTAGACATCTTAGCATTACCATCTAGACCTGGAAGTCGTCCTGCAGCTTCATTTTCAGGGTAGATTCCCTCTGGTTCAACCAAAATATCACAATTATAAGTATGATTGAAGCTACGTGCAATTTCACGTGTCTGCTCAATCATTGGCTTTTGGTCATTACCTACAGGAACATAATTTGCTTTAAAGGCCGTGATATCAGCTGCCTGAGAGATTGGATAAACTAGAAAGCCTGTTGGAATCGATTCTCCAAAGCCTTTTTGAGCAATTTCCGTCTTAACCGTTGGATTACGTTCTAAACGTGCCAATGAAACTAGGTTCATGTAATACATAGTCAACTCAGCCAACTCAGGAATCTGACTTTGAATGAAAATAGTTGACTTCGCTGGATCCAAACCTACAGAGAGATAATCTAAAGCGACATTCCCAATTGATTCTTTGATGATTTCTGACTCTTTTGCGTGATCCGTAAGAGCTTGCTGATCAGCCAAAAAGACAAACATATTATATTTATCTTCGTTTTGTAAAAGGACACGATTTTTTAAACTACCAACATAGTGTCCTAGATGAAGTTTCCCTGTTGGACGGTCTCCCGTCAAAATAATAGGTTTCGTCATATAATTACCTCTCTAATACAAAAAAAATCCCCACGCAAAAATATGCGTGAGGGCGTTAATCACTTTTGATACGCGGTACCACCTCAGTTGATAACTCTTTCTGCAGCTATCATCTCAAACCTTCTCAACAAAGAAGTTGCACGGTAAGGGGTGCCAAACCTAACGTTTATGTGTTCACGTTAATTGTCAATTCTCTTCAGCCCATTCATTCCACCTTTATACTGGTTTTCAGCAACCACCAGCTCTCTATAAAAAAGGATAGAATTACTCTTCTGATGACTATTATTCTACATTGTTTTATCTATTTTTGTCAAGATTATGTTTATAGTTTCACGTGAAACACAACCTCAGATACAACCAAAATAGTCATTACTTGACGGAAACTTAAAAAGACTTGATAATAAGAATATCATTTCTAGGAGATAATATAATATATGAAACGTCGAATAATAGACATACTTTTAGTTACACTCGGTTCTTTTATTGCTGCGGTTGGCTATAACTCACTTTTAGTTAAGAATAATATTGCTTCAGGTGGTGTCGGAGGGCTAGCCATTAGTTTAAACGCCCTTTTGGGTTGGAATAATGCTAACTTTGTCTTAGCAACCACCATCCCTTTGTTGATTTTATGTTGGTGCTTTCTTGGTCGCGAAGTTCTCCTAAAAACCTTTTATGGGTCTCTTGTCTTCCCAACTTTTATTAAATTAACTGAGGGCTTACCTACACTCACCAAACAACCTTTGTTGGCTGCTATTTTTGGTGGGATTGTATTAGGGTTAGGACTAGGAATAGTCTTTTATGGAAATTCCTCAACTGGAGGAACTGGAATTATCACACAAATTCTCAACAAATATACGCCACTCCCACTAGGAATGGTACTACTTATTGTTGATGGAATCATTGTCGCAATCAGTGCTATTGCCTTTCCTCCTGATACTGTTATGTATTCCATTCTCTCACTTGGAGTTGTTTCTCTTACAATTGATAAAATGATGGTCGGGCTCAATTCATCACGAAATCTTCTAATCATTTCGCAAAATAGTGAACAAATCCTAAACTACATCACTAGAGTCGCTGATCGAGGAGCAACAAAAATTCCAGTTCTTGGTGGACATACCGGACATGCACAAAACATGATTATGACTACCTTGTCAACTCGCGAGGTTCCAAAAGTTCAAGAAGAAATCCAAAAAATAGATGAAACTGCCTTTATCGTCATTGTCCCTGCTTCTACAGTTATGGGACGGGGATTTAGCCTCCAAAAAGATTACCAGAGAGTTCCAAATGACTTTATTAATCCCTTGTAAAATCAATTGAAATAAAGTCTAATTTCTCGTAAAATAGTAGTTAAGAATAAGAATAAAGGATATTATATGCTTACTGTATCAGATGTATCGCTTCGTTTTAGCGATCGTAAACTTTTTGATGATGTTAACATTGCCTTCACGCCAGGTAATACTTATGGTCTTATCGGTGCTAATGGTGCTGGTAAATCTACTTTTTTGAAAATTTTAGCTGGTGATATCGAACCAACAACAGGACATATCTCGCTTGGTCCTGATGAACGTCTTTCTGTCCTTCGTCAGAACCACTTTGACTATGAAGAAGAACGCGTTATCGATGTTGTTATTATGGGTAATGAACGCCTCTACGATATCATGAAAGAAAAAGATGCTATCTACATGAAAGAAGATTTTTCAGATGAAGATGGTGTCCGTGCTGCTGAACTAGAAGGACTCTTTGCTGAATTAGGTGGTTGGGAAGCTGAAAGCGAAGCATCACAATTGCTTCAGAATCTAAATATCTCAGAAGACCTTCACTATCAAAACATGAGTGAATTGGCTAATGGTGACAAGGTGAAAGTGCTCCTTGCAAAAGCACTCTTTGGTAAACCTGATGTACTTCTTCTTGACGAACCTACCAATGGTCTTGATATCCAGTCAATCTCTTGGCTTGAAGATTTCTTGATTGATTTTGAAAATACGGTCATTGTCGTATCCCATGACCGTCACTTCTTGAATAAGGTGTGTACGCATATGGCCGACCTTGACTTTGGTAAAATCAAACTCTATGTCGGTAACTATGACTTCTGGAAACAATCTTCAGAATTGGCTGCACGCTTGCAGGCTGACCGAAATGCCAAAGCAGAAGAAAAAATTAAGGAACTTCAAGAATTCGTTGCACGTTTCTCTGCCAACGCTTCAAAATCTAAACAAGCGACTTCTCGTAAGAAAATGCTTGATAAAATTGAGCTAGAAGAAATCGTCCCATCAAGTCGTAAATACCCATTCATCAATTTCAAAGCAGAGCGTGAAATCGGTAATGACCTTCTAACAGTTGAAAATCTCACTGTTAAGATGGATGGTGAGACTATTCTTGACAACATTAGTTTCATCTTGCGACCAGGAGATAAGACTGCCATCATCGGTCAAAACGATATTCAAACAACTGCATTGATTCGTGCCCTTGCCGGTGATATTGACTACGAAGGTACAATCAAATGGGGTGTTACTACTAGCCGCTCTTACCTTCCAAAAGACAATTCTAAAGACTTTGCATCCGGTGAATCAATTCTCGAATGGCTCCGTCAATTTGCCGAAAAAGGTGAAGATGATGATACCTTCTTACGTGGATTCCTTGGGCGTATGCTCTTCTCAGGAGATGAGGTTAATAAATCTGTCAGTGTTCTCTCAGGGGGAGAAAAGGTACGTGTCATGCTTTCTAAACTCATGCTTTTGAAATCTAACGTCCTTCTTCTAGATGATCCTACTAATCACTTAGATTTGGAATCAATCTCAAGTCTGAATGATGGCGTCCGTGACTTCAAAGAATCTGTTATCTTTGCCAGTCATGACCATGAATTTATTCAAACAATAGCGAACCACATCGTAGTTGTTTCTAAAAATGGGGTAATTGACCGTATTGATGAAACTTATGATGAGTTCCTTGAAAATGAAGAAGTGCAAGCTAAAGTCAAAGCACTGTGGGCTGATTAAACTATAAAAAGATGCAGGTTGGGATATCCCAACCTGTCTTAGTATCATTATGACAAATAAAAAATACCATACAACCTTATTATTTTATCTGGCTGCTTTTTTCTTGCCAGTACTAATCATGATAGGGGTGCTGTATAGCCAAAAAATCTATCCTGGTAGTGAGCGGACTATTTTAACAAGTGATGGTTTTCATCAGTATGTGATTTTTGCAACTGGACTTCGGAATATACTTCATGGAGATGGGAACCTTTTTTACACCTTTACAAGTGGTCTAGGGCTTAATTTCTATGCTCTAACAAGCTATTACTTAGGTTCCTTCTTGTCTCCACTTTACTATTTCTTTACTGTCAACCAAATGGCCGATGCTTTTTATTATATAACACTCCTTAAATTCGGGCTTATTGGGTTATCAGGAGCTTTTAGTTTTAAGCGGCTCTTTACAAAAGTGTCAAGAAGTTTCATTCTATGTCTTTCTACAGGATTTTCTTTGATGAGCTTTGCTACCAGTCAGTTAGAAATTAATACCTGGCTAGATGCCTTTATTCTAGCACCTCTAATCATATTAGGTTTACACCTCTTACTAAGATTCAATAGACGGGGCTTATACTTTTTTAGTCTAACCTGCCTTTTTATCCAAAACTACTATTTTGGATATATGATGGCTATTTTCCTAACCCTTTACACCATAGTACAATTGATAACTATCAAGGGGTGGAAGAGTAAGATTCTTCATTTCATAGACTTTGGAATTGTCTCTATACTAGCTGGTTTAAGTAGTGCTGTCATGCTGCTACCAACGCTACTTGACTTGACCACACATGGTGAAAAGTTTACAGGTTCGTCAAGTTTGTTGACAGAGTCCACCTATTATTTTGACTTCTTTGCGAAAAATCTCGTTGGAGTTTACGATACTACTAAATTTGGATCAATCCCTATGACCTATGTGGGAATCTTACCTTTGATTCTTTTTCTACTTTTCTTTATTAGTAGAGAAGTCAAGCTATCATTACGTCTAGGTTACCTCTTATTAGTAGCTTTCTTTATCGCTAGTTTCTACTTACAGCCTCTCGATTTGTTTTGGCAAGGTATGCACGCACCCAACATGTTTCTCCATCGCTATTCTTGGCTACTATCTCTCCTAATTGTTCTTTTGGCAGGAGAAACACTCAACCGAATAAAAAACTTTTCTTTTAAAAGTCTCCTCCTATCTTTCTTAGTATTGAGTACCGCTTACTTACTAACTTGGATTTTCCAATCTCACTATAGCTTTATTGAATCAGTCTCCTGGCTATTAAGCCTAGCATTTCTTCTAGCTTATGCCATTCTATTTATTAGCTATTTTAGACAGCAGATTCCTGGGAGTGTTTTTCGCTGTTTCACCTTCTTATTCTGCATTTTTGAGCTTTCGTTAAGTACTTACTATGTTGTTGGAGCTCTGGGAAATGAGTGGGTATTCCCAACTCGTGAAGGCTACCTACGAAATATGTCTGCCATTACAAAACTAGTTTCAGATACTAAGCAAGCGAATAAGACTTTTTACCGTACTGAAAGGTTAGAAGCTCAAACTGGTAACGACAGTATGAAGTTTAACTATAATGGTATTTCTCAATTTTCATCCATTCGAAATACTGCTTCAAGCTCAACACTTGATAGGTTAGGCTTCAAATCTGAAGGGACTAATTTAAACCTACGTTACCAAAATAACACCATTATAGCTGATAGTCTCTTCGGAATAAAATATAATTTATCGAACTTTGACATTAATAAGTATGGTTTTAATCACGTAACTTCTGAGAAAACAATGGGGCTTTATCAAAATAATAATGCAAGCCAGCTTGCTATCTTAACTGATGGCATTTACAACAATATTGACTTCACTGTCAATACGCTTGACAATCAAACTAGCTTGCTAAATGCTCTATCTGGACTCAACTTAACCTATTTTAAACGAGCTCCATCTCAACTTTTTGATCAAGATGCTAAATCTTTAAATCAGCGCGTGGCTAAAAACGTTAGCAACTCGAATAAAGATTTTGTTACAATAACCTATCGAGTCATCGCTCCACCACATAGTCAACTCTATGTTAGTGTTCCTAATATTTCTTGGTCCGATGACAATAACCACTCTCTGTCAATTACTGTAAATGGTGTGACAAGAAATCAAGTTACTGACAATACCTTTGATTTCTTCGATCTTGGCTACTTTGAAACAGAATCAATGGTTACCATCAAACTTAGTTTTCCTGGCAATAAAGTAATATCCTTTGATAATCCTAGTTTTTATGCCCTTGATACTAAAAACTATCAGATAGCTATGGATACTATTAATGACCGTGATAGTAAGGTTACGACGTCAAATAATAAAGTGTTCGTTGATTATAGTAGTAAAATGAATGCCTCACTATTCTTTACCATTCCATACGATAAGGGGTGGACAGCGACCATAAATCATAAAAAAGTTAAGATTCAACGCGCCCAAAAGGGGTTCATGAAAGTTGATGTCCCTAGTGGGAAAGGTAAAGTTGTTCTAACCTTCATTCCCTATGGTCTTAAGACAGGTTTATTGATTAGTCTATTGGCAAGTATCATATTTTGTTGCTACGCTTATTTCATCAGAAAAATAACTATTATTCGAAACAGCTGATTATCTTAAGTCATAACCACCCGTGAAAACGGGTGGCTTGTACACCGGCTGTAAGCCGATAATTGCCAGCTGGCGTCTAAAGACGCTAGCTGAACGTTGTTCAGGTTTGCTTGACTACTTGATTATTGCCCGTTGAACGGGCTTTTATCTTGTTCTGAACCCACCATCTGAAAACGGATCCTCATATTCTTTTACACTTAACTTATCAAGTGCAATATCATCTTTCTCCTGTTCACGAATATATCTCGCTACTGTTTTCTCGTTCAATCCAACTGTACTGACGTAATAACCTCTAGCCCAAAACTTGCGATTTCCATACTTATATTTTAGATTCGCATGTTTGTCAAATATCATTAAAGCACTTTTACTTTTCAAATAACCCATAAAATCCGATATAGCAAGTTTGGGTGGTATTAGTACCAACATATGAACATGGTCTGGCATCATATGTCCTTCGATGATTTCCACTCCCTTATATTGACATAGGTGGCGGATGATGTCTATTAAGTCTGAGCGAACTTTATAGTAGATTGCTTTACGTCGATACTTTGGTGTAAATACAATATGATATTTGCACATCCACTTGGTATGTGATAAACTGTAACTGGTTTTTGCCATTTATTTTTCCTCCTTAGTTTAACCTGAACACTTAAATTATATCAGGAAAAATAAATGGAAGCTCAAAGCCTTATCAGCCACCAGCTTAGCTGGTGGTTTTCTTGTTTTTCTCTTCGAGAAAAACTGGCTTGAAGCCATAATTAAATAGGTCTGGAACAATTGTTCCAGACCTATTTATCTTTGGGTACAAAAAAACTCAAGCTATACAACTTGAGGTGTCTTATCACTCCGCCAGTAGGACTCGAACCTACGACATCATGATTAACAGTCATGCGCTACTACCAACTGAGCTATGGCGGATAAAACTGCTAAGTAGCAAAAATAGTCCGTACGGGATTCGAACCCGTGTTACCGCCGTGAAAAGGCGGTGTCTTAACCCCTTGACCAACGGACCAAGTTCTGAGATTTTTATCTCGTTAACACTCTTACTATTATATCAGAGTATTCGATTTTGTCTATACTTTTTTCAAAAAAAAAATTAAATTTTGCTGAATTTCTTCGAATTTTACGTTAGTTTTTATCTAGCTTTTACAAAGTATTGACATGTTGCTATATATTTTGTAAACTAATAGAGTTATTGGTCCCATAGCTCAGCTGGATAGAGCATTCGCCTTCTAAGCGAACGGTCGCAGGTTCGAATCCTGCTGGGATCAGATGAAAAAACGCAATCTAGAATTTCTAGTTGCGTTTTTCTTTTGCTTCGATAGATAGAAAATAATTTAAAATAAACAAGGGGAGCAAAGTTGTATATAGACTGTATTCATATAAATATTGAGCAAACCAAGTTGAGGCTGCAACTCCTACCATAAAGGTAAAGATGATAATAGTAGTGTAAGAAGCTTGTTTAAGCACTTTGGAATCCCCCTCGTCAATAGCCCTGGCAACAGTTAATGAGGTATTCGTAATATTACCAGTCATCATGAAGGAAGCATAATTTACCCCTCTGACGCGCTTAAAAATCCCTACCTGAAGAGAGGCAAAGAAGGCCAAGCCTGCAATCGTAATAGTAGAAGAAACGTACGGTGTAATAATGGCGAGAATAGTCATCAAGAGAAAGGCAAGTCTAATCGCTTGCAAATGCCATCCCCATTTATGGTTAATGAGCCACTTCTTAACAAAAAAAACAAAAAACTGACCTAAAACAAAGAAAAAAATAGGTATTACATAGCTAAAAGCTCTTGCAATATGCCCCTCAACAAGGTGAATAACCAAATAAAGGAGATTACCCGTCTGTATACTTGCAAATCGTCCGTCTTGAGTATTGTAAGTATAGGCATCAATGAAGCCCCCTATATAACTTACTAGAGTTGCTACCCGTAATCCTTCAAAAACACGATAGGAGCGTTTTTTCATTCTGAACATGTCTGTTTCCTTCTTCTACTTATGGTAAGGACTTCCCTGCTGAATCATGAATGCACGATAAATTTGTTCCACTAATACAAGGCGCATAAGCTGATGAGGAAAAGTCAAGAGACCAAAACTCATCAATTGATTAGCCCTATTTTTCACTTTAGGGGATAGACCCAAACTTCCCCCTATAATAAAAGTAATATCTGAATAGCCTCTAAGAGTTGCTTGCTCTAACTCTTTAGCAAATTGTTCTGAGGGAAATTGTTTTCCTTCAATAGCTAAGGCAATGACATAATCACGATCACCTACCTTAGCCAAAATACGCTGTCCTTCTTTGTCTAAGATAGCTTTATTTTCAGCTTCGCTTGCATTATCAGGCGTTTTCTCATCCATCAACTCTATAGACTCAAATTTTGTAAAGCGTCCTAGTCGTTTGATATACTCTGCAATGCCATCTTTCAAATATTTTTCTTTCAATTTTCCAACTGTAATCAATTTAACTTTCATAGGTTCATTATAGCACATATCCACAATCTTTTAACACCTTATCCACACCTTTTCATATTTCATAACCCTTATTTATTCTATCTAAAATAGCCTATTATCTACTTATCCACAGATTGTGGATAACTTTCAAAAAAATCACTTTATGATATAATTAAGCTTACTTTGATATGTTTATCAAAAAGGAGGACTAAACGTGAAAAAATTTAACTGGAAAAAAATAGTAACGCCAATTGCAATGCTAGTTATTGGCTTACTAGGTGGTTTACTTGGTGCCTTTATCCTACTAACAGCAGCTGGGGTATCTTTTACCAATACAACAGATACAGGAGTCAAAACGGCTAAGACTGTCTACAGCAATACAACAGATACAACTAAGGCAGTTAAAAAAGTACAAAATGCCGTTGTTTCTGTCATTAATTACCAAGAAGGCTCATCTTCAGATTCCCTAAATGAACTTTATGGCCGTATCTTTGGTGGAGATGATAGTTCTGATTCTAGCCAAGACAAACCAAAAGATTCTGATGGGCTGCAAGTCGCTGGTGAAGGTTCTGGAGTCATCTATAAAAAAGATGGGAAAGAGGCCTACATCGTAACCAACAACCACGTTGTTGATGGTGCTAAAAAACTTGAAATCATGCTTTCAGATGGATCAAAGATTACTGGTGAACTGGTTGGTAAAGATACTTACTCTGACCTAGCAGTTGTCAAAGTTTCTTCAGATAAAATTAAAACCGTAGCAGAATTTGCAGACTCAAACTCTCTCACAGTCGGTGAGAAGGCAATTGCTATCGGTAGCCCACTTGGTACCGAATATGCCAACTCAGTAACAGAGGGAATTGTTTCTAGCCTTAGCCGTACCGTAACTATGCAAAACGACAATGGTGAAACTGTTTCAACAAATGCTATTCAAACAGATGCTGCCATTAACCCTGGTAACTCAGGTGGTGCCTTAGTCAATATCGAAGGACAAGTTATCGGTATTAACTCAAGTAAGATTTCATCAACGTCAGCAGTCGCTGGTAGCGCAGTTGAAGGTATGGGATTTGCCATTCCATCAAACGATGTTGTCGAGATTATAAATCAATTGGAAAAAGACGGTAAAGTTACACGACCAGCCCTAGGAATCTCAATGGCCGATCTTAATAGCCTTTCTAGCAGTGCAACCTCTAAATTAGATTTACCAGATGATGTGAAATCTGGAGTTGTAGTCGGCAGTGTTCAAAAAGGTATGCCAGCTGACGGTAAACTTCAAGAAAATGATGTTATCACTGAAATTAACGGTAAGGAAATCAGCTCAAAAACTGATATTCAAACCAATCTTTACAGCCATAGTATCGGAGATAATATCAAGGTAACATTCTATCGTGGTAAAGATAAGAAAACTGAAGAACTTAAATTAACAAAATCTACAGAAGACTTATCTGATTAATCATTGACAAATCTGTCAAAAGACCTTTACAATAATGTAAAGGTCTTTTTTGGGAAAGGAACACCATGTCAGAACAACTCAAAACTTTACCTATTAGTGAAATTTACCCCAATCCTTTTCAACCTCGTCTAGAATTCTCCGATGAAGAGTTAGTAGAACTAAGTCAGTCAATATCAGAAAATGGTTTAATACAACCAATTATTGTACGAAAATCTGACATTATTGGTTATGAACTAATTGCTGGAGAAAGACGTTTACGTGCCTGTAAACTTCTGGGAATGACAGAAATCCCTGCAGTCGTAAAGGAAGTTACAGATCAAGAGAGTCGTAAACAAGCTATTATTGAAAATTTACAACGATCGAATCTCAATCCTATTGAAGAAGCAAAGGCCTATCGTAGTTTAATTAATGAGCTAGCTTACAGTCACGAGGAACTGGCGAAAGCTATGGGGAAATCCAGACCCTATATTAGTAATGCTCTCAGACTCCTCCAACTTCCCCAAGAGATACAGACGAGTATCGAAAATGGCAAACTGAGTCAGGGACATGCTAGAGCACTCTTAGCTGTTGAGGATTCTCGAAAGCAGTTAACCATCTTTCAGCAGGTTGTGGCTGAAAGATGGTCTGTTCGTACTCTAGAAAAAAAACTTCAGGAACTTCCTAGAAAACAAAAATCTAAAAAAGATATCCATATAAAAGATAAAGAAAAAGAACTTGAAAAATCACTAGGTCTCCCTGTAACTCTACGTTATCACAAAAATCACTCGGGAACGATTCAAATACACTTTTCGACGGAAGAAGATTTTAACAGAATTATCAACAAGCTTATCTAGGCTGTTAATTGTGGAAAAAGATGAATCAGACTTATCCACATCGTAAAAATGATGCCCTCCCTTTATTTTAGAGGGTTTCTTTTTTTATCAACAGGTTGTGGATAACATTTGTTCTCAGTGTGAATTATTTTTTTATGGTTGTGGATAACCTCGCAAACTTTTCTCTTTATGACCTGTGGAAAACTTTTTTATTTTATGATAGAATCAGAGGACAAGAATAAAGAAGGAGAATTGATAGAATGACCGAAAAAGAGCATTTTTTTTGGAATAAGCTCTTAGAGCTGGCCAAAGAGGAACTAACACAAGCTACTTTTGATTATTATGTCCTAGATACCAAGCTCATCAAAATTCAAGATAACGTTGCTACAATTCTGCTTGAAGAAGTCAAGAAACTGTTCTGGGAAAAGAACATGCAATCTTTCATTTTGATGACTGGATTTGAAGTCTACAATAGTGAAATAAAAGTTGAATATGTCTTTGACGAGGCTCTCGTTAGCGAAACAAAAACAACTTTAGCAAGCAATGACTTCAGTAATAAAAGGGAACAACAAACACCTGCTCTTCCCACTTTGAACTCGGACTTAAATAGTAAATATACCTTTGATAATTTTATTCAAGGAGATGAAAACCGCTGGTCTGTAGCAGCATCTCTAGCTGTAGCTGATTCACCAGGAGCGACTTATAACCCTTTATTCATTTATGGGGGACCTGGTCTCGGAAAAACTCACTTGCTCAATGCCATTGGTAATAAGGTCTTACATGATAATCCCCAAGCACGAATCAAATACATAACTGCCGAAAATTTTATTAACGAGTTTGTTTTACATATCCGTTTAGATAAAATGGATGAACTAAAGCTCAAATACCGCCATCTAGACGTGCTTTTAATTGATGATATACAATCGTTGGCTAAAAAGTCTACGCAAGCCACTCAAGAGGAATTTTTCAATACTTTCAATGTCCTTCACGATAATAATAAACAAATTGTCTTGACTAGCGACCGCAATCCAGATCAATTGAATGAGATGGAAGAGCGTCTTGTCACGCGCTTCAAATGGGGCTTGACTGTAAATATTACACCGCCTGACTTTGAAACCCGAGTTGCTATTCTTACCAATAAGATTATGGACTATGATTACCATTTTCCACCTGAAACAATTGAGTATTTAGCTGGCCAATTCGACTCAAATGTCCGCGACTTAGAGGGAGCTTTGAAAGATATTAGCTTAGTTGCAAATGTCCGCCGGTTAGATACGATCACAGTTGAAGTAGCTGCCGAAGCTATTCGTGCACGTAAAATAGATGGCCCTAAGTTAACGCTCATTCCGATTGAAGACATCCAAAGTGAGGTTGGGAAATTTTATAATGTCACGGTTAAAGAGATTAAGGCAACTAAACGAACACAAAATATTGTCTTAGCTCGTCAGGTTGCCATGTATCTTGCGCGTGAAATGACTGATAACTCCCTTCCAAAAATTGGAAAAGAATTTGGAGGAAGAGATCACTCAACTGTTCTACATGCTTACAATAAAATCAAAAATATGCTTGCTCAAGATGACAGTTTACGCATTGAAATTGATACCATCAAAAACAAGATAAAATAACACCTGTGGATAACTACTAAAAATTATACACAGTTTTCCACAAGATGTGCACAAGTCTAAAATCTTGATAAAACTATGATTTAGATACTTATGCACAATGTCCACAAGACCTACTACTACTACTAACATAATACTAATAAAATAAAGGAGCATCATGATTCAATTTGCGATTAATAAAGCTTATTTCCTACAAGCCCTTCATACAACTCGACGTGCTATTTCTTCAAAAAATGCTATTCCCATTCTATCAACTATAAAAATCGAAGTTACTAGTGATGGTATCTATTTAACAGGTTCAAATGGACAAATCTCAATAGAGAATAGTATCTCTGCTTCAGAAGAAAATGCAGGTCTATTAATTACACGCCCAGGTAGTATCCTTTTAGAAGCGAACTTTTTCATCAATGTTGTCTCAAGCTTACCTGATGTTACTCTTACATTTGAAGAAATAGAACAATACCAAGTATTGCTAAAAAGTGGTAAATCAGAGATTACTCTAAAAGGAAAGGATATTGAACAATATCCTCGTATTCAAGAAGTTGACAGCTTGACACCACTAGTTATGGACACTAAAGTGTTAAAATCTATCATTGCTGAAACGTCATTTGCAGCAAGCACGCAAGAAAGTCGTCCAATTTTAACTGGAGTTCACTTTGTTCTTTCAAATCACAAAGATCTTAAAGCTGTTGCCACTGATTCTCATCGTATGAGTCAACGTCAACTTGTTTTGGAACATTCTTCAGATAATTTTGATGTAGTAATCCCAAGCCGATCACTTAAAGAGTTATCAGCAGTCTTTAGTGATGGTATTGAAAATTTGGAAATTTTCTTCTCCGCAAATCAAATTCTATTCCGTAGTGAGACAATCTCTTTTTACACACGTCTACTAGAAGGAAATTATCCAGATACTAATCGTCTCTTGTCAGATTCATTTGAAACAGAGGTTGTATTTGAGACAGCTAGCCTTCGTTCTGCTATGGAACGTTCCTATTTGATTTCAAATGCAAGTCAAAGTGGCACGGTGAAACTCGAAATCATCAATGGTAATGTTAGTGCTCATGTTAATTCACCTGAAGTCGGAAAGGTGAATGAAGATATTGATGTGCAAGACGTTTCAGGAAGTGATTTGATCATTAGTTTTAATCCCACTTACTTGATAGACGCTTTGAAAGCACTAAAAAGTGAGTCAGTTCGTGTTCGTTTCATTTCTCCAGTACGTCCATTTACTTTGACGCCAGCAGATGACAGTGAAAACTTTATTCAATTGATTACACCTGTAAGAACAAACTAAAATCGAAAAGTTATCCACTGTGGATAACTTTTTTACTAGGGAGGAAGTTTATGTACCAAATTGGAAGTTTAGTTGAAATGAAGAAACCCCATGCTTGTACTATCAGAGCAACAGGAAAAAAAGCTAACGAGTGGGAAGTGACCCGTCTTGGAGCTGACATAAAAATTCGTTGTACAAATTGTGATCATGTGGTCATGATGAGTCGTCATGATTTTGAAAAGAAGCTTAAAAAGGTTTTATAACAGCTATTATCGACGTCACTTACTACTAGATTCTTATATTAGAAACTTATAACACTCTGGCAAAATAAAAAGTATCTAGGGCTCCTAATCGTCCTCCTTATAGCATTTTTCCTTGCTTTCCTTTTTCTGATTCTCAAAGGAAAGTTGCCTATTTTTAACAATTTTTGTGTTATAATTAACTAAATTACTTTTTAATGGAGAAATAAATTAATGGCTTTAACAGCAGGTATTGTTGGTTTGCCGAATGTTGGTAAATCAACTCTTTTCAATGCAATTACAAAAGCAGGTGCGGAAGCTGCTAACTATCCTTTCGCAACAATTGATCCAAATGTTGGTATGGTTGAAGTACCAGATGACCGTTTGACAAAATTGACTGAACTTATCACACCTAAAAAGACAGTTCCAACCACATTTGAGTTCACAGATATTGCGGGTATCGTAAAAGGGGCATCAAAGGGTGAAGGTCTTGGAAATAAGTTCTTGGCGAACATTCGTGAAGTAGATGCTATTGTTCATGTCGTTCGTGCTTTCGATGATGAAAATGTTATGCGTGAACAAGGGCGTGAGGATGCCTTTGTAGATCCGATGGCTGATATCGATACAATCAACCTAGAATTGATTTTGGCTGACCTTGAATCAATTAACAAACGTTATGCGCGTGTCGAAAAAATCGCTCGTACTCAAAAGGATAAAGATTCTGTGGCAGAGTTTAATATTCTTCAAAAGATTAAACCCGTTCTAGAAGATGGTAAGTCTGCCCGTACAATTGATTTTACTGAGGAAGAACAAAAAATTGTTAAGGGGCTCTTCCTCTTGACGACGAAACCAGTACTTTATGTGGCTAACGTTGATGAAGACCAAGTCGCAAATCCTGATGATATTGATTATGTCAAACAAATTCGCGAGTTTGCAGCGACTGAAAATGCAGAAGTAGTTGTTATCTCGGCTCGTGTTGAGGAAGAAATTTCTGAATTGGATGATGAAGACAAAGAAATGTTCTTGGAAGACCTTGGTTTGACAGAATCAGGAGTTGATAAACTGACACGCGCAGCCTATCACTTGCTTGGTCTTGGAACTTATTTCACTGCCGGTGAAAAAGAGGTCCGCGCTTGGACCTTTAAACGAGGAATCAAGGCTCCACAAGCAGCTGGAATTATCCACTCTGACTTCGAGAAAGGCTTTATCCGTGCTGTAACCATGTCTTACGATGATCTCATTAAATACGGTTCTGAGAAAGCTGTTAAGGAAGCTGGCCGCCTTCGTGAAGAAGGAAAAGAATATGTTGTCCAAGATGGTGACATCATGGAATTCCGTTTCAACGTTTAGAAAATAAAAAATAGTGCACAAGGCTGAAAAGTATTTTTCAGTCCTTTTGCTGTTTATCAAAGAGGAGAAATAATGACAAAATTAGTAGTTGGATTGGGAAACCCTGGTTCAAAATACCATGAAACACGTCACAATGTTGGTTTTATGGCTATCGACCTAATGGCTAAAGAATTAGGATTAACTTTTTCTGAGGAAAAGACTTTTAAGGCTGAAGTGGCTTCGACCTTTTTAAATGGTGAGAAGGTTTATTTTGTGAAACCAACAACCTTTATGAATCTATCAGGTCTAGCTGTTAGAGCATTACTAGCTTATTACAATATTCCTATAGAGGATTTTATCGTCATTTACGATGACTTAGATATGGAAGTTGGGAAATTGCGCTTTCGTCAAAAAGGTTCAGCAGGTGGTCATAATGGGATTAAATCTATCATTGCTGAAACTGGCACGCAAGAATTTGATCGTATAAAAATTGGTATTGGCCGCCCACAGAAAGGAATGACGGTCGTTAATCATGTCCTTGGAAAATTTAGTGAAGATGATTATGCCACAATTTTACTGACTTTAGACAAGGTAGAGACGGCCCTCAATCATTACCTTAAAACAAATGATTTTGAAGACACCATGAGGCGTTATAATGGCTAATACCCTATTAGATCTTTTTGAGAAGAATCATCAATTGCTTGAGTGGCGTGATAAAGTAACTTTATTGAGTAGACAGTTGGTCATGGGATTTTCTGGTTCCAGCAAGGCAGTTGTCATGGCAGCTGCCCTTTCTGAGCAGGTTCCTAAGATTTTAATCGTTACTTCAACACAAAATGAAGCTGAGCAACTAACAGGAGATTTGTCAGCTATCTTAGGAGAGGATAAGGTTTATTCTTTTTTTGCAGATGATGTAGTAGCTGCAGAGTTCATCTTCGCTTCTCCAGAAAAGACCCATTCTCGTCTCGAAAGTCTTAATTTTTTAATGGATAAAGAGGCCAGTGGGGTTTTGGTCACGAGTTTGGTTGGTACTAAGTTACATTTGCCTAATCCTAAGGTTTATAAAAACTCTCGCATTGACTTAACACTAGGGGAGGAACATGATTTAGAGGCTCTCAGTAAGCATCTGACTCATATTGGATACCAAAGAGTAGAGCAAGTTCTCTCACCTGGTGAGTTTAGTCGTAGGGGCGATATTTTAGATATTTATGAACTGACTGCAGAACTCCCCTACCGTTTAGAATTTTTTGGAGACGAGATTGATGGCATTCGTCAGTTTGATAGCGATAGTCAGAAATCTTTAGATAATTTAGGGCATGTTATCGTATCTCCGGCAGATGATATTATCTTAACAAGAGAAGATTACCAACGTGCTGAGAAGGCCCTAGAAAGTGCGGTCTCAAAGGTAGAAGGTCCTCATAAGGATTATCTTGAGGAAGTTCTATCAGTGACGATTGATGGTTACCGCCATAAAGATTTACGTAAGTTTTTGTCTCTCTTTTATGATAAAGCTTACACCTTATTTGACTACCTTCCAAAGGGAACTCCTGTCTTCATTGATGATTTTCAAAAGATAGTGGACCGCCATGGACGTCTTGAGTTGGAGGTGGCTAATCTTTTAACTGAGGATCTTCATCAGGGCAAGTCCCTGAGTCATCTAAACTACTTAGTAGATTCATTTAAGACTTTACGTAACTATCAGCCAGCTAGTTTCTTTTCGAATTTTCATAAGGGATTGGGAAATATTAAATTTGATAAGTTGTATCAATTCACTCAATACCCTATGCAGGAGTTTTTCAACCAATTTCCGCTACTGGTTGACGAAATTCATCGTTATACTAAGAATAAGGCAACGGTTATTTTACAAGTAGGGTCTGAGAAGCAGCTCAAATCTTTGAAGGAAACCTTGGAAGAATATGATTTAGATTTACCACTTAGTAGTTTTGGAAATTTGATTCCTCATAAGCCTCAGTTAGTCCTAGGAAACTTATCCAATGGTTTTTACTTTGCGGATGAAAAGCTTGTTCTTGTCACTGAACGTGAGATTTTTCATAAAAAAGTAAAACGTCGTGCGCGTGCCAGTCACGTTTCCAATGCTGAACGTCTCAAAGATTATAATGAACTTGAAAAAGGTGATTATGTTGTACACCAGACACATGGTATCGGACAATTTAAAGGTATCGAGACTATTGAGATTAAAGGGGTGCATCGTGACTACTTGACCATCCAATATCAGGATGCTGCAACAATTTCTCTACCTGTTGAGCAGATTGAGAGTCTCTCTAAGTATGTGTCAGCGGACGGGAAAGAGCCTAAAATTAATAAACTCAATGATGGGCGTTTCCAAAAAACTAAACAAAAAGTAAGCAAGCAAGTAGAGGATATTGCCGATGATCTCTTAAACCTTTACGCTGAGCGTAGTCAACTTAAAGGTTTTGCATTTTCACCAGATGATGATAATCAAAGGGATTTTGATGATGATTTCTCTTATGCTGAGACAGTGGATCAACTGCGTTCCATTAAGGAAGTTAAGGCGGACATGGAGTCAGACAAGCCCATGGATCGTCTCTTGGTTGGTGATGTTGGTTTTGGTAAGACAGAGGTAGCTATGCGTGCTGCCTTCAAGGCGGTTAATGATGGGAAGCAAGTTGCTATTCTAGTTCCTACAACAGTTCTTGCCCATCAGCACTATTTGAATTTTAAAGAACGTTTTGAAAACCATGCTGTTGAGGTAGATGAACTCAGTCGTTTTAGAAGTAAAAAAGAGCAAAATGAGACTATTGAAAATCTCGCTAAAGGGCGTATTGATATTATTATCGGTACCCACCGCCTGTTGTCTAAGGATGTTAAGTTTTATGATTTAGGCTTGCTAGTAATTGATGAAGAACAACGTTTTGGCGTGAAGCATAAAGAGAAACTTAAGGAGTTGAAAGCTAAGGTTGATGTTCTTACTCTAACTGCGACACCTATTCCTCGTACGCTCCATATGTCTATGTTGGGTATTCGTGATTTGTCGATTATTGAGACAGCACCTACCAACCGTTATCCAGTTCAAACTTATGTTATGGAAACCAATTCTGGTCTTATTCGAGAAGCGATATTAAGGGAGATGGACCGAGGTGGCCAGATTTTTTATATTTATAATCGTGTTGAAACCATTGATCAAAAAGTTTCTGAACTGCATGAGCTAGTCCCTGAAGCACGTATCGGATTTGTTCATGGTCAGATGAGTGAGGTTATGTTGGAGAATACCCTCTTGGATTTCTTGAATGGTGATTACGATGTTTTGGTAGCAACGACCATTATCGAAACAGGAATTGATATCTCCAATGTTAATACACTTTTCATTGAGAATGCAGATCATATGGGCTTGTCTACTCTTTATCAGCTAAGAGGTCGCGTGGGACGTAGTAATCGAATTGCCTATGCCTACCTCATGTATCATCCTGACAAAGTGTTGACAGAAGTCTCAGAGAAGCGTTTGGATGCTATTAAGGGGTTTACAGAACTGGGATCAGGTTTCAAAATTGCTATGCGTGATTTATCGATTCGCGGTGCAGGGAATATTCTCGGTTCTTCTCAAAGCGGTTTCATTGACTCAGTCGGATTTGAAATGTACTCGCAACTATTGGAAGAGGCTATCAATAAGCGTCAAGGTAAAACTCAAGTTCGCCGTAAAGGAAATGCAGAGTTCAATCTTCAGATTGATGCTTACCTCCCTTCTGACTATATTTCTGACGAGCGCCAAAAAATTGAAATTTATAAGCGCATTCGAGAAATTGAGAATCAGAAAGACTATCAAGACCTTCAAGATGAGCTTATTGACCGCTTTGGAGAATATCCAGACCAAGTTGCCTATCTCATTGAGATTGGTCTGGTTAAGGCATATCTAGATGCTGCCTTTGCAGAATTAGTCGAGCGTAAGAACGATACTATCACTGTTCGTTTCGAAAAATCCTCTCTTAAATTCTTCTTGACTCAAGACTATTTCGAATCCATTTCTAAAACGCATTTAAAAGCAAAAATCAGTGATAACCAGGGGAAAGTAGAGATTACTTTTGATGTTCGTAACAAGAAAGACTATGAAATTCTTGAAGAATTAAAGATTTTTGGTCAGACATTTATGGAAATTAAAAAACGTAAAGAAAAAAAAGAAGCTTAAGGAAAGTTTAAGTAAGTCTCTATATACTATAAAACATCCTAAAACTTTTCTTTTTCATAAATCTCCTGAGAGGGTCGACTAGTGTCGGTCCTCTTATTTTTGTGTTTGAAAAGGCTTTAGTCACCTATTTTCTAAAAAAAATGCTATCATAGAAGAGATATCCTAACGAAAAGGAAACAGTAACATTGAGATTAGACAAATATTTAAAAGTATCACGAATTATCAAACGTCGTCCAGTGGCTAAAGAAGTAGCTGATAAAGGACGTATTAAAGTAAATGGTGTACTCGCTAAGTCATCTACAGATTTGAAAATCGGTGATCAAGTGGAAGTTCGTTTTGGAAATAAACTCTTGGCTGTTCGTGTTCTAGAAATGAAAGACAGTACGAAAAAAGAAGATGCGGCAAAAATGTACGAGATTATAAGTGAAACAAGGATTGAAGCAGATGAGCAAGAAGCCTAATATTGTACAGCTTACGAACGATTACATTGATAATGCCAATCAAGAGCAACGATTAGAGCGTGCCGAACATGAACAAAGGAATCGCTTTATGGGGTGGATTCTCTTTGTGGTTGTTTTACTCTTTATCTTGCCAACCTATAATCTGGTTGAAACTTATATGAATATTAAACAGCAAGAGAAGGAAGTTTTGTCATTCCAGAAAGACTATGATAAATTGTCAGATCAGACAAAGGAACGAAAGGATTTGGCTAAAAAACTTAAGGATGATGCTTTCGCTGAGAAATATGCGCGTGCTAAGTATTACTATTCACATGAAGGAGAGTCTATCTATCCTGTACCAAGCTTATTACCCTAATGAAAGATTTACTAAAAACTATAGAAACTTTTTTAACCTATTCAGAAGCTAAGTTAGAGGCACTATCAGAAAAAAATCAGCAACTTAAAACGGATGTACAGAGGAAAGAGGAGGTGAAGAAACAAGCATGAAAAAGCTCTTAATAGCTGCAACTGCTGTGCTTGTTTCTTCCAGTCCTTTAATCCTACTTCCTATGGAGAAGGAGCTAATTCTGACCTCAAAACAGGTCCAAAAGTTGACTCAAAACACTACAGTTAGTCTGAGTCAGTTTAAACAGATTCCTAAAAATCCACAAACAGTAACAAGTATCCTAACTTATAAGAACAAGGAATTAACAGATTTTAAGACCAATATTCAAGCAGATACCAAACTATCAATTTCTGCTATTTCTTGGAATGCTAAAGGTGAACCTGTTTTCCAACTTCAAGATGGTGATTATGTAGCAGCTAGTCAGGAATCAATTATTGATGATAGTGTCTATAATCAAAAACCAGTAGACATGACCTTATGGACTAAAGATGACTTAACAGTTTACAAAGAACCCTATGTTTCAGGTACTGAAAAAGCTGACTCTAAACTCGCTAGTTTCAAACCGATAAAGGTTAGCCGAGCTGCCCAGACGCATGCTGGGACTTATTATTTTGCAGATGGAGAAGGTTGGATCAATGCCTATGACTTGTCAACTACTGATAATCGCATCGAGGCTGTTCAAAAAGTACTAAACGAGAAGTATAACAATCAAGAGAGCATCTCAGTTTATGTTAAGCAGCTTGATACAGACCGCATAGCAGCTATCAATGACGAAAAAAGCATGTATGCTGCTAGCGTAGCCAAGTTAGGTGTCCTCTATTATGCACAGGAACGTCTGTCGCATAAGAAGTTATCTTTATCAGATGAGTACCAATATACCTCTGCTGTGAATGAATTCCCAGGTGCTTATGATCCAGATGGCTCAGGAAAGATTAGTAAGATGCCTGATGACAAAAATTATAGCTTGGAAAACTTGTTAAAGGCTGTAGCCCAAAATTCAGATAATGTGGCGACAAATATATTAGGTTATTATGTAGCCAATCAGTATGATAAAGACTTCCAAAAATCAGTAGATAAAGCCGCAGCGACTTCATGGAATATGGATAAAAAGGAGTTGACTGCTAGAGCCGCAGGTACTTTGATGGAGGCTGTTTATAGACAAAATGGAGATATTATCAATTATCTTTCAAGTACAGACTATGATGGCGAACGTATTTCAAAAAATATTGATGTCCCTGTCGCTCATAAAATAGGGGATGCCTACGACTTTAAACACGATGTTGCTATTGTTTATGCAGATTCACCCTTTATTCTATCGATTTTTACGGATAAAGAGGGCTATGACAAAATCACCTCAATTGCAGATGATGTTTATGGAATTTTAAGATAATGACAGAAAAATTGTTGCAAATGATGCAAGAAAAGGGTTATTTTAACCAACACAAGAAAATTTTAGTAGCAGTATCAGGTGGAGCAGACTCGATGAGTTTGCTGCACTTTTTGTATAACCATCAAAAAGATTTGGATATTCAGCTGGGCATTGCTCACGTTAACCATAAGCAACGGCAAGAATCGGAGTACGAAGAAGATTATTTACGTCATTGGGCAAAGGAACATAAGATTCCTTTTCACTATAGCGCATTCTCAGGAAAGTTTTCAGAAAATGCCGCCCGTACTTTTCGCTATGATTTTTTTAAGCAGATTATGAAAGAAGCTGACTACTCTGCTCTTGTCACGGCCCATCATGCTGATGATCAGGCCGAGACGATTTTTATGAGACTCTTGAGAGGAAGTCGTTTAAGACATCTGAGTGGGATTTGTGATGTAAGATCATTTGGCACTGGTCAGATTATTCGTCCCTTTTTGCATATTCCGAAAGCGCAACTTCCCATAACCTTTCATTTTGAAGATAAGAGTAATTCTTCTTTAGCCTATCTCCGAAATCGCATTAGACTGACCTATATCCCTACTCTATCTCAGGAAAATCCTAAATTTAAGGAGCATCTTTGTCTTCTAGCAGATGAGCTTGCCCTTATGGGAAAAGCATTAGAGGAGTTAACGAAGGATATTACTATAACCGATTTGTCTGTTTTTCAACAACAGACAGATGCTGTCCAACACCTTCTTATTCAGAGTTATTTAGAATCCTTTCCTGATTTACAGCTTTCAAAAGGTCAGTTCAATCAATTGATGAGTTACCTAAGAAAAAAAACTTCAGGAAAGATGCCACTAAAAAATGGTTACGTGTTAGTCAAAACACAGACGGATTTTTTAATAACCAAAGAAGAGTCTATCCTCCTATCTCCTCCAAGTCTCCTAGAATTTGGAAAATCTATTGTGTTTGAGGAACACACATTAATTTTTTCTGAACCATATATCGTTTCTAACGTGAATACTATTAATATTTGGTCAGATGCCCCGATACTGATTCGTCATAGACATGAAGGTGATGTGATTGACTTGGGTACTCACCACAAAAAAATAAGACGATTATTCATAGACAATAAAATTCCATATAAGGAGCGACAAAAAGCTATTATAGGAGAACAAGATGGTCAGATTATCTTTCTTTATGTCTCCGGGCGTCTCTATTTGAAAAAAAAGCCCGAAAATGCTATACTTTATGGCACTGTGGTGATTTATAAGAATTTCTAATCAAATGCCATGTTTAAATAACGACGATTGAAGTAAAAGTGTTATAATAAGAGAATATTGACTTCGAGAAAGGGAAACCAAATGTTAGAAAAAGACATTAAAAAAATCCTCTTTTCCCAAGAGGATATCGTAACTAAAACTAAAGAGCTAGGTCAACAATTGACAAAGGATTATGCGGAGAAAAATCCTTTACTAGTCTGTGTTTTGAAAGGTGCTGTTCCATTTATGGCAGAACTTATCAAACATATCGATACCCATATTGAGATGGACTTTATGGTCGTTTCAAGTTATGGTGGTGGAACTGTCAGCAGTGGTGAAGTAAAGATTCTTAAAGATGTTGACACTAATGTTGAAGGACGAGACATCATCTTTATTGAAGATATCATTGATACGGGTCGTACGCTCCTTTATCTTCGAGATATGTTCAAGTACCGTAAAGCCAATTCAGTCAAAATCGCAACTCTTTTTGATAAACCAGAAGGTCGTGTTGTTGATATTGAGGCAGATTACGTATGTTACGATGTTCCTAATGAATTTATCGTTGGTTTCGGACTAGACTATGATGAAAAATACCGTAACCTCCCTTATGTTGGTGTCCTAAAAGAAGAAATTTATACAAAATAAGTAAAGGTCTAATTAATTTATGAATAATAAAAATAATAATGGCTTCTTACGGAACGCTTTTCTCTACATCATAGTTATTATCGCGGTTGTAACCGGAGTACAATACTTTGCAGGAGGAAGCCAAAGCCCAAGTCAACATTTGTCTTACACACAGTTGGTTAAGAAAATTGAAGATGGTAAGGTAAAATCTATCACATATCAGCCAGATGGTAGTATCATTGAAGTTAAAGGTAGCTACAAAAAGGCTGAAAAGGTTGATACTGACCTTAGTCTACCATTTTTAGGTAGTGCATCATCAGAGACACGTAGCTTTACATCGACTGTGCTGCAGAATGAAACAACTATGCAGAAATTGCAGTCAGAATCAGAAGCAGCTGATGTTAATGTTAAAATGATACGTGAAAGTTCAAGTGGTGCTTGGATTTCATATCTTTTTAGTTACCTACCTTTGATTGGGATTGCTATTTTCTTCCTTTTCATGATGAATCAAGGCGGTAACCGCGGTGCCATGAACTTTGGCCGTAATCGTGCTAAAACCCAGTCAAAAGAAAATATTAAAGTTCGCTTTACAGATGTAGCCGGTGCAGAAGAAGAAAAAGAAGAACTTGTAGAAGTAGTAGATTTCCTCAAAAATCCACGTAAATATAAAGCTCTGGGTGCACGTATTCCTAAAGGAGTCCTCCTCGAAGGCCCTCCAGGAACAGGTAAAACCCTCCTTGCTAAAGCAGTGGCTGGTGAAGCTGATGTACCATTCTTTAGCATCTCAGGTTCTGATTTTGTAGAAATGTTTGTCGGTGTTGGAGCTAGTCGTGTCCGTAGTCTGTTTGAAGATGCTAAAAAGGCAGAACGTGCTATTATCTTTATTGATGAAATTGATGCTGTTGGTCGTCGTCGTGGTACTGGAATGGGCGGCGGTAACGACGAACGTGAACAAACCCTTAACCAACTGTTGATAGAAATGGATGGTTTTGATGGAAATGAGAATATCATTGTCATTGCTGCAACCAACCGCAGTGATGTTCTTGATCCAGCCCTCCTACGTCCAGGACGTTTTGACCGTAAAGTTCTTGTCGGACGCCCAGATGTAAAAGGTCGTGAAGCCATTTTGAAAGTACATGCTAAGAATAAACCATTGGCTGAAGATGTTGACCTTAAAGTTGTTGCTCAGCAAACCCCAGGTTTTGTTGGAGCTGACTTAGAGAATGTCTTGAATGAAGCAGCCCTAGTTGCTGCACGACGTAGTAAGACTAGAATTGATGCTAGTGATATCGACGAAGCAGAGGATCGTGTTATTGCTGGACCATCTAAGAAAGACCGCCAAGTTTCAGAACACGAACGTAAAGTTGTGGCTTACCATGAAGCAGGTCATACAATTGTTGGTTTAACACTTTCTAGCGCTCGTGATGTTCACAAGGTTACTATTGTTCCACGAGGTCGCGCAGGTGGTTATATGATTTCTCTACCAAAAGAGGATCAGATGTTGTCATCTAAAGATGAGCTAAAAGAACAATTGGCAGGCCTTATGGGTGGACGTGTTGCGGAAGAAATTATTTTCAACGTTCAAACCTCAGGCGCTTCAAATGACTTTGAGCAAGCAACACAGTTAGCACGTGCAATGGTTACTGAATATGGTATGAGCGAAAAACTTGGACCAGTCCAATATGAAGGTAATCATGCGATGAATCCAGGACAATTTACGACAGATAAGTCTTACTCAGCTCATACAGCTCAACTTATTGACGAAGAAATTCGATCACTTTTAGTTGAGGCACATGACAAAGCAGCTGAAATTATCAATGCAAACCGAGAAACACATGCTCTCATTGCAGAAGCTTTGCTTAAGTATGAAACACTTGACGCTGCACAAATCAAGTCAATTTATGAGACTGGTAAGATGCCGGAGGATTCTCTTGGAGATTCAGAAGAAGATAATCATGCCCTATCTTACGATGAAGTCAAAGAAAGAATTGAAAATAAAA
>ERZ1035027.9-NODE-9-length-159940-cov-14.335228_pt1 | contig 159940 bp, 142 predicted proteins | sample MGYA00520604_ERZ1035027 | MGnify/ENA primary metagenome ERZ1035027 (study PRJEB33766, sample SAMN09781743) | gut metagenome | biome: gut microbiome | host: Homo sapiens | place: Madagascar | study: EMG produced TPA metagenomics assembly of the PRJNA485056 data set...
GGCCACTACGAGCGCTTCATTGACGAGAACCTCACGCGCAACTCCAACTTCACCACGGGCGCCATCTACCAGAGCCTCATCGCCCGCGAGCGCCGCGGAGACTTCCTCGGCGGCACCGTCCAGGTCATCCCGCACGTCACGAACGCCATCAAGGAGCGCTTCCGCCGCGTCGAGGAGCAGACGGGCGCAGACGTGGTCATCACCGAGCTCGGCGGCACCATCGGCGACATTGAGGGCCAGGCGTTCGTCGAGGCCATCCGCCAGTTCCGCAAGGAGAAGGGCGCTGCCGACTGCTGCCTCATCCACGTGAGCCTCGTGCCCTACATCGCCGCCGCCCACGAGGTCAAGACCAAGCCCACGCAGCACTCCGTGCGCGAGCTGCGCTCCATGGGCATCCAGCCCGACTTCATCATGTGCCGCTCCGACCACGAGGTCGACGAGTCCATCCGCGCCAAGATCGCGAGCTTCTGCGACGTCGAGCCCGACCACGTCTTCGAGAACTCCGACTGCGCCTCGATCTACGACGTGCCCGAGCACCTCGCCAAGCAGGGCTTCGACCTCAAGGTCTGCGAGCGTCTCGGCCTTGACCCGCGCAAGAGCGACATGACCGAGTGGTACGGCTTCACGAGCCGCATGCACGAGGCCAACGAGAAGGCCGACGTCACGAAGATCGCCGTCGTGGGCAAGTACACGCAGCTGCCCGACGCCTACCTCTCCGTCATCGAGGCCCTTCACCACTCCGGCGTCTACTACGGCCGCCATGTCGACATCAACCTCATCGACGGCGAGAACCTCACCGAGGCCGACGTCGAGCAGGTCCTCGGCGACGCCGACGGCATCCTTGTCCCCGGCGGCTTTGGCATCCGCGGCCTGGAGGGCAAGATTCTGGCCACGCACCGCGCCCGCACGACCGGCACGCCGTTCCTCGGCATCTGCCTGGGCCTGCAGGTGGCCGTGTGCGAGTACGCCCGCAACGTCGCTGGCATGCCTGGCGCCAGCTCCACCGAGTTCGTGCCCGACTGCGAGTACCCTGTCATCGACCTCATGCCCGACCAGGAGGACGTCACCTCCAAGGGCGGCACCATGCGCCTGGGCGCCTACCCCTGCAAGGTCGCCGAGGGCACGCTTGCGCGCGAGGCCTACGGCGAGGAGCTCGTCTACGAGCGTCACCGTCACCGCTTCGAGGTGAACAACGCCTACCGCGACAAGCTCCACCAGGCCGGCCTCACCTTCTCTGGCGTCTCTCCCGACGACCGACTCGTCGAGATGGTCGAGCTTCCCGAGGACGTCCACCCGTGGTTCGTCGCCGCGCAGTTCCACCCCGAGTTCAAGAGCCGCCCGACGCGCCCGCAGCCGCTGTTCCGCGAGTTCGTGCGCGCCGCGATCGCCCGCCACGAGGGCGTCGACCGTCACGAGGTCAAGGCGGGGGAGTAGCGCGAACACCGGTGCCATCGTGCCGTGCACGCATCGATGGCGTATCATCGTTTGAACTGACGCTAGTATTAGGGTCGCCCCGGGTCACGTGCCCGGGGCGACCCGTCCGTAATCTCGCCGGGCCCACGCGGCGCCGGCATGGGGGAGCAGATCGTCTTGGACCTCTCGCGCGCACTCAAGGAGTATCTCAACTACGTTGCCGTCGAGCGTGGCTGCTCGCGCAACACGGTACTGGCCTATGGGCGCGACCTGAGGAGCTACCTCGCCGGCCTCAAGCGCGAGGGCATCACGCGTCCCGACCAGGTCACGCGCGAGCGCATCGAGGCGCACGTGCGGCGCCTGCGCGAGAGTGGCCTTGCCATCTCGAGCGTCGAGCGCGCGGTATCTGCCATCAAGGGCTTCCATCGCTTCATGGTGGCCGAGCGCATCTCCATCACGCATCCCGCGGCGGACCTTCCGCTTCCCAAGAAGCCCGACCGCCTGCCCGACGTCATCAGCCGCGAGCAGGCCTCGGCGCTGCTCGACCAGCCGTTCCCGGCCACGCCTGCCGGCCAGCGCGACCACGCCATCGTGGAGGTGCTCTACGGCTGCGGCCTGCGCGTCTCGGAACTGTGCGGCCTGGACCTTCGCCAGGTCATGCTCGACGAGCAGGTGCTGCGCGTGGTGGGCAAGGGCGACAAGGAGCGCATCGTTCCCATCGTGGGCACGGCCGCGAGCGTCTTGGCAGACTACCTCGATACGTGGCGCCCGCAGCTCGTGAGCCCGCGCGTCTCGTCCTCGGCGGTGTTTCTCAACAACCGCGGCAGGCGCCTGTCGCGCCAGAGCGTCCACTCGCTCGTGGCCAAGGCCGGCGCCGTCGTGGGGATCGAGGGGCTGCACCCGCACACACTGCGCCACAGCTTCGCGACGCACATGCTCGAGGGCGGCGCCGACCTGCGCATCGTCCAGGAGCTTCTCGGCCACGCCGACATCTCCACGACGCAGCTCTACACCCACCTCGACCGCAGCCACATCCGCGAGGTCTACATGGGGGCCCACCCCCGCGCCAACGCCTAGGCCCGCCCCGTTTGGCCGAGAAGGGCGACCGTTCGTCCGATTTGTCACAGATAGCCCATCTACCTGCGGCTTCACATCTTCGTCACGCAGCCCGCGACCACATCCGGTCGTGGGCTTTTTTCGTGCCGCGAGGCTCCCACAATCGCTCGTGCGCAAACGCCTGTTCGCCACAACCGCTGGGGAGACGCGGGTGGCGATAGTCGACGGCAGGGGCTCGATAGTCTGTTGTAGGGGGAAATAGTCGGATTTAGGGTTGCTCAGGCCACCCCCGGGCCTTATATTCTTAACAGCGCGAACGAGCGCGGATGAGCATGACCGGGACGCCGGCCGCGATGCCTGAGGGGAGTTGAAGATGTACCTGACTGGGTCCAAGACCGTTTCTGTGGACGCCCAGGGGCGCATCACGCTTCCCGCCGAGTATCGCGACGACTTCAAGGAGGCCGGCAACAAGGTCTGCCTCATCCTCGTGAAGGGCGCGCTGTGGGGCTTCACCCCCGAGGGGCACAAGGAGTGGGTTGAGAGCTGCTTTCCCAACGGCTTCAACCCGCGCTCCAAGAAGGACAAGGCGCTTCGCCTGGGCCTGAACGCCAAGACGGTCACGGTCGAGATCGACAAGTCCGGCCGCGTCGCGCTTGGCAAGATCGCCCAGTCCGACCTGGAGAAGCTCTCCCTCGGCCGCGAGGCGGTCGTCGTTGGCGACGCGGACCACTTCGCCGTGTACAACACGGAGGTCTGGGCCGAGAAGCAGGCTGAGCTCGACGTCGACATCGACGCCCTGCTCGACGACGAGGACTAGGGGTGGAGAGCATGACAGACGAATACCGGCACGTACCCGTGATGCTGGGGGAGGTCCTGCGCGAGCTCGACCCCAAGCCCGGCGACATCGTCTGCGACTGCACGCTCGGAGGGGCCGGCCACACGGTCGAGCTCGCCCGTCGCGTGGCGCCAGGCGGCCTGTCCATCGGCATCGACCAGGACGACATGGCGCTTGCCGCCGCCACCGAGCGCTTCGAGCGCGAGGTGCCGCAGGGGCGTCACCTGTTCCTCAAGGGCAACTTCGGAGACCTTGACGAGCTTCTCGTCAAGGCAGAGGTGCCCGGCGTGGACTGCTTCCTGTTCGACCTCGGCGTCTCCTCCCCGCAACTCGATATTCCCGAGAGGGGTTTCTCGTACAACGAGGACGCACCCCTCGACATGCGAATGGATCCGGGAAAACACACCCAAACCGCAGCTGAGGTCATAAACACCTATGACGAAGCCGACCTCGCCCGGATCCTTTCCGTCTATGGGGACGAGAAGTTCGCCCCCCGCATCGCCCGCGAGATCGTGAGGCGAAGGGCCAAGGAGCCGATCCAGACGACGTTCGAGCTCGTAGACGCCATCAAGGCCGCGATTCCCGCGGCGGCGAGGCGCCACGGGGGGCACCCGGCGCGCAAGACGTTCCAGGCCCTGCGCATCGAGGTCAACCACGAGCTCGAGGTGCTCGAGCGAGGGCTCGAGGCGGCCATCCGCTGGCTGAACCCCGGCGGTCGCGTCTGCGTCATCAGCTACCACTCGCTCGAGGATCGCATCGTCAAGCACCTGTTTGGCGAGATGAGCCAGGGATGCACCTGCCCGCCGGACCTTCCGGTGTGCGTCTGCGGTCACGTGCCGATCATCCGCGTCAAGACTCGCAAGCCACTCGTGGCGAGCGAGGAGGAGCTCGAGCGCAACCCACGCGCCCGCAGCGCCAAGACGCGCGCGGCAGTGAAGCTCGACTGCTAGCCCGCGCGCACGCAAGGCACGATGCCGCAAGGCTGAGCGCATAGCACGTCGCACCACCGCACCCAAACAACGCACCACCGCACCCAAACGCACCTCAAACGCACCACCAACGAACCACAGAGCCAAGGGGCCCGAAAGGGCCCCCAGCTGGCTCTTTGCTCAAAAGACACGCTAGCAAGCAGGGATGACGACGAATGATGTATCAGGGCTCTGAGGCCGTCCGCCTCGACTACCTTGGGGAGGCGACTCCCCAGCGCGCCGCGCGCACCTCCTTCGAGGTCGTCGAGGGCTCGGGTCTCGACCACCTCGAGCGTCGGGGGGTCTCGTCCCAGTTCGTCGCCAACCTCAAGCTCGCCGCCATCATCTGCGCCGCCCTCGTCGTCCTGTGCGTCGCCCGCATCGGCGTGTACTCCATGGCCGTGGGCACGCTCGCCAGCAACGAGACCATGCGCACCGAGCTCAAGCAGACCCGCACCCTCGAGGACGACCTGCGCATCCAGCGCTCCGTGCTCTCGAGCAGCCAGCGCATCGACCGCATCGCCACGCAGAGCTACGGCATGGTGCTCGCGGGCGGCGCCGAGAGGCTCTCCGTCGCGGACGCCTCCGCCGCAGCCGACGCCACCGCCTCTGACGACGCTTCCTCCGACGCTACCGACGCCCAGGCCACAGACGAGGCCACGGACGCCACCCAGGCCCAGAAGAGCTCCGACGAGATGGCGAGCGAGGTTGACCAGGCCACCCAGACGCAGGGAGACGGATCCACCGCCGGCGCGAATGCAGCTGACGTGGACTCGCTCGCCTAAGGGTCCTCGCTGCCGCGAACTCACCTACACTAGGCTTCATGGATTATCGAGACTCAAGACAAGGCCCCGGCCGCGACGGCCGCCCGCGCCGTACGCGCCAGACGTCCTCCTATGACGAGGAGCGCCGCCGGCGCAGCCGCGGGGGCGCGGGTGAGGTGGCCGGTGGCAGGCGCCTGCCCCTCGTCGTGCTGGTGCTGCTTGCCGTGGTGGCCGCACGGCTTGTGTGGCTGCAGGTCATAGACGCCTCGAGTCTCTCGGCCAGGGCTGCCTCTACGTCCACCTCCAACGTCACCATTCAGGCCAAGCGCGGCACCATCTACGACCGCAACGGCAACGTGCTTGCCGCGAGCGTCGAGTGCAAGACCCTCTACTGCAACCCCAACGCCGTGAGCGACAAGAACGCCGCCGCCTCCGTGCTCGCCGACAAGCTCGGCGGGTCTGCCTCGGACTACCTGCCCACGCTCTCGCAGGACACGACGTTTGCCTACCTCAAGCGCCAGGTCGACACTGACGTCGCCTCAGACGTCGTCTCCACGCTCGCCCAGAAGGGCGTCCAGGGCGTCTATACCCTCGCCGACGTCAAGCGCGTCTACCCCTACGGTGCCACGGCGGGGCAGGTGCTCGGCTTCATCGGCACGGACGGGCACGGCCTGTCTGGCCTTGAGCTGCAGTATGACGACGTGCTCTCCGGCACCGACGGCGAGATGGTCATGGAGCACGGCCGCGACGGCACGCCCGTCGCCGGCGGCGCCTCTGAGATCCATGAGGCAACGGATGGCACCGACATCATCGTCTCGCTCGACGTGAACGTGCAGCGCGTGGCCGAGGAGCAGCTCACGCAGGCCATGGACGACACCGAGGCCAAGAGCGGCAACGTCATCGTCACCCAGCCTGGCACCGGAGAGATCCTGGCCGCCTGCTCCTGGCCGCTGTTCGACCCCACGGACCCCTCGACCCTCACGAACGACGCGCTCAAGCTCATGAGCGTCTCTGACTCCTACGAGCCTGGCTCCACGTTCAAGACGCTCACGATGGCCATCGGCTACGACACGGGCACGATCACGAAGAACTCCACGTTCTCCGTGCCCGCCCAGGTGAAGGTCGGCGACGACACGGTCACCGACGTCGACGGCCGCGACTACACGATGGACATGACCCCCACCGAGATCATGCGCCGCTCCTCGAACACCGGAGCCGCGCTCGTGGGTCAGCTCATCGGTGCCGACAAGTTCAGCGCGGGCATCGAGGCGTTTGGCATCGGCCAGAAGACGGGCATCGACTTCCCCGGCGAGTCGGCCGGCATCGTGCCTTCGCGAGACGAGTACACCGGGGCCACGACGGGCGCCGCCGCGTTTGGCCAGGGTATCGCCTTCCCCTCGATCCAGCTCGTGCGCGCCATCGGCGTGATCGCCAACAAGGGCACGCTTGTGACGCCTCACTTCCTCGTGCAGAAGGGCTCCGAGAAGGCCGACTGGGGCCAGGGTCAGCAGGTCATCTCCGCAGATGCCTGCGAGAGCGTCATCGGCGATTTGCGCGACGTCGTCCTCGAGGGCACGGGCCAGGACGCCCAGGTGGCGGGCTATGACGTCGTGGGCAAGACGGGAACGGGCCAGCAGGCGCTCGACACGGGCGGCTACCTGGACGACTCCTACCTCAGCTCGTTCATCGGCTTCGCGAACGGCGAGGACGCGCAGGTGCTGTGTTACGTGGGTCTGTACGGCACCTCCCAGCACGGCAGCGCGGCCGCCGCGCCCTTCTCGGCTATCATGAGTGAGGCCCTCACGGACCTGAGCGTTCCAGCACAAGACTAGGGAGGGCATGCCCTCCATCGGGAGATTCGCATGATTGAATGCACCGCGTCTGACATATGCGCCGCCACGGGCGCCGCGCTTGTTTGGGGCACGGGAGAGCAGGCCGCGCGCGGCGTGGCCATCGACTCGCGCCGTGTGGGCGAGCGGGGGCTGTTCGTGGCGTTTCCCGGCGAGCGCGTGGACGGCAACGACTACGTGGCGCGCGCCATCGAGGCGGGCGCGGGCGTCGTGGCCGTCACGAGAGAGCCCGACGAGGCAGCCCTCGCGGCCGCTCGCGAGCGTGGGGCGGCCATCGTGCGCTGCGAGACGGACGACGCCACGGAGTTCATGCTGAGGCTCGCCGGCTGGTGGAGGCGCCGCCAGGACTGGTGCGTCGTGGGCGTCACGGGATCTGTGGGCAAGACGACGACGAAGGACATGCTTGCCGCCGCCCTCTCGACCCGCTACCGCGTGTACGCCACGGCCGGCAACTTCAACAACCTCATCGGCGTGCCCATCACGATCCTCGAGGCCCCGACGGACGCCGAGGTGCTCGTCGTGGAGATGGGCATGAACCACCCCGGCGAGATCGAGCGCCTGGCCGCGTGCGCGGGCCCTCGCGTCGCGGTCATCACGAACGTGGGCACGAGCCACATCGGCCTGTTGGGGTCTCGCGAGGGCATTGCCCGCGCCAAGGGAGAGATCGTGGCGCCGCTTGTCCACGCCCCGAGCAGCACGGTGGCGCCCGACCCCATGCTCGTCATGTTTGCCGAGAACGACTACACGCCCTTCATCGCCGAGACGTTCGCCAAGCCCGCCGACGTCCCCGTGACGCTCGTCGGGGCGGGCGAGGGCAGCTCGCTTACGGCCACGGGCGTTGCGCTCGACGACGAGGCGCATCCCAGCTTTGGCGTCGAGGTGCTGCGACCGCTGGGAGACGCTCCCGCGGGCACCACGTTCTCAGAGACGCTGTCGCTCACGGGCGCCCAGGTCGTGCCCGACTTCCTGCTCGCCTTTGCGCTGTCCGTCTCCATGGGCGCGGACGCGAGCCAGGCGGCCGAGGCACTCGCGGAGCTCGCACCCACGCACATGCGTCAGGAGGTCGTGCGCGCCTCCTGCGGCTGCCGCGTCATCGACGACTCCTACAACGCCAGCCCCGACTCCACCGCCGCGGCCCTGAATGCCCTGTGCAGCATGCGCGTGGCTGCAGCCGGCCGCCGCATCGCCGTCTTGGGAGAGATCGGCGAGCTTGGCGAGGAGGAGGCCCGCCTCCACGAGCTCGTGGGCGCCTACGCGGCCGCCAAGCCGCTCGACATGCTCGTCATCGTGGGCACGGACCGCGCCGACCACATGGAGCGCGCGGCCAGGCTCATGGGTTTTTCCGAGGACAAGCTCGTTCGCGTGGCGGACGTCGACGAGCTCACGAGGGTCGTCTCGCCGGTGCTTGCGGCCGATGACCTCGTGCTCGTGAAGGCGTCGCGCGCGGCCTACCTCGATCGATTTGTGAAGGCGGTGATGGGCTAGCCATGCTATCTGCCCTCTTTGCCGGGTCCCAGTACCCCACCTACCTCGTGTTCGTCGCGGTGTTCGTCGCCGGTCTCATCACGGCGGCGCTCATGCCCGCGTTCATCCGCGTCATGCGCAAGGACGGCATCGGCCAGCAGGTCCGTGCCGACGGCCCGCAGACGCACCTCGTGAAGCAGGGCACGCCCACGATGGGCGGCGTCATCATGCTCGTGGGGCTTCTGCTCACCACGGTGCTGCTCGCCCGCTGGACGCCCGACCTCATCCTGTGCGTGTGCGCAACGGTCTGCACGGGGCTCCTCGGACTGCTCGATGACGTCGAGTCGGTGAGCCACGGCCGCTCGCTGGGCCTCACGCCCTCGCAGAAGATGGCCGGCCTCATCGTCATCTCCGTGGCGTTCTGCCTGCTCGCCGTCAACTGGGTGGGCATCGCCCCCACGGTGACGTTCCCGGGCGGCTTCACGATCGACCTCGGCGTGCTCACGACCCAGATTGGCTCGGTGAGCGTGCCGTGGCTCTACGTCTTCTTCGTGTTCCTGCTGCTTGCGGGCCTGTCGAACGCCGTGAACCTCACGGATGGCCTCGACGGCCTGGCTGGCGGCACCGTCATGGTGGTCATGCTCGCCATGGCGATGGTGGCCTTCAGCTACAACGAGATCAACCTCGCCGTCTTTGCGGGGGCAAGCGCCGGCGCCTGCGTGGGGTTCCTGTGGCACAACTGCTACCCCGCGTCCATCTTCATGGGAGACACGGGCTCTTTGGCCCTCGGCGCGGGATTTGCGGCGCTCGCCGTGCTCACGAAGACCGAGGTGACCTCCCTTATCATGGGCGGCCTGTTCATCTGCGAGGCGCTCTCGGTGATGCTGCAGGTCATCAGCTTCAAGACGACGGGCAAGCGCATCTTCCTCATGGCGCCCCTGCACCACCACTTCGAGAAGAAGGGCTGGAGCGAGACGAAGGTCGTCATCCGCTTCTGGATCGTGAGCGCCATGTTCGCCGCGGTGGGATTTGCGCTGTACTTCCAGCTTCGATAGCACGCGGGCGCCCGAGTGGGCGCCTTGACGTGGGCGCCGCCGTGCCATGGGCGGCGTTCGCCGTTTTGCAAGGGGGCAATGGCCATGTGTGAAGATAGTGAGCTCAACCTCGGCGACGTCGTGGTTCTCGGCCTGGGCAAGACCGGCGAGGCCGTGGCGGACTGCCTACTCGACAACGGCCGCGGAGGGCACGCGCGCTCCGTCACCGTCTACGGGGGCCTCAAGAGCGAGCCGGGCGAGTCGACCCGCGCGCTCGAGGCGGCCGGCGCCCGCGTGGTGTGCGGCACCGAGGACATCGAGGGCCACTACGACCTTGCCGTCGTGAGCCCGGGCATCTCCGAGTTCAGCGACTTCTTCGCGAGCGCCGCCGCGCATGCCGACGAGGTCATCGGCGAGCCGGAGCTCGCGTGGCGCGAGAGCCCGGAGCGCTGGGTGGGCATCACCGGCACGAACGGCAAGACCACGACCACGACGCTCACGCGCGACCTGCTGCGCGCCGGCGGCATGCCGGCCGAGGCCGTGGGCAACATCGGCACGATGGCCGTGGGCGAGGTCGAGCGCCGGGCGCCGGGCGAGTGGCTCGTCGCCGAGCTCTCGAGCTTCCAGCTGGCCACGACCAAGAGGCTGCACCCCCACGTGGCGGTGCTGCTCAACGTGACGCCGGACCACCTCGCCTGGCACAAGACGATGGAGAACTACGCCGCCGCCAAGGAGCGTGTCTTCGCCAACCTCGACGCGTCCGACCTCGCCGTCGTCTCCGACGGCGACGCGTGGTGCCGTGCCGTCTCGGCCAGGCTCGAGGCCCGCGGCCTTCGCGTGTGCCACCTGCTCGCCGCGGGCGAGGCACCCGCGGACGGCATGGCGTGCGCGGCCTGGGAGCGCGCCGACGGCATGCTCGTGGTGCGGCAGGACGGCCGCGACACCGAGCTCGTCAACAAGTCCGAGCTCGCCATTGCCGGCGAGCACAACGTCGAGAACGCCCTGGCCGCGAGTGCCGCGGCCCTTGCCTGCGGCGTCTCGGCCATCGACGTGCGCTCGGGCCTTCTTGCCTTCCGCCCGCTCGAGCACCGCATCGAGCCGTGCGGCGAGGCCGGCGGCATCCGCTTCGTGAACGACTCGAAGGCCACGAACACCGACGCCGTGTCCAAGGCGCTCACGGCCTTCGCGCCGGGCAGCGTGCTCATCCTGCTCGGCGGCCACGACAAGGGCACCGAGCTCGACGACATGGCGGCAGACGTGTGCGCCTGCGCCCGCGTCGCCGTGTGCTTCGGCGAGGCCGGCGAGCGCATCGCCTGCGCCCTCGAGCAGCGCCACTCGGGCCTCGAGGTCGTGCGTGCCGCCCACATGGAGTCTGCACTCGATGCCGCCATCGACAAGGCGCGTCCCGGCGACGTCGTGCTCCTGTCGCCTGCCTGCTCGTCGTTCGACGAGTTCTCTGGCTACGAGGAGCGCGGACGGGTCTTCAAGCGCCTCGTCGAGCAGCGCATCTGCGCCATGGGAGAGTGCCAGTGACGAGCTCCGCCATCCGTCCGAGCGCCCGGGCGCAGGCCCGCGCGCGCACGTCGGGCGCAAACAACCTCGAGAAGAAGATCATGGGCGTGCCGGCGCGCATCATGCGCCCCTGCCTGCTGCTCATCGCGATCGCGGTGGCCCTCACGTGCTTCGGCCTCGTCATGATCTACTCGGCCTCCTCGGTGGAGGCCATGAGCGAGCAGGGCGACGCCGCCTTCTACGTGAAGCGCCAGGCACTGTTCATCGTGATCGGCGTAGCACTTGCCATCGCCGTCGCCAAGATCGACTACCACTGGCTGTGCTCGCAGACGGGCCTTACGCTCATGGCCGTCGTCATCATCGGCATGCTCGTCGCCGTGCGCGTGGCGGGCTCGGGCGCCAACGGAGCCACGCGCTGGCTCACCGTGGGCCCGCTTCGCCTGCAGCCCTCCGAGTTCGCGAAGGTGTTCGTCCTGCTTGCCGCCTCGGCCACGGCGGGCGACTACTTCTGCGAGCGCTCCATCGACCTGCCCACGTTCCTGAAGCGCGTCGTCGCCTACGTGGGCGTGCCGCTCGCGCTCATCCTCGTGCAGCCCGACAAGGGCACGACGGGCATCATCGCGCTGCTCGTGTTCGTCATCGCCTACGATTCTGGGTTCGACCGCAACGTGCTCATGAAGTTCGCCGGGCTTGCCGTTGTCGCCGCCCTCGTGGTCTCGCTCAGAGACGACTACTCGCGCCAGCGCGTGCTCACGCTGATCAACCCCTGGAGCGACGAGTGGGACAGCGGATATCAGCTTACGCGCGGCTTCATGGCGTTCGGCTCGGGTGGCCTCACGGGCGTGGGGCTTGGCATGAGCCGCATGAAGTACTCCTACCTGCCCGAGGCCCACAACGACTTCGTGTTCGCAATCGTGGGCGAGGAGCTCGGCCTTCTGGGGACGCTCGCTGTGCTCGCGGCGTTCGCGGCGCTGGCCGTCCAGGCCTTCGACGTGGCGAGAAACGCCTCCGACAGCAAGGGACGCCTCATCGCCATTGGCGGCATCACGCTTCTGCTCACGCAGTTCTTCCTCAACGTCTTCGGCGTGCTGGGCGTGTTCCCGCTTTCCGGAAAGCCCCTGCCGTTCATCTCCTACGGCGGCTCGTCGATCATGAGCTGCCTCATGATCGTGGGTGCCATCGTGAACGTGTCGCTTCACTCCACGCTTCCCGAGACGGTCCACGACCGCAGGCGCGCCTCCATGACGCTTGCCGAGGACGAGGACACGGGCGTGGGCGAGCCCCGCGTGCACGCCGCCGGCTCTCATTGCCCGACGGCGCTTCCCGAGCGCGCGAGCGCAGCCTCCCGTCCGCAGCGCGCGAGTGGCTCCACGCCGCTCGCGAGCGCCTCTGACGCGAGGAGAAACCTGCGCGTCGTCGATGGCGGCGCGGGCAGGCAGAGGATAGACCTGGGTCCCGACCCTGCAGAACGTCTGCGTTCGAGGAGGGGACCCGAGGTGAGGGCTAGCGGCACGTCTCGTGTCGGCAGAGACCGGCGCAACCCATCTGGGGGCCGGGGGAGAAGGGAATAGCCATGGGCAAGGCTCTTGAGGTCGCAATCGCGGCCGGCGGCACGGCCGGTCACATCAACCCGGCGCTCGCACTTGCCGAGGAGCTGAGGCGCCGCGGACACCACGTGACGTTCTACGGCCGCCCCTCCAAGCTTGAGGGCACGCTCGTCCCGGCGGCGGGATTCGAGCTCGTCGACGTCGAGGTCACGGGCTTTGACCGCTCGCGTCCGTGGACGGCCGTCTCGAGCGTCTGGCGCGTGTGGCAGGCCAAGCGGGCCCTCGCCAGGCGATTTGGCGAGGGCGCCGCCCCAGACGTCGCCATCGGCTTTGGCGCCTACGTCGAGGTGCCGCTTCTGGGTTGGTGCAAGGACGCCCACGTCCCCTACCTGCTCCACGAGCAGAACTCCGTCCCGGGCCTTGCCAACAAGATGATGAGCGCCCACGCGAGCCGCGTGTGCATCTCCGTGCCCGCCGCCCGCGAGGTCTTCGCCCGCGAGGGCGAGCCCGACCACGTGGTGCTCACGGGCAATCCCGTGCGCGCCAGCGTCATCGCCGGCAGCCGCGAGGCAGGTCGCAGGGCGCTCGGCGTTCCTGCGGACGCCACGATGCTGCTCGTCTTTGGCGGCAGCCTCGGCGCGCGCACGCTCAACGAGGGCATGGCGGCGCTCAAGGGGCGCCTGCTTGCCGTGGAGGGCCTGCACGTCGTGCAGTCGACGGGCAAGGCCGGCTACGACGAGGCCGCCGCGGCTCTCGCCCTCACCGAGGAGGAATCTGGCCGCTGGCACCTCGAGAGCTACATCGACAACATGGGCGACGTCCTCGCGGCCGCAGACCTCGTGCTGTCGCGCGCAGGCGCCTCCTCCATCGCAGAGATCGCCGCTCTCGGCGTCCCCGCGGTCCTCGTGCCCTACCCGTTTGCCACGGCAGACCACCAGACCACGAACGCCCGCTACCTCACCGACGCAGGCGCCGCCGTGCTGTTCGCCGACGACGAGGTGGCCACGCCCGCCTTTGGCGAGAAGCTCCTCGAGCTTCTCGGGCACGCCGATGAGCGCCAGGCCATGCGCGAGGCCGCCGCGGGCCTTGCCCAGGACCAGGCAGCCGCCAAGCTGGCCGGCGAGCTCGAGCGCGTCGCCTCCTCGCGGTGACACTTGGGGACGGGGTCAAAAATCACCGTCTCTGCCTATTTGGTGCAAGCTCCTCCGCTCGTGTCCCATGAGCTAAAGTAAAGGGTCGTATGCGCGGCGTCGCCGCGTCGCTCTAACCCTTAGACACGAGGGGAGCCAGCTCACATGGCAACCACTTCAGAGAAGCTTCCGTTCAAGCGCGTGCACATCATCGGCATCGGTGGCGCGGGCATGAGCGGCATCGCGCTCGTCCTGCACGAGCGCGGCGTCGTCGTGACGGGCAGCGACCTCAAGAGCTCCCGCTACGTCCGCGAGCTCGAGGCCGCCGGCATCGAGGTCCACGTTGGCCACGAGGCCTCAACGGTCGACGCCGTGAACCCGGACGTCGTCGTGGTCTCCACGGCCATCCCCGAGTCGAACCCCGAGGTCGTCCGCGCCCGCGAGCTGGGCATCGAGGTCTGGCCGCGCGCCAAGATGCTGCCGGCGCTTTCCTTGGGCCACACCACCGTGGCCGTCTCGGGCACCCACGGCAAGACCACGACGAGCTCCATGGTCACCACGATGCTCGACCGCATGGGCCTTGACCCGTCGTTCCTCATCGGCGGCTTCGTCGAGGGCTATGACACGAACGCCCACAGCGGCAAGTCCGAGTACTACGTCGCCGAGTCCGACGAGTCGGACGGGTCGTTCCTCTACTTCAACCCCACCGTGGCCGTCGTCACCAACATCGAGGCCGACCACCTCGACCACTACGGCACGATCGAGAACCTCGAGAAGACCTTCGGCCAGTTCATGGACTCCGCGGGGCCTGAGGGCCACGTCGTGGCGTGCGGCGAGTCCGAGCGCGTGCGCCGCGTGGCCGAGGCCAGCGCAAGCCACGTCGTGCTGTACGGCATGGCCGGCGAGGGCGACTTCGACTACGTGTGCACGCCCGAGCCCACGCACCACTCCATCGAGAGCCACCTCACGGTCACGACGCCCTCCGGAGCCTCGGTGAGGGTCACCATCAAGGCCAACCCGGGACGTCACAACATGCTCAACGCCACGGCCGCCATCGCGGTGGCCGACGTGCTGGGCCTCGACGTCGAGAAGGCCGCCCAGGCGCTCTCCACGTTCGCCGGCGTCAAGCGCCGCTTCACGCACGTGGCCGACATCGACGGCATCACCGTCGTCGACGACTACGGCCATCACCCCACCGAGGTCGCGGCGACCCTGTCCGCCGCCGCCGGCCTTGACTACGACCGCGTCGTCGTCGTGTTCCAGCCGCACCGCTACAGCCGCACGCAGGCCCTCTCCGAGCAGTTCGGCGGCGCGTTTGACGATGCGGACGTGCTCTACGTCATGGACATCTTCTCGGCGGGCGAGATGCCCATCCCCGGCATCTCGGGCAAGACGGTCGCCTCGGCCGTCGAGCGCCTCGGCCATGACGTGGAGGTCCACTACGTGCCCAACCGCCGCGAGCTCACGAGCCGCCTCGTGGAAGACGTGCGCCCCGGTGACCTGCTCGTGACGATGGGCGCGGGCGACGTCACGCTCGTGGGCCCGGCCTTCGTCGAGGCCAAGCGCGAGGCGGATTCGGTGCGCGCGTGAGCCTGTACAACGCATACCTCGCCCTCTCGGGCGCCGTCGACGCCGACATCACCCGAGACGAGCGCATGAGCCATCGCACGAGCTATCGCATCGGCGGGCCCGCCGCCATGCTTGCCGTGTGCCATACGATATCGGCGCTGCAGCGCGTCATCGAGGTCCTCACCGCCCAGGACGTCGACTGGGTCGTCGTGGGCAAGGGGTCGAACCTGCTCGTGGCCGACGAGGGCTTCGACGGCTGCGTCATCGTGCTCGGCCGCGACTTCTCCCGCGTCGAGGCCTCCGCAGAGACGGCGACCATCTGCGCCGGTGCCGCCGTGCCGCTGTCCCGCGTGGTCTCGGCCGCGGCCAAGGCGTCGCTGTCGGGCCTCGAGTTCGCCTGCGGCATCCCCGGCACGCTCGGTGGTGCCATCTCCATGGACGCCGGCACCCGCCGCGAGTGGATCGGCCACAGGGTCGAGAGCCTCGTGGTGCTGCGTCCCGGCACGGGCCTCATGCGTCGTCTGGGCTCCGAGGTCGAGTGGGGCTACCGCTGGTGCGGCCTGGGCCCCTCCGACATTGTCCTGGAGGCAACGCTCTCCCTCGAGCATGGCGAGCGCTCCGCCATCGACGCGCAGATGGAGGCGCTCTTCTCGCGCAGGCGCTCCACGCAGCCCATGGGCAAGCCCAGCTGCGGCTCGGTGTTCCGCAACCCGGCTGGCCCCAAGGGGGCGGCGCGTCTCGTGGAGGACTGCGGGCTCAAGGGCTACTCGGTTGGCGGCGCCCAGGTCTCCGAGGTGCACGCCAACTTCATCGTGAACAACGGGAGCGCAACGGCGGCAGACGTGCTTGCCGTGATGCGCACCATGCATGACAGAGTGAGGGAGGCTACGGGTGTCGACCTCCAACCGGAAGTCAAGTTCCTCGGGACCGCGTCCTAGGGCGGCCTCCCGCCCCGGCGCGTCCGCAGGCAGGTTGGGAGGCGCCCGTCCGCCGGCGTCCCGTCGTGCCACCCCCAGGGGCTCCTCGGCATCGAGGGGCCCCTCTGCGCGCGTGCCCGGCGCCGGGCGCAGGCAGGCGTCTGGCCTCGGCGGGTCCAAGCCAAGCAGGCTCCAAGTCCCCAGGACGTCTGGCCAGAGGCCTGGCGTGGGCGGCGGCGTTCCCCTAAGGCGCACCGACTCGGCCGGCCCGTCTCGCGCCGGCCGCTCCCGGGATGCTCGCGCGGGTTCTGGACGGGCTCCCTCGGGCTCCATGGCGGCCCGCCGCGTCGCCATCGTGGCGGGCGTCGTGGCGGCACTCGCGGCCGTGGCCATCGTGGCGCTGCTCGTGCTCTCGCACATGCCGGTGTTCGTCATCTCGGGCATCGACGCCACGGCGTCCGAGCACGTGAGCGCGGAGACCATCGCCAAGCTCGCCTCCGTCGACGAGGGCACGACGCTCCTGTCCGTCGACGTGGCGCAGATCCAGCAGAACGTGCGCAAGAACCCCTGGGTCAAGAACGTCAACATCACGCGCGAGTTCCCCGACACGCTTGGCGTCTCGGTCGAGGAGCGCACGGTGGCCGCCATCGTGGTCATGGGCTCGGGCACGAGCGTGTGGGCCCTGGGAGACGACGGCGTGTGGATCGAGCCCGTCCAGCTCGACACGTCTGCCACCGACGACGCGACCTCCGCGGCGCTTGCAAAGGCCAGCGAGCTGGGATGCCTGCTCATCGCCAACGCCCCGGCAACGGTCGACCCTGCGCAGGGGGCCGCCGCCACCGACGACGTCATCCTCGACGTGCTCCAGTACCAAAGCGAGCTTCCCGAGTCCATCACCTCGCAGGCGCAGGTCTACTACGCGGCGAGCACGGGCAGCATCTCGGTGGTCCTGCAGAGCGGCCTGGAGATATCGCTGGGGTCGGCGACCGACATCTCCGCCAAGGCCCAGGCCCTGCAGACGGTGCTCGACGCCTACGGCGACCAGCTCACCTACGTGAACGTGCGCGTGCCGAGCAAGCCCTCGTACCGCAAGGTCGCGGACGGCACGTCGCTCAAGGGGGCCGCCCAGGTCGTCGCCGACAACGCGGCCGCCGCGGCCACGACCTCCGCCGCCACGACCGGCGACGGCACCGACGCAGGAGACGGCTCGTCTGACTCCTCGTCCAGCGACGGCGGCTCCGATGGCGGCGACCAGGGCACGTACTCCTCGGACGGCTCGTATGCCGATGAGGGGGAGTAATCTGCAGTTCGCGTGAAAGTCCGCACATTCTTTATTGACGAGCCAACGGGGCATGTGCAAGTATGTGCCGCTTTGGTTCTGACATAGAGCTAAACCTGAGCTTGAGAGTTTGAGACTATGGCTAAACACAGCACGACACAGAAGGGCACCGCGCAGCCCAGCGCCGCCCGCGCACGCAAGACCCGCACGCAAGGAGGACCCATGAGCACGAACGACACCCTCAGCAACTACCTGGCCGTCATCAAGGTCGTGGGCGTTGGCGGCGGCGGCACGAACGCCGTGAACCGCATGATCGAGGAGGGCATTCGCGGCGTCGAGTTCGTCGCCATCAACACGGACGCCCAGGCGCTCGCCATGTCCGACGCCGACGTGAAGGTCCACATCGGCACCGACGTCACCAAGGGCCTCGGCGCCGGCGCGAACCCCGAGGTGGGCGCCGAGTCCGCCGAGGAGAGCCGCGACGAGATCAAGGCCGCCCTCGCGGGTGCCGACATGGTCTTCATCACGGCCGGCGAGGGTGGCGGCACCGGCACCGGCGCCGCCCCGATCGTGGCCGACATCGCCAAGAACGACGTGGGCGCCCTCACGATCGCCGTCGTGACCAAGCCGTTCACGTTCGAGGGCCGCAAGCGCACGCAGAGCGCTCTCTCCGGCGTCGAGAACCTCTCGGCCAACGTCGACACGCTCATCGTCATCCCGAACGACCGCCTTCTCGACATCGCCGAGAAGAAGACGACGATGCTCGAGGCCTTCCGCATGGCCGACGACGTGCTGTGCCAGGGCACGCAGGGCATCACCGACCTCATCACGGTCCCGGGCCTCATCAACCTCGACTTCGCCGACGTCTGCACGATCATGCGCGGCTCCGGCACGGCCATGATGGGCATCGGCGTCGCCTCCGGCGACAGCCGCGCCACCGACGCCGCCCAGGAGGCCATCTCGAGCCGCCTGCTCGAGAGCTCCGTCGACGGCGCCACCCGCGTGCTGCTCTCCATCGCCGGCAACAAGGACCTCGGCATCACCGAGATCTCCGACGCCGCCGACCTCGTTGCCTCCAACGTCGACCCCGAGGCCAACATCATCTTTGGCACGACCGTTGACGAGAGCCTCGGCGACCAGGTGCGCATCACCGTCATCGCCACGGGCTTCCAGGAGGCCAACTCCCAGCCGTCGCTTCTCGGCGACTTCCGCGCCCCGGCCGCCCAGGAGAGCGCCCCGGCCGCGGCTCCTGCTCCCAAGCCGTCCGTGAGCGCCACGGGCAGCAAGGAGTTCGACATCCCCGACTTCCTGAAGCGCGGCCGCCTGTAATGGAGGCTCCCTCGCTCAGCAGATACGTTAAGAGCGGCGTGACCCTGCTCGGCGACACCCGTCGCCCGAACGGGGTCACGTTCGCGTTTACCGAGCGCGCGGGCGGCGTCTCCAAGCCTCCCTACGCGAGCTTGAACCTGGGCTCGCGCTGCGGCGACGACCCGGCCGCCGTGGCCGAGAACCGCGCCCGCGCCCTTGCGGCCCTGGGTGCCGCTGACATCGCAGAAAACCTCGTCGAGCCGCGCCAGGTGCACGGCGACGCCGTCGTGGTCGTTGACTCGGCCGATCAGGCCGAGCTCGCGCGCGCTCGTGAGCTCGCGCAGGCGGGTGCCGACGCCGTCGTCTGCACGGTCCCCGGGGTGCCGGTGCTTCTGTGCTTCGCCGACTGCGCGCCCATCGTGCTTGTGGCCCCCGGCGGCTTTGCCGTCGTCCACTCGGGCTGGAGGGGCACGCTCGCGCGCATCGGCGCCAAGGCGCTTGCCGTCCTGTGCGACGCCTGCGGCTGCGAGCCGGCCGAGGTCTGCGCCTACGTGGGCCCGCATGTCTCGGGCAGGGACTACGAGGTCTCACCCGAGCTGCTCGCAACGTTCGAGGGCGAGTTTGGTACGATTGTGCATGCTGCCGAAACCGCGTCGAACCTTGACCTGTCGGCAGCCATCCGGTGCGCGCTCGAGCAGGCGGGGATTGACCCCGCCCGCATCGTCGACACGTGCCCCTCGACGGTCTCCAACACGGACCGGTTCTACTCCTATCGAGCTGAAGGAGGCCTATGCGGTCGTCACGCTGCCATCGCCTACCTCTAGTGGGCTGCATGCTGGCGCTTGCCTGCTCCCTCGTCATGTCCGGCTGCTCGGGCTCGGGTGAGTCCCAGACGCTCACCGTAGCCGGCTCCACCACGGTGCTCCCCATCGCCGAGATGGCGGCGGAGGGCTACGAGCAGCAGACCGGCACGAAGGTGCTCGTCTCGGGCCTGGGCTCCTCTGCGGGCATCGAGGCCGTCACGAACGGCACGGCAGACATCGCCACGTCGAGCCGCGAGCTCACGGCGGCCGAGTCCGAGCACGAGCTCGTCGCCACCGTCATCGCCCACGACGGCATCGCCGTGATCGTGAACCCCGGCAACCCCGTCTCCGGGCTCACGACCGACCAGCTCCGCGACATCTACGCCGGCAAGATCACGAACTGGAGCGAGGTGGGCGGCCCAGACCTGGCCATCCAGGTCGTCAACCGCGACGAGGCCTCCGGCACGCGCGAGGCGTTCCGCACCATCGTCATGGGCGACGCCCCGTTCGACCGCTCGGCCGCCGTGCTTCCCGGCACCGGCCAGGTGAGAGACGTCGTGAGCCGCACGCCGGGCGCCATCGGCTACATCTCCATCGGCTTCGTTGACTCCGACTACGCCACGACCTCCGTGCGCGCCCTTGCCATCGACGGGGTTCAGGCCACCGAGGACAACGTCGAGACCGGTGCGTACCCCATCTCGCGAGACCTCTACTTCTTCACGAACGGCGACCCGCAGGGCGAGGCGTACGGCTACATCTCCTACGTCCTGTCCGACGAGATGGACCAGACGATCCGCGATGCCGGCTACATCCCTGCCCACAAGTCCTCAGACGCCGAGGGGAGTGATGCGCGATGAGCGACGCCGCCCAGCAGCCCCAGGAGGGCTCTGACCTCAAGCAGGTGAGCCGCGCGACCCGCCTCAAGGAGCTCGCGCTCAAGAACCTCTTCCTCACGTGCGCGTGCGTGGCCGTTCTCGCGGTCGTGCTCATCTTCGTGTTCACGTTCTGGAAGGCCACGCCCGTCATCACCGACATCGGTCTCGGTGAGTTCTTCGGGCTCACGTGGGCGCCCACGGAGGGCCACTACGGCATCCTGGCGCTGCTCGCAGGATCTGGCATCGTCACGGTGGGCTCGCTGGCCATCGGCGTGCCGCTCGCCGTGGGCTGCGCGGTATTTCTCACCGAGATTTCCGGCAAGCGCCTCGCCGGCATCGTGAGCACCGCCGTCGACCTGCTCGCCGGCGTGCCGTCGGTCGTCTACGGCTTCTTCGGCCTCGTCATCCTTCGCCCGCTCGTGGCCAGGCTCACCGGCGGCCTGGGCTTTGGCGCCCTCACCGTGTGGCTCGTGCTCGCCATCATGATCGTCCCCACGATCACGACGCTCACGATGGACGCGCTGCACTCCATCCCCATGGGCATCCGCGAGGCGAGCTTCGCCATGGGCGCCACGCGCTGGCAGACGATCTACAAGGTCGTGCTGCCCGCCGCCAAGATGGGTATCGTGAACGCCGTCGTGCTCGGCATGGGCCGCGCCATCGGCGAGACGATGGCCGTGCTCATGGTCGTGGGCAACGCGCCCGTCATTCCCGGCGGCATCGCAAGCCCGCTGTCCACGCTCACGAGCCAGATCGCCCTTGACATGGGCTACTCGTCTGGCCTTCACCGTAGCGCCCTGTTCGGCATGGGCGTCGTGCTGTTCATCATCTCGGCTGCCCTCGTGGGCATCGTTCGTGCCGTCTCGAGTGCCCGCGAGTCGGGCCGCGGCCACTCGCGCCACCGCCGCGCCAAGGCGGCCGACCGCGCCGTCGTTGCCGGTGGCGTGAACTTCGACCACGCCGAGGCTCCGGCCGAGCACGCGCCCACCGCAACCCTTGCCGCCGATTCCGTGACCCCTGTCACCGGTGCCGTCACCGAGGCGAGGGAGGGGAGCCGCGCGCGCATCAAGCGCCTGCTCGCCGAGGGTGCCAAGGGCGGCGGCAACAAGAACCGCACGAACGACGTCATGCTCGGCGTGTTCCGCGCCGCCGGCATCGTCACCGCGGCGGTGCTCGCCATCATCATCGGCTTCGTGGCCGTCAACGGCCTGCCCGTCATGTCGCTCGACTTCATCTTCGGCTGGCCCGAGGGCGTCAACGCCGAGGGCGGCATCTTCCCCACGATCGTCTCGACGCTCTACGTCACGGCGCTCGCGATGCTCATCTGCACGCCCATCGCCGTGCTCGCCGCGGTATATCTGGCCGAGTACGCCAAGCAGGGCCGCCTCGTGACGTTCATCCGCTACGCGGCCGACACGCTCTCCTCGGTGCCCTCCATCGTCATGGGCCTGTTCGGCTACGCCATGTTCGTCGAGGCCATGGGCCTTGGCCTGTCCATGCTGTCGGCGGCCCTCGCCCTTGCCCTCATGATGCTGCCCATCGTCATGCGTACCACCGAGGAGGCCATCCGCGCCGTGCCCCGCTACATCCGCTGGGGCGCCTATGGTCTCGGTGCCACGAAGTGGCAGGTCGTCTCCAGGATCGTGCTCCCGAGTGCCTTCCCGCGCATCGCCACGGGCATCGTGCTCGCCATCGGCCGCGCCATCGGCGAGACGGCCGTCGTGCTCTACACCATGGGCCAGGCCATCAACCTGCCGCTCACGCCGCTCGACTCGGGCCGTCCCATGACGATCCACCTCTACCAGCTCGCAAACGAGGGCATCAACATGCAGGCCGCCTATGGCACGGCGCTGCTGCTCATGGTGATGATCCTCGCGTTCAACCTGTTCGCGCGCTACATCTCGCGCAGGTCCGCATCGAAGTCGAAGGGAAACTAGCCATGACCGTCTATCGTCACGCGCCCGAGAACGGCGGCACGGGCATCCACGTCGAGAACTTCGACTTCTGGTACGGCGACTTCCACGCGCTGTCCGGCGTCACCATGGACGTGGCCCCCAACAAGATCACCGCGTTCATCGGCCCGTCGGGCTGCGGCAAGTCGACGTTTCTGCGCTGCATGAACCGCATGAACGACCTCATCGAGGGCACGCACACCTCCGGCCTCATGGCCTTCGACGGCAACGACATCTACGCCGAGGGCGTCGACCCGGTTGACCTGCGCCGTCGCGTGGGCATGATCTTCCAGCAGCCCAACCCGTTCCCCAAGTCCATCTACGAGAACGTCGCGTTTGGCCCGCGCCTTCTGGGCGTCAACAGCAAGAGCGAGCTCGACGGCATCGTCGAGGAGTCGCTCAAGCGCTCCAACCTCTGGAAGGAGGTCGCCGACCAGCTCGACAAGAACGGACTTGCGCTCTCCGGCGGCCAGCAGCAGCGCCTGTGCATCGCGCGCACCCTGGCCGTGCAGCCCGACGTGCTGCTCATGGACGAGCCGTGCTCGGCCATCGACCCCACGAGCGTCCAGCGCGTCGAGGACCTCATGGCCGAGCTCTCGAGCGAGATGACGATCATCATCGTGACCCATTCCATGCAGCAGGCCGCCCGCGTCTCCGACTACATGGCCTTCTTCCTGCAGGAGCACGCCGGCGAGCCGGCGGGCCTCGTGGAGTACGGCGACACGAACGAGATCTTCAACTCCCCGAGCGACCAGCGCACCGAGGACTACATCACCGGCCGCTTCGGCTGAGAGCGTGCCAAAGGGGACGTGTTCCCCTGGCACTGCCGTCCCAGCCCCGCGACCAACCATCGAAGGAGTTCGCCATGCGAGAGACATTCAACCGCCAGCTCACGGAGATGCGCCAGGAGCTCGTCTACATCTACGCCAACATCGACCTGGCGCTGCACGACGCCGTCGACGCCCTGTCTGACGGCGACAAGGAGAAGGCCAAGGCCGTCAAGGCCAAGACGCGCGAGATGGACGAGCACTGCGCGGAGCTCGAGCAGAAGGCGTTCATGCTCATCGCCACGCAGCAGCCCGTCGCGAGCGACCTGCGCCTCATCCAGTTCGTGATCTACGCCAACTTCAACCTTGCGCGCATGTCCAACCACGTGCGCAACATTGCCAAGACCGCCAAGCGCTGCGCGGGCCGCGCCGTGCCCGGCCAGCTCATCGACCTGCTCGCGAGCGAGGGGCACCTCGTCTACCGCGTGCTGTCCAACTGCGTCACGGCCATCGTCGAGGACGACCTTCGCCTCGCCTCGTCGCTTCCCGTGCTCGACGAGCCGGTGGACGAGCTCTACAAGCAGTTCTTTCGCTCGCTGGCCACGCTCGGCCCCGACGACGACATGGATGCCGCGAGCCGCGTGATCATGGCCTCGCGCATGCTCGAGCGAATCTCCGACAACGCCGTGGAGATTGGCGAGAGGCTCGTCTTCCTTCTCACCGGCAAGCGCCGCAGCCTCGATGACCTGCGCGACCTCGATGACGACGACCTCCAGGAGATGTATGCCGCCCGCGGCGTGGGCCTCGTGGTGGACCGTGACACCGACGAGCAGCTCGCCCAGCAGATTCCCGAGGTCGAGCTCGAGGGCGGCGACGCGAGCGATGAGCAGTAGCGAGGGCATGCCCTCCATCGAGCCCTCCGAGGGCTACGTCCGCTTCGTGCGCGAGCGCCGCGAGCAGATCCTCGCGCGCCTGACGCGTGCCTGCGAGCGTGCGGGCCGCAACGCCTCCGAGGTGACGCTCGCCGCCGTCTCCAAGACCGTGGGACCCGCCGAGGTCGTCGCCGCGATGCGCGCCGGCTACGAGGTCTTCGCCGAGAACCGCCCCCAGGAGCTCGTGCGCAAGCTCGACGCGTTCGCCGCTGCAGGCATCGAGGCGCCGCGCTTCGACATGATCGGTAACCTCCAGAAGAACAAGATCAACCAGGTGCTTGGCCGCGCCACGCTCGTCCAGTCCATCTCGAGCGAAAGCCTTGCCGAGGCCGTCTCGAAGCGAGCCGAGCGCGAGGGTCTGTGCGTCCCGGTCCTTCTCGAGTGCAACGTCTCCGGAGAGCTCAGCAAGGGTGGCTTCTCGCCCGACGAGGTCTGCGCCGCTGTGGACGATTTGCTCGGCCTGCCCGGCATTCGGATCGAGGGCGTCATGTCCATGGCACCCGCCCATGACCCGGCGGCCGCGCGCGAGACGTTCAGCGGCGCCCACGAGCTTCTCGCCGACCTGCGCGAGCGCACGGGCCTTGCGCTGCCGGTTCTTTCCTGCGGAATGAGCGATGATTTCGAAATCGCGGTCGAGGAGGGCTCCACCCTCGTTAGACTGGGACGCATAGTGTTTTCTGCCGACTACGACCTGCCAGCGGGTCGCTAAGACGGGCGCCGGCGCGGCGTCCATCAAGACATGGGGACCATCATGGGATTTCTCGACAACCTCAAGGACAAGTTCCAGCCGCGTGACAACGGCTACTACGATGACGGCTACGGCGACTACGACGAGCCGTATGACGGCGACGACTACTACGACGACCGCCAGCCCCAGCACGACGAGCCGCGTGGGACGGGCCTTCTCGGCAACCCGAGCCGCCCCGACGCGGACAGCGTGAACGTCTACACCCGCTCGGGCCGCCACCTCTCCGGCGACGACCTGCCCTCCACGGCCACGGACAGCTACGGCTCGGGCACCTACGGGGCAGACGGCACGTACGGCTCCTACAGCTCCGACTCCGCCTATCGCGCCGCCGACGACGACTGGCGCGCCAGTGCCGACGCCCCGCGCGACTTCGAACCCCAGCCCGCCGACGACGGCGCCTCCTACGTGCCGCCCATGACGCAGCCCGGAGTCTTTGGCGCCACGGGCAACACGCCTGCCGACAAGGGCCTCACGGCCGTTCCCCGCGTGACGAGCGGGAAGCTGCCCGCCTACGTGCTCAAGCCCACGAGCTACGACGACGTCCAGATGGTCGTTCGCCGCGTGCGCACGAACCAGCCCGTGGTGCTGTCGTTCAAGAACCTCAAGATCGACACGGCCAAGCGCATCCTCGACTTCAGCTTCGGCCTTGCCTGCGGCATCGACGGTGCGGTCGAGGAGCTTGGCGACCGTGTGTTCGTGGTGCTTCCGCAGGGCGTGGAGCTTGCCGAGTCCGACAAGCGCAAGCTCCGCTCCGAGGGCCTTCTCGACTAGGGCCCGCTCCAAACCATCCGTAGCAACCTCGTGGCGGCCTCGTGCCGCCACGTTGTCTGAAGGGGACCTCATGTCCGATTCTCTGAACGCCCTGCCCGCAGACCTCACTGTGGGCGTCATTGGCGCCGGCTCCATGGGTGGCGCCATCGCCCGCGGGCTCGTGCAGTCTGGCGCCATGGCCGGCGAGCGCGTCCTTGCGTGCGACCACAACGCCGACAAGCTTTCGGCCCTTGCCCGCGAGGCGGGCGTGCGCACCTTCGCCGGCTCCGAGAAGCTCGTCGCGGCCAAGCCCGCCGTGGTCATCCTCGCCGTGAAGCCGCAGGTGCTCGCCCCGGTGCTCGAGGCCCACGCCGCGGCGCTTGCTGGCACGCTCGTGGTCTCGATCGCCGCGGGCGTCACGCTGGCCACGCTCGAGGCCGCGCTTCCCGGCGCGCGCGTCGTCCGCGTCATGCCCAACCTGCCGGTCTCGGTGCGCTCGGGCGCCTCTGCCGTCTGCGGCGGCGCCTCCGCCAACGCCGAGGACGTGGAGCTTGTGGCCGCGCTGTTTGCCGCGCTGGGGTCTGCCAAGGTCATGCGCGAGGACCAGCTCGACGCCGAGGGAGCCGTCGTGGGCTGCGCGCCGGCCTACTTCGCTCTCATGGTGGACGCCCTCACGCGTGCCGGCATCCGCGCGGGCCTGCGCGCCGCGGACGCCCGCGAGATGGTGAACGCCACGATGCTCGGCGTGGCTGAGTCCCTCGCCGTCTCCGGCGAGCACCCGCGCGCCTACATGGAGCGCGTGACGTCCCCGGGCGGCACCACTGCCGCCGCCCTCTACGAGCTCGAGCCGGCGCTCGTGGACGGCTGCTATGACGCCGTCGACGCCGCGCTTGCGCGCACGGCCGAGCTGGCGAGGGGCTAGCGCATGGAGATGTATCGGATCGTCAACCTCATCTCCGCGCTCGTCAACTTCTACGAGTGGCTTGTGATCATCTGGTGCTTCATGTCGTGGTTCCCGCTTCGCGAGGGCAGCCTCATCTACGACATCGCCGTCGTCATCGACCGCATCGTGAGCCCGTATATGAACATCTTCCGCCGCTTCATCCCGCCGCTGGGCGGCATGGACTTCTCGCCGATCGTGGGCCTGTTCGTTCTGTCCTTTGGCGAGCGCCTTCTCTTCCGGCTGCTGCTCGGCCTGGCCTAGCGGCCAAAGGGGCCGGACCCCTTTGGGACCTCTCCGACGACCGGCGGTGTCCGCCTTTTGTCGTGCCTTTGTGCGCACGGCGGGCGCCGGCCGGCAGGCGGGTTATACTGGTAAGAAGCTAACTGCGTGACCTGGGCGCACGCCCATAGGAACGAAAGGGACTCAGAATGGCAATCACACCCGCAGAAATCGACCAGCTCTGCTTCTCTCCCTCCAAGAAGGGCTATGACACCGACGAGGTCGACGCCTTCCTCGAGCGCTGCTCGAGCGAGGTCGACGCCATGCTCCAGAAGATCGCAGACCTCAAGGGTCGCCTGACGGCCTCCGAGCAGCAGCTTGCCGCCGCTCAGGCCCAGATTGCGCAGCTTCAGAGCCAGCAGCCCGCCGAGGCTGCCGCGCCCGTCGCCGCCCCGGCCGGTCTCACCGCCTCCGAGAGCCAGATCTCCAAGGTCCTCATCGTTGCCCAGCAGAGCGCCGACAAGATCGTCGCCGAGGCCCGTGACAACGCCGAGAAGATCCGCAACGACGCAGACCAGAAGGCCCGCGAGGTCATCCGCCAGGCCCTGGCCGAGAAGCAGAGCGAGCTCGACGAGATGGATCGTCTCAAGGAGTCCCGCGAGCAGTTCCGCGACCAGTACAAGGCCCTGCTCCAGCACTTCATGGACGACGCTGACAACGCCTTCTCCGGCCAGCTCTCCACGAACCTTCCGACTGGCTCCGCCGCTGCCGCCCAGGCCGCCGCGCCCGCAGCTGCTCCTGCGCCCGCCTATGACGCCGACGCCACGCAGCTTGCGCAGCCCTCTCAGCTGCCGATGTCTGGCGTTGACGTGGACGACCTCGACTAGCCTCGAGCGTTGCCTATATCTGACTGTCTGGGGCAGGCTCGCTACGCGGGCCTGCCCTTTTTCCTTTAGGGAGGGGCCATGGGCCTTGTGAGGGAGTTTTGCGCCGAGAACATGGAGCACGTTCCGGCGGCGATCGCGGCGGGTGCGGCTCGCATCGAGCTGTGCGACAACCTTGCGAAGGGCGGCACGAGCCCCAGCGCAGGCGTCGCGCGCGCCGCGTGCGCCTATGGCCAAGAGCATGGCGTCGACGTCATGGTCATGGTGCGGCCGCGCGGGGGAGACTTCGCCTATACGGCAGACGAGCTCGCCATGATGCGAGACGACATTGACGTGGCGCTCAACGCCGGCGCCACGGGTGTCGTCTTTGGCTGCGAGCGCGACGGGCATCTCGACACGGCCGCCACGCAGGTGCTTCTTGCGCGCGTCCACGAGCGCAGGGATGACGCCCAGGTGACGTTTCACATGGCGTTCGACAAGATCTGTGCGGCCGAGCAGCCTGCGGTCATCGACTGGCTGGCCGAGCATGGCGTGACGCGCATCCTCACGCACGGCGGGCTAGACGGCACGGCCATCGCCGACAACATGGGGCGTCTGCGCGAATACGTGGCCCGCGCGGCTGGCCGCATCGGCATCCTTCCGGGGGCCGGCATCACGTGGGAGAACGCCGAGCAGATCGCAAGCGCCGTGGGCGTCTGCGAGGTCCACGGCACGCGCATCGTCCGCCTCGCCCGGTGACACTTGGGGACGGGGCCAATCTGTCACCGCGAGGGATTCAAGGACTGTGCTTGCGACTAAATAGGGGAGCACGGAGGGAGCCCCGCTCCCATTTCCCGTCGAAAAGGAGGAGCCCATGTTCTGTCCCAAGTGTGGCACCCAAAACCCGGATGGCTCGAAGTTCTGCTCGGGATGTGGCCAGCCGCTCGCGCCTGCATCGCAGCCCGCATCCCAGCCTGCGCCCACATCCCAGCCCGCACCTCAGCCCGCGGCGTTTGCGACCTCCCGCGCGGCTGGTCCCGCTGCCTACTCGACTGCTGGCGCCGTGCGTCACGCGGGCATTGCCGTGGGCCCCGTCTGGCTCTCCTACGCCCTCATCGCCGTTCTCGTGGTGGCGGGCATCCTGCTCTTCCAGTCCTGGGCCGAGATTCCGCTTGCCCAGATCTCCTATGCCACGAGCGGGTCTGCCCAGGCGGGTGCGCCGTCGTCCATCGGCTTTGGTGTGCTTGGCGTCTTGTGCATCATCGTCCCCGTGCTGGAGCGCCTCGGCATCATCCGCTAGACGCCCGCCGCCATCGCCCGTCTCGCCGAGAATGAATATTGGGACATACGGGCATCTCTCAACTGGACTTTTGCTGCCGAGAATGTCCCAAATTTCATTCTCGCGGAATCCGGCAAGGGGAGCGCGGCGCGCACAACAAGAAACGCTCCCTCGGCTGTGGGGCCGGGGGAGCGTCAACATTAGCAGTGCGAGGCGGGCCTATGAGCCGGGTTCTGTCGCGGACGACCATTTATCTAGGACCAGCGTTGCCACTGGCCTCGAGCGCGCAACCCGAGCGCGGTGCGGGCCACACCATGGCGCTCCTATTTGCGTTTGCTCCGGATGGGGCTTGCCAAGCCGCCGTGTTGCCACGACGCTGGTGGTCTCTTACACCACCGTTTCAGCTTTTCTCTCAACGCCTTGCGGCGCCAGCGGGAGTCTTCTTTTCTGCGGCGCTTTCCGTCGGGTTACCCCGTCTGGCCGTTAGCCAGCATCCTGCCCTGTGGAGCCCGGACTTTCCTCATGGCGCGCGATTGCTCGCGTGCCCCGCGGTCGTCTGGCCCACCTCGCGTTGGCGATTGTAGCACGCGAGAAACGCGAAGCCCCGCGAGGCGCGCAAAGCTGCTATGATTTCGAACAATTCGCCTCATTCGGCGAGCGGGCTCGTAAACTCGGTCGCCGTCACGTCTATGCGGGAGGTCCGCACATGTCCATGAACTTCAAGCGCCGTCTGCCCATCCCGCAGGAGATTCGCGAGGGCATGCCGCTGTCGGCCGAGCTCACCGCCAAGAAGGTCGAGTTTGACGCGCAGGTCGCCGCCATCATCCGCGGCGAGGACTCCCGCAAGCTCCTCGTCATCGGCCCGTGCTCCGCAGACCGCGAGGACTCCGTGCTCGACTACACCACGCGCCTGGCCAAGCTCGCCGAGGACGTCAAGGACCGCCTCGTGATCGTCCCGCGCGTCTACACGGCAAAGCCGCGCACCAAGGGCACCGGCTACAAGGGTCTGCTCCACAACCCCGACCCCGATGCCGCCGGCGACGTGCTCGAGGGCGTCAAGGCCATTCGCCACATGCACCTCGCCGTGGCCGAGAACACCGGCTTCTTCACGGCCGACGAGATGCTCTATCCCTCGAACTTCCAGTACCTGTTCGACATCCTGTCCTACGTGGCCGTGGGCGCCCGCTCCGTGGAGAACCAGGAGCACCGCCTCGTGGCCTCGGGCGTCTCGGTTCCCGTGGGCATGAAGAACCCCACGGCCGGCTCCACCACCGTCATGCTCAACTCCATCTACGCGGCCCAGGCGCCCCAGGAGTTCATCTATCGCAACTGGGAGGTGGAGACGCAGGGCAACCCGCTGGCCCACGCGATCCTGCGCGGCTACATCGGCCTGGACGGGCGCACCTACCCCAACTACCACTACGAGCACCTCGAGCGCCTCGCCGAGCGCTACACGGCCGAGAACTACGCCAACCCCGCCGTCATCGTGGACTGCAACCACGACAACTCCGGCAAGCGCCCCTTCGAGCAGTTCCGCATCTGCAAGGAGGTGCTCGACTCCTGCCGCCGGAACGACCAGATCCGCGGCCTGGTGAAGGGCTTCATGGTGGAGTCCTACCTGGAGGACGGCAACCAGCCCGTGGACGGCGGCGTCTACGGCAAGTCCATCACCGACGCCTGCATTGGCTGGGACAAGACGGAGTACCTCATCCGCGAGCTCGCTGAGCGCGCCTAGCGCTCCCGTGGCACTCGTTGGGCGGCGCGTCGCGCATCGCACGTCCCATGAGCGCTAACATGGATAACACGTACGTTTGGTTCACGTTCTTATCGAGGCGGGCGGTATGGTCGAGCTCACACACACCATCAAGGACACCCTGGGCTTCCACGCCCGTTCGGTGATGCTCGTCTCGAACGAGTGCGCCCGCTGGAAGAGCAACATGGTCGTTGCCCACGGCTCGCGCGAGGCCTCGGCGGATGACCCGATCGCCCTCATGGGCCTTGAGGCGCACAAGGGCGACACAATCAGCGTCAAGATCTCTGGCCCAGACGAGCAGGACGCCGCGGACTTCGTGGCGCACCTGCTGCGGAGGCTGTAGTGGCCAGGTCCAGGCAACCAAAGCAAGCTGCTCCTCATGGCGAGGCGGCCCCCGAGGCATCGGGAGCCGCCTCGTATCTCACGCTGCGGGCGGGCGAGGTGGCGAGCGCGGAGTTCGTTGACCGCAAGAGCCGCTTCATCGCCCAGCTCACGCATGCGGAGAGCGAGGATGAGGCAAACGAGTTCATCGCCGGCGTTCGCGCGCGCCACTATGACGCGCGCCACAACGTGCCCGCCTGGATTCTCGCGGACGGCCGCGAGCGCCAGAGCGACGACGGCGAGCCCCAGCGCACGAGCGGCATGCCCACGCTCGAGTGCCTTCGCGGGGCGGGCCTCAAGAACGTGTGCTGCGTGGTCACGCGCTACTTTGGCGGCACGCTGCTGGGCCCCGGCGGGCTCGTGCGCGCCTACACCACGGCCACGCAACGCGCCATCGAGGCGGCTCGCGAGGTGGGTGCCGTCGTGGAGAAGACGCTTGTGGTGCCCGTGGAGGTGGGCGTGCCCTACGCCATGCACGACCGCGTGCGTGACCTCGCGGATCGAAGCGGCGCCCACGTGGCGGCCTGCGACTACGCGGCAGACGTGACGCTGTCGCTGGTGTTTCGTGCCGGCGAGGAGGCTTCGTTCGTGGCTGCCATGCGCGAGCTCATGGCAGGGCAGGACGTGTGCCTGGTGGGCGAGCCGGTGTTTGACGAGTTCTAGGCGCGCGTGCCCGTCTCGTCTGCGATGAAGTTCTTAAGGGCGCTCACGTCGCCGGCGAAGTGGAACGGGTGCATGCCCGCGATGCGCGCACCCTCGCAGTTGTCGAGGTTGTCGTCTACGAACACGCAGGTGGCGGGGTCAAGCTCGTAGCGGTCGCACAAGAGGGTGAAGATCGCGGGGTCGGGCTTCATGAGGCGCTCCTCGGCAGAGACCACGATGCCGTCTGCGAACGACGCAACAGGTGCCTGGTCGAGCTGCTCGTGGATGCGCGTGTTGGCGTTGGAGCACACGTAGACGCCCCAGCCGGCGGCCTTGAGGCGGCTGGCCAGCTCATTCGTGCCCTCGATGACCTGGGAGTGCTCGGGCCAGCGGGCGAAGCACTCGCGAAGGTTGGGAAGCAGGCGCTCGGGCGTGCGGGCCTCGGCCACGCGCAGCATCGTGTCGTGGTCGATGGCGCCGGCGTCGAGCAGCGCCCACTCGGGACGGCCGAACAACGCGTTGAACAGCGTCTGGGCGTCCTCCTCGTTGTCGGTGAACACGCGCGAGAAGTACATCCCGTCAAACGTCATGAGCACGTTTCCCATGTCGAACACGATGTTGTGAGCGGCTGCCATGCGATTCTCCTCCCGGTTGTCGTTTGCCCCATTCTACCCGGTGACACTTAGGGACGGGGTCGAACTGTCACCGTGACGGCGGTGGCACCGGCGCCGGGCCCAAGCTGCCATTGTGACCGCTGCCCGGGAAAGCTGTGACGCCTGCCGCCGCGCCCGCTTGCCTCGCGCCGGCGGTGGAAGACTGAGACGGGAGGCACGCGAGAGGGGAGGGCTCCGTGGACGTCTCGTTTGCGCACTTTGTGGCTCAGGTCACGAGCAGCCCGCCGCTTGCGATCACGACGCTGCTCACGCTGGCCGTCATCTTCGTGAACGGCTGGACCGACGCGCCCAACGCCATCGCCACCTGCGTCACGACGCGCTGCATGCGCCCCAAGCCCGCGATCCTCATGAGCGCGGCGCTCAACTTCGCGGGCGTGCTCGTCATGACGCGCCTCAACGCCAGCGTGGCCACCACCATCTCCAACATGGTGGACTTTGGCACCGACACCCAGGCCGCGCTCATCGCGCTTGCCGCGGCGTTGTTCTCCATCGTGGTCTACAGCGTGGTGGCCTCGGTCTTTGGCATCCCCACGAGCGAGAGCCACAGCCTCATCGCGGGTCTCACAGGTGCGGCCATCGCCATCCAGGGAGGCATGGGCGGCGTGAACGGAGACGAGTGGGTCAAGGTCATATACGGCCTGGTCATGAGCCTGGTTCTGGGCTTTGCGATTGGGTGGGTCAGCTGCAAGCTCGTGACGCTCGCCTTTGCCGGCGCCGATCGCCGGCGGGCCGACGGCTTCTTTCGCTACGCGCAGATCGCGGCCGCGGCGGCCATGAGCTTCATGCACGGCGCGCAGGACGGCCAGAAGTTCATCGGCGTGCTGTTCCTGGGCGTGGCGCTGTGCAACGGCCAGCCGGGCGTGGAGGGCGTGGTGATCCCGGTGTGGCTCATGCTGCTGTGCAGCGTCACGATGGGCGTGGGCACGAGCGTTGGCGGCGAGCCCATCATCAAGAGCGTGGGCATGGACATGGTGAAGCTCGAGAAGTACCAGGGGTTTGCGGCGGACCTCGCGAGCTCCGTGTGCCTGCTCGTGATGACCGAGCTGGGCATCCCCGTGTCCACGACGCACACCAAGACGAGCGCCATCATGGGCGTGGGCGCGGTGCGGCGCCTGTCGGCCATTAACTTTGGCGTGGTGCGCGACATGATGCTCACGTGGGTGTTCACGTTCCCAGGCTGCGGCCTCATCAGCTTTGCGATGGCGAAGCTGTTCATGTTCCTGTTCTAGCGGATGCGCGGCGGCCGGCGCTCCGGCGCGCCGTCTTCGAGAGGGGCCAGCGATGGCGAGAAAGGCAGACAGCTTCTACTTCGACAACTTCAACGCCTGCGCCGAGAACAACTGCCGCGCGGCGCGGCTGCTCGAGCAGGTGATGCGCGAGTACGACCCAGACGGCCTCGAGGCGCGCATCGACGAGATGCACGAGCTCGAGCAGGCAGGCGACGAGCTGCGCCACGAGCTGCTGGACTGCGTGCTCACGGCCTTCATCACGCCCATCGAGCGCGAGGGGATCGTGGCGCTCTCCGCCCGGCTCGATGACGTCACCGACTGCATCGAGGGCGTGCTGCACCGGCTCTACTACAACAACGTGCGCGAGCTCACGGCGGGTGCGCTCGAGATGGTGACGCTTCTGGTGCGCGCGTGCGACGAGGTGCGAGACACCGTGGCCGAGCTGCCGAACTTCCGCAAGTCCAAGACGATGCGCGACCACATCGTGGCCGTGAACACGGTGGAGGGCCTGGCCGATGACGTGTTCGTGCGCATCATGCGCGAGCTCCACACGAGCGAGACGGACGCCGTTCGCCTCATCGCCACGCGTGAGACCTACATGTACCTGGAGTATTGCGTCGACGCCTGCGAGCACGTGGGCGACGAGGTCATGGGCATCGTGATGGAGAACAGCTAGGGCGGGAGCGCTTGCGGTGACAATACCGCTAAGTGAGCAGGCAAAGCGTCGACGGCCGAGTAGTCCCTAATTTGGCGTGCCTTCTACCTGCGGTTTTGCTGTCTCTGTCGGGGCGTCTACTCGAGAGGGGCCGTTTTGCCTGCTCACTTAGCAGGGCGGCTGCTCTGCTTTGAGCTCGCGTTCCAAAATGTAAGCAACTCATGTACTAAACTATGTACAGAACTGGCCACAGTGAGGAGCAACTATGGATGCCATCTACTCGGCAACAATGCTCAGAGACAGACCTCGCGAGGTGAAGGAGGCCGCGAGGCACAATCTCGTGCGCATTACCGAGAACGGAAACGGCGCGTTCGTCTTTTGCTCCGAGGAGATTTATCGCGAGAAGATCGCGGAGGCGGCCGAGCAAGCCGCCTATGAGACTCGCGTCTCGATGGGCATCGAGAGGGGGCGCGAGGACATAGCGGCGGGCCGCGTCTTCAATGGCTCACTTGACGATCTTCTCGATGAAGCCGAGCGCAGGGCTGTTGCACATGGCTAGGCTCGTCGTAACAGAGGGCTTCGTTGACGACCTCTTGCAAGTCTGGTCTGCGCGCGTCTCGAAGAGGATTCGCGAGTCTCTGGAAAACCTTGAGACATACCCTGAGCTTTGGTCAACACTTCTGCCTGTGAGGATGAGAAAGACATACGGTGAGTCGGTCAGAAGATTGACGGTCGCTCCGTTTGATGTGATCTACGAGTTTGATAGGGGCACGGACTGCGTGTATGTCTATGCACTGGTTTCCTGCAGGAGAATGCGCTAGGCGAATCGAGCGCCTCTAGTCCTCGTAGTGGTTCCAGCGGTCGAACAGGCCGGGGTTGCTGTGGCCGGTCCTGTGGCCGTTCGCGTCGTAGTGGTTGACGGCCCCAAACAGGCCAGGGCGCGAGCTGCCCGTCATGCGGCCGTGGTCGTCGTAGTGGTTGTAGGCGCCGAACAGCCCGGGCCTGCTCGTGCCGGTGCGATGCCCCTGGGCATCGTAGTCCACCATAGAGCCAAACAGCCCCGGCCGGCTCACACCCACGCGATGGCCGTGCTCGTCATAGTGAACGACGTTGCCGAACATGCCCTGCCTGCTATAGCCCTGCCGAGAGCCCATGCTGGCCTCCTTTGCGATGCGGACCGATGCCCGTTTGCGCAAGTGTAGGGGAGATTGCGGACAATAACATTTGTCTGCAGCACTCAGAAAAACGTGTGCTTCCGCTGCTTCTTAAGGAATCCCTTGTTGAAGTCTCGCCAAGATCCAAAGAAGATTCTTTCGGCGCTCGCCTGCTCGTTGTTGTCGTATTTGAGTGCGGCAAGTTCGATTCCACAGACGAGGTCGGCAACTTGCTGGAGCTTGTAATCGCTGGGCTCGCCGTTACGATACGTGATGACCTGTTTGCCAAGCGCATACTCAAAACCCGAATGAAGAACGCGAGTTACGTTGCCCTGACCGTTGTCGTAGTAGATTTTTATCTGGTCATAAGACTGGAAGAAGGCGAGATTGTCGAACAAGAAGTTCACCAAGTCCTTCTTCATCCGAGCGAATAGCTTTTCGTCGTCGCCAAGCTGCCTCTTCTCGTAGGAGAAGGTTCGGTAGCTGTAGGGAGCTTTGTTCGCGAATGTGCTGAAGGTGGTCAGGAGCTTCTTGCGAGTATCTACCGATAGATTGGCGTAGGCCTCTCCACCACGCATGAGGGGATTGAGGTGAAAGGGCATGTCGCTCAATCCTCTATTGGCAAGCGTCTCTATATAGGTGGAGATAAGCGGCGCGAGCTTCCTGCTCTGGTCGTGGAACACGAGGGTAAGCAGGTAATACTTCGAGTCTGGCCCGCTGTTTCCGGACTCATCTACAAAGACGGACAGCTCGGCCACGGGTCGCCCCTCTCGATATAAAAAATGCCGGGGGGATCCCCCGGCCCTTGTTTGCCCCCTCTTGCGAGGCGACTGCTATTTATATACCACAGAATGACGATCTATATTCGCGTGAGGCCGGGGAGCTTGGTGCTTCTGACCTTCCTGATCAGCGGCTTTGCAACGATAAATCAGCCTTCGTCCTCGCGTCCAGGCAGGATATAGACGTTCTCACGGTCGACGGCGATTTGCGTGGGCTCGTTGCGAAGGGCGTTTACGGTGTCCAGGCACTTCGAGAACGGCGCCAAGTCGGGGACCTTGGCCTCTGCGAGCCTTGCCGTGAACCGCTCAGAGAGATCGTTGTTGAGTCGGTCGAGTCCCTTGCCCGCACCTTCGAGTGCCTCGTCGATGAGCGTCTTGTCTCCCACGGGCGTGGCGGCAACGGCCTTGCCCAGGCGCTTCCCGGCGCTTGCGATGCCGCCGAGCACGATCGTGTCAACGGAGCTGGCTGCGCTGGCCTCGAGCGCGTCGCAGCAAGCGGAGTAGAGTTTGCGATAGGCCATGGTCTCATCCTCGATGCGTTCGCGAATGGCCGTGAGCCTGTCGGGCTCGAAGCTCTCGGCAAGCATGGGCTCAAGGAACAGTGAGAAGGCGTAGACGTAGGAGGCAAGCTGGTAGTCCATGAGGTAGTCGAGCACCTTGTTGAGGCGCGCGCTCACCCTGTTGCGTCCTTCGACGAGGCCCCTCTTCTGCAACCCGCCCTGGGCCTGGGCGCGGAAGAGCTCCTTCTTCTGCTCGGCCTCCTGCTTGATGTCGAGCACCTTCATGTGCTCGTTCGTCATCCAGCGGTCGCTGCTGCAGTTGTTGCCGTACTCCTTAAGGATGTCGAGAAGGGTATTGAGGCTGCCACGCAGCTCTGCCTTGCTGCGTTCGCGCTCGAACTGGAACAGCTCGTCAACCGATGTCTGGATGGCATCGAGCTTCTGGTTGATCTGTGCGATGGCTGCTGCCATGAACAGTGCAGCGGGGTCATAGGGAACCTGGGCGACGGTCTTGGTGACGCCGCCGTCTGCAACCTGAAAGCGTGCGTTGAGAAGGCCGGCTCCGTTTGGATTCTTGTAGGCGCCAATCTGTCCAGAGCCGTCATGGAACTTGAGTAGAACTGACGGATCAAGTGGATTGCCAAACTTGTCCGTTGCCTGCAGCAGCGTGGGCGCGTTGACCGTGCTCGTGATGGTGCGAAACGTCGAGGGCAACGACGCGAATGCAATGCCGAGCTCGGGAAACTTGTCGAGCGGGAGCTTGATGGCCTGCGATACATCGACCTGTTGGTCTGTTGGCGCAAGGCCAACCTCTATGGCTGCAAGCTCGTGAGCCGCGATGTCCCTGCCGCTATCCTGCGTGGGATTGATGCTGTGCTCAGCCATGACCGTCTCCCTTGTTTGTCGTTACGTGCAGTCTAGTGTGCGGTCGGGGGGGGGGGTGTCAATGAGATGAGAGTGGAGGAAGGAGGGCGTCTTAGCTCTTCGGCCGATTCAAAAGCTAATTATTGTCCGTATTGTGGGAAACAATCTAACTATTGCTACCGATACGACAGGCTCCAAGCTTGTCCAGGAAGGAAGTGTATATGAAACGTCTCGAGGTCCTTCCAACTCCGGAGACCATTGCGGACTCAATCGAAAACGATACAGCGGGTAGAAATAAAGAAATCATCTCCCTCATCCGCATGCTTGATGCAATCGAGGGTCCGTATAGCCTGCTTATCGACGCGCCGTGGGGCAATGGAAAGACATTCTTCATTCGCTCTGTCGAAGAGGCTCTTAAGGCTCTCAATCCTGGAATCTGTGGCAACGCATCGCTAGAGAAGAAGCTGTCTCCAGTGGTGGGAGAACTCGGGGAATTGAAGAATAACTACCTCCCCTTTTACTTCAATGCATGGGAGCATGACTTCGCGGGCGATCCGACGAGTGCGCTTTTTGCGGCAATGGCGGTGGCTTTCAAGAAGGAAGGCTTTGAGCGGAACCGTTCCTGGGCCAACATTTTCGAAAAGGTCGTCGAAGCCGCAATTTCGATTTCTCCCCTGAAGGTCGACGTCTCTGGCGTTATCGAGGCCGCCTCTGGTAAAAGCGTCATTGCTTCGTACGAGGAGAAGGCGAAGCTCAGGTCCCTTGTGGATAAGCTCGTGGATGAATGCGTTGAGGACCAGGCTGACAAGCTTGTCATCATCATTGACGAGCTCGACCGTTGCCGACCCGACTTCGCCGTGCGTCTTTTGGAACAAACGAAGAGCCTGTTCCAGAATGAGAACGTCATTGTTCTCATCTCGACGGACTCGCTGCAACTGGCCCATGCTTGTGCTGGTCTGTATGGACCTAGCTATGACTCTCAGCACTTCATCGAGCGATTCTACGATCGACGATTGGAGCTCGGGCCGGTTGACCCTGTCAAGGTCGTAAGTGGTGGTTCCATCCGAGCAACTTCACATCAGTACGACCGCATGGTAGATGAGCTCGTCACCGCTCACAAGCTCACTATTCGAGACTACGCCAGAATTCACGATAAGCTTGAAGCCGGCAGAGACTATTGTGACGAGGATGATTTCCTGCCAGCATTAATTACGGCGAAGTGTCTGCTTGTTCCACTGCTTATCTTTATCGAGCGCGATGACTCCGAGCTGTTCAGGGCCGTTGTGCACGGAGTTGATTGCGATGCCTTATATAGATACGGCTCGAAGCACCCATTATTTCTCCAGCTTCTTGGCGGGAACGTTAATTTTGCAAAACGCGGTCAGTCGTGGGCGGGCGAGGCCGACGTCTCAGAGGGGGATTGTCGGCGGTACGTGCGAGACATCTGCGTATGGCTGTTCTCGATCAAGCGTAGCGGTACAGAATTCTACGAAGCATGCGAGCGACTCAATGTCCCGGGCGATGTCAATCGCTCTCCTTTCATTACTCTGAGCTTTCCGAAATGAAGGCTCCACCTCAGAGAGGTGGCGAGCAAGTCATCCGTCCTCGCGAGAGATAGACGGACAGAAATGACGCTCTCATACTTATTATGGGATTAGGCCCGCTTGCCGTCGGCCACTTCGTTATCACATACCAACCCTATGAAAGGGTCACAACAATGTCTGTCGCCCCCCCCCCTCGACGTAAGCAAGCAGATATCGACCGTCTTCAGCATCGCGAATACGCTTCGCGGTACCTATCAGCCGGATAAGTATCGTGACGTCATTATTCCCATGGTCATTCTTCGACGTGTCGAGTGTGCGCTTGAAGCCACCAAGGATGCCGTGTGTGAGGCGTATGAAACGAATCCAAAGATTGCGGATGCGATGCTGCGTCGCAAGTCAGGCTACGCTTTCTACAATACGAGCCGCTGGACGCTTGCAAAGCTGCTGGGCGATGCACCCCAACTCCATAAGAACCTCCCGACCTATATCGATGCCTTCTCGCCAAACATCAAACAGATCTTTGCGGACCTCGAGTTCGACAAAGAGATAACGAAGATGCACAAAGGCGCCAAGCTTACGGGTGTCGTTCGTAAGTTCTCCGAGCTTGATCTTGACCCAGGGCATGTCAACAACGTGGCCATGGGCTATATGTTCGAGGAGGTCATCAGGCGCTTCTCCGAGAATGCAGAAGCGGGCGATCACTACACTCCCCGCGAGGTCGTTCATCTTATTACGCGATTGGCGCTTGCCGAGGGCTGCGACGACCTTAAGGAGCCTGGGAAAGTCATCAAGGTGGGTGACTTTGCCTGTGGCACTGGCGGCATGCTCTCGTGTGCTAAGGAAGAGCTCGACAAGATGTGTCCGGAGGCAGATGTCTATCTCTATGGACAAGAGATTATTGCCGATACGCATGCCATCTGCCTGGCCGATATGTTGATCAAGGGCCAGCGTGCGGAGAACATCCGTCATGCCGACACAATGAAGACCGACTGCTTTCCCGACGACAAGATGCGTCTTATCCTTATGAATCCGCCGTTCGGACAGCCCTGGGGCGGCAAGGACGCGGGAACTGGTGTGGAAAAGGCGGTTCTGGAAGAGTCTAAGAAACTTGTCAGCCGCTTCCCCGCGGGCCTGCCGGCGAAGAGCGACATGCAGTTGCTATTCATGCAACATGTCATATACAAGCTGGATGAGGCCCATGGTCGTGCCTGCATTATCTCGAACGGCTCGCCGCTGTTCTCCGGCGGTACTGCATCGGGCGAATCCCAGACGCGTCGCTGGCTGCTCGAGAATGACTACATCGAAGCAATCATCGGTCTGCCCGGAGACCTGTTCTACAACACGGGCATTGGTATCTACGTTTGGGTGCTCTCCAGGAACAAGGCGCCCAAGCGCCGCGGAAAGGTGCAGCTCATCGATGCCACGGGCAAGTGGGAGCAGATGCGCCGCAGCCTGGGAAACAAGCGCAAGTTCATCTCGGACGAGCAGATTGACGAGATCGTATCCCTCTACACGAGCTTCGAGGAGGGGGAGCTCTGTCACATCCTGCCCAAGGAGGAGTTCCTCTACAAGGAGTACACCGTCAAGCAGCCGCTCCAGCGTAGCTATCAGATAGCGTCCGAGCGTATTGATGCCCTGGCTGCCGAGAAGTTCAGCGACAACGTCCATAATCCGGCCAAGCTCGAGGAGCTTGAGTTAAGTGACGAGGAAGACCTTAGTTCTAAGGATCTGGCAAGGCTTAAGAAGCTCAGACAGTCAGAGCCTGTGTTCCAACAGATGCTTGCGCTGCTCCGAGACAACCTCATGGAAGTGCCAACGCAGGACTACAAGGCATTTACAAAGTCAATCAAAGGTCTGGTCTCTACGCTCCCGCCGTTCTTTGATGGGGAGACATCGAACCAACGCAACTCGACGATTGCAAAGGTCGTCGATGCCATGTCCGAGATGGACAAGACGGCGCCGCTGCGTTACAAGCGCGATGGGTCTATCGAGTATGACGATGCCACCAAGGACACCGAGCTCGTAAAGCTCTCCGAGGACGTCGACGACTACTTTGAGCGGGAGGTCTATCCCTACGTTCCCGATGCAAAGTGGTTTGACGAGGAGACCGACAAGGCCGTGAAGACGGGTGCCGAGATCCCGTTCACGCGATACTTCTATAAGTACGAGGCTCCCGAGTCCTCGGACAAGCTTCTGGCGGAGTTCAACGAGCTCGAGGAGCAGCTTCAGTCGCAGCTCAAGGAGCTGATGGCTTGATGGAGAAGATTCCAGACGGATGGACTGAAGAACCGATTAAGTACGCTGATTTGTTTGTATCTGATTTGCTACCCGAATCGACCAAACCTGATTACCGCTTTCGTTACGTCGATATCGGCTCTGTAACTAGCGAGCGTGGAATCGGTCGTTATACAGACATGGAGTTTGCCGTCAGTCCATCGCGGGCGCGCAAACAGGTTGAAGTCGGAGACACTATCGTCTCATCCGTGAGGACATATTTAAAAGCGATAGCAATGGTGACGGAAGCGAAAGACGTAATCGTCTCCACTGGTTTCTCTGTCATTCGACCGGTAGAGCACGATCCGAAGTATCTCTATTACCTCTGTAGCAGCGATTTGTTCTGCCAACAAGTCAACAAATACTCTTGGGGAATCGCTTACCCGGCCATAAGCGAAACGCTTATGGGTGGTATTAGGGTCCCGATGCCGCCCGTCGCAGAGCAGTGCGCCATAGCCGCTGTTCTCGATAGCAAATGCGGTGTTATCGATAGAACAATGTCGACTTTGGAGAAGCAGATCTCTACGCTTGAGCGCTACCGCGCTTCCGTCATCCACGAGGCTGTGACCCGCGGCCTCGACCCAACCGTCCCCACCAAGCCCAGCGGCGTCGAGTGGATTGGCGACATCCCGGAAAGTCGAAAGCTCCTTCGCCTGAAGGACGTTTTGCATATTAACAATGGCAAAGAGGTTGCCAACGATGACGGCGACATTCCGGTCTATGGCTCGGGAGGCCAGTTTAAGTGGACCGATAGGGCTCTCTGTTCAACTCCGGCGCTCCTCCTCGGACGAAAGGGCACTGTCAATAAGCCTCTTCTGGTAAAAGAGCCGTTCTGGACCGTTGACACGATGTTTTACGGCACACAAAAGATGGAATCGGATCTTCGCTTCCTGTTCTATTGCGCGCTGTGCTTTGACTTTGATTGCTACCAAACCGGGAGCACCCTCCCAAGCATGACGCAAACGGATCTGGGTGGAATACTGCTGCCATTCCCCTCAATCGACGAGCAGTGCTCCATTGCCGACTACCTCGACAGGCGCACCTCCGCCATCGACGCCGTTCTCGACACCAAGCGCAAGCAACTTGACGTCCTCAAGCGCCGTCGTCAGTCCCTCATCTACGAGTACGTCACCGGCAAGCGTCGCGTGACCGAGGAGGCATAGCCATGGGCGTCCAGAGCCGCATTGACTTCTCTGCCGTGAAGACCGCCGCCATTTACGACAGCCATGGTCGCAAGGGGAAGAACCCCCTCACGGAGCGCGCCTTCCAAGACCTCATCATTGACCACCTCGTGAAAGATGATGGCTACATTCACCGCACCGCGAGCGCGAGCTACGACCCCGTGCGTGCCATGGACGTCGACCTCCTCTTCGACTTTCTCGAGCGGACACAGCCGGAGAAGATGGAAAGGCTCCACGCTCTCTACAACGGCGGTTCGCACGAGACCATCCTTGCTAAGATCGTCTCCGCCATCGGAGACAGGGGCTTGGTCGATGTCATGTGGAATGGCGTGGCGTTCGATGGCGGCATCGAGCTGGACCTCGTTTGTCCTCGTCCCTCTGCGAGCTTTGATCGAAAGGCCGCGGGTCTCTATTCGGAGAATATCCTGTCGGTCATGGACGAGGTCTATCACAAGGAGGGGGAGCGCATCGATCTCGTTCTCTTCCTCAACGGCCTTGCCATCTTCACCTTTGAGTTCAAGTGCGAATCTTCGGGCACGGGCTGGGACTATCGTGATGCCATCAAGCAGTATAAGTTTGAGCGCGATTGCAAGACGCGCCTGCTGAAGCCCAAGGTTGGCGCGCTAGCTCACTTCGCCATGGATCTTCATGAGGTGTGGGCGTGCCCGGCGCTCTCTGGGGCTTCTTCCAAGTTCCTGCCCTTCAACAAGGGCGTTCGTGTCGAGGGTTCTCTCCATGAGACGAGGGCGGGGAACCCCGAGTGCCGTGACGGCATTGCCACGTCATACATGTGGGAGGAAATTCTTACCAAGGACACCGTCTTTTCCCTCATCTATGATTTCATCTTTTACGCTCGAGACCGCAAGACGAACAAGAAGAAGGATGAGAGGCCGATCTTCCCTCGCTACCAGCAGTATCGAGCCGTCACTCGTATCGCCGAGGACATTCGAAAGAACAAGACGGCTCGCGACTATCTGGTTGAGCACAGCGCGGGGTCGGGAAAGACGAATACCATCTGCTGGCTTGCGCACAAGCTGGCGGGGCTCTTCGCACAGGGCGAGGACGACCTGCTGTTCAACAAGGTTCTCATCGTCACCGATCGCATCGTGGTCGATCGCCAACTCCAGGCTGCCGTAATCGACATGGCAAAGGCATCCGGAACCATCAAGGTCATCGACTCCGAGGGCAAGGTCGATGAGAGCGGGGAGGGTAGCAAGTCCGGGAAGCTCGCGAGGGCGCTTGCCGGCGGATATCGCATCGTGGTTTGCACCATGGCCACGTTCCTCAACCTTGATCAGGGCGTCTTTGATGGCACGGGCTCCCACTTCGCCGTGCTCATTGACGAGGCTCATGGGTCAACCTCTGGCGAGACGATGGCGGCGGTCAATGGCGTGCTGTCCGACGTTGACATCCAGGAGCCCTCTGGCATCGACCGGGTTTCCCAGGCGATTGCCGAGGACATAGCCCGCTCGGGGCGCCAGTGCAATGTAACGACCATCGGCTTTACGGCCACGCCCACGGGCCGCACGCTCGATATGTTCGGCACGCTCAACACACAGGGTCATAAGGAGGCGTTCGACCTCTATTCCATGAGGCAGGCAATCGAGGAGGGTTTTATCCTCGACGTTACCTCGAACTACATCACCTACGACTCGTTCTGCAAGGTCACAAAGTCCGTTCCCGATGATCCTGAGCTCGAGTCCATGGCGGCGAAGCGCAGACTTGCGCACCTTATTGCTATCAACGATGGCACGATTGACAAGAACCTCCATGTCATGATCGACCACTTTGCCGCCAAGGTCCAGGGCGACCTAAACGGCGGAGCCAAGGCGATGATCGTGACCTCGAGTCGAGAAGCTGCGGTACGCTATCGCCTTGCCTACGAGGAGCTTCGTCGCAAGAACATGGGAAAGCTCGGTCACATTCAGGCGCTCGTGGCCTTCTCGGGAGAGATTGTGGTTGATGGGGAGAAGTACACCGAGACTGGCATGAACGGCGGCTTGGCGGAGGATAAGCTCCCGAAGCTCTTCCATGAGCGCGACTATCGCATCCTCATCGTTGCGGACAAGTATCAGACGGGCTTTGACGAGCCTCTGCTGTCGGCAATGTACATCGTCAAGAAGCTTCACGGCCTCTCTGCGGTTCAGACGCTCTCGCGCCTCAATCGCATCTGTCCTCCATACGAGAAGCGTCCCTATGTGCTCGACTTCGTCAATTCCTACGAGGACATCGCCGAGGCTTTTGCACCGTATTACGAGAATACGGTGCTTGAAAACCCGCTTACCTACGCCGACCTTAAGGAAACCGAGCGTCATCTTGAGGAACTGTGTCTGCTTGACGCCGATGACGTTCGCGAGTTCTACGGTCTGCTGATAAAAGATAGCCAGACAGCCCGTGACAAGGAGCGAATGTGGGGCCTTCTCGAGCCTGCCGTCGCCGAGGTCAAAGGTATGGAGGAGGAAGAGGCCGACAGGGCTCGCAGAATCATCCGCCACTTTATTCGTCAGTATGCGTTCATCATCATGTCGGCCCCTTTTACGGACGAGTACATGCATATGGAGTATCGATTCTGCCAGTGTCTCATTAGGGAGATTGCCAAGGCCGGGAAGCACGAGCAGGGCATCGATATCTCTGACAAAGTGAGCTTCTCGGACTTCCAGGTTAATCCGAGGGGAGAGCACGTTAACCAAAAGGCAGGGAAGAGCGATCTCGTTGCGTCTCCAGTGGTAACGATTGCTCGTGGCATTGGCGTCGGGCTTGGCCGGAAAACGATCGAGGCCCTCTCGAAGATTATCAGCGATTGGAATGCGCGCTACGGCACCAGCTTTGATACCGACGTGGCAGCGAGCTCCCTCATGTCGCTTCGCGGGACTTTGAAGGCGAATGACCATATCAGGCGTAGCGCCAAGGTGAATGGCAAGCAGGACTTCACGAATACTGTTGATGATCAGACTGAAGACGCGCTCGTGGAGAACTACGACAAGAACCAGGAGTTCTATAACTTCCTTCTCGATCACCAGGAGGTGAGAAAGGACCTGGTGCACCTGCTTGTCGACGACCTGTATGGCGCTTTGAGAAGAGAATAATCGAATCTCGGGATCGCCAAAGTTGAACTCCAATGTCGCAGTAATTCGATTCTGTCCCTTTGGGCCTGTGGGAAAGAAGCTAGTTTGTCTGCTTTATCTCCTCGTGCTTTTACATGATTGGAACGAGCGAGGGAGGCCAGTCTCTCATCGTCTCTAGTCCTCTATGCTTTGGTAAAATGTACGGCGATTCACAGTACACGAGAAGGACGCATGCTATGGCCGCCATCACATCGCACAAGAAGAGCGCCAGGCTCGACCTGCGAATGACTGTCGAGCAGAAGGAGGAGGTTGAGTTTGCTGCCAGCCTGAGTGGCATCAGCCTCTCCCAGTGGTCGCTCGAAAGCCTGCTGGCAAATGCGCGCGAGGTCATCGCGCGTAGCGGCCATACGGTCATGGCCCCTGCCGACTTCGATGCGTTCGTCGAGGCCCTGGACGCGCCCATGAATCCCACGCTGGAGAGCTTTGTCTCCCAGAAGACTATGTGGGAGCAGTGACGATGTTTACGCCGCCTAGGAGGCTCGAACCCTCGGATGAGCTGTCTGGCTTTACGTGCGGAGAGTCCGCAATCGACACTTGGCTCCAGAAGCACGCCCGAGGTGCCTTCAAGCGGGGAACTGCGGTCGTCTACGTCACCTTTGACGGGGACGGGCGACTCGCGGGCTTCTATAGCCTGTCGGCGCATTCCATGGATCGCAACGCAATGACGGGCTGGTTGGCAAGAAATGCTCCCGAGCAAGTGCCGGTGATTCTCCTGGGGATGCTCGGAGTGGATTCCGAGTACCAAAGGGAAGGCCTTGTCAAGCAGCTGCTTCTCGATGGCTATCATCGCGCCAAGAGAGCCGCGGAGACTATTGGAGCCCGGGCTCTGGTGGTCGACCCGTTGAACGAAGCGGCCACCGAGTTTTATCTGCGTCTCGGATTTGAGCATGTCCCGGGGAGCGACCGGCTGTTCGCGAGGTTCTAGGTCGTGGACGGGGACGTGAACAGTGCTACGTCCCCGTCCACGACTGGGATTGACTTATTGTCCGCAACGATTGGTATCTTCTCCGCATGTTCGGTCGTCTGATGGAGGATGCCATGGGACTCGACGCGTTCGTGCCGTGCAATTGCCTGGAGAAGGGGAGGCTCTCCAACCCTCCTGCGCCTTTCACGCTCGATGATATTTATCGGGACGAGGAGGGCTACATCTGCTCGCGGATGTTGGATGCCAAGCGCTCGGAGCTTGGGTATGACGGGTATCTGGCCCAATACGGTGACCTCGATGATGCATTTCGGGAGTGGACGGACCATCAGGCCTGCGAGCACGAGTACGGTGAGTACCTCAGCGAGTGGGTGGGCAACTGGGCTGGTGCCAGAGAGTTCCAGTCCGTTGTCGAGGAGCTTGGCGGAGGGTCCCGGTATCCTGCCCTGAGCGTCTTCATTCCTAATGGCAATGGCGGCACGTATCCCGTCGAGCTCGCGGATCAAGCGCTTCACGAGCTGGACGATATGTTGGATAGGGCAAAGGCCCTGAAGTTCAATGCGCTCGTCTGTGGCGAGTCTGACGAGCCGGTTTGGACCTGTGCGGACTGCGGCGTATACCCCATGATGATGGGACCGTTTGTCGAGATGGGCATGGAGGGCGACCATGTCTATTTCATTCAGAATGGCCGCAAGCTTGTGACCAGGAGGTTCAGGCAAGAGCCTGTCGGCCCGGCAGACGATCATGGCGCGCAGCCAATGGACGTGACGCTCTCGGAGACGGGGGAGCGCGTGCGCCTCTTCGATTCGATCGGCACGAGTGGTCTGCCAAAGGTCGCCAGGGAATTCTGGGTCGAGGCCCGCGAGGCTCCGTTCATGCACGAGGGCCATTACTACACTGCCGAGAGGATTCGCTCCCTTCTCGTGGCTTCGGCCGAGATGGGACTGCCGATCTTCTGGTGCTGAGTGATTGAGAACGCGTCGTCTCGCGTGCCGGAGCCGTGTTCCCTGCTCATGGGCGCGCGGCGCGGGAAGGAACAAACATGGAAAGCAGATGCTTATGTGGGACGTGTGATGGCTACCTTCTCGACTTCGATGATGTCCTCGATGCTGTCGAGGCTCTTCAACCACAGATAAGCGGTGCTTTTTACCCAGTTTCCATAGGGTATTCGAGCTGGAACGGGGATTGGCTCCCCGACCTCTTCGGCTGGCACATTGACCCCGAGGACGTCGAGCCCTTTGAGGAGCTGTTTCTTGCGCGTAAAGATGCGGAAATCGAGAAAGCGTATGGAGGGTCGTTTTCCTACGTCCGATGGGATTCTAACGATGAGGGGGCGCCAATCGCGCATATCATGCCTGCGCCCATTCATGCCGATAGTCCTATGGTGGGTCGGATTGGCCGAACGGCAACCTGGATTCGCCTTATTTCATCACCGAATGGCGACATTAGTGAGCCGGTTGCCATCTCTTGCAATCTCGTAACCGGCTATGGGACGGTGAGACAGAGGAAGGGCGACACCTCTCCGCATGCGTTTCGTATCTCCCCAGGGAAGCTGCTGCCGCTCATTACTTTGCAAGAACCTGGCGTCTACCGGGACAGATTAGATTCGAAATGGGTTATATACGATGGCGTTACGTGGGGATACGTGCTTGGCACGGAGAGCTGCGTCCTTCTCCATGGATCGAGGTGGGATCCAGTCAAGCGTGAGACGGAGCCTATCAAGCGCCTCATTTCTTTAATAAAAAAGCGTGCGGCTCGTGCCGATCTGAATTGGGGCCATTAGCTATTCCCGCTCTCCCATATGTTGTCTGTCCGAGTGGTGCTGCACCTCCTCCTCATAGCAAATTGACGTACGCTTTTGCGTACGCGTATACTGACGTACGTAATAGCGTACGTTAAAGGAGTCGCCATGGGTTCGATCACAGCTACTGCCGCGCGCAAGGATCTCTATAACGTCATTGCCAGCGTCAATGAGAACTGCACGCCAATTGCCATTACCAACAGTCGGGGCAAGGGCGCCGTCCTCATTGGCGAGGATGACTGGGCTGCCATCGAAGAGACGCTATACCTCAATGGCATTCCGGGCATGGCCGAATCGCTTGTCGAGGGAGCCGCTGAGCCCCTGTCTGAGTGCGTTGGTGAAGACGCGCTGGAGTGGTAAGCATGTGGGAGGTTGCCTTCACCAAACAGGCCGCCAAGGATGCCAAGAGGCTCAAGGCTGCGGGCTTGGATAAGAAAGCGAAAGCGTTGGTCGAGGTGGTCAGGGCTAACCCCTTTGGCGTCCCGCCTGCGTACGAGGCTCTTGTGGGTAACCTATCCGGCCTCTATTCTCGGCGTATCAACCTGCAGCATCGATTCGTCTACCAGGTGATCGGGGGAGAGCGCGAGCGCGGGGGCGTGCTATATGAGGGAACGGTAAAGGTCGTTAGGATGTGGACGCACTACGACGGGCTGTAGCGCTGCCGGAATTGCAAACTCCGCCTGCCGGGACGGGTCTGAACCCGCGCGGGCCTTTTTTCATCCCGGGAGGCGGAGTTTGCACGCGTCTGCCTTAGCTCGCGTCCGCAACGTGCCCCTGCGCAACCGGTGCGAACATGACGCGTCCGGTGCCGCGGTAGACGTTGACGAGGCCCTCGCCGGAGGCCGCCGAGCCGATGAGGGACTTGGTCGTGCGTTCCACCGTGAACTCCAGCCCGGCCGACCACGCGATGGCAAGCGGCCCGTCGATCTTCAGCACGTCGTCGGTGAGGTCGGCGATGATGAGCTCCTCGCGCGGCACGCACGACTCGAGCGCCACGACGCCGTTGCCAAAGAGTCCCAGGTTGAACAGCCCCTCGCCACCAGCGAGCTGGGCGGACGCCCGTGTCGTCATGACCGCTCTCTGCTCAATCGCCGAGTCGCTCGACAGGTACGAGCCGTCCTCGATCACCATGCCGCCGCCCCAGTTGGAGACCTGCTCGAGCAGGATGTACTTGTACGTGGGCTCCAGCGTGATGATGCCGCTTCCCTCGTACTCGGGCTTTATCGCGGACTCGCCGGTCACGGAGCCACGCACGAGCTTGCGCGCAAAGTCGCCGACGCCGTGGATGCCGGTGCGGGGCTGCACGTCTCCGGCCATCCACTGCATGGCGCCGGCCTGCATGGTGACGCTGCGGCTCGCGAACTGGTCCAGGTGGCAGACGAGCTGTCTGCGCCTCACGTTCATCTTGGAGGCAAAGTAGGAGAGCTGGGCCTCCTGCGGGCTCACGCTGAGGTCGCGCTCGTACTCGAGGACGGAGTAGCCCCCGAGCTGCGCCGTTATCCGGGCATTCTGTCCCTCGGGGAAGTTCCTCATCTGGATGGACATGCGCATCTCCTGTCGTCGGGGGGTGATGGCGATTAGTATACGTGAGCGGAGCCAGCTGCTGGTCTCGCGCGCGTGAACGGTGCTACGTCCCCTGTTCACCCTGTTCACGCATTAGCTGTCCGCTAAGGTTTTGCGGCTGGGGGGTCTATCATTTTGCAGAGAACCAAGCGGGCCCAAAGGGCTACGGCCCCTTTGGGACGATGACTCCGGAGGCGCCGCGTGAACGGAATCAAGCAGAACCTTACCTATCTCATCGAGGGCAAGAAGACGCGCTTTGTCATACCCGTCTACCAGCGCAACTATGACTGGAAGACCGACAACTGCGCTCGGTTGTTCGATGACCTCGTCGAGATGGTCAAGGACGGCCGCGAGGAGCACTTCTTTGGAAGCATCGTCTCGCAGACGCCTCATGGCGAGCGCGTCATCATCGACGGCCAGCAACGCATCACCACGGTGTTTCTCCTTTTTGCCGTCATTGCCAGGCAGCTCCGTGATGGCGTGATTTCCTCTGAGGACTCCGATCTCGCTGACGTTATCGAAGAGGATTACCTCATCGACAGACGTCACAAGAACGAGCAGAAGTTGCGCCTCAAGCTCGTAAAGAGCGACAGCGCTGCCCTTGAGGCCGTCCTCGAGGACGCTTGTCCGACCGATGCCTCCGTCCCGGCCTCCGCACTCCTCAAGGACTCGAGCGTCACCCAGAACTACCTGTACTTCAAGAGCCGGCTGGCCTCTATGACTGTGAGCGTCGACCAGCTCGTCGATGCCATCGAGCGTCTCTGCGTCATCGACATCACCCTTGACCCCACCGATGACGCCCAGCTCATCTTCGAGAGCCTCAACTCCACCGGCCTCGACCTCTCTGAGGCCGACAAGATTCGCAACTTCGTGCTCATGAACCTCGACCAACAACATCAGGAGCTCTATTACGAGAGGTTCTGGAACGCCATTGAGGTCAATACGGACTACGAGGTGAGCGATTTCATTCGCTTCTACCTCGCTGCCGTTCAGGGTAAGACCCCTGCGATGCGCAAGGTCTACCAGACGTTTCGAGCGTTTGCGCGCAAGCGCTACCATACAGGAGATGGCGATGACCTGCACATAGACACGGCGGGGCTCCTCGGCGACATGCTCACGTACTCCACGCACTACCAGCGTTTTATTCATCCTGACGCGGAGTCTGGAGCCGTAGGCCGCCGGCTTGCGAACCTCCGAAACCTTGAGGCAACCGTTGCGTATCCCTATCTGCTCAGCCTTCTTGAATACCGCAGGCAGGACAAGATTGACGATGACGACGTTGCGGATGCTCTCGGCATTGTGGAGTCATATGTCTTCCGTCGCTGGGTGTGTGCGGCGCCGTCTAACGCCCTCAACAAGATCTTCGAAACCCTTCAGGGTGAGGCTGAAAAGGGTGTGGCGTCTGGCGGTAGCTACGTCGAGGTTGTGGCGTATCTTCTTACACACAAGGGCGGTACCGGTTGCTTCCCTGGCAATGCCGAGTTCTTCGAGGCTGTGAGAACCAGGGACTTCTACCGCATTGGAAACCGCAAGTTCTACCTGTATGACAGGCTCGAGAATAGTGACAGCAAGGAGCGCATCGATGTCATCGGCGGACTCGAGAGTGGCGAGTTCTCCGTTGAGCACGTGATGCCCCAGACGCTGAGCGATGCCTGGAAGTTGGAGCTGGGGGAGGATTGGCAGGCTATCCACGAGAAGTGGCTCCACCGCATTGCCAACCTTACGCTTACGGCCTACAACAGCGATTACAGCAACAGGCCCTTTGAGCAGAAGCGCGACATGACAAAGGGGTTCCGCTCGAGTGGCTTCCGTATGACCAAGTGGATTGGCGAGCAGGATGGTTGGGGCGTCGAGCAGCTCGAGGAGCGCTGCGAGCGGCTTACTCAACAGTTTCTGGAGCTTTGGCCCATGCCGCAGAGCACCTACGTTCCGCAGACAGTCCTGCCAGATATGGCATCGCTGGATTCTGATACCAGCTTTATGGGTCGTCGCATCTCGGCCTTCACGTTTATGGGTGAGCACCATGTCGTCAAGCAGTGGAACACGATGATGCAGATGGTCATGCGTCGAATCTACGAGCGTGATTCCGCGAGACTGCATGCGCTCGTAGAGGGCACGGAATATCCGGCGAACTACTTCCGCGCAGATGCTGCCCCCGAGTACTCCAAGGTCGCCGACGACGTGTTCGTGTGGACTGGCTGCAACAACGAGGCCAAGACGAACCTGCTGAGGAGGGTCTTTGCCATCTGTGGCATCGACGAGAGCGAGCTTACGTTCGAGATGCCGCTTGAGGAAGCGGGGGAGGGCGATGCGAGCGGCCTTTCCGATACTGATCGCGCGAAGCTTGCATACTGGACTGCGTATCAACGGATTGCCGCGGAGCATCCGGAGTTTCTGGCGGAGTTCTCGCCCCATAAACCCGCTCGGGACCATTGGTCTAATCTGGCTCTTGGCAGCTCTAAATACCATATAGCGCTGTTAATTGATACGGCGCGCGAACGCACGGGCGTTGAGTTCTATGTGAACGACGATAAGCTTATCGGCCGTCATGCCATCGAGAACAAACAGCTATTCGAAGATGCTTTGGGGCTTGCGGCGATTCCGTTCGACGCCAAGAAGTCGTCGGGCGTCCGCTTCTACAAAGAGGGGCACCCCATCAAGGGCAACGAGGCCGCGTGGCCCGCCTACATCGAGGAACAGCTCGGCTGGGCACTCAAGATGAAGAAGGTTCTCGCAGAGATTGGGCTGTGATGTACGAGAAACTGACCAAATACGCAGGGGCGCTGGCTGGCAGGGATCTGGGTAGCCATCTTGGCTGTGGGACCTTGGGTATGGAGGACTTCGCCGACGACTTCTGCGGGCTTCATGATGATGACCTCGACGATCTTGGGTTCGCCGACTGCCATTACTATGCCACGCTCGAGCACTATGGCGTTGACGACTCTGACGGCATCGCTGGCTGTGACATCGAGCATGCGAACGCCGAGCTGGTGCTTGCTTGCATTACCTGGTGCATCCGCGGAGACCACTTCTGCGATGGCTTTCTCGGGATCTACGTGAGGAACGGTTTCATCGATCGCTGCCTTGCGAGGCTCAAGGAGCTTGACGAGGGATAGGCAGTGCGGCGTCCCAAACAGGCGTGAACAGGGGACGTACCCCTGTTCACGCCCTGCCATGCTTGCTGAGTGCGAAATTATGCAGCAGTACGGCGTCCTGCTGGATAGGCAAGGAATGGCCAATTAATCTACCTGGTGTTTTGTCTGTGGTAGGTATGGATCTACTCGCCCAATGCCGATACTGCTACGTAATTTCGAAAGTAGCTCCTCGGACAAACGGGTGTCCCAAAGGGCTACGTCCCCCTTGGGCCCTTGCTGCGTCCCCTTTGGGACGCTACGCTACTCGGCCTCGCGGCGGGCCACCTCGTCGATGAGGATGGCGTCGCCGTGCTTGGCCGCGGCTACGCTTGCGAGCATGAGCACGCCCATCGCGGCGATGTAGGCAAACAGCATCGTGGGCGCCACGTCCATCACCATGCCGGACAGGATCGGCGTCACCACCTGCGCGGCCATGCTCACGGTGTAGTAGTAGCCCGAGTAGCGGCCCACGCTCTTGGAGCTGCAGCACTCGAGAATCATCGTGTACACGCACAGGTCAACGCCGCCCAGCGCCACACCCATGAGAAGAAAAACCAGGTAGAGCACCGGAGTAAAGCCGGGAGCCAGCCAGATGAGCACGGGGCAGGCCGCCATGATCACGGCCGTGCCAAGCGCCACCTTCTTGCGACCGACCTTGAGCGAGAGGTTCGCCAGTGGCACGTAGCTCGCAAGCGCGCCCACGATCGTCACGATGTTGATGACGGCGTACGAGCCGCCGGCCATGCCAAAGAACAGGTCCGCGTAGCGGCTGATGTTGGTGGTCATCGCGTTGTAGCTCATGTAATAGAAGAACGTCGCGGCCAGAAGGCACGCGATGGAGCGGCGCATCCCGGCGTCCGTTACGCGCTCCTTGCCGCCGGCCTCGGGGGAGTCGTCATGGTCAATCTCATCCTCGTCGATGCCCATGGCAAGCGACTTCTCGCGCATCTTGGCCACAAGCGCCGGCTCGCGCACAAAGGCGGCGTAGGCCGCGGCCGCCACGAGGATGAAGACGGCCTGCAAGGCAAAGAGCGGCAGGTAGTCGGGCCGCTCAACGTTGGGCACCATCACCGAGATGGCCACGAGCATGAGGCCCGTGCCCGCGTATCCCACGATCTTCTCGATGGAGTCTGCCTTGGTGCGCAGCGGGCGCGGCGTGATGTCTGCCACCACGGCCACCGTCATCGTGCGATAGGCGCAGATGGCGAGCAGCGTGAGGATGATGGCGCCGATGAGCACCGGCAGGCTCCCCATGTTGTTGGCGATTGCGATGAGCGGCACGGAGAGCACCGCCACGGCAGATCCTCCCAGGATGAACGGCGTGCGTCGGCCGAGCCTGCTCGTGCAGCGGTCGGATAGGATGCCAAAGAGCGGCAGCAGGAACAGGCCGAACACGTTGTCAATCGCCATGATGGCACCAGTGAGCGAGTTGGAGAGGCCAAACGTGTTCGTGAGCATCTTGGGGACGATGCCGTCGTAGACCTGCCAGAAGCTGATCATGCCCATGAAGGGCAGCGAGGCTAGCGCAACGGCTCGATTGTCGAGCTTGGCGGCGCGCTTGAGGTCGGGCTTTGACATGGGGCCTCCTTGGGGCTTGGTGGGACGGCGGGCGTGAACAGGGGGGGCATTTGTGCGGAGCCGGACCAGCGTGAACAGCGCTGTTCCCCGTTCACGCCTACGCGCCGAGGGTCTCGACGTGCTCGAGGTTGGCGAGGAACGCCACGTAGAACTCAACGCCGCGCTTGTAGACGTCCACGCCAATGCGCTCGTTGGCTGCGTGGAGCAGCGTGCGGGCCTCGCCCGAGTAGACGAAGCCGCAGAAGCGGTAGACGCGGTCGCAGATGGCGTTGAACTCGCGCGAGTCCGTGCAGGAGTTCTGCACGTAGGGCGCAAAGCCCGCCTCGGGGTAGACGCCCGCCACGCAGCGGTGCAGGTAGTCGAAGGCGGCGTCGTTCTCATAGGGGGAGATGGGCGCGGGCTCGGTGTAGGGGATTGCCTCGTTGACCTCGATGGTTACGAGACTCGGGTCAACGCCGCTCGCGCGGCACTGCTGGGCGGCGAGCCTGCGGGCACGCTCCACGGCGTCGTCGATGGTCTCGAATGGGGCGATACGCACGTTGAAGTTGGCGCGCGCCACGGGCGGCAGCACGTTGTGGGCATTGGACCCCTCGAGCTGGGTGAGCGCGTAGGTGGTGCGCAGCATCGCGGCGGTCTCGGGGCTCGCGGCCATGATCTTGGTCACGGCCGGGCGCGTGAGCCAGAGGTTTCCAAAGACCGCCTGGTAGAGCTCGGAGCTACGGGCGCCAAGCTCCGCAAGCGTTGCCTCGACGGCAGGCGTGAGCTGCGGCTTTCCGGGATTGGCCGAGATGGTCTCGCACGCGCGGCACAAAAGGCGGCATGCGTCGTTGGCCGCTGGCGTCGAGGCGTGGCCGCCGTTCGCTCGCGCCGTGACCGTGAGGTCAACGTGGCCCTTCTCGGACACGCCCACCATGGCCACGGGCTCGGTGACGCCGAGAGGGGCATCGGTCGCCACGGCGCCGCCCTCGTCGAGCACCATGTAGGGGCGGACATCGTGCTGACGCAGCCACTCTACGGCGTGCGCCGCCGTGGGTGCGGCGATCTCCTCGCCATCGCTCGAGAAGTACCAGACGTCGCGCGGCGGCACGTAGCCCTGGCCTACGAGGTGCTCTGCGGCCTCGAAGAAGGCCGCGACGATGTTCTTGGTGTCCAGCGTGCCTCGCGCCCAGATCTGCCCGTCCGCGATGTCGGCGGCGAACGGGTCGTGCTGCCAGTCCTGGCCCTCCGTGGGCACAACGTCTTGATGGGCCATCATGACCACGGGGTCCAGGCTCGCGTCGGCACCTGGCCAGCGCAACAGAATGCCGAAGTCATCGATGCGCGTGAGCTCGCAGATGGCAAAGAAGCGCTGGTAGAGGCGCTGGAGCGTGGGGATCCACTGCGCAAAGGCGGCGTCGTCTCGCTGGGAGACGTCCTCTCGCGAGACGGTGGCGACGCGCAGCAGCGCGCGGAAGCGCTCGACGACGTCGTCTCCTGCCCTGTAGCCCCCTGCGGTGAGCGGCGTTCCCTGTGCGACTGACGGCTTGGCTCCCATGGCGGTCCTTTCCAAGGTTTTCGCTTTAGGGGACAGGATATGCCCCGCGTTCGCTTCCGGTTCCACTGTTCACGAGATTGTGACGGTGCCGTCTTCCTCGACCGTCACGGTGTCTCCGGTGCGGACGGCCTGGAGGAACTCTTCGCCGAGGTTGTCGATGGTGGGCATGGGCGTGTCCGTCCACACGCCGGACAGGATCGCGCCGGCCGCGGCCAGGCTGTCGATGGGCTTGGAGAACAGCAGGCACGCGGGCTGGCGGCCCATCTTGGTGGCGCAGAAGAGCACCATGCCGCCCGTGGTGGAGCCGATCGTCTGCGGCAGGCACAGCGCGCGACCCGCCATGGGCTTGCCGAAGAGGTCAGGATTGTTCTGGTCTGAGCAGGTGGCGCGCTTGTCGCCGAACATGAGTGCCTTCTGGAACGACGCGAGCGTGTTGAGCCCGCCGTGGCTCACGAGCGCCTCGGCGCGAACGCTTCCGGGAACCACCACGCGGCCGTGGAACACCTTCGCCATTATCGGTCGCCTCCCTTCCATGCCGGCGCGCCGGTCGTGACGCACTCCAGCAGCTCGTGGTCCGTGCAGTAGCGGGCCGTGGAGTAGGTGCGCAGCTTGTTCGAGTTCGTGACGATGGGCATGCCCCCGCAGAGCGGGTTGTTCGTGTACATGAGCGGGCAGATGCTCGAGACGACCGCCCCCGTGGCCGCAAGGCGCGCGTAGGCGTCCGTCTCGCGGAAGGCGGCGGCGACGGCAGGGGCCGCGGTGAGCACGGTGGGCACCTGGACGCGGCGATGTCCTGCCGCGGCGAGGCCCTCGCAGATGGCGTTAGCCCAGTGGGCGAGCTGCGCTGACGAGAGGTGCGGGCAGCCAATAAAGGCCAGCTTGGGGCGTGCGTCCGGCTTCTTCCACATGATGGGATAGCTCGCGCGCACGCGTTCGAGCTCGGCGTCGTCGATGCGGTAAACCTGGGCGTCCGGCGCGATGAGGCCAGCGCCCTTCTCGCGCGCCTCGGGCGTGAGGCCGTCCACGTGATAGAGACCCACGGCGCCGTTGGACGCGCTTGCGGCGCCCATGTCCTTGAGGTAGTCCTCGGCGTCTGCCGTGAGCTCGCGGCCTAGCCAGCGGTCGAGCCCCTTGATGTAGGGGACGTCCTCCATGACCCTCATGCCGATGGCGCTTCCCAGCACCTGGGCCTCGGGACGGCTGGAGCAGTCCACCTCGACGACCCACGTGGCCTGGCGTCCCTCGTCCGTGAGCAGGCCAAACTCGGGCACGAAGCCCGCAATGGAGCCAAAGAGCTCGATGATGCCGGAGTTGCGGTTGCACCGCGCGCCCAGCACCGAGTTGGCAAAGACCACGGCGCTGCTCTCGGCCCAGCTGAGGACGTCGCCTGCGGCGGGCCGGTTGCCAACCTCGGGCTGGTAGCAGGTGCAGGTGAACGAGTCGCTGTTCAGAAGGCCCATCTGGCGTAGCTGCGCCTCGTAGTCATTCTGCTTGGAATACATGATTTTGAAGACGAGGCGCTGCAGCGGGTTGGCGGGTACCGCTGGGTCGAGCGGCCGCGGGTCTGCCGAGAATGGCTGGCCGGAGAGGGCGCCCTGCTCGATGAGCTCGTCCATGAGGTCGTAGACGGGGCCGAGCATGGACAGGCCAAAGCTCGTGACGATGTGGCCGTTGCCGCTGGTAACGGGTACCATGCGCGTGGCGCCGAAGCACTCGCCGTACATCACGAGCGTCTTCACCACCTTGGCCATGGCCGGTCCCTTGGCGCCATCGAGCAGCGCCTGCTGTTCTGGAGTCAGGTTCATGTCTTGCTGGTTCCTTTCGGTCTAGATCGTGGCGCCGAGGCGATAGGCGGCCCGCACGGCCTCAAGGATGCGGCCGGGTGCGAATCCGTCTCCGATGTTTCGCAGCTCGGGCGCGGCATGCGTCTGCTGCAGCTCGTAGAACAGCGCGTCGTCTGCGCGTTCTCCGCAGGCAATGACGAGCAGGTCAGAGGCTATGTCCTCCTCGTGCCAGTCGTCGCCGACCTTGGGCGCGAGCGGGTTCACGACGTTCTCGGGCAGGATGGGCGTCCAGGAGACGCGCGGGTCTGGCACGTTCTTGTGGTGGTTGCGCGATGCGTGCAGCGTGACGCCCTCCGGCGTCTTCTTGGCGCGCTCCACGCGGGTCATGTTGAGCAGGCGCACGTTGTGGGCCGCGAGGGTGTGGAGTAGATGCCCGCGGTTGGCGGTGCAGGAGCCCTGCATCATGTACGGGAGCGCGTCGATTACGTTGACTTGGGGAACCTTGCGCTCGACGGCGAGCCACTGGGCCACCTCGCAGCCAACCGCACCACCGCCGATCACGGTGACGCTCCGTGCGTCCCCGAGAAGCTCCGGCTTGCGGAGCAGCCGTGTGGCGGAGACGGCGAGGCCGGCCGCTACGAGCTTGGCAAGGCCGGGGATGGGTGGTGTGGTCTCGAAGGCTCCTGCCGCGCAGACGATGGTGTCGTAGGAGCCGCTCGCGAGGTCGCGCGCGGTAGTGGCGTGCCCGAGCTTGAGCTCCAGGTTGCTGGCCTTGACCTGCTCTTGTATCTGTCTCTCGAGATAAATGCGGTAGTTGTCCACGTCGAACTTGATACGTGCGGAGCCGGCGGCAACGAGCTTGCCGCCGAGCTTCTCGGACGCGTCGACGAGCGTCACGCTGTGCCCACGGCGTGCGGCCACGAGCGCGCAGACCATGCCCGCGGGCCCGCCGCCCACCACGGCGACGCGCTTGGGCTTCTCGGCAGGTGTGGGCCTCTCGGGCATGAGGCGCTCGAAGCTGCATCGTGGGTTCACGGCGCACTGGGGGTGACCGCCCTCCACGAACTCGTTGAGGCAACCCTCCTGGCAGCCGATGCACGGGCGGATATCGGCGACGCGCCCCGCGAATGCCTTGTTGGGCCACTCCGGGTCTGCGAGCAAGGGACGTCCGAGCATGACCATGTCGCAGCTGCCCTCGCGCAGCGCCCGCTCGGCCACGTCGGGATATCCGAGCTTGCCCACGGCGACCACGGGCACGGGCAGGCCCGCGTTGGAGCGGACGCCGTGGACCTCAAAGCGCTCGCGAACGGCGCGTGCCACCGGCACAAAGCAGCCGGCCGGCATGCTCGCCGGCGGGTGGGGCATCCACCAGTTGTCATAGCAGCCCAGGTCAACGTCGAAGACGTCTACGCCCGCAGCCACGAGGTCCTCCATGTAGGAGAGCGTCTGCTCCACGGTGCGCCCGCCTCGCATGCGTCCAAGGTAGGTGGAGTCGAGAGTCTTCTCGTTGTAGGTCTCCTCGAGGGCGAGCGACAGGTCGATGCGGTACATGATGGGGTAGTCGGGGCCCACGCGGCGGCGGATCTCGGCGACCATGTCGAGCCCAAAGCGGCGCCAGTCCGCATATCGTCCCAGCTTACGATGGTTGAAGGCGGGGTTGGCGAGCTGCTCGATGAGGTAGCCCTCGTGGCCGTGGAGATAGACGCCGTCGATGCCCATCGCGTGCGCGTCCGCCGCCGCCTGACCGATGTTTCCCACGATGCGGCGGAGCTTGCAGTCCGAGAGGCGCATGCAGGGAATCGAGGGGATGTAGTAGTTGGGCAGGAAGCTCGCCGAGACCGGGAGCTTCTTCTGCGTGAGGAGGCACTGTGGGTTGCCTACGCGCCCGAGACCGGCCGTGAGCTGAACGAATATGCGCGACCCATAGGCGTGGACTCCCTGGGCGAGGTCTCGCCAGCCGGGCATGACGGTGCGGCTTCGGTCGATGCGCGGGAAGTAGGTGAGCCCGTCGAGCTCGGTGACGGTGGTGTCGATGCCGTGGCTGACGGGGACGAGGCCGGTGGTGATGAGGCCGCAGCCGCCCTTGGCCCGCGCAAAGAAGTACCGCAGCATCATGTCGTTGGGGCGACCAGTCTCCTCGCACATGTCGATGTTTCCCATGGGTGCCATGACGATGCGGTTCTTGATGGTGAGCCGGTTGATCTTGATGGGGGAGAACAGCCTGTCATAGGGGTAGAGCTCCCGCGTCATACGCGCGGCGCCTCCGCAGGCTCCCGCGCATGCGGGGCCATTGGCTGAGTTGTGCGTGGTTGCGGCCCAGTTGTCGTACGAGTCGACGAGCTGCTGGACGAGTGCGTCTTTTCCCATGGCTACCTCTCACATGTTTACTAAGCAACAAGTTAGTGTAGCGATGCATGTTGATTAGTCAACAAGATTAAGGCGTTCTTGTGCCAATGAAGATGCCGCGGGGGCAAAAGGGGAAGTCCCTTAAACGCAACTGCCGCTAATTCGGCACCTGAAATGGGGTTTGCCAAGCAGAGCACATTCAAGTGTCGGCAAAACAGCAGGTAGACGGTTTGGGTTCGTACGGTCTACTCTCTGGTTTTGAGGTCTGGTGTCGAATTAACGACAGTTGGGTGATTCCGGGCGCTCGGCTCTGCGACTTCTTAGCGCCCCAAAGGGCTACGTTCCCTTTGGGGCGCTAAGGATTTCGCTTTAGGGGACAGCATATGGCTCTCAACGGACAGCTGCGCAAATCGTTGCGAGCTGTTTATCTTGGCGAGTTCGCGTGTCTGCGATGGTGTTGCAGCACAAAGGAGGGGGTCCGTTAAATGCAACTATCGCCTTGTTGACGGCTAGAACGGGATGTGCCAGGTATAGGGCGTTCAATCGTCGCTAAAGCTGCTGGTAGACGACCTGTGCTCGTTTGGTCTACTCGCTGCTTTTCAAGCTAGCCGTCAACAAGGCGATAGTCGGACGATCTCACGTGCCCGATTGCCAAATCAACGCTGCCAGCTAATGAAATTCTCCTCGTGTCTCTTCACCATGGAGTAAAGCGGCTATGGGCCGACGACATCGTCATGGGAGGAAGCATGTCCAAGAAGAAGTTTGCTAGCAAGGTGGTCGCCATCGCCGCGGTGGGGGTCATTGCCCTGGGTGCGAGCGCTTGTGACGGAAAAACGACCACCACATCTGCCTCGACCGATCAGGCTACGTCCGAACAGGCTCAGACCGCCCAGGAAGCCGAGTCCACCGAGAACCTCGTTGTCGGTACTACGGTCAACCTTCCGGATGGTCTGTCCGTAACCGTCGATTCCGTTGAAACCGGACTCTCCAACTACGATGGTTCCACCGTCACGGGCGTCCACGTCACCTACGTGAACAACGGCAAGGAGGGTGCCTCCTACAATCCATATGATTGGAAGGGCCAGGACGCCAATGGCGCTCAGCAATCGACGACGTTCTATAGTGACGCGTCTGACGAGCTAAAGAGCGGTACGCTTGCGGAGGGCGGCTCTGTCTCTGGCAACATCTACTTCGATGGTGACATCACGAGCGCCCTGTACTTCGAGAACATGTTCAACGATAGTTCGAGCGCCAGCTGGACGCTCGCGTAAGAAGCGGGTCGTAACAGGGGAGAGGGGGCCGCGCATGGCAGAGCCGCTGACTGAGGAGCTGCTTGACGAGCTGCTCGAGGCGCCGAGCATCGACTCGTTTATCGAGAGGCACAACGAGCCCGCGCGGACGCTCGCGGACTATCTCAACGAGCTGCTCGAGGCCAAGCGCCTCAAGCGATCGCAGGTCGTGCGCATGGCGAACCTCAACGAGACGTTCGGCTACCAGATCTTCACCGGCGCCCGCAACCCCAGCCGCGACAAGGTGCTGCAGATCGCCTTCGCCATGGCCCTCACCCTGCGCGAGACGAACCGCGCGCTCGAAGCCGCCGGCGTGAGCTCCCTTTACAGTAAGGACCGCCGCGATGCCATCATCATCTTCTGCCTCGACCGTGGTTGCTCGCTGCAGAAGGTGAACGAGGAGCTCTATCGATTCGGCGAACGCACCATCTGCTAACTGCGGTTTATTGACACCAACAGTTCAAGTGCCCAAAGGGGTCTAACCCCTTTGGGCACCTTGCTATGATGGAGACATGACTTACGACGAGACAGACGAGATTCACGATGAGCTTGCGGGTGCCCTTTCGGCGGCACCGGCCGATGCCTATCGCATCGAGCGCGTGCTCAAGCGAGCCCCGGGCGAGCTCACGCAGCTCGTCTACCTGCGCACGGCCGCCGGCGGCGAGCTGGGTCCGTTCGTGCGCAAGGTCATCGATCGGGACTCGGGGCTCGGCGGTGTCTACGTTGAGCTCGCGGCTCGCGAGCACGAGGGGCTGAGGGTTCGCCAGCTTCCTCGCATTATCGAGTGCAGGGCCGAGAACGGCTCGCTTGTGGTCGTCATGGAGCACGTTCCCGGCCACACGCTTCGCGAGGTTGTGGAGGCGGCTCGCCCGCAGCAGCGCGAGGAGCTCGCCGCCCGCCTCATGCCGGCGGTGTGCGATGCCGCCTCCGAGCTTCATACGGTCCTTGACCAGCCAATCGTTCACCGCGACCTCACGCCGGGAAACGTCATGTGCCCAGACGGCGACCCCACCACGCCCGTGCTCATCGACCTGGGGATTGCCCGTACCTGGCGCGACGAGGCCGAGTCGGACACAACGCACCTGGGCACGCGCGCCTACGCCCCGCCCGAGCAATATGGCTTTGGCCAGACCGACGTTCGCAGCGACGTCTATGCGCTCGGGCTTCTCGCGTTCTTTTGCCTCACGGGACGCGATCCCGCGCCTGCCGATCGCGGACGTGACTTCGCGGACCCGGCTGTGCCCGACGCCTGGCGGGCAGTCATCGCCCGCGCGGCCGCGCTTGACCCGGCAGCGCGCTGCCAGACTGCCGGTGAGCTCGCGCTGTCCCTGCGAGCCCTGCCGGCGACAAAGGCTCCAGGGCCAATTTCCACCACCAGTGAGAGCTCGCCTCGCTTCTGGATGATGAGAAACATCCTGGTCATTACGGCGTTTTCCATTGTCGTGGCGGCAAGCGTCTATGACGCCGTGACTCCCGCGCAATGGGTGCGGGGTGGTGTCATCCTCAACCTCTTCTCGTTTCTCGTTCTCGTGCCCTACCTGGTGTTTGTTGCCGCATTTGCGCTGGCCGACAAGCGCTGGCTGCGCACGAATGTGGCATGGTTCCGTGTTCGAACGCCTCGCCGCACGTGGCGGGACCTATTGCTTGTTCTGCTCGGCGTCTTTGCCGTATTCGTCTTGCTCATCGCTGTCTCTGGAGCGTGAGGCCCATGATCCGCCTGTTGGCAAGTGACCTCGACGGTACGCTGCTTGGCGCCCTGCACGACGTCAACCTGCCCGTGCGGGCGGCGATTCGCGAGGTCACAGACGCCGGTGCGCACTTTGCCGTGGCGACGGGCCGTACGTTTCGCAGGAGCGGCGACTTTGGCTTCGAGGGCCTTCCCTGCGAGGTCGTGTGCGCAAACGGAGCCATCGTGCTCAACCGCGAAAGCGAGGTCGTGCGCTTTGCGACGATGGATCCAGCCGTCATAGAGGAGATGCTTGCGGCGTTTCCTGCGGCTCCGTTCATGTGCATAGGCCGCGAGCACAGCTATGTGAGGGGGACGCGCGAGGCGTACGAGGCGGGCTATGAGGTGCGCGGGCCCGTTGCGCGCGTCGTGGATGGCGTGCGTATGCGTGCCATGCGCCGCGGACAGGCTCGCTATCCGCATGAGCGCGTGTTCGACTGCTCGGCCGAGGAGATCCTGAGCCACGACATCTGCAAGGTGAACTGCCGCGTTCGGGACGCTGGCATGGCGCGCGAGCTCTCCGCGTTCATCTCCGAGCGCGCCGACAGAATCGTGGACGCGCCGTTCTCGCCCGTGATGTTCGAGATCACGGCGGCCGGCGTCAACAAGGGCGAGGCCGTCGAGTGGCTCGCTGGCTACCTGGGCATATCTCGCGATGAGGTCGCCGTCTACGGGGATGGCGGCAACGACATCGCCATGCTCGAGCGATTTGCCCCGTATGGGCACACGTTCGCCCCTTACGGCGCCTCCGACGACGCCAAGCGTGCCGCGGGCCTCGTGCTGGGCTCGAACCTCGCCTATGCCGTTCCTCGCCATATGGTGCGCACCGTTCGCGGCCGCTAGACCGCCGCTGTCCCAAAGGGGACGTAGCCCTTTGGGAGGCTTTGGGCACTTCGTGGAGATGTTGACGCATAAACAAGACTGCGTAAAATGGCCCTCGCAACAAATGTTGAGTAGTTAACAAACACCCGGAGGAGCCATGGACCAGGCCGACCACAACCTCACGGACGGCGAACGCTTCGAGGAGTTCGTCGGTCTCGTCTCGTCGCTCGAGAAGGAGGTCCAGCGCATCCGCGCCGTTGAGTGCGAGCGCCTGGGCCTGCGCGGCGCCGACCTCATGTGCCTGTACTGCCTCGGCCGCAGCCGCGGCGGCGTCACGGCCGCCGAGCTCTCTCGCCGCGCCGGCGTGACGCGAGCGGCCGTCTCGCGCTCGCTTGCCCAGCTGGAGGCCGCGGGGCTCGTCAACGTGGAGCAGCCCACGGACGATGCCCGCGCCTACCGTGTGCCCATCTCGCTCACCGATGCCGGTCGAGCCACGATGCGCGGCGTCGACGAGGCGGTCTCGCGCGTCATGTCCCGCGTCGACTCCGCACTGGACGACGACGCCCGCACCCAGCTCTATGCCTCGCTCGCCTCGGTGCTCGAGTGCCTGCGCGGCATCGGCCGATAACGCGCACCCAACGCCCGCACCTGCGGTTTCTCGCCCAAGAAAGGACCTCCCATGGCCGTTCGCATCATCACCGACTCCGCCTCCGACATCACCCGCGAAGACGTCGCGGCCGCCGGTAACCCTGCGCTCACGGTGCTGCCGCTCTCCGTCACGTTCGGCAACACCACGTACGAGGATGGCGTCAACCTGTCCCACCAGCGCTTCTACGAGCTGCTCGTCGAGGGTGACGACCTTCCCATGACGGGCCAGGTGAACCCCTACGCCTTCGAGCAGGCCATCGGAGAGGCGCGGACGGCGGGCGACGAGGTCATCGTCATCACGCTGTCCGGCAAGCTCTCGGGCACGAACGCGAGCGCGAACACGGCGGCGGCCTCCTTTGATAGCGGCGTCTACGTCGTGGACAGCAAGAACGTCACGGTGGGCGAGCGCGTGCTCGTCGACTACGCGCTGCGCCTCGTGGGCGAGGGCCTCTCCGCTGTCGACATCGCCACGGCGCTCGAGCAGGCGCGCGAGGACATCTACGTGGTGGGCCTTCTTGACACGCTGGAGTACCTGCGTCGCGGCGGGCGCATCCCGGCCTCGGCCGCGGCACTGGGCAAGCTGCTCTCCATCAAGCCTGTCATCACGATCGAGGACGGCGCCGTGGAGCTTCTCGGCAAGGCCCGCGGCTCCAAGAACGGCCGAAACCTGCTCACGCAGCAGGTGGAGACGGCCGGCGGCATCGACTTTGCCATGCCGATCGCGCTTGGCTACGCGGGCCTGGACGACGCCCTCTTGCGCAAGTACATCGAGGACAGCCGCCACATCTGGGAGGACCACATCGCGCTCGAGGACCTGCCCGTCCACAGCGTGGGCGCCACCATCGGCACGCACGTGGGCCCCGGCGCCATCGCCCTGGCCTTCTTCAAGCAGCGCTAGCCTGCCAGAGGGGACGCCAGAGGGGACGGGTCCCTCTGGCAGGTCTGCCAAACGCGCCAGAGGGGACGGGTCCCTCTGGCAGGTCTGCCAAACGTACCCGTCCCCTTTGGCATGCCGGGGGCGTATAGTCTCTCCTCGTATAGCGTCGTGGAGAGGAACCGCGCATGTCGTTTAGGGAAGTCGACCTGAAGAGCCTCGAGTTCAGCCCGTTCGAGAAGATCGGCGACGAGTGGGCGCTCGTCACGGCGGGCACCACGAGCGGCTACAACACCATGACCGTGAGCTGGGGCGGCATGGGCGTGCTGTGGGGCAAGGACGTCGTGACCATCTACGTGCGCCCGCAGCGCTACACCAAGGAGTTCCTCGACGCCAACGACCGCTTCACGCTCTCGTTTTACGCGCCCGAGCACAAGGAGGCGCTGCGCTACCTGGGCACCCACAGCGGCCGTGACTCGTACAAGGCCACGCATGTGGGCTTCACGCCGGCCTACCTGGACGGTTCCGTGGCGTTCGAGCAGGCCAGCCTCGTCCTCGTGTGCCGCAAGCTCTACGCGGACGACATCCGTCCCGAGAAGTTCCTCGACCCCGAGATTGACGACCGCTGCTACCCTGAGCACGACTATCACACGATGTATGTCGCCGAGGTGGAGCACGCGCTCGTGGCCGAGTAGCGTCTGATGCCGTCAGCGCCCACGCGGCGCGCCCGTCGTCCGTCCCCTGCCTTCATTGGAGTCCCATGGCAACGCTTCTTCTCGCAATCTTCTTCCTCTTCCTGCTGTCGCTTGTCATCTCGCTCGTCATCAGCGTCATCGGCATGGCGTTTGGCCTTGTCGGCATGGCGTTCAAGCTGCTGCCCGCCGTCGCCGTCATCCTCGTGGGGCTGTTCTTTGCCCAGGGCGGTCGCGTGCGCCGCGGCGAGGACGGCAACGTCACGCTCGAGCTTCCTGCCGCCTGGCGTCGCCGTAAGTAGGCGAGCGCCATGCCTGACGCAATCGCGGTGTTTCTCGGTGGCGGCCTGGGGTCGCTTGGCCGCTGGGCCCTCACGTTCGCGCCCTGGAAGACGGTGGGGGAGGCGGGCTTTCCGCTCGCCACGCTTGTGACGAACGTCGCGGGCGCCTTCCTCATCGGCGTCGTCGTGGCGCTTGCGCCCTCCGCGCTCTCTCCGCGCATGACGCTGCTGCTCAAGACCGGCGTCTGTGGCGGCTTCACGACGTTCTCCACGTTCGCGCTCGAGACGGGCGACCTTCTCGAGAAGGGCGCGTACGGCGCCGCGGCGGCCTACCTTCTGCTGAGCTTTGCCCTCGGCGTGGCCGCCTGCCTCGCCGCGCAGGCGCTCGTCGCCGGCCCCTCCGGTCGCTAATGTGCCGCGACGTCGCGTTAGCACGCCGCTCGCGGGGTACACTTGCCCGTGGCTAACTTTCACACGCAAAGAAGGAGCGTCCCCATGGCAAACGAGCCCAAGCAGACCAAGATCGTGCTGCTCACCGGCTACCTCGGCGCGGGCAAGACCACGCTGCTCAACCACATCCTCGGCAATGACCGCGGCATCCGCGCGGCCGTCCTCGTGAACGACATCGGAGAGATCAACGTCGACGCGAGCCTCATCGCCAAGGGTGGCCTGTCGCAGGTCGACGGCGAGCTCATCCCCATGACGAACGGCTGTCTGTGCTGCACGCTGTCCGACGACCTCGCCCGCCAGCTTGCCCAGATCGCCGACTCGGGCGACTTCGACTACATCATCATCGAGGCCTCCGGCATCTGCGAGCCCATCCCCATCGCCTACACGATTTCGCAGTTCTGCGACGAGTCCAAGTACGGTTCTGCGGCACCCCTCGACCTGGACAACATCGTTGCCGTCGTCGACTGCGCGCGCATGTGGGACGAGTTCCACGGCGGCCGTGACCTGCTGGCCGAGAGCATCGACGAGGACGACCTCGAGGCCCTGCTCATCCAGCAGATCGAGTTCTGCACCACCGTCGTGCTCAACAAGTGCGACACGGTCACCCGCGAGCAGATCGACGAGCTGCGCGGCATCGTTCGCAGCCTGCAGAAGGAGGCCGTGATCGTGGAGGCCGAGCAGGGTAACGTCTCTCTCGACCAGATCCTCGACACGAACCGCTTCGACTTCAACCAGGCCTACGGCTCGGCCGCCTGGCTCGACGCCATGGAGCACCCCGAGGAGCACGACGACCCCGAGGTTCTCGAGTACGGCATCGAGACGTTCGTCTACGACCGCCGTCGCCCCTTCGACATCGACAAGTTCGCCGACTACGTGCGCACCTGGCCCAAGGAGATCATCCGCGCCAAGGGCCAGCTGTGGAGCGCCCAGGACCCCGACATGTGCTACATGTTCGAGCAGGCCGGCCACCAGTCCATGCTCTCCGAGCAGGGCAAGTTCATCGCCAGCGCCCCCGACGACATCCGAGCCCGCCTCATCGCCGAGAACCCCGAGGTCATGGATGACTGGGACGAGACGTGCGGTGACCGCGAGACCAAGATCTGCTTCATTGGCCAGCACATGGACAAGGACGCCCTCATCGCCGGTCTCGACGCCTGCCTCGTCGACTGGCAGCACTAGGGACGCATCATAGCCAACAGCCAAGCTAGGGAGACGCCCATGGCCACAGCGCTCATCGTGCTCGGAGGGGCAAGCTTCGCGTACGGCGCGGCCATGGGCGTCCTGTATCCGGCGCGTGGGTTCTGGCTCGTGTGGGTTGTGCTCGCCGCGGCCCTCGCGGGGGCCGGGCTGGCCATGCGTCTTGGTGCGTGGGGTCAGCTGCCGGCGTGTGCCAGGCACGTCGTCGCGGCCGTGGCCCTTCTCGCGCTCGCGGCGGTGTTGGGGACCTGCGCCCTCATCGGCACCACGGCCGCGGCGACTGCGCCGGACGGGCTTGACTACCTCGTGGTTCTCGGTGCCAACCTCGAGGCCGACGGCACGCCCAAGCGCACGCTTGCCCACAGGCTCGACGCCGCGGCAGCCTACCTTGCGGACAACCCCGAGACCCGCTGCATCGTCTCGGGCGGCCAGGGCCCCGATGAACCCTGCACCGAGGCGAGCTCCATGGCCCGCTACCTCGAGCAACATGGCGTCGACCCCGCGCGCATAACGCTGGAGGAGCGCTCGACCACCACGGCCGAGAACCTGCGCTTCTCGCACGAGCTCATCGATGACGCTGACGCCTCGGCGGGCGTGGTCACGAACGACTTCCACGTGTTCAGGGCGCTGGGAATCGCCCGACGCCAGGGGCTGGCGCACGTCTATGGCATCAGCGCGCCAACCGACGCCATCTACGTCCCGCAGGCCTATCTGCGCGAGTGCGCGGCGCTTGGCAAGGACGCGCTCGCTCATAACCTCTAGGAGGCAAGACATGAACAGCCAGGACAAGGGCAACGTGGCCGCCGGCAACGATGGCGCGGCTGCCGATAAGCCCGACGCCACCCCGTTCGAGACGACGTACCACAAGGGCCCCGTCATCCTTCGCGGAGACATGATCCCTCAGGAGAGCACGTCCGAGCACCTGCTGCGCCCTGACGACACGCCCGACTGGCTGCACACGGACCCCTGGCGGGTGCTGCGCATCCAGGCCGAGTTCGTGGACGGCTTCAGCGCGCTCGCGGGGCTGGGACCGGCCGTGGCCTGCTTTGGCTCGGCGCGCACGGGAAGCGACGAGCCCGCCTATGCCACGGCGCGCGAGGCCGCGGGCAAGCTCGCGCGTTCGGGCTACGCCGTCATCACCGGCGGCGGTCCCGGCGTCATGGAGGCGGCCAACCGCGGGTGCGCGGAGGCCGGCGGCAAGTCGGTGGGTCTCGGCATCGAGCTTCCGCACGAGGAGGGCATCAACCCCTGGGTGAACATGGGCATCACCTTCCGCTACTTCTTCGTGCGCAAGGTCATGTTCATGAAGTACTCGAGCGGCGCCATCGTATTCCCCGGTGGGTTTGGCACGCTCGACGAGGCGTTCGAGATGCTCACGCTCATCCAGACGCACAAGGCCAAGACCATGCCGGTCGTGTTCTTTGGCAGTGAGTACTGGCAGGGCCTGTTCGACTGGATCGAGGGGCCCGTCACCAGTCACGGCATGATCTCTCCCGTCGACCGCACCCTCGTCACGATCACCGACGACGTTGACGAGGCCGTTCGCGTGGCAACGAGTGGCCCCACGCGCTAAAGTGCCCAAAGGGGACGGCCCTTTGGGCCCATGCCCGCCAACCGTCCCAAAGGGATACGTCCCCTTTGGGCCCATCCACGAGGAGACCACATGGAGCGTATTGCCAGCTTCTCCGTCAACCACCTGCTGCTCGAGCCGGGCGTCTATGTCTCGCGCATCGACCGCGATCCCGCAAGCGGCATGGCCGTCACCACCTTCGACCTACGCCTCACCGCGCCTAACGACGAGCCGGTCATGAACACGGCCGAGTGCCACACCATCGAGCACCTGGGCGCCACGTTTCTGCGCAACCACCCCACGTGGGCGTCTCGCATCGTCTACTTTGGCCCCATGGGCTGCCGCACGGGCTTCTACCTCGTGGTCTTTGGTGAGGTGAGCTCCAGGGAGATCCTGCCGCTCGTGCGCGAGCTGTTCGAGTTCGTTCGCGACTTTACGGGCGACATCCCTGGCGCCGCGCCCGAGGAGTGCGGCAACTACCTTGACCAGAACCTGCCCATGGCCAAGTGGCTCGCGGCTCGCTACCTCACGCGTGACCTCGCCAACATCGACGAGAGCCACCTCAACTATCCCACGGGCGAGTAGCGGACGCGCCATGCCCTCACGCCGGCCCTGCGGCTACACCCACATCGAGCATGGCTTCGAGCCCGTCTTCGACGCGCGCTCGCGCACGCTCGTGCTCGGGAGCTTCCCAAGCGTCCTGTCCCGCGCGAATGACTTCTACTACGGCAACCCCCAGAACCGCTTCTGGCGGGTCATGGCGGCGTGCCTTTCCGAGCCCGTCCCCGCCACGATCCCCGAGAAGCGCGCCATGCTGCTCGCCCATGGCATCGCGCTATGGGACGTCATAGAGAGCTGTGACATCAAGGGCTCGAGCGACGCGAGCATCAAGAACGTGGTGCCGGCAGACATCGCGCGCATCACGGCCGTGGCACGCATCGAGCGCGTTGTCTGCAACGGGGCCTGCGCGGGCAGGCTCTACCACCGCCATCTCGAGCCCGTCGTGGAGCTTCCCGCCGAGGTGCTCCCCAGCACGAGCCCGGCCAACGCCGTCTGGTCGCTCGAGCGCCTGTGCGACCGCTGGCGCCAGGCGTTCGGCTGACAAGGGGACGGTCCCTTTGTCAACTTCGCGATTTGGCCGCTCGCCGCAGCTTGACGCGCTATCATGGTCAACTGGAAATTCGCGGGCATGCAAGCCTGCGTACGGTCTTTTTGGAGAGGATCACCACATGAACGTTCTCGTCATCAACGCAGGCAGCTCTTCGCTCAAGTACCAGCTGCTCGACGTCGACACCCGCGAGGTCTACGCCAAGGGCAACTGCGAGCGCATCGGCATTGATGGCTCCTTCATCGGCCACTCCGAGCTCGGCGGCGACAAGCAGCAGCTCGACGTGGCCCTTCCGGATCACAAGACGGCCATCAAGCACGTCTTCGAGATCCTCAAGGCCGTCGACAAGCCCATCGACGGCATCGGCCACCGCGTGGTCCAGGGCGGCTGGTACTTCCCCGAGTCCAAGGTCGTCACCGACGAGACCCTCGGCTGGGTTCGTGAGGTTGCCCCGCTCGCCCCGCTTCACAACTACGCCGAGGCCGACGTCATCGAGATCTGCCGCGAGATGTTCCCCGAGATCGGTAACGTCATTGTCGCCGACACCTCGTTCCACTACAACATGCCGGCCGAGGCCCACAACTACGCCCTGCCCAAGGAGGTCGTCGACAGCCTGCACATCCGCAAGTACGGCGCCCACGGCACGAGCCACCGCTTCATCTGGCGCACGGTCGACGAGGTTTCCGGCCACACCGCCCACAAGGTCGTGAGCTGCCACCTCGGCTCCGGCGCCTCCCTGTGCGCCATCCAGGATGGCCAATGCATGGACACCACGATGGGCCTCACCCCGCTCGACGGCCTCATCATGGGCACGCGCTGCGGCACCGTCGACCCCGCCACGGTCTTCTACCTCTCCCGCGAGGGCCACTACTCCATCGACGAGATCGACACGATGATGAACAAGCAGTCTGGCCTCGCCGCCATCTCCGGCGTCTCCAGCGACTGCCGTGACATCGAGGCCGGTGCCGCCGAGGGCAACGAGCGCTGCCAGATGGCCATCGACATGTGGAGCTATCGCGTGGCCTCCCAGTTCGCCACGATGGTCCAGGCCATGAACGGCGTCGACACCATGGTCTTCACCGCCGGCGTGGGCGAGAACTCCGCGCACATGCGCAAGGAGGTCGTGAACCGCCTCGCCTGGATGGGCGTCAAGATCGACGACGACAAGAACGCCGTCCGCTCCGACGACCCGCGCGAGATCTCCACGCCCGACTCCAGCCTGCACGTCTGGGTCATCCCGACCAACGAGGAGCTCATGATCGCCCTCGACGTCAAGGAGCTGCTCGGCAAGTAGTCTTTGCCGAAAAGAGCCTGCGGGCGGCATCGGGCATGTGCCTGGTGCCGCTCTTTTTGTTTCAACCCTATTACACACCGGGTTGGTAGGAGTTTATCTTTCGCGCCAATCGGGTAGACTACGCACCAACATCCCAACCAGCACTTGAAACCCTGGGATTCACGTCATAGGGAAGGATTCACCCATGAGCAGCAAGAACTACAGCCGTCGTCAGTTCCTCTCGCTCGGCCTCGGCCTCGCCGGTGGCGCCGCCCTGTTCGGCCTTGCCGGCTGCCAGGAGGGCCCGTCCGACGCCGCCGCCACGAGCGCCGCTGCCTCGACCGCTGCCGCCAGCTCAGCCGGCGTCGACATCGACAAGGACGCCTTCAACGAGCTCATCGCCTCCGTCGAGCCGGCCGGCGACGACGTCATCTCCGCCAACCCCTGGGCCAAGGGCATCAAGGACGCCGGCACGTTCCGCCTGGGCGCCACGCGCACCTCGGCCATCTTCTCCCAGCTCGACGAGCAGGACGGCAAGGTCTACGGCTTCGACGCCGGTCTGTACCTCGGCCTCATTCGCTACATCCTGGGTGATGAGACCAAGTACGACTACACCCAGCTCACGAGCGACACCCGCGAGTCGGTCCTGCAGAACGACACGGTCGACGCCGTGTTCGCCAGCTACACCATCACCGACAAGCGCAAGCAGGTCGTCTCCTTCGCCGGCCCGTACATGACCACGCAGTACGCCGCCCTCGTCCTGGCCGACAACACCGACATCAACTCCGTCGATGACCTCGCCGGCAAGAAGGTCGCCGTGCAGTCCGGCTCCACGGGCCCCGACGTCGTGGCCCAGTACGCCCCGCAGGCCGAGGTCCAGGAGTTCTCCAAGGATGACGAGTGCCGCGCCGCGCTCGAGCAGGGTCGCGTTGACGCCTACGTCGTCGACAACACGCTGCAGATGGGCAACGTCGTCAAGAACCCGGGCAAGTACCGCATCGCCGGCGATCCGTTCGGCCCCGAGGAGCACCTCGGCATCGGCGTCAAGCTCGACAACACCGAGGCCGTGGACTTCATCAACGACTTCCTCAAGAAGTTCGAGGACGACGGCAACTGGAAGAAGCTCTACAAGATCTGCCTCGCCGACCGCTGCGGCGTCGAGACGATTCCCGAGCCGCCCGCGATTGGCGCCTAAGGTTGCCATCTTGTAAGCACGCGCGCCGCGGGAGAATTGGCTCTTCCCGCAGCGTGTAGGCTCATAGCAAGTCTGGGGCTCTCCGTCCGTGCGGACGGCGGGCCCCTTCCCTGTAAGGAGATACGATGGGGCTTCCCGAGCTAATCGCCAACTACGGGCCGCTGTATCTCACGGCCCTTCTCACCACGTGGCGCCTCACGATCGTCTCGTTCGCGCTCGTCATGGTGTTCTCGGTCCTCTTGACCGTCCTGCGCGTCTGCCCGTTCAAGCCGCTGCGCCTGTTCGGCGACTTCTACGTGCAGGTGTTCCGCAACATCCCCGGCGCGGTCCTCGTGCTCATCGTCGTGTACGCGCTGCCGCACCTGAAGCTGCTGCTCGACTACGAGCCGAGCGTCATCCTCGCCACGGTGCTGCTCGGCACGGCGTTTGGGTCTGAGAACTTCATGACGGGCATCAACACCATCGGCGTGGGGCAGATCGAGGCCGCGCGCTCGCTGGGCCTGTCGTTTGGCAAGATCTTGCGCACGATCGTGATCCCGCAGGCGCTGCGCTCCACCGTGCTGCCCATGACGAACCTGTTCATCGCCGTCATGCTTACCACGGCGCTGGGCTCGCAGGTTCCCATGACGCCGCAGGAGCTCACGGGTGTGGTCACCTACATCAACACGCGTGAGTCCGCCGGCATCGTGACGTTCTTCGTCTCCGCCGCCGGCTACATCTCAACGGCGCTCGTCGCCGGCTTTGTGGGCAACGCCATCGACAAGAAGGTCAGGGTGATCCGATGAGCGCCGCCAAGTCAATGAGGGACGCCCTCTATGAGGAGCCGGGTCCCAAGACGCGCAGGAAGATGCTCGTGGGCACCGCGTTGTCGCTCGCGGCGCTGGCCGCGCTCGTGGCGTGGGTGGTCTATCGCTTCTGGGTAACGGGCCAGCTTGCTCCCAAGTACTGGGAGCTGTTCAGCTGGCGCACCACGTGGCGCTACCTGTTCGCCGGCCTCGAGGGCACGTTTGCCGTGGCGCTCACGGCCGCGGTGCTCTCCATCATCCTGGGCATGCTGCTCATGCTGGGCCGCACGAGCCACATCCGCCCGCTCAGCGTGGTGTGCGCCGTGCTCACGAACGTCCTGCGTGGCATCCCGAGCCTTCTGTTCATCTACTTCTTCTTCTTTGCGATGCCCAACCTCGGCATCAAGATGCCCGCGTTCTGGATGCTGTGCATCCCGGTGACGCTCGCGGCCTCCGGCGTGCTCGCCGAGGTGTTCCGCGCCGGCGTCAACGCCGTTCCGCGCGGCCAGACCGAGGCGGGACTGTCCATCGGCCTGTCTCGCTGGAAGGTCAAGACCAAGATCGTGCTGCCCCAGGCGGTCCGTCTCGTGATTCCCTCGCTCATCAGCCAGCTCGTCGTGGTGGTGAAGGACACGGCGCTCGCCTACGTGGTGAGCTACCCGGACCTCATGCAGAACGCCCAGGTGCTGCGCACGAACTATGACGCGCTCGTCTCGACGTTCCTTGTGGTGGCGCTCATCTACATCGTCATCAACTGCCTCATCAACAAGGTCGCCGTGTACGTCTCGCGCCGTACGGGCGTCAAGATCATCCGCTAGCGGCCTCGTCTTAGGGAGAGTCTCATGAACAACGAATCCTCGGGCGCAAGTCCCGTCATCGAGCTGCGCCACGTCGAGAAGCACTTCGGCGAGCTGCACGTGCTCAAGGACATCAACCTCGAGGTCGACAGGGGAGAGGTGCTCGTCGTCATCGGCCCGTCCGGCTCGGGCAAGTCCACGCTGTGCCGCACGATCAACCGCCTGGAGACCATCGACTCCGGCGAAATCCTCATCGAGGGAAAGCCGCTGCCCCAGGAGGGCAAGGAGCTTACGCGCACGCGTGCCGAGCTGGGCATGGTGTTCCAGCAGTTCAACCTCTTTGCGCACAAGACGATCCTCGACAACGTCACGCTGGGCCCCATCGAGGTCCTCGGCATGTCCAAGGCAGACGCCGAGAAGCGCGCCATGGAGCTGCTCGCCCGCGTGGGCGTGGCCGAGCAGGCGAGCAAGGTTCCCGCGCAGCTCTCCGGCGGCCAGCAGCAGCGCGTCGCCATCGCCCGCTCGCTGGCGATGAGCCCCAAGGCGATGCTGTTCGACGAGCCCACGAGCGCGCTTGACCCCGAGATGATCAACGAGGTGCTCGACGTCATGGTCGAGCTCGCGCGCGGTGGCATGACGATGGTCGTCGTTACGCACGAGATGAACTTTGCGCGCCGCGTGGCCGACCGCGTCATCTTCATGGCGGACGGCGCCATCGTCGAGGAGGGCGTACCCGACGAGTTCTTCGACCACCCGAAGACGCAGCGCGCCCGCGACTTCCTCAACTCGATTAAGGAGCACTAGAGCATGGCAGGTACTGAGGCCGAGCAAACCCGCGGGGCGGCACGTCGTCGTCCCGTCATCCTCGTGGCGACGCGCATCGAGGAGGGGCGCATGCACAAGACCGAGCAGCTTGCCCCCAACGAGTGCGGTGCGCGCGTGTTCATCGACGCGATCCTGGCCGCGGGCGGCCTGCCCGTCCAGATGGCGCTCACCGACGACGAGGACGTCATCGACCAGTACGTGGCGCTCGCCGACGGCGTGGCCATCCCCGGCGGCCCCGACGTGGACCCCAAGCTCTGGGGAGACACGAAGCCCTATGACGAGGCGCTGCTCTGCCACGTGCGCGACGCCTGCGAGCTGCCGCTCGTTCAAAAGGTCGTGGCTGCCGACAAGCCCCTGTTCACGACCTGCCGTGGCACCCAGATGCTCAACGTTGCCATGGGCGGCACGCTCGACATGGACGTGCCGAACGTGCCCCGACGCCCGGGTTCCGTGCACCATGACCACGCGGACCTGCTCACCAGGACGAGCCATGGCGTCGAGATCGATCCCGGCAGCCTGCTCGAGCGTGCCTGCGGCTCGCGTGGCTACCAGGTGAACACGGCGCATCACTGCTGCGTGAAGGATCTGGGAGAGGGCCTTGTGCTCTCCGCCGAGTCTGACGACGGCATCCCCGAGTGCATCGAGATGCCGTCCAAGCGCTTCGTGCTTGGCGTGCAGTGGCACCCCGAGTACACGTGGCTCACGAGCGAGCCCGACTTCAAGCTCTGGAAGGCGTTCGTGGCCGCCTGCAGGTAGGTCTCGTCTGAGTGGGCTTGTCGAGGCGCTCTTGAACTAAGATTAGGGCGCTCCGCATTCCGTCAGAGAGGAAAGCCCATGGCCCAGGACCTCATCTTCACCAAGCCCATCTTCCACGACAAGATCTGGGGCGGTCGCCGCCTTGACACCGTGTTTCACTACGACATCCCCGAGGGCAAGATCGGTGAGTGCTGGGCCATCAGCGCCCACCCGGCTGGTGACTGCGAGGTCGCGAGCGGCCCGTATGCGGGCTCCACGCTCTCGCAGCTGTGGGACGAGCACCACGAGCTGTTCGGCAACGCCGCAGGCGACCGCTTCCCGCTGCTCATCAAGATCCTCGACGCCGACGGTGACCTCTCCATCCAGGTTCACCCCAACGACGAGTACGCCCGCATCCACGAGAACGGCAGCCTTGGCAAGTGCGAGTGCTGGTACGTGCTCGACTGCGAGGAGGGCGCCACGATCATCGTGGGCCAGAAGGCCAAGGACCGCGAGGAGTTCGCCAAGCTCGTGGAAGAGGGCCGTTGGGGTGACCTCGTGAACGAGGTGCCCATCCACAAGGGCGACTTCTTCCAGATCAACCCCGGCACGGTGCACGCCATCAAGGGCGGTACGCTCATCCTCGAGACGCAGCAGAGCAGCGATGTGACGTATCGCGTCTACGACTACGACCGCGTCCAGGCCGACGGCACGAAGCGCGAGCTGCACCTTGCGCAGAGCATGGACGTCGTCGACTACGCCGCGAAGGCGCCCGAGACCGGCACCGTGACTGCGCCCGAGGTAGACGGCGTGACGCTGCTCGAGAGCAACGATTGCTACACCGTCGAGCGCGTGCGCGTCGCCGGTTCCAAGACGCTTGCCCAGGACCACGACTTCATGTGCGTGAGCGTCATCGAGGGCACGGGCTCCGTGAACGGCTCCGAGCTCGTGAAGGGATCGCACTTCGTGGCGCCCGCGGGCAGCGGTGACCTCGCGTTCGAGGGCGACCTGACGCTCATCTGCTCCTGGGCATAGCCTCATAGCCTCAAAAGCGCAATGGGCTTTTGAGCACGTCTCGTCTTTTTGACCCGGCTGCGCCGTGCGTGGCCGGGTTTTTCTCGCGTGTTGCGCAACGCCGGGCTGGGGATGCGTGTCGTATCATGAAGCCACGACATAACGAGGGGAGAGGTGCCGATGTTCTGCACCAACTGCGGCAAGGAGCTCAAGCCGGGGGCGAAGTTCTGCACGTCGTGCGGTGCCGCCGCCGAGCCCGTGGAGGAAACGAGTGAGGCCGTCGTCACGAATGACCTGCCGGCGGATGAGACCACCGTCGTCTCGGCTCCCGATGAGACCACCGTCGTCTCGCCCGACGCCACGAGCGTCTCCGATCCTGCGGACGCCACGACCGTCGTTTCCGATGCGGCCGAGACAACCGTCATGGTCGAGCCGGACGCCACCACCGTCTCAAAGCCCGCTGACGCCACCACCGTCGTGGGCGCCCCCGAGACGAGCGTGATGCCCTCTCCCGCCCCCGAACACGACCGCGAGGCGGACACCGCCGCTGCTGTCGCCTCGTTTGACGACGTGGAGCCTGCTCCTGTCGCTCCCACCTATGTGCCTCCCATGGCCTCAGAGCCCCTCTCACCGGCGCCCGAGCTTCCCAAGAAGAAGGGCCATGGTGCCCTCATCATTGGCATCGTTGCGCTTATCGCCGTGCTCGCGGTGGGCGCCGCGCTCTACGTGCGCGTGAACGGCCTGCCTGGCTCCGCCACTGCGGCCTATGCTGCCGACGCGCCTGCGCAGCTCTCGGCCAAGACCAACGTTCGCCCCAAGGATGCCAACGGCAAGGAGATGAGCGCCTACGTGGCCTATCTCATCTCCACGAAGGGCTCTGGCGACGCCTCGAGCATCGCCACGACGCCGTATCGCTACGAGGCGACGGACGACTCCGGCTTCACGCTTGCCGACTTCGGCGACGTCGAGGACGGCGACTACACTCTCGTGATCGTGGACACGTCCAGCGACAGCTCGTCTACGCGCTACGACGTCCCCGTCCACTACGAGCACGACAACCCCAAGGCCCCCGAGAACATCGACCCCGAGCCGCCGGCGCCCGCCACCGATGGCTCGCAGGGCTCCCAGGTCGTCGATACCCGCACCGACGAGCAGAAGGCTGCCGACCTCTACCTCGCTAAGTGCCGCGAGTACATCGACAAGTACGGCGAGCCGGGCGAGAACAAGCTCTTCGAATACTCAGTTGCGTCTGGTCTCTGCGTGGCGAGACTCATGGATTTCAACGATGACGGCGTCGACGAGCTCCTGCTTGCATACAACACTATGTCTTCCGAGACTGACGAATCAAAGGTGGTAAGCGCGGGCCTTCTGAGTGACGACCAGCAAGACGCCATCCAAATCGAGGTCTGGACTTATGCCGAGGGAAGTGTCTCCAAGGTGTATGACCAGAGCGGTGCCATTGAGAACGGAAATGGTGGCGTGTACCTCGGAACGTATACGCTCGACGGAAAGCCGACGCTTTGCGTTTCAACCTATGGTAGCGGCAAGGATGAGCGGGTTGTCTACACGATGGACTCGTCTGAGTTCGATGTGGCGCTGACGCTTGAGAACGAATATCCCAGCAGGAACTCGACTACGTATTCCATCGACGGCAAGCAGTCCTCGGAGTCTGAGTACGGCTCTGCTATCCAGCGTCTTGAGTACGCCGAGCAGTATTGGCTCCTCGATTTCAACGATGGGCCCGATCGATATAAGCAACTGCCTCAGACCATCTCCGACACCAACGCCATGCTCGACGAGCTCAAGAGCCGCTCGGCCGGAAACGCCGCTGCCACGACCGCTGCCACGACGAGTCAGGTTGCCTACACCTCTGAGAGCGTGGACAAGAACTACACCATCGTGAACCCCTACAGCCCCAGCTCCACGCAGGGCGTCATGTAGTCCTACCCGCAGTTCTCCAAGGTCGACGGCTCCACGGACTCCGCCCTCGACGCGCTCAATGCCCAACTCGCCAAGGACTGCGAGGACGATGCCAATCTTGGTAAGGCATGGGGCCCGGCCTCTGATGCCATGATGGTCGACGTCCACGATGACCTCTGCGCGAGCATCAACGGCTCGATTGCCTCGGTCTTCAGCGTGCGCGACGAGACGGGCGGCGGGGCTCACGGCACGGACACGAGCTTTGGCACCTTCTACGACCTCTCGACGGGCCAGGCCATCGATGCCACGACGGCGCTCAACATGAGCGCCTCGGACCTGCAAGCCGCAGGCGTCGCCGGCATCAACGCCTTTCTCGCCGACCATCCGAGCGACCTGGGCGTCTCGGCAGACGACATCTCCCAGATGGCCTCCGAGCAGGACCGTTACGTCCGCGACGACAAGGGCACGTTCATCATCACGCGCTCCTACGAGCTGGGTTCCTACGCCTTTGGCTCGCACCACATCTACGTGATGGCCAACGACCCGGCCAACAGCTCGATCGTGGGCACCGAGGTCGCCGACAACTACTAGGCATCCATTCTGCGCCATCATTTACGTGCCGATAACAACGAGGGCCAGCTTTTACGTGCTTGGGAGCGATTTCCCGCGTAAAAGCTGGCCCTCAACGTGTTCGTCTGCTTGCGTGCCGACCCTACAGCATCGTGATGCGGAACGTGCGGCGCACGGTCTGCCCGGGAGCGGTGATGATGACGTTCTGCTTGTGCTCGAGCATGTCGTCCTCGTCGGTGCGCGTCGCGGTGCCGCACCACGGCTCGAGCGCCACGAACGGCGCCGGCGTGCCGTCTGCCGCAGGGCCTGCGCTCCACACACCGATGTGGTCGAACCCCTCGAAGTCCACGCGCACGCCATGGCCCGTGGGCCCAACCATACTGATGGTGCTGTCGGGCACGCCCTCCAGCGTGAACGAGTCCTGGGCGAACAGCTCGTGCGTGAGCGGCAGACGGTTCGTGCCGTCGACCATCGTGCGCATGCGGCCGTAGTTCTCGATGCCGTCCTCGCCGGTAGGGGAGACGCCGGTCCATGCGCGCGAGAACCACAGCGTGTAGTCCTCGAACGCTTCGCCCTCACGGACGGGCACGTTGAAGGCGGGGTGGCCACCCAGGCAGAACGGCAGGTCGACCTCGCCGGTGTTCGTGACGGCAAACGTCTGGGCAAGCGTGGCGCCGCCCTCGAGCGCATAGGTCATCTCGAGGCGGAAGTCATAGGGGTAGGCCTCGCGGGTCTCGGCCGTGCTCTCGAAACGGTAGGTGAGCGAGCTGCCGGTGTCCTCGACCAGCTCGTGGTCGTAGTTGCGCGCGATGCCGTGGCGGCCCATGTGGCACTCGCCGGCCGAGCACGTGGCAAAGCCGTTGCGAATCTTGCCCACGATGGGGAAGAGCACCGGCGCGCTTCTCGGCCACCAACGCTCGTCTGCCTGCCACAGGTACTCGACGTCGTCCAGCTTGAGGCTCCTGAGCTGCGCGCCGCGCGCGTCGACGGCGGCGCTTGCCGCGCCAAGAGAGATGGTCGTGATGTCTGCCATGCGTCCTCCTTGTCATTTCCACTCGTAGCCATGATTCTACCGCTCGCAGATATGGCGACCGCTTGTCCCGCAAATTGCATTCGCCTAACGATTTGTTTTTCCGCCTAACAGTTCGTTATCTAGTTGTATGCGAATCTGTATACAACTATTGGGTGGCAGCGCTGGAGACGGCGCTGCGTCGGGGTCCCATGGTGCCGGTCTGGGGAGACCGGGCCCCGAGCGACAGATTGGTGGGTCGCGATGGCAAGATTGCATGTGATGGAGAGGAGCCATGCCCAGCAGGTCATGGACGAACTCCACGATTCGCTGGGACGCAGGCTGGCGGTGAGCTCGCTCGCCCCGTGCCCAGTCGAGTTCACGGCGGCGCTTGTCAACCTGTGCTCAACGCAGAGCTGCGGCAAGTGCACGCCGTGCCGCGTGGGACTGCGTGCGCTCGGCGACCTGTTCAACGACGTGCTCGAGGGACGTGCCACCTCCGAGACGCTCGACCTCATCGAGCGCATGGCCGAGACGGTCTACCTCTCGAGCGACTGCGCCATTGGCTACGAGGCGGGCTCCATGGCCCTCACGGCCATCCGCGGCTTTCGCGATGACTTCGAGCACCACATCAAGCACCACAGCTGCGGCTTTGATCGCGCCCAGCTCGTCCCGTGCGTCTCGGGCTGCCCGGCGGGCGTCGACATCCCCGGATACATCTCGCTCGTCGAGGCGGGCCGCTACTCGGACGCCGTGAAGCTCATCCGCAAGGACAACCCGCTGCCCATAGTGTGCGGTCTAGTGTGCGAGCACCCCTGCGAGATGCACTGCCGCCGCGGCATGGTCGACGACCCAATGAACATCGTGGCGCTCAAGCGCTTCGCCACCGAGCACATAGAGCACGACTGGCGCCCCTGGATCGCGGAGGCAACCAACAAGCGCATCGCCATCGTGGGCGGCGGCCCCGCGGGGCTGTCGTGCGCCTACTACCTCGCGATCATGGGCCACGACGTCACGATCATCGAGCAGCGCCACCACCTCGGTGGCATGCTGCGCTATGGCATCCCGAGCTACCGCCTGCCGCGCGAACGCCTCCAGGAGGAGATCGACTGGATCTTGGCCTGCGGCATCCACGTCCGCCTCGACGAGTCCGTGGATGGCGCGGCGCTTAAGGCCCTGCGCGAGGAATACGATGCGGTCTACCTCGCCATCGGTGCCCACAACGACAAGAAGCTCGGCCTTCCCGGCGAGGACGCCGCAGGCGTCGAGAGCGCGGTCAAGCTGCTGCGCAGCGTCGGCGACGGCGAACTTCCCGACCTCACGGGAGAGCGCGTCGTGGTCATCGGTGGCGGCAACGTCGCCATGGACGTCGCCCGCTCCAGCATTCGCCTCGGCGCCAAGAAGGTCTCGATCGTCTATCGACGCCGCATCGCCGACATGACGGCGCAGGACGCCGAGATCGCCGGAGCCCAGGCCGAGGGCTGCGAGATCCTCGAGCTCACGGCTCCCGTGAGCATCGGCGTCGACGAGAGCGGCCGGGCCTGCGGCGTGTGCGTCCAGCCCCAGATCATCGGCGAGCCACGCCGTGGCAGGCCCGCCCCGCGAGCCGCCGAGACGCCCGAGCGCGTCATCGCCTGTGAGCGCGTCTACGTGGCGATTGGCCAGGACATCGACTCGGCTCCGTTCGAGGCCATCGGCGTCCCCTGCGAGCGAGGCCGCGTCGTCTGCAGCCCAGATGGCTCGGTCCCCGGCTTTGACGGCCTGTTCTGCGGCGGAGACTGCCAGACGGGTCCGGCCACGGTCATACGTGCCATCAACGCCGGCAAGGTGGCGGCTGCAAACATTGACCACTACCTGGGCTTTGATCATAAGGTTCGCCTCGAGGTCGACCTTCCGCCCGTCAAGTTCAAAGGCAAGCGCCTATGCGGACGCTGCGAGCTGGCCGAGCGCGAGTCGAGCTCTCGCGTCAAGGACTGGGATCTCGTCGAGGAGGGGCTCACTGAGCAGGAGGCGAGGCAGGAGGCCTCGCGCTGCCTCAGGTGCGATCACTTTGGCTTTGGCGCGTTTCGCGGGGGAAGGATCGAGCAGTGGTAGACAACAGCATCGTGCGCGCCGCGCGGGCGGCCGCCGCACCCGACCTCTCGGGCGACAAGACCGTGAGGCTCGTCATCGACAACCACGAGGTCGAGGTGCCCGCGCACACCACGATCCTCGACGCCGCGCAGGTCGCCGGCATAAGCATCCCCACCCTCTGCTACCTGCGCGAGCTCAATGAGGTTGGCTCGTGCCGCGTCTGCGTGGTCGAGGTTGAGGGAATCGACCAGCTCGTTGCTTCGTGCAACAACTACGTGCTCGACGGCATGGTGGTGCACACCAACAGCGAGAAGGTTCGCCGTGCCCGCCGCATGAACGTGGAGCTGCTCCTCACGCAGCATGACGCCACGTGCCCCAGCTGCGTGCGATCGGGCAACTGCACGCTGCAGTCGCTCGCAAACGACCTCAACGTCTATCACCTGCCGCTGCGCCGTCACCTCTCCGGCGACGCCTGGGACTTCTCGTTTCCCCTCATTCGCGACAACGACAAGTGCGTCAAGTGCATGCGCTGCATCCAGGTGTGCGAGAAGGTCCAGACGCTGGGCATCTGGGACCTCGCGAGCCGCGCAAGCCACACCACCGTGGGCGTCTCGGGCTCGCGCGACATCGCCCAGACCGGCTGCGCCCTGTGTGGCCAGTGCGTGACCCACTGCCCCACGGGGGCGCTGCGCGAGCGCGACGACACCGAGCGTGCCTTCGAGGCCATCGCGAACCCAAAGAAGGTCACGCTCATCCAGGTGGCGCCTGCCGTGCGCGCCTCGTGGGGAGAGGAGTTCGGCCTCGACCCCGAGGTGGCCACCGTCGAGCGTCTCGCTGCGGTTCTGCGCCGCGTGGGCTTTGAGTACGTGTTCGACACAGACTTCTCGGCAGACCTCACGATCATGGAGGAGGGCTCCGAGCTGCTCGAGCGCATGCGCGCCAAGGCCGCCGGCGGTAGGGACGCACCCACGGGGCCCATGTTCACGTCGTGCTGCCCGGGTTGGGTGCGCTTCGTAAAGAGCAACTATCCCCAGCTCGTGGGGCAGGTCTCCACGTCCAAGAGCCCCCAGCAGATGTTCGGTGCCATCGCCAAGACGTGGTTTGCGCGAGCCCTTGACGTGGACGCGCACAGCGTCTTCTGCGTCTCTGCCATGCCCTGCGTGGCCAAGAAGGCCGAGGCGGCCCTTCCCACGATGACGGGGGAGGGCGGCGAGCCCGACGTCGACTGCGTGCTCACCGTGCGCGAGCTTGCCCGCATGATCCGCGCCTCGCACGTCGACCCGGCAAAGGTCGAGCCAGAGCCGCTCGACGCCCCGCTTGGCTTTGGCACCGGCGCGGCGGTCGTGTTTGGCGCCACGGGTGGCGTCATGGACGCGGCGCTGCGCTCTGCCCACTACCTCGTGACGGGGAGGAACCCTGAGCCCGACGCCTTCAGCGACGTTCGTGGCATGGGCGGCTGGCGCGAGAAGACCTTCGACCTCGCGGGAACGCCGGTGCGCACGGCCGTGGCACACGGCCTGGGCAACGCCCGCAAGCTGCTTGACGCGCTCGTGGCCGGCGAGGTCGACTATGACTTCGTCGAGGTCATGGCCTGTCCCGGCGGCTGCGTTGGCGGAGGCGGGCAGCCCATCCACGACGGCGTCGAGATGGCCGCGGAGCGAGGGGGCGTCCTGTGGGGCCTGGACGCTGGCGCCAAGGTGCGCTTCTCGCACGAGAACCCATCCGTCCAAGCCTGCTACCATGACTTCCTTGGGGAGCCCCTCTCCGAGCTTGCCGAGGAGCTGCTCCACACGGACCAGTCCGGCTGGAAGATGCCGGGAGAGCCCGCCTAGGCGCGAGCAACCCGCCCGCGTCACCGTACATGGCCCGAGACCAGCGGCCGGCCCCACGGGGTCGGCCGCGACATCGAGGGCCCAAGAGAGAGGAACAAGCATGTCCAAGAAGCTCACGAGGAGGGGATTCGTCGTCGCGTCGCTCGCCTGCGTGCTTGCGCTCGCCGGCTGCGGGTCTGCCAACTCCCAAGCCGCCACCCAGGCCGCCACGACGGCCGCCGAGCCCACGACGGTCCACGTGGCCTCGCTCAAGGGCCCCACGTCCATCGGGCTCGTCTCGTTCATGGACAAGGCCGAAAGCGATGACTCGGACCTTGCCAACTCGTATGACTTCTCGATCTCTGCCGCCGCGGACGAGATCGTCCCCAAGGTCATCTCTGGCGACGTCGACATCGCGCTCGTGCCCGCCAACGTCGCGAGCGTTCTGTACAACAAGACCGAGGGTGCCGTCCAGGTGCTCGACGTCAACACGCTCGGCGTCCTCAACGTCGTGACGGGCGACGCGTCCGTGCAGTCGTTCTCCGACCTCGCTGGCCGCACCGTCTACCTCACGGGCAAGGGAGCCTCGCCCGAGTACGTCATGAACTACCTGCTTGAGAAGGCTGGCATCGCAGACTCTGTGACCCTTGAATTCAAGAGCGAGGCCGCCGAGGTCGTGAGCGCCCTCGCGGCCGATCCTGCGGCCGTGGGCATCCTGCCCGAGCCGTACAAGACGGCCGCGCTCGCCAAGAACTCGGACCTGAGCTCGCCCATCAACCTCACCGACGTCTGGGACGAGTACGCCCAGGACGGCTCGCGCCTGCTCACGGGCGTCACGGTCGTTCGCCGCGAGTTCGCCGAGGAGCACCCCGAGGCCGTTCGCGAGTTCGTCGAGCAGCAGGCTGCCTCCGTCGAGGCCGTCAAGGCAGACCCCGCCACCTACGCCCAGTCCGTGGTCGACCACGGCATCATCGATGCCGCTCCCGTGGCCCAGAAGGCCATCCCGGGATGCGGTCTCACCTGCCTCACGGGTGACGAGATGAAGTCCGCGCTCTCTGGCTACCTTGGCGTCCTGGCGAGCTCCGACGCGAGCTCCATCGGCGGCAAGCTCCCCGGTGACGACTTCTACTACGCGCTCTAGCGGCGCTTCTCGTGAATAGAACGAGTGACAACGGGCAAACCAGGGCGGTGGCCGTGCGCATCGCGGCCGTCGCCCTGTGGTTTGCCGTGTGGCAGCTCGCGAGCATGCTCGTGGGACAGGCGCTCATCCTGCCTGGACCGACCGATGTGGCGGCGTCGCTCGCGGGTCTCGTCTCGAGCGGCGCGTTCTGGGCAAAGGTTGGGTTCTCGGCGCTGCGCATCCTTTGCGGCATGCTCGCTGCGTACGCGCTGGCGATCGCGCTGGCGGCGATGTCGCGCGCGAGCGGGGCCGTGCGGGCCATCGTGCGCGTGCCGCTCGCGGTCATCAAGTCGACGCCCGTCGTGTGCGTCGTGGTGCTGCTGCTCATTTGGCTGGGGTCTGCGAACGTGAGCGTGGCGGCGGTGTTTCTCATGGCGCTTCCAGCCGTCTACTTCCCAGTGCTCGAGGGTCTCGACCGCACGTCCGGCGGCCTCGACGAGGTCTTCTCGCTCCATGGGGTGAGGGGCGTGGCGCGGGCGCTGGGCTGCGCCTGGCCGCGCGTGCTGCCCTTCGTGGTCGCCGCAAGCGAGACGGTCGTGGGAATGAGCTGGAAGGCGGGCGTTGCCGCCGAGCTCATCGGCGTGCCCGCGGGCTCCATTGGCGAGCGTATCTACCAGGCAAAACTTTTGCTCGAGACGCCCGACCTGTTTGCGTGGACGATTGCGGTCATCGCGCTCGCGAGCGTGTGCGAGCGCGTGTTTCTGCGGCTCGTGCGAGCGAGCGGCAACGTCGCCGTTCGCGTCGCCGCCATCGTGCGCCTGCATCCTGCCGGTGCTCGAGGCGAGCGTCCGCGTGGCGCCTGGCGGCTGCGCGGCGTGACGCTTGCCCATGGCGTGTCGAACCCAATCGATGCGTGCGTCCCGGACGGCGGCCGCCTATGCGTCATGGCCCCGAGCGGGTCGGGCAAGACGACGCTGCTTCGAACGCTTGTCGGCCTCGAGCAGCCTGTCTCGGGTAGCTTCGAGGGCCCGGAATCTCTCTCGATTGAGCTCCAGGACGCTCGCCTCGTGGAGGGCGCGTCCGCGTTGTGCAACGTGGCTCTCACGGCGGGCGAGGGCTTGGGCGTCGATGAGCTGCGCGAGCTGCTCGAGCGCCTCGTGCCCGGCATCGACGTTGACGCCGCGGTCTCGGAGCTTTCCGGGGGCCAGCGCAGACGTGTCGAGCTCGCGCGGGCGCTCGTGGCCCCCGGCGACTCGGTGCTGCTCGACGAGCCGTTCGCGGGCCTCGACGACGCGGCCCGAGACCTCGCCTGCGCCGTTATCGCAGACGAGCTGCGGGGCCGCTCGCTCATCGTCGCCACGCACGACGCCGTGTGCGCCTCGCGTCTGGAAGCGGATACACTGGTGCTTGCAGACTAGCATCCACGTACTACTCGGAGGTTCCCATGGCCGTCATGTCCCGTCGCTCGTTTCTCCTGTCTTCGCTGGGCGTGGCAACTCTGTGCCTCGCAGGCTGCGGCGCCAAGGGAGCCTCTGACTCCTCGGCGAGCTCGTCGGCCGCGACGTCGGCCTCGGCATCCGGCTCGTGCGTGACGAGCGCCAGTGGCACGTATGCCTCGGGCACGCACCACGCCACGATCGAGGTGGAGGGGTATGGCACCATAAAGCTCGAGCTCGACGCCGACGTGGCGCCCGTCACGGTGGCCAACTTCGCCAAGCTCGCAGGAGATGGCTTCTACAACGGCCTGACGTTCCATCGCATCATCTCCGGCTTCATGGTCCAGGGCGGCGACCCCAACGGCAACGGCACGGGTGGCTCCTCCGAGAAGATCGTGGGCGAGTTCTCCGAGAACGGCCACCCCAACTCCATCAGCCATGTGCGAGGGACCATCTCCATGGCGCGCTCCCAGGCCTATAACTCCGCTAGCTCGCAGTTCTTCATCATGCAGGCCGACACGCCGAGCCTCGACGGGCAGTATGCCGCTTTTGGCCACGTGACCGAGGGCATGGACGTCGTGGACGCCATGTGCGAGGCCGCACGCCCCACGGACAACAACGGCACGATCGCCGTGGCAGACCAGCCACGCATCTCCTCGATCTCGATGGACGACTAGCCACGCCGCTTGCGGGCGGAGCGGCGCCGCTTGCCGCTCGTCTCGTATCCCCCGACACTCCACTTGGGTAAAGCAAGAGACAGTCGACTGTCTCTGCGCGCATGCGAGCGCGTGGGCCAAAAGGGGAGATGGACATGAAGAAAGCACAGGTAGAGCGCCTTATCGAGCGTGACCAGGCCGTTTCCGGAGCTCCGCAGGTCCACATAGACCTCTCGCCGGCAAAGCTCATCGAGGCCGCGGTGGCAAATGGCGAGGGCGTCCTGGCGTCCAATGGCTCGCTCGTCGTCGATACGGGCGAGCGAGCCGGCCGCTCGCCCCATGACCGCTTCGTTGTCGATGACCCGGCCATTCACGACAAGGTCTGCTGGGGAGACGTCAACGTCCCCATGGATCGCGAAAGCTACGAGCACATCTGCTCGGGAGTCGCCGGCTACCTCTATGGTCGCGAGCTCTTCGTGGTGCACGGCCTGGCGGGTGCGGACCGCAACCACTCGCGCAAGGTTTGCGTCATCTGCGAGCGCGCGAGCCAGGCGCTGTTCGTGCATCAGATGCTCGTGCGGCCCACGGCGCGCGAGCTCGCGAGCTTTGGCGAGCCGGACATCTACGTGCTCGCGGCGCCGGGATACCGCTGCGACCCCGAGACGGACGGCACCAACTCCGGAGCGGCCGTCGTGCTCGACCTTGCCCATGGGGGCGTGGTCGTTGCGGGAACGGGCTATTCGGGAGAGATCAAGAAGGCCGTCTTCTCGTTCATGAACTACCTGCTCCCCGTCGAGGACGACGTTCTGTCCATGCACTGCTCGGCAAACGTCGACCCCATGACGGGCCAGACGGCCGTCCTGTTTGGCCTGTCGGGCACGGGCAAGACCACGCTCTCGGCAGACCCAAGCCGCCTGCTCATCGGTGACGACGAGCATGGCTGGTCCAGTCGCGGCATCTTCAACATCGAGGGCGGCTGCTACGCAAAGGCCATCGACCTGAGCCCCATCGCGGAGCCCGACATCTACGAGGCCATCCGCTTTGGCGCCGTATGCGAGAACGTCATCCTCGACCCAGAGACGCGCGAGCCGGACTACTCGGACACCACGCGCACGCAGAACACGCGCGTGGCCTATCCCGTGGAGCACATCAAGAGCGTTCGCCTCGACGGCCGCGGCGGCATCCCCAGCGTGGTGCTGTTCCTCACGTGCGATGCGTTCGGCGTGCTGCCGCCGATTGCTCGCCTCTCGCGCGAGGCGGCGATGTACCACTTCATGGCAGGCTTCACGTCCAAGGTCGCGGGCACGGAGGTGGGCGTCTCGGAGCCCACGCCCACGTTCTCCGCGCTGTTTGGCGAGCCGTTCATGCCGCTGTCCCCGAGCGTCTATGCCGGCATGCTTGGCAAGCGCATCGACAGCACGAAGGCGCGCGTCTACCTTGTGAACACGGGCTGGCAGGGCGGCGCATATGGGTCTGGCTACCGCATCAGCCTCGCCGTGACGCGCTCACTCGTTGCCGCCGCGCTATCGGGAGACCTCGATGCCGGTGGCTACGAGCACGATGAGCGCCTGAACGTGGACATCCCGCTCGACTGTCCCGGCGTCACGCCGGCGGTGCTCAACCCCCGTCACACCTGGACCACGCCCGAGGCCTACGACGAGGCGGCCGAGAAGCTCGCCGCCATGTTCGAGCGGCATGCCGCCGAGCGCTACCCTGACCTCGACGAGAACGTGCTCGCCGCGGGCCCGCACCCGCTTGGCGAGTAGTCCGAGCCTCCTGCGCCCCGTTTATCTGGCGGGGCGCTTTCTTTGTACGACGGCGAGGTATACTGCATGCAGTGTGCATGCAGAAGGGAGCCGCATATGCCAGCGCTACAGGTGAGAGACCTTCCCCAGGACCTCTATGACAAGCTCAAGGCGCGTGCGGAGCGAGAGCACCGCAGCCTTGCCCAGGAGACGATTGTGGCCATCGAGCGCCATGTAGACCCAGCCACGCGTCCGGATGAGATGCCGGCGAGGTTTCGGCTCGTGGACGAGGAAGCCGAGCGGCGGGCGCGCATCGCCCGTCGCCGTCGTGTGCTCGAGGAGATAGCCGCGATGCCGTCGAGCATCGTGCCCGATGACTTCCCCAGCCCGGCCGAGCTCATTCGAGAGGGGAGGAGGGAGCGCGATGATCGTCTTGGATGCTAGCGCTGGCGTTGGCCTGGTTCGCAAGCTGCCCGAGGCCGAGAAGCTGGCTTCCTTCGTCTATGACAACGAACTTGTCGTTGCGCCCGACTTGTACGTGGCTGAGGTGGCGCACGTGTTTTCCAAATACGTGCGGGGTGGTTTCATGACGGTGGAGCAGGCTCAGGAGTCTAGCGATCGCGCGCTTTCCCTCGTGGATACATTTGTCGACACTAAGGGCATGGCCGGAGAGGTCGTGGGCGAGGCGGTCAGGCTGTCCCACTCTACCTACGACCTGTTCTATCTTGTCACGGCAAGAAGAAGGGCGGCCACGCTGCTTTCGCTCGACAAGAGGCTCATCAAGCTGGCGATGTCGTGCGGCGTCAGCGTCATACCGAGCTCACCGTGAACGATATTCCGTGGATCATCAGGTCAACGGAAGAGCAGTGCCAAAAGTAGAACAAGCATACGTTGCGGCTTGTATGGCTAACAAAAAGACCCCGGACGAGCGTCCGGGGTCCCACATATGCGCCGTATGTCTTTGGCTCTACTCGGCCATCTGGGCCTGGACAGCCGTGATGGCAACGACGCCCACGATGTCGTCGGCGGAGCAGCCACGGGACAGGTCGTTGACCGGCTTGGCGATGCCCTGAAGGATGGGGCCGTAGGCCTCGGCACCGCCGAAGCGCTGGACGAGCTTGTAGCCGATGTTGCCAGCCTCGAGGTCGGGGAAGACGAGGATGTTGGCGTGGCCGGCGACCTCGGAGCCCGGGGCCTTGAGATCGGCGACGGACTGGACGAGCGCGGCGTCAAGCTGCAGGTCGCCGTCGAGCGCGAGCTCGGGGGCCTTCTCGTTGGCGAGCTTCGTGGCCTCCTGGACCTTCTCGGGGACCTCGCCCTTGGCGGAGCCCTTCGTGGAGAAGGACAGCATGGCGACCTTGGGCTCCACGTCGCCCATGAAGGCCTTCCAGCTGTTGGCGGAGGCGATGGCGATCTCGGAGAGCTCGTCGGCGTTCGGGTCGATGTTCAGGCCGCAGTCGGCGAACATGAGCGTGCCCTCGGCACCGTACTCCGGGGTCTTCGTGCACATGATGAAGAAGGCCGAGACGAGCTTCGTGCCCGGGGCGGTTTTGAGGATCTGCAGGGCCGGGCGCAGGGTGTTGGCCGTGGAGTGGCAGGCGCCGGAGACCAGGCCGTCGGCGTCGCCCATCTTGACCATCATGGTGCCGAAGTAGGTGGCGTCGTCCATCTGCTCGCGGGCCTGCTCGATGGTCACGCCCTTCTTGGCGCGCAGCTCGGCGAACTTCTCGGCGTAGGCCTCGTGCTTCTCGGCGGTCTTGGGGTCGATGACCGTGACGCCCTCGACGCTGATCTGGGAGGGGTCACCAAGGATGATGAGGTTGGCGAGGCCCTCCTCGACGATCTTCTTGGCGGCCTCGATGGTGCGCGGGTCCTCGCCCTCGGGCAGGACGATCGTCTTCTTGTCCGCCTTGGCGGCAGACTTCATACGCTGCAGGAAATCGCTCATTTCGCTCCTTTTTTGGCGTTTTACTGGCATCAGGTGACACCGAACCCATTATAGGTTCGCCTGGTATAGAATCACGGACAGATTTGGGACGCACGTGGCCAGGCCCTGGCTGCGTGCGTCGCGCGTGAACCGATGAACTGTCGAGAGGAATCGAATGGCTATCGCAAGTGGGCTTCCCGCTGGGTTTAACGCCGACACGTATGACATGATCGTCGTGGGCGCCGGATACGCGGGGTCTGTCTGCGCCCGTCGCCTTGCCGAGGCCTGCGGCTTCCACGTCGCCGTCATCGAGCGCCGCGACCACATCGCCGGCAACGCCTATGACTACGTCGACGACGCGGGGATTCTCGTCCACAAGTACGGTCCGCACATCTACCACACGCAGTCCGACCGCGTGCACCAGTTCCTCTCTCGCTTCACCGAGTGGACGAACTACCAGCACAAGGTGCTTGCCAACATCCACGGCACGCTCATGCCGGTTCCGTTCAACCACAAGAGCCTCAAGCTCGCCTTTGGCGAGGAGCGCGGCGAGGCCCTCTACCGCAAGCTCGTCGAGACGTTCGGCGAGAACAAGAAGGTCCCCATCCTCGAGCTTCGCGAGAAGAACGACCCGGAGCTTCAGGAGGTCGCCGACTACGTCTACGAGAACGTGTTCCTCCACTACACGATGAAGCAGTGGGGCACCACGCCCGACCAGGTCGACCCCTCCGTCACCGGCCGCGTCCCCGTGTTCGTCGGAGACGATGACCGCTACTTCCCGCGCGTCGCCCACCAGGGCATGCCGGCCGAGGGCTACACGAAGCTCTTCGAGCGCCTGCTTGACCACGATCTCATCGACGTGTTCCTCGGCGTCGACGTTCGCGACATCCTCATGGTCGACGACGACTACGCCAAGGTCTGCGGCAAGCCCTATGGCGGGGAGATCGTCTACACGGGTCCCCTCGACGAGCTGTTCGGCCTTGACCTGGGCGCGCTGCCGTACCGCACGCTCGACATGCAGTTCGAGACGCTCGACCAGGACCAGTTCCAGCCCGTCGGCACGGTGAACTACACGACGAGCGAGGACTTCACGCGCATCACCGAGTTCAAGAACATGACCGGTCAGGTCGTTCCCGGCAAGACCACGATCATGCGCGAGTACTCCAAGGCCTACACGCCCGAGAGCGGCGAGACGCCCTACTACGCCATTCTCGAGGACGAGAACAAGCAGCTCTATCAGCGCTATCTCGCTCGCGTGAGCCGTCTGACGAACTTCCACCCGGTGGGTCGCCTCGCGGAGTACCGCTACTACGACATGGACGGCGTCGTCGCCAGCGCCCTCGACCTGTCCGACGAGCTCGTGGCCGCCCACAACTAGCAAGACCGTCGCGCCCCCGGATGCCGTCTGGGGGCGCGTGCTCGAGACCACCAGGACACCTCGCATGGTGGGGCACCCAGGGAGAGAACTGTGACTACAGGCAAGACCATCACCTTTGGCATTCCGTGCTACAACTCCGCGGAGTACATGGACCACTGCATCACCTCGATCCTCGAGGGCAGCAACTACGCCGACGACGTGCAGATCGTCGTCGTGGACGACGGCTCCACGAAGGACAACACCTACGAGAAGGCCCTCGAGTGGCAGAGTCGCTACCCGAACATCGTCGAGGCGGTCCACCAGGAGAACGGCGGCCACGGCATGGCGGTGCTCGCGGCGCTCGAGCACGCGAAGGGCCTGTACTTCAAGGTCGTCGACTCCGATGACTGGCTCGACGACGACGCGCTCTCCAAGCTTCTCTCGACGCTTCGCGACTTCGAGTGGCGCGACATGCGCGTCGACCTTGTGATCACGAACTACGTCTACGAGCACGTCGAGGACAACACGCAGAACGTCATCGACTACAAGTACGTGCTCAAGCGCAACAAGGTCATCACGTGGGACAAGATCGGCCACTTCAACATGGCCCAGAACCTGCTCATGCACTCGCTGTGCTACCGCACCGACGTCCTGCGCGACGGCGGCGTCCCTATGCCCGCGCACACGTTCTACGTGGACAACATCTACGCCTACGTGCCGCTGCCCCGCTGCAAGACGCTGTACTACCTCGACGTCGACCTCTACCGCTACTTCATCGGCCGCGAGGACCAGTCGGTAAACGAGAAGGTCATGGTGAGCCGCATCGACCAGCAGCTGCGCATCACGCGCATCATGATGGACGCCTATCACCTCTACGATGACATCGAGACGCCTGAGCTCCGCAGCTACATGATCGGCTACTTCACGCTCATGATGGCCGCGTGCTCCATCTTCTCGCGCATGTCCGACGAGCCCGACGCCATGAAGAACTGCGAGGAGCTCTGGGACCACCTCAAGCAGTACGACAAGCGCATGTACCGCCGCGCCCGCATGGGCATCGTGGGCCTGGCGACGAACCTCCCCACGAAGGTGGGCGAGAAGTTCACGCTCGGCATCTACCGCATCGCCTCGAAGCTCGTTAAGTTCAACTAGAGCGGCTGACGTCGTTGGCGAAGGCCCCGGCCCCTGTCACGCAAACGTCCTCGCGCCCCTTTGGGGTTCTGCGGATTGTTTGCTTAGGCAGGGCCCGGGGCCTTCTTCGGTTTCCGGGCTTGTGGCTTGCGGCTGGGCGATGCGGAGCTGCCGTGAGCTTCGGCGGGGGCTTGGGCTGACGGGGATGAGGATTTGGGTGGACTCGCTGATGCTAGGGGAGCGGGAGGAAGAGGCGGTTGCTGGCGCCCAGGGGGCGGAAGCCAAAGTGGGCGTAGAAGCCGCTGGCGCTCTCGTCTGCCGGGTCAACGATGAGGGCTCGTGAGGCCACGACCTTTGATGCCGCGCATGCACGCCTGATGGCATCCTGGAGGAGGCGGGCCCCGACGGACTGGCCTTGGTATCTCTTGTCAACTGCCAACTGGCCCAACAACGTGCAAGGTACCAATGTGGGCATATTACTCCTCATGCGGGCGCTGAGCTCTCCCGTGCGCTCGACCGAATGGGCGCTGAGGCTGTAGAAGCCGCATAGGTCGCCGTTTTTGCTGGGGACAACGTAGACGCATGCGGTCTTTGCTCCCATCGCGTGAGCCGCCCTATTTCTCAGCCAGGATTCGTTGTCGGGGTTTCCCGAGCAAAAGCCGAAGACGTCGTCCGCCTTACTTAGGGCGCGGACGGGCAGAAAATCCCCGCTCATGAGTAGTCTCTCGAGAGAAGCTGCTGTGCCTTGGCGGGCATGGGCTCGTCGAGGGCGGAGAGAAAGGCGTCAAATGCCTCGGCGTCTAGGCGCGTCGTGTTTGAGCGTTCCCTGTCGAGCCTGACGTCAAAGGGGAAGCCACCGCACTCATTGAACTTTCTGACAAAGATGTTGATGGCGGAGGAGGGGGAGATCCCCAGCTCGCTCGCGGTCGATACGAACTGTTCTTTGTCCGCCTTGTCAACGCGCACGTTGAGCGCTGCGGTTATCGAAGCCATGCCTATCTCCTCACAACGTAATACGCTGTAAGCAAATCTTAATACAAAGCTACTTCCTGAGCTCCCAGAAGGCCACGGCGGTGGCGGCGGCGACGTTCAGGGAGTCGACGCCGTGCTGCATGGGGATGCGCACGGTCATGTCGCAGGCCTCGATCGTGTCGGTGGCAAGGCCGTCGCCCTCGGTGCCAAACAGCATCGCGAGCTTTTCGATGCCCGCAAGGCGCTCGTCTCCCAGTGAGAACGAGTCGTCCCTGAGGGCAAGTGCCGCCGTCTTGAAGCCATGGGAGCGCAGAAGACCCATGCCGTCGCGCTCGTCGTCAGTGGACGGCCAGGAGCCAAAGCGGCCCCACGGCACCTGGAACACGGTTCCCATGCTCACGCGCACCGCGCGTCTCACGAGCGGGTCGCAGCAGGTGGGGGTGAGCAGCACCGCGTCGATGCCAAGGGCCGCGGCGCTTCTCATGGCCGCGCCCACGTTCGTGGCGTCCGTGACGCCCTCGAGCACGGCGATCCTGCGCGCATCGGGAAGCGCGTCCAGCACGGCGGCGGCATCCCTCTCGGCAGGCCTTCTCATGGCGCACAGCACGCCGCGGGTGACGTTGTAGCCCACGAGCTTGCAGATCTCGTCGTGGGGAAGCACGTAGATGGGCACGCCGTCCGTGGGCTCCACGCTCAGGTGGCCGGCTGCGGCATGCACCTCGCCACCGTGGCCCAGTGCAAGGACGTCGCGAACGAGGTCCGCCTGCGTCTCGAGCTGGCGCTCCTCGAGCAGAAGGGAGAGCGGCTCCATGCCCTGTCGGATGGCGACGCGCACGACCTTCTCGGACTCTGCGACGAGCACACCCTCGCTGGCCTCGAGCCGGCTTCTGAGCTGACGCTCCGTGAGCCTGGCGTAGACGTCGAGTCGCTGGTCTGTCGCCGTGTCGAGCCTCACGATGCCCACGGGTGCCTCCTTGTGCCGCGCGTGCGGCAAAATGAAATTAGCGTAGCGATGGCGGCACAGGTGCGTGCGGCCATGCGCTACGATACAGCATGTATTGAGGATTATGATTGGCCGGGTCGTATCCGACCGCGGGGGATTTCATGGCGAACAGGTTCGGCGGCGGAAAGGCCGCAAAGGGCAAGCATGCGGCTGGCGCCCATGCCGCTGGTCAGGTTGTCGGCGCGGGAGCCGTCGACTCTGGCGAGAAGAAGGCGGGCGCTGGCAAGGTCGTCCTCATCGCCCTTGGCGTCATCGTGGGACTTCTCTCCCTCGTCTACCTGCTTGGCGTGCTTGCGTTCTCGTTCGTGATCATGCCGAACACGACGGTCGACGGCGCCGACGTCTCGCTCAAGTTCGCCTCGGAGGTCGCCGCGGACAAGGCCGAGGGCATCGGTGCCTTCCAGGCCCAGGTCGTGGGGGACGGCTTCAGCCTCACCCTTCGCGGCCAGGACGTCGAGCTGGCGTTTGACAAGGACTCCTACGCCAGTGCCCTCATCTCGCAGCAGCATGCGCTCTCCTGGCCCCTCCACATCGCGCGGCACCACGAGCTTCAGGGCGACAACGGCGCCACGTTCGACGCCGACAAGCTCTCCTCGCAGCTTGGCTCTGCCATCGACGAGTTCAACGCGAGCGCCACGCAGCCCACGAACGCCACGATCGCCTTCGACGACAAGACCCAGCAGTACGTCGTCGTCTCCGAGCAGGTTGGCACGGCGCTTGACCTCAACGCCACGACCGATCTCGTGGGCAACGGCCTCAAGGGCCTCTCTCGCCGCATCTCGCTCGACAGCTCCTGCCTCTCCCAGCCCACGGTGAAGTCGGACGACCCGAACCTGGTCACGGCCGCCCAGAGCGCCAATCGCTTCATGTCGGCCGACATCCCACTTACGCTGAACGGGCAGGCGGCCGGAGAGGTCACGCGCGTCCAGATCTCTTCGTGGATCACCCTCGACGAGAACCTCAACGCCACGCTTGACGACGCCAAGCTTGCCGAGTGGGTCAAGAGCGAGGTTGCGGCCAAGTACGACACCCGAGGCGCCGCCCGCACCTACACGCGCCCGGACGGCAAGACCGTCACGGTCGAGGCAACCGGCTCGAACCACTGGAACGACGCCTATGGCTGGGTGACGGACGAGGACGCCCTCGCCGCCTCCCTCAAGCAGGCCGTCGAGGCGGGCTCCACCGACGCCATCGAGATTCCCACGAAGGGCACGGCCCAGGCCGCCCCCGATGCCGGGCTCAAGGACTGGGGCAACCGCTACATCGACATCGACCTCGCCGAGCAGCACGTGCGCATGTACGACGACTCCGGCGCGCTCGTCTGGGAGAGCGACTGCGTCACCGGCGACCACGCGCAGGGCCACGACACGCCCACCGGCGTCTACACGATCAACAGCTATCGGGCCTCCGGAGACGTGGAGCTGCGCGGCGCCATCGACCCGGCGACGAACCAGCCCGAGTACATCAGCCACGTGAGCTACTGGATGCCGTTCATCGGCAACTCCTGGGCGCTTCATGACGCCAGCTGGCGTAGCAGGTTTGGCAGCGACATCTACCAGTACGCCGGCAGCCACGGCTGCGTGAACCTCCCGAGCGACAAGGCCAAGGAACTGTATGGCCTGTGCAAGGTGGGCGACGTCGTGGTCGTTCATAATTAGGATCCGCGTATCTGCTGCTTTTGAGGCGCCTGCGCCACGCGCGTGGGCGCCTTTGTCTTTGTGGCAAAGTTGACTATTGAATCGTGTACATTTGGTGACCTTCTCGCAAGGCGTGGCCATGGGGCTACGATGGCAGGACGACCGCGACCGGAAGGACCGCCCATGACCCCTGCTGCGCTCGACGAGCAAAGAGAGAAGTACCTCTCGCTTCTCTCCGAGAAGTTCCCCACGTGCCAGGCGGTCTACACCGAGGTCATCAACCTCGAGGCGATCCTGAACCTGCCCAAGGCCACCGAGCACTTCATCTCAGACGTCCACGGAGACTGCGAGCAGTTCGACCACATCATCAACAACTGCTCTGGCGTCATCCGCGAGCGCGTTCGCTCGGTGTTCCGCCATCGCCTTACGGCCTGCGAGCAGGCGGAGCTGTGCACCCTCATCTACTATCCGGACGAGAAGCTCCGGCGCGTGGCCGAGGCCCACCTCGACACGCCCACGTGGTATCGCGAGGCGCTGGCGCAGCTCATCGAGCTCGCGCGCTACCTGTCGGACGCCTACACCCGCTCCAAGGTGCGCAAGGCCATGCCCGTAGCCTATGCCTACATCATCGACGAGCTCCTGCACGCAAGTCCCGGCGAGGCCTCGAGCCGCGCCGCCTACCACGAGTGCATCGTCGACTCCATCATCGAGACGGGCAGCGTCTGCGACTTCATCCGCAGCCTAGCCGCCCTCATCAAGCGCCTGGCCGTCGACCACGTTCACGTCGTGGGGGACCTCTTCGACCGCGGTGCGCACGGCGACGCCATCGTGGACAGACTCATGGCCTACCATTCGCTCGACATCCAGTGGGGCAACCACGACATCTGCTGGATGGGGGCCGCGGCGGGCTCCGAGGCGTGCGTGGCCACGGTGGTGCGCAACTGCGTGCACTACCAGACGCTCGACATCCTCGAGGGCTCCTACGGCATCTCCCTGCGCGAGCTCGCGCTCTTTGCCGAGAAGACCTATGCGGACGGTGACGTGCTGAGCCCTGCCGAGAAGGCCATCTCGGTCATCATGTTCAAGCTCACGGGCCAGCTCATCATGCGGCACCCGGAGTTCGACATGGCCGATCGCCTGCTGCTCGGGCACATCGACCTCACTGTCGGAAAGGTGCGCGTGGGCGGGCGTGACCTCGAGCTTTCCACACGCGACTTTCCCACGCTCGACCCAAAGAGTCCCTACGAGCTCACGGGCGAGGAGCGCCGCGTCGTCGACGGCCTGGTCGAGAGCTTCACGCACAGCAGGCGCCTTCGCCGCCATGTCGACTTCCTGTACGAGAAGGGCTCGGTCTACCTCGCGTACAACAACAACCTGCTGTTCCATGGCTGCGTCCCCATGAGGCCGGATGGGAGCTTCCGCCCCGTGAGGATGGGGAGCCGCCATGTGGCGGGGCGCGCCTACCTGGACGCCTGCGACCGCATGGCGCGCATCGCCTGGCACGAGCGCACGCCTGAGGCGCTCGACTGGATGTGGTACCTGTGGTGCGGCCTGGGCTCTCCGCTGTGCGGCAGGAACATCAAGACGTTCGAGCGCACGTTCGTGCTCGACCGCGCCTCGTGGGCCGAGGAGCAGGACCCCTACTTCGAGCTTGCCTGCGAGGCCCCGGCGTGCGAGCACGTGCTTGCGGAGTTTGGCCTCTCGGGTGGGGCCGCCCACATCATCAACGGGCACACCCCCGTGGCTCAGGGCAGGGGCGAGAGTCCCGTTCGCGGAGGCGGCAGGCGCCTCGTCATCGACGGCGGCTTCTGTCGCGCCTACCACTCCAAGACCGGCATCGCCGGCTACACGCTCATCGTGGACGCCCAGGGCATGCGCATCAAGGCGCACCGCCCCTACGACGCCATCGGCGACGTCGTGGCAGATCGAGGCGACATCTACTCGGACGACGACCAGCTCGAGGTGAACGCGCGCCCGCTCATCGTCGCCGACACGGACACGGGCGCCCACATCCGCTCCCAGATCGACGACCTCACGGCCCTGCTCGACGCTTATCGGACGGGTGACCTCCCAGAGCGTGGAGGCGTCCAGGGTTTTCCTCGCGCATGAAATTAGTCCCTTCCCTTGGGTATCCTTGGCAGTACAAGAGCCCAGCGAGTGCGCTACCTGCGCGTCCCCTAGGCTCACGAGGCAAGGACGGGGAATGGACAACAAGAAGAAACGACAGTCGATGATCCTGTACGTGATCATCGCGATTGCGGCCATCGTGGCGCTCAACTCGGTCGTGTACCCGAGCATCGAGCGGGCCACGGTCAAGGACGTAAGCTACAGCGAGTTCATCGACATGGTCGATGACGACCAGGTGGATGAGGTCTCGCTCGACACGGGCTCCGGCAAGATCACGTTCACCTCCAAGTCGGACGGCTCGGTGACCTACCGCACCAACGAGTGGCCCAGCGACGACACGCTCGCCGAGCGCCTCAACAAGCACAACGTCACCTACTCGGCCCAGATCGCCGACCAGAGCTCGGGCATCTGGACGTACATGCTGCTCGTCTACGGCGTGCCCATACTGCTGGCCATCGCGGGCGGCGTTTGGCTCAACCGCCGCATGAAGAAGGCCATGGGCCAGGACGGCCCGTCCATGAACTTTGGCGGCAACGGCTTTGGCATGGGCGGAGGCCTGGGCAAGAGCCACGCCAAGGAGGTCAAGGGCGAGGAGACGGGCGTCAAGTTCGCCGACGTCGCCGGCCAGGACGAGGCCAAGGAGTCCCTGCAGGAGATCGTCGGGTTCCTCAAGAACCCCGGCAAGTACAACGACATCGGTGCGCGCTGCCCCCGTGGTGCGCTGCTCGTGGGCCCTCCGGGCACGGGCAAGACGCTGCTTGCCAAGGCCGTCGCCGGCGAGGCAGGCGTCCCGTTCTTCCAGATCGCGGGCTCCGAGTTCGTCGAGATGTTCGTCGGTCGTGGCGCCGCGAAGGTCCGCGACCTGTTCAAGCAGGCCAAGGAGAAGGCCCCCTGCATCATCTTCATCGACGAGATCGACGCCGTGGGCAAGAAGCGTGACGGCTCGCTCAATTCCAATGACGAGCGCGAGCAGACGCTCAACCAGCTGCTCTCCGAGATGGACGGCTTCGACAACCAGAAGGGCATCGTCGTGCTCGCCGCGACGAACCGCCCCGAGTCGCTCGACCAGGCGCTGCTGCGCCCCGGCCGCTTCGACCGCCGCATTCCCGTCGAGCTGCCGGACCTCGCCGGCCGCGAGGCCATCCTCAAGATCCATGCGAATGACGTCAAGATGGAGGGCGGCATCGACCTCGGCGTCATCGCCCGCTCCACCCCCGGCGCCTCTGGCGCGGACCTCGCGAACATCATCAACGAGAGCGCCCTGCGCGCGGTCCGCTTTGGTCGCAAGCGCGTGAGCCAGGAGGACCTCGTCGAGTCCGTCGACGTCGTCATCGCCGGCGAGAAGAAGAAGTCCACGGTGCTGTCCGAGCACGAGAAGGAGGTCGTCTCCTACCACGAGACCGGCCACGCCATCGTCGCGGCCGCGCAGAAGGGCTCGGCTCCCGTCTCCAAGATCACGATTGTGCCACGTACGAGCGGCGCGCTTGGCTTCACCATGCAGGTCGAGGAGGACGAGCACTTCCTCACGACGCGTCAGGAGGCCAAGAACAAGATCGCGGTGCTGTGCGGAGGCCGTGCCGCCGAGGAGCTCATCTTTGGCGAGATGACCACCGGCGCGAGCAACGACATCGAGAAGGCCACGAGCATCGCGCGTGCCATGGTGACCCAGTACGGCATGTCCGATAAGTTCGGCATGGTGGCGCTTGGCCAGCAGCGCAACCGCTACCTTGGCGGCGGTGCCGAGCTCACGTGCTCTGAGGGCACGGCCCAGCAGATCGACGCGGAGGTCCAGCGCCTCGTGGAGGAGGGCCACCAGCAGGCCATCGACACGCTCAAGGCCCACCGCTTCAAGCTGCATGAGATCGCCCACTACCTCCAGAAGAAGGAGACGATCACGGGCGACGAGTTCATGAACATGCTCACCCGTGACGACGGGTTCGCGCCCACGCTGCCTAAGACGGAGTAGGGGAATCTGGTCCCACCGGAGGCCCCGGGGGTCTTCTTCGGACGTCCTCGCGGATACGGTTGCCTTGCTAAGCGAGGCGCCCGGCCGCTGCGGACTGTCCTCTGAAGACCCCCGGGGCCTCCTTCTGTTACGTGGCCCAGCCGGTCTCGGCGTCCCGGGCGCGAACCCGTCATGCTGGCTCGCGGGCGGGGTGGGGTGTTATGCATATTCGCCATGCTTCTGGGCGCGAACCCGTCGCGCTGGCTTACGGGCTGGTGGGGGATTGGTGCGAGTTTGGGGCTGGTTGGGACGGGGAGGCAATCGCGTGCTAAGATAGGCCCTCGAAAAGCTGTGATGGGGACGAGTAGCTTGGCTACACGGTCATGAGCGAGCGGGGTTGGTGAGAGCCCGCGGCCGCGTCCAGGTGAATATCACCCCGGAGCCTTGGCCCGAACGGGTGTCCTGCACCCAAGTAGACGCCAACGGGAGTGGCCACCGTCATGGGCCAGCCGAGTAAGGCGAGAATCTCGTCCGCTGGGTGGTTGCGAATCGTCGCGGCTCACGCCGCATTCATGGCGCTTCGTCCCGGCGGCCGGGGCGGGCGCTTTTTTCGTGCGCGGCGAGTCCCTGGGCTCTCCGGACGCGGGCGCTCGGCGGATGCGGGGCGGTCCCCCGCGAAAGGAGCGGCACCAGGTAATGGCAAACGAGTACAAGAAGACGATGAACCTCCCGTCCACGAGCTTCCCGATGAGGGCAAGCCTCGCGACGCGCGAGCCCGAGCGCCTCAAGGTCTGGCGCGAGAACAACGTCTACGAGCTGGCACGTAAGAAGAACGCAGGCCACGACAAGTTCGTCCTGCACGATGGCCCCCCGTACGCCAACGGTCCCATCCACATCGGCCACGCCATGAACAAGGTGTCCAAGGACATCATCAACCGCTACTGGATGATGCAGGGCCGCGACGTGCCCTACGTCCCCGGTTGGGACTGTCACGGCCAGCCCATCGAGCACAAGGTCGAGGAGAAGGTCGGCACCAAGAAGTTCAACGAGATGCCCACCTCCGAGATCCGCGAGATGTGCAACAAGTTCGCCGTCGAGAACATCGAGCTTCAGAAGTCGGGCTTCCGTCGCCTGGGCGTGCTCGCCGACTGGGACCATCCCTACCTCACGCTCTACCACCAGCATGACGCCGCCGACATCGAGGTCTTCAAGGCCATGTTCGACAAGGGCATGGTCTATCGCGGCCACAAGCCCGTGCACTGGTGCACGCACTGTCACACGGCGCTCGCCGAGGCAGAGATCGAGTACGGCGATGAGGTGAGCCCCGCCATCTTCGTCCGCTTCGAGATGACGACCACCCCGGCCGGCCTCGAGGCCTGGGCCGGCAAGCTCTTCGTCGACATCTGGACGACGACCCCGTGGACCCTTCCCGCCGATGACGCTGTCATCCTCCACCCCGAGGCTACCTACGTCGCCGTCAAGCACGATGGCGCCGCCGAGCTCATGGCCGAGGCCCTTGTCGAGCGTGACTGCGCCAAGTTCGGCTACGGCGAGGCCGAGCTCGTCCGTGACGAGAACGGCGAGCCGTGGCGCATGACGGGCGAGCAGCTCTGCCACAACAAGTACAAGCAGCCGATCTTTGGCGACCAGGGCGTCGAGGGCGAGTTCATCTACGCCGACTACGTCACGCTCGACGACGGCACGGGCATCGTCCACTCCGCCCCCGGTCACGGCGTCGACGACTACAACGCCGGCTGCAGGTTCGGCATCCCCGTCGTCATGCCCGTCGACGATGACGGTCGCTTCTACGTGGGCGACACGATGGGCACGGGCGGCCCGTGGTCTGGCATGGAGGTCAACGAGGCCAACCCCAAGATCATCGAGTGGCTGCGCGAGCGCGGCATGCTGATCCTGCACGAGGACATCAACCACAGCTACCCGCACTGCTGGCGTTGCCACCAGCCCGTGCTGTTCCGCGCCACCGACCAGTGGTTCATCTCCATGGACAAGACGGGCCTGCGCGCCGAGGCCCTCGACACGATCCAGAACAAGGTCGCGTGGTATCCCGAGCACGCCAAGAACCGCATCGGCGCCATGGTCGAGGGGCGCCCGGACTGGTGCATCTCCCGCCAGCGCAACTGGGGCGTGCCCATTCCGAGCTTCACGTGCGAGGACTGCGGCGAGACCGTCATGAACGACGCCACGCTCGACGCCGTCATCAAGCTCTTCCACGAGAAGGGCTCCGACGCCTGGTTCACCGACAAGCCCGAGGACTACCTCGGCGAGGCCTGCGTCTGCCCCAAGTGCGGCAGCCACCACCTCAAGGCCGGCAAGGACATCCTCGACGTCTGGTGGGACTCCGGCGTCTCCTGGAAGGCCGTCTGCGAGTTCCGCGACGAGCTCCAGTACCCTGCCGACATGTACCTCGAGGGCTCCGACCAGCACCGCGGCTGGTTCCAGAGCTCGCTGCTCACCTCGCTCGGCGCCAATGACATCGCCCCGTACAAGGCGGTCGTCTCCCAGGGCTTCACGCTCGACGGCCAGGGTCGCAAGATGAGCAAGTCGCTCGGCAACGTCATCGACCCCAACAAGGTCTGTGCCGAGATGGGCGCCGACATCCTGCGCCTGTGGGTCGCCTCGACCGACACGAGCCACGACGTCGCCGTCGACCACGAGATCCTTGCCCGCACCTCCGACGCCTATCGTCGCTTCCGCAACACGTTCCGTTTCCTGCTCGGCGAGCTCGAGGGCCAGTTCGACCCCGAGCACGACCTCGTGCCCGTCGACGAGATGCAGTCCTATGACCGCCTCGTGCTGGCGCGCGCCTGCGAGATGCACGAGAAGGTGAGCGAGGCCTATGCGGGATACCGCTTCTACCAGGTCTACCGCGCCCTGTATGACTTCGTCGTCACCGAGCTGTCCAATGGCTACCTCAACGCCACGAAGGACCGCATGTACTGTGACGAGCCGGGTGCCAAGAGCCGTCGCAGCGCGCAGACCTGCTGGTACTACCTGCTCGAGATGCTCCTCCGCGACCTCCAGCCCATCCTGTCGTTCACGACCGACGAGGTCATGGCTCACCTGCCCGAGAGCGCCCGTGACGGCCAGACGTATGCGGCGCTGCTCGACTGGTGGAACGCCCCGCTCACCCATGAGCAGGTCGAGGCGCTGCTTCCCGAGTACAACGTGATGCTCGAGGCCCGTGGCGCCTTCACGAAGGCCAACGAGGCCGCCCTTGCCGCCGGCGTCGTGTCCGAGAAGACGAGCCAGGCCACGCGCTGCGTCCTCACCCTGCCGGCCGAGCAGCTCGAGCTCGTTCGTGGCTCCGAGGACATGCTCGCCGAGGCCTTCATCTGCTCCGAGGTCGAGCTCGCCTGTGGTGACGAGCTCGCCTGCGAGGTTCTGCCCGCCCATGGCGAGAAGTGCCCGCGCTGCTGGAACTGGCGTCCCCTCGGCGTCGACGGCCTGTGCTGCCGCTGCAGCCACGCCGTCTCGGTCGCCGGTGCGGCGGAGTAGCTCGTGGCGGGCAACAGCCGCATAGTCGCGTTCGGCGGGGTCGCCGCCTGCGCCGTCGTGCTCGACCAGGTCTCCAAGGCCTGGGCGCGCGCGGCGCTCGCGGGCGGCCCCGTGCCGTTCATTCCGGGCGTTCTCGACCTGTCGCTCGTCATGAACACGGGTGCGGCCTTCTCCATAGGCTCCGGGTCCACTTGGATCTTCGTCATCCTGGCGCTCGTCATCTGCGCGCTCGCCTGCGTGTGGGTCGTGCGCGAGCGAGACATGCCCGCTGGCGTCGCCGCTGCGCTCGGCGCCGTCGCGGGAGGCGGCGTGGGCAACCTTATCGACCGCGTCGTCGCCGGCCAGGTCACGGACTTCTTCGCGACCACCTTCATTGACTTTCCCGTCTTCAACGTCGCCGACATCTTCGTGACGTGCGGCGTCGTCTTGGCGCTCGTGCTCGTGTGGCGCTGGGACGCCACGCGAGAGGGGGAGGGCGAGGCGTGAGCCAAAGACTCGTGAACCTGCTCGTCGACCCCTCCGCAGACGGCATGCGGCTCGACGCGTTTCTCGCGAGCGGGCCCGACATGCCGTCGCGCTCCGCGTGCGCCAAGCTCGTCGAGCGTGGCCTCGTGACCATCAACGAGACGCCTGCGACCTCAAAGAGCGAGAAGGTGCTGCTCGGGGACCGCGTGCGGGCCACGGTCGAGGAGCCCGAGCCGCTCGTCCCTGCGGGTGGGCTTGCCCCCAACCCCTACATCCCGCTCGACATCCGCTACGAGGACGAGCACCTCATCGTGCTCTCAAAGCAGGCGGGGCTCGTGTGCCATCCCAGCCCCGGCCACGTCGACGACACGCTCGCCAACGCGCTTGTCGCCCACTGCGGCCTGGCGCACCTCGGCATGCTGCAGGGTGACGACCGTCCCGGCATCGTGCACCGTCTCGACATGGACACGAGCGGCCTCATGCTTGCCGCCAAGGACGACGCCACGCAGAAGGCGCTGCAGGACCTCATCCGCCTGCGCACGCTCGACCGCCGCTATGTCACGCTCGTCTGGGGCTACGTCGCCGCCGACTCCGGCACCATCGACACCGGCATCGCGCGCTCCACGCGTGACCGCGTCCGCATGGCCGTCTCGGACGAACCGGGCGCGCGCGAGGCCATCACGACGTTTCGCGTGCTTGAGCGTTTCGAGGCGGGCAGGCGAGATGAGGGCTACACGCTGCTCGAGTGCCACCTCTACACGGGCCGCACCCACCAGATCCGCGTGCACATGCGCCACATCAACCACCAGGTCATCGGCGACCCCCTCTACGGCCGGGGAGACCTTGCCCAGAACCTTGGTCTCACGAGGCAGTTCCTCCACTCCTGGAGCGTCGCGTTTTCGCATCCCGTCTCGGGAGAGACGATAGAGCTTCGCGACACGCTGCCCGCCGAGCTCGCCACTGTACTAGAATCGCTCGAAAACCGGTCAATGGGCCGCACGGAGGCGGGGGAGCGCATCGTCCCCGCCCTTCTCGGCCAGAGGTGAGGCAGGGGGCCAATCCCTTGCCCCGCCTCCAACAGTCACACCCTGAGAGGGCTCTTCGTGGAATTCAACCGCCTGGGCATCACGCCCATCGTCGTCTTCAACTTCATCATCTGGGCATTCTTCACGTTTGCCTATCTGTACCAGGCGCTCTACATCCTCGTGACGTGGAGGCGCGGCACGGTCAAGCTGCCGCCCGCCAAGAAGAACCACCGCTACGCCTTCTTCATCGCGGCCCACAACGAGGAGAGCGTCATCGCCAACCTCGTGAGGTCCATCAAGGAGCAGGACTATCCCTCCGAGCTCATCGACGTGTTCGTCGTGGCAGACGCCTGCACGGACCGCACGGCCAAGGAGGCCAGGCGCGCCGGCGCCATCGTCTACGAGCGCAACGACCTCGCGCGCAAGGGCAAGAGCTGGGTGCTCGACTACGGCTTCGACCGCATTCTCAACGAGTATCCCGGCAAGTACGAGGCGTTCTTCGTCTTCGATGCCGACAACCTGCTCTCGCCTGGCTACGTCACCGAGATGAACAAGCTGTTCGACCAGGGCTTTCTCGTGGGAACGAGCTATCGTAACTCCAAGAACTTCGACTCGAGCTGGGTGAGCTCGGCCTACGCCCTGTGGTTTCTTCGCGAGGCGAAGTTCCTCAACAACTCGCGCATGCTGTGCGGCACGGGCTGCGCCATCTCGGGATCGGGTTGGATGGTCTCCTCCCGCATCATCCAGGGCATGCACGGCTGGGACTTCCACACCCTCACCGAGGACATCCAGTTCTCCACCTTCTGCGCGGCCAACGGCATCCGCATCGGGTATGCGCCGGCGGAGTTCTATGACGAGCAGCCTCTCACCTTCAAGGCGTCCTGGACGCAGCGCATGCGCTGGACCAAAGGCTTCTACCAGGTGTTCTTCTCCTATGTGGGAGACCTCATCCATGGTGTGCGCAAGAAGCGCTTCGGCGCTTACGACATGCTCATGACGATCGCGCCCGGCAACATCCTCACGCTCGTGTCGGCGTTCGTGAACACGGTCTACCTCGTGATCGGGTCGTTGTCGCATGGTTTTCTCGCCACGCAAAACGAGCTGTCCATGGCCGTGGGCTCGCTCGTCATGACGTTCGGCTCCATGTACGTGACGTTTTTCATCCTCGCCATCATCACGACGGTCTCGGAGCGAGACCACATCCGAGTTCGCAAGGGCAGGCGCTGGCGCATCGTCTCGAACCTGTTCACGTTCCCGCTGTTCATGATGACCTACATCCCCATCAACGTGGCGGCCCTGTTCATGAAGGTCGAGTGGGTGCCCACCAAGCACACCGTGTCCATGTCGATGGAGGACATGGCCGAGGAGTAGGGGCAGGCGCCCGGTGCCGCAAGGGCTGCGGCGCCGGGCGCTTTTTCAGCCAAATTGTTTGGGGCCCTAAAAGAGTTCGAGGTAGCGTTCGCTCCCATGCGGACGCTACAATTGTCAACATTGCATCGGTACGTGGTCCCGGCGCGGTCGCGGCGGGCAGGGCAGAAAGGGAGTCACCTACATGGCAACGTTCTTCGAGGGCGAGTCGCACACCTTCTCTGAGTACCTCCTGGTCCCCGGTTACTCCTCGTCGGAGAACATCCCGGCCAACGTGTCGCTCAAGACCCCGCTGTGCCGCTTCAAGAAGGGCGAGCAGCCGCGCGTCACGCTCAACATCCCCATGGTGTCCTCCATCATGCAGGCCGTCTCGGGCGAGCGCATGGGCGTGGCCCTTGCCACCGAGGGCGGCATGAGCTTCATCTACGGCTCCCAGACCCCCGAGTCTGAGGCCGCGATGGTCAAGTGGGTCAAGGACTACAAGGCCGGCGTCGTCGAGTCCGACTCCACGCTCACGCCCGACATGACCATGGAGCAGGTCATGGACCTCAAGGAGCGCACGGGCCACTCCACGATGCCCGTCACCGACGACGGCACGCCCCACGGCAAGCTGCTCGGCATCGTCACGAGCCGCGACTACCGCCCCTCCCGCGATGACCACCAGGCCAAGGTCGCCACGTTCATGACCCCGCGCGAGGAGCTCGTCACGGGCACCAAGGAGACCACGCTCAAGGTCGCCAACGACATCATCTGGGACAACAAGCTCAATGCCCTTCCCATCGTGGATGAGAGCGACCACCTCGTGGGCATCGTGTTCCGCAAGGACTACGACTCCCACAAGTCCAACCCCGACGAGCTGCTCGACGCCAACAAGCGCTACATGGTGGGCGCCGGCATCAACACGCGCGACTACGCCAAGCGCGTGCCGCTGCTTCTCGAGGCGGGCGCCGACGCCCTGTGCATCGACTCCTCCGAGGGCTTCTCCGAGTGGCAGAAGCTCACGATCGACTGGATCCGCGAGAACTACGGCAACGATGTCATCGTGGGCGCCGGCAACGTCGTGGACGCCGACGGCTTCCGCTACCTCGCCGACTGCGGCGCCGACTTCGTGAAGGTCGGCATCGGTGGCGGCTCCATCTGCATCACCCGCGAGACGAAGGGCATCGGCCGTGGCCAGGCCACCGCGCTCATCGACGTGTGCCGCGCCCGTGACGAGTACTTCGAGGAGACCGGCGTGTACGTGCCCGTGTGCTCCGACGGCGGCATCGTCTACGACTACCACATGACGCTCGCGCTTGCCATGGGCGCCGACTTCATGATGCTCGGGCGCTACTTCGCCCGCTTCGACGAGAGCCCCACGAACCGCGTGAACGTGAACGGCCAGTACATGAAGGAGTACTGGGGCGAGGGCTCTGCCCGTGCCCGCAACTGGCAGCGCTACGACCTTGGTGGCGCCGCGAAGCTCTCCTTCGAGGAGGGTGTCGACTCCTACGTCCCCTACGCCGGCTCGCTCAAGGACGGCGTGGGCATGACGGTCTACAAGATCAAGTCCACGATGTGCAACTGTGGCGCCAACTCGATCCCCGAGCTACAGAAGAAGGCCCGACTAACCCTCGTGAGCTCCACCTCCATCGTCGAGGGTGGCGCCCACGACGTCGTGCTAAAGGACCACAACCAGTCCGTGAGCTATCACTAGGATCCACAGCCAAAGCGATCGCTCTCGGGCCCAGACCCGGGGGCGGCCGTGCCATATGATGACTTGCGCCCGAGTCTCCCTGCGAGTCTCGGGCGCTTTGCTGCTAGAATGCATAGCTTGAATGTCTGAACACGCGAAAGAGAGGTCGCGCATGAGCGACGTCACCAATACGAACGCCTCGCAGGAGGGCCGCTTCCCGGCCTACGACGCTGCCGCCATCGAGAGCAAGTGGCAGCGCGTCTGGGACGAGAAGGGCACCTACAAGACCGACGAGGACCCCAACAAGCCCAAGAAGTACGTCCTCGAGATGTTCCCGTACCCCTCCGGCGACCTGCACATGGGCCACGCCCGCAACTACACCATCGGCGACGCCATGGCGCGCCAGGCGCGCATGCGCGGCTATGACGTGCTGCACCCCATCGGCTTCGACGCGTTCGGCCTCCCGGCCGAGAACGCCGCCATCAAGCACAACACGCAGGCGGCGGCCTGGACCTACCAGAACATGGGCAACGCCCTCACCACGATGAGGCGCATGGGCTTCTCGTATGACTACGACCGCCTCGTGCGCACCTGCGACCCCGAGTACTACAAGTGGGGCCAGTGGATGTTCCTCAAGATGTGGGAGAAGGGCCTGGCCTACCGCGCCACCTCTCCGGTCAACTGGTGCCCCTCGTGCAACACGGTGCTCGCCAACGAGCAGGTCGTCGAGGGCCGCTGCTGGCGCTGCGGCTCCGTGCCCGAGAAGCGCGAGCTGTCCCAGTGGTACCTCAAGATCACCGACTACGCCCAGGAGCTGCTCGACGACCTCGACAAGCTCACCGGCTGGCCCGAGAACGTCAAGGCCCAGCAGCGCAACTGGATCGGCCGCTCCGAGGGTGCCGAGATCGACTTCACGCTTGCTGACACTGATGGCGTGACGCCCACGGACCGCAAGATCACCGTCTTCACGACGCGCGCCGACACGCTGTTTGGCGTGAGCTTCTTCCTGCTGCCGCCCGAGAGCCCGCTTGCCGCCGAGCTCGTGGCCGGCACCGAGCACGAGGCCGCGTTCAAGGAGCTCAAGGAGGCCACCGAGAAGGTCTCGAGCGTCGACCGCCAGGGCTCTGCCCGCGAGAAGCACGGCGTGTTCACCGGCCGCTACGTCATCAACCCCATCAACGGCCGCCCCGCTCCCATCTGGGTCGCCGACTACGTCCTCATGGACTACGGCACGGGCGCCGTCATGGGCGTGCCCTGCGGCGACCAGCGCGACTTCGACTTCGCCAAGAAGTACGGCCTGGAGATCGCCCCGATCATCTGCGAGAAGGACGACCCGCTCTACGACGAGCTCAAGGACGAGCGCGAACTCAAGGTCACGAGCGTCGACTGGGACCACGCCATGGTGGCCGAGGGCTACCTCGTGCAGTCCGGCGAGTTCACCGGCCTGAAGGGCGGCAAGCACTCCGAGGCCGTCGACGCCATCATCGGCTGGCTCTCCGAGCGTGGCCTTGGCCGCAAGAAGGTCCAGTTCCGCCTGCGCGACTGGCTCATCAGCCGCCAGCGCTACTGGGGCAACCCCATCCCGATGATCCACTGCGACTGCTGCGGCGACGTGCCGGTTCCCTATGACCAGCTGCCCGTCACGCTTCCCGACAACCTCGACCTGGGTGCCGGCGAGACGCTCGCCGAGTACGCGCCCTTCTACGAGACCACGTGCCCCAAGTGCGGCAAGCCCGCCCGCCGCATCACGGACACGATGGACACGTTCACCTGCTCGAGCTGGTACTACCTGCGCTACTGCGACCCCCACAACGACAAGCTGCCGTTCTCCAAGCAGGCCGTGGACCGCTGGATGCCCGTCGACAACTACATCGGCGGCATCGAACACGCGATTCTGCACCTGCTCTACAGCCGCTTCTGGACCAAGGTCCTTCGGGACCTCGGCATGATCGACGCCGACGAGCCCTTCACCAACCTGCTGTGCCAGGGCATGGTCAAGGACGAGCACGGCGACACCATGTCCAAGTCCAAGGGCAACGTCGTGCCGCCCTCGAGCGTCATCGAGCCCTACGGCGCAGACACCATGCGCCTCGTCATCCTGTTCATCGCCCCGCCCGAGAAGGACTTCGACTGGGACGAGAAGGCCGTCGCCGGCGCCAACCGCTTCATCAAGCGAGCCTGGTCCATCGTCTGGCAGCTGGCGCTTGGCGCCAAGCCGGGCGACCTTGACGCGCAGAAGCTTGACGGTCAGGCTGGCGAGCTGTTCCGCACGCTGAACGGCCTGGGTGCCCGCTGCACGGCCGACTACGACCGCGGCCAGTTCAACACGGCCATCTCCGCCGTCATGGAGATCGTGAACGCCGCGAGCAAGTACCTCAACGAGACGTCCGAGGACGCCCGCGTCCCCGAGCTCGACTTCCGCGTGGCCCACGACATCGTGGCCATTCTCGCCCCCATCTGCCCGCACTGGGCTGAGGAGCTCTACCACGAGGCGCTCCACCTCGAGGGATCGGTCTACAACGAGCCGTGGCCCGAGTTCGACCCCGAGCTCGCCAAGGCTGACACGGTCGAGATCGCGGTGCAGCTCATGGGCAAGGTCCGCGGCCACGCCACCATCGCCGCCGACGCCAGCCGCGAGGATGCCGAGAAGGCCGCGCTTGCTGCCATCGCCGAGCAGCTCGAGGGCAAGGCGGTCCGCAAGGTCATCGTCGTTCCCGGCAAGCTCGTGAACGTCGTCGCCAACTAGGTTCGTATGGGCGGCACCCGAGAGTTGCGGGTGCCGCGCCCATGAGGAGGGGAGTCGCGCATGAAGTGTCCGCACTGCGGAGCCGACCTGGGCCAGGGGCTGCTTCCGGCCCGTTGCCCTGCGTGCGGCCAGGGCCTTGGGGCCAAGGCCCCTCGCACGAACCTCCATGCCGCCCGCGAGTCTGCCGACCGCGCCGCGGCCTCGCGGGCAAGCGTCGAGGGCCTGTCCGGCAGGGGTCGCGGCCGTCGCGACCGCTCGCAGACCACCAAGCGCGTCGCGCGCATCCTGCTCGCGTTCGTGCTCGTCGCCGTCTTCTGCGTCACCGTGGCCTTCGTGGCCTACCGCGCGGAGATCATCGGGGGACGTACGGTGCCCAACGTCGTGGGCTGGAGCGCCCAGAGCGCGCAGTCTCGCCTCGAGGAGTGCGGCTTCTCCGTTGGTGTGAACGAGGTCTCCTCGTCCGAGCAAGACCCGGGCAAGGTCGTGAGCGAGGTCCCTACCGCGGGCGCGCGCATCGACCCCGGCTCCACGGTCTCGATCGACGTCGCGGTGGCCTCGCAGTGACGCGTCCCATCATCACGGGAGCATCACAAATGCGACTTGACGTGCTAGCAGGTTGTTTAATACACTGCTTTCGATAGTTTGTACGGAATGAGGGATGTGGGGTGGAGTTTTTCGCCCCGCATCTCTTTGTCTGTAGGTAGGCCGTGCCCGCCACGGCGCAAGAAAGGAGGCCCGATGGCCCAGGACAAGGCAGCGGCCATTCTCGAGGCCCTTGAGGTGGCTGGCGCCGCCCACGAGGTCGACGTCGTCGATGTCGAGGTCGTTGGTGCCACGAAGGCGCCCACCGTTCGAGTCCGCCTCGACTGGGCAGACGAGAGCCGTGGCACCATCTCGCTCGACGAGGTCGCGGCCCAGACGCAGTGGGTGTCCGACGTCATCGACGTGGTGGACCCGTTCCCCGGCTCGTTCACGCTCGAGGTGAGCTCGCCGGGGCTCGACCGCCCGCTTCGCCGCGAGCGTGACTTCGAGCGCTTCGCCGGCGAGCAGGTCGCCCTCACCACGACGGCTACCGAGGGACGCAAGCGCTTCTCGGGCACGCTCGTGGGCATGCAGGAGGACTCCGTCGTCCTCGACACGGACGAGGGCCAGGTGAGCATCCCGCTTGACCAGGTGCGTCGCTGCACCATCAAGCCCTCGTTCGCCAAGGGCGAGAAGAAGACCTTCTCCAAGGCCCCGAAGGGTGGCAAGGCCAAGTAGGCCGCAAGGGGTGGCGAGCCCCACGTACTGACCGACCGGCGCCACGGCGCCACGTTTGCTAATAGCCAGGAAGGAATACGACACATGGCATCTGCGATGATGGAAGCGCTCATGGCGCTGTGCCAGGAGAAGCACATCGACGAGCTCTACCTGCTCGACCGCCTCGAGCAGTCTCTTGCCGCGAGCTACGCGAACCTCATGCACCTCGACTGGGGCGCCAAGGTCACGATCGACCGCATGACGGGCAAGATCTACGTGTACAAGCTCATCCCCAAGGACGACTCCATGGACGAGGAGGGCAACTACACCGAGTTCGAGGAGATCGACGTCACGCCCAAGGACACGAGCCGCATCGCCGCCCAGCACGCCAAGGCAGAGATCAACGCCATCGTGCGCAATGCCGCCCGCGAGCAGATCTACGAGGAGTTCTCGCAGCGCATCGGCGACATCATCACCGGCACCGTGCTCCAGTCCACCCCTGACTTCACGATCGTGAAGATTCGCGAGGGCGTCGAGGCCGAGCTTCCCCACTTCGACCGCAAGCGTCACCCCGAGGAGCGCAACGAGCGCCCCAATGGCGAGCGCTACACGCACAACATGCGCATCAAGGCCGTCATCATCGACGTCCGCGACCCCAACGCGCAGATCTCCCAGCCCGTCCGCGGCGAGCACTCCCGTCCCTCCATCGTCATCTCCCGTACGCACCCCGAGCTCATCCGTCGCCTCTTCGAGCTCGAGGTCCCCGAGATCTACGACGGCGTCGTCGAGATCCGTTCCATCGCACGCGAGGCCGGCGCCCGCTCCAAGGTCGCCGTCGCCTCCCTCGATGACCGCCTCGACCCGGTGGGCGCCTGCGTTGGCCCCAAGGGCAGTCGCGTGCGCACCGTCGTGAGCGAGCTCCGCGGCGAGCGCGTCGACGTCGTGCTGTGGAGCGACGACCCCGCACAGTGCGTGGCCAACGCCCTGTCACCCGCCAAGGTGACGCGCGTCCTCGTGGACGAGGAGACCAACTACGCCACGGTCATCGTCCCCGACGACCAACTCTCCCTGGCCATCGGCAAGGAGGGCCAGAACGCTCGTCTGGCCGCCCGCCTCACCGGCATGCACATCGACATCAAGAACGAGTCGCTTGCCGCCGGCGTCCTGTCCCAGATGCCCGCCCCTGCCGAGGAGGCCGAGGACCTCGTGGGCGAGGAGGGCACCCACCGCTGCGAGTTCGTGAGCCCCTCTGGCGTCCAGTGCCGCAACATGGCCCGTCCGGGCTCGCGCTACTGCGGCGTGCACGAGAAGATGGCCCTCGTCGACTCCGCCGAGGTCTCCGACGACCCCGACTCCCTGATTTAGCCGGGAGGGGCTCTCGCCCCGCTCCCGTCCCTTTTGTTTCAGCCAGCGGGCAAGACCCGCCCAGCGTTGTTGCCCGCACAGGAAGGTAGGCCACATGGCAAAGACTCGCGTACATGACCTTGCCAAGGAATTTGGCATGACGAGCAAGGAGATGCTCGGTCACCTGGCCGACATGATGATTCCGGCGAAGTCCGCCTCGAGCGCCCTCGAGGACGCCTACGTTATGGTCGTCCGCAAGAAGATGGCCCCGATTCTCGAGGCCCGCGCCGCAGAGATCGAGGCCGCCAAGAAGGCCGAGGAGGAGGCCCGCGCCAAGGCGGAGGCCGAGGAGCGCGCCCGCGCCGAGGCAGAGCGCATCGAGGCCGAGAAGCGCCGCGAGGTCGAGCGCGCCCGCGCCGAGGCCGAGCGCAAGAAGGCCGAGGAGGCCCGCAAGAAGGCCGAGGCCGAGCGTGCCGAGGCCGAGCGCAAGCGCAAGGAAGAGGAGGAGAAGAACCGCGTGCGCGACAACGCGCCCAAGTCCGTCCCCTCCATGACGAGCCTGCTTGACCAGATCGCCCAGCAGGAGAAGATCCTCAAGGCCCAGCGCGAGGAGGCCGCCGCCAAGAAGGCCGAGCAGGCCCCCGGCGGCCGTGGCCGCCGGGGCAACGGCTCCTCTCGCTCCCAGCGCGCCAACGCCTCCGCCAACGACTCCACGCCCGTGAGCCCCGAGAAGGCCGCCAAGGCCTCCCGCGGCAAGCACAAGGGCCACCACGAGTCCGAGGGCGAGGACCGCTACAGCCGCATGGCGAAGGCCGCCGAGGAGTACAACCGCGAGCGCGTGCTCGAGGAGGCCCGCGCCAGCGTCGAGGAGGCCTCCCGCGAGTCCGCCGGTCGCCGCAAGAAGCGCAAGGAGCGCCGCCAGAAGCAGGCCGAGCAGGCCGCCAAGGAGCAGGCGATCGAGGAGGCCATCGCCAACGACCAGAACGTGGCCGAGATTGGCATGGTCAAGGTTCCCACCGGCTCCACCGTCGCCGAGCTCGCCGAGCTTCTCGGCGTGCCTGCCTCCGACATCGTCAAGCGTCTGTTCCTGCTTGGCAGCCCGCTGACGCTCACGCAGTCCATGTCCGACGAGCTCATCGAGCTTGTCGCCGATGACCTGGGCCGCGAGGTCAAGGTCATGACCAAGGAGGAGGAGAACTCCTTCACGTTCTACGACGACCCGGCAGACCTTTTGCCGCGCGCCCCGGTCGTGACCGTCATGGGCCACGTCGACCACGGCAAGACGTCTTTGCTCGACGCCATCCGCCACACCGGCGTGGCCGAGGGCGAGGCCGGCGGCATCACGCAGGCCATCGGCGCCTCCCAGGTCAAGATCGGTGACCGCACCATCACGTTCATCGACACGCCTGGTCACGAGACGTTCACGGCCATGCGTGCCCGCGGCGCCAAGGTGACCGACATCGTCATCCTGATCGTCGCCGCCGACGACGGCGTCATGCCGCAGACGGTCGAGTCCATCAACCACGCCAAGGCCGCCGGCGTGCCCATCATCGTGGCCGTCAACAAGATCGACAAGCCCGGCGCCAACCCCGACAAGGTGCGCCAGGAGCTCACCGAGTACGGCATCATCCCGGAGGAGTGGGGCGGACAGAACATGTTCGTCAACATCTCCGCCAAGAAGAAGATCGGCATCGACGAGCTGCTCGAGACCGTCATCCTCCAGGCCGACGTCCTTGAGCTCAAGGCCAACCCCAACACGTTCGCTTCCGGCAACGTCCTCGAGGCCAAGCTCGACCGCGGCCGCGGCTCGGTCGCCACGGTCCTCGTCACGCGCGGCACGCTGCGCATTGGCGACGCCATCGTGGCCGGCATGTCCTACGGCCGCGTTCGCGCCATGCTCGACCCGAAGGGTCGTCCGGTCAAGGAGGCCAAGCCCTCCGACCCGGTGGAGATCCTGGGCCTGCAGAGCGTGCCCGCCGCCGGCGACGAGTTCCGCGTCTTCACCGACGAGCGCGAGGCGCGTTCGCTGGCCGAGCAGCGCGCGCTCAAGGCCCGCATCGAGGAGCAGAACCGCGTGAAGCACGTCACGCTCGAGACCCTGTTCTCCACGATGGAGGATGCCGAGGTCAAGGAGCTCAACCTCGTCATCAAGGCCGACGTCCAGGGCTCCATCGAGGCCCTTCAGGACTCGCTGGACAAGATGGACCAGTCCGAGGTGCGCATCAACACGATCCACTCCGCCGTTGGTGCCATCACCGAGACCGACGTCACGCTCGCCGACGCCTCCAACGCCATCATCATCGGCTTCGGCGTGCGCCCCGACGCCAAGGCGCGTGCGGCCGCTGAGCACCAGGGCGTCGAGATTCGTACGTACAGCGTCATCTACAAGGCCATCGAGGACATCGACGCCGCCCGCATCGGCATGCTCAAGCCCACCGAGGAGGAGCACCAGACGGGCTCTGCCGAGGTCCGCGACACGTTCAAGGTCCCCAAGGTCGGCATCGCTGCTGGCTGCATGATTACCGAGGGCGAGATCAGCCGCGACGACAACGTTCGCCTCGTGCGCGACGGCATCGTCGTGTTCGACGGCAAGATCGCGTCGCTGCGCCGCTACAAGGACGACGTCAAGAGCGTCAAGGCCGGCTTCGAGTGCGGCATCGGCCTCGAGAACTACCAGGACATCAAGCCTGGAGACGTCATCGAGGGGTACAAGATCGTCGAGGTCGCCCGTACCGAGTAGGTTGGGCCGCACCGGGGACACCCGGTGCTGAGCGCCTCTGAGATAGCTACGACGTGTGGGGCGGTCCTCGTGGCCGCCCCACCTAGGCAGGTTGAGACATGAAGCAGAACGCAAATTCGCGCCGCTCCGGCGAGATCGCCCGCGAGAAGCTCGCGAGCATCCTTTTGTTCGAGGTCGCCGACCCCGACCTCGACCTCGTGACGCTCACGGGCTGCGAGGTCTCCGTCGACCGCTCGTTCGTGCGCGCCTACGTCACGTGCGAGCCCGAGCGCTACGAGTCGGTCATGGCCGCGCTCGAGCGCGCCAAGGGCCGCATCCGCTCGCTTCTCGGCCGCGCGCTTGGCTGGCGCGTGACGCCCGAGCTCGCCTTCTCCATCGACACCTCGACGGACGAGGCCGAGCGAATCGCCCGCGCCCTCGAGAACAGGCCGCCCACCATCGACGTCGTGAAGGACGAGTTTGGCTACCCCGTCTCCGAGGCGAGCGAGGATGCTGGCGAGGACGACGAGTCGACAGAGGCGGAATAGGTCGAATGAACGCTGGAGACGAGCAGGTCTTTGCCGAGCAGCGCGAGAAGTTCGGCAAGATCTCTGCACTCATAGACGAAGCCACCGAGATCGTGGTGTGCGCACACACCGATCCCGACGGAGACGCGCTGGGGTCTGGCCTGGCGCTTGCTCAGATCATCTCCCAGCACTGGGAGGGCAAGCACGTCACGAACCTGCTGGCAGACGATGCGCCCCTGCCGCGCCTGTATCGGTTCCTTCCCGGCACCGATGGCTTTGTCCACGCGTCTGACTACGAGGGCACGCCGGACCTGTTCATCGTCGTGGACCTCTCCGTTGCGTCTCGCCTCAACACAGCCCAGCCCGTGCTCGAGCGCGCCCGCCACATCGCCATCATGGACCACCACCCGTCAACGACGCCGTTCGGCGACGTTGCGCTCATCCGTCCCGACGCGGCGGCCGCCGGCGTCGTCATCGCCGAGTTCGGCCTGTTCCTTGGGGCGCACTTCACGGCGGACATCGCCAACTGCCTGTTCTGCGCCATTGTCACGGACACGGGGCGCTTCCAGTACCAGAACGCCGACTCCGAGGCCTTCGAGTGCGCGAGCATGCTCGTGGACGCCGGAGCCTCGCCGTCCATGATCTCGCTCAACGTCTACCAGAGCTTCCGCCTGGCCTACCTTCACCTCGAGAGCGTCGTCATGGGCCGCATCGTTACGTTCGACCACGGCCGCATCGCCTACAGCTACGCCACGAGAAACGACCTCGAGCGCACGGGCGCGCACCTGGACGAGTGCGACGGACTCATCGACGTGGTGAGAAGCGTCGAGGGCTCTGAGGTGGCGCTGTTCCTCAAGGAGCTTCCCGACGGCACGGTGCGTGGCAACCTCCGCTCAAAGGGCAAGCACGACATCTCGGGCGTGGCCCGGTCACTAGGCGGTGGCGGCCACAAGGCCGCGGCGGGCTTCACCTCGCCCGATGGCATCGACGCCACGCTGGCGTATGTTCTGCCGCAGCTTCAGGCCGTTCTTGCGGCCTCGGACGGGGAGGCGCCCGCCTCCCGCAACCTTCAGATGAAACTCGAGCTTGGCAAAGGGGTCTAGCATATGCGGCGTGGGACGAGTGGCATCAACGCCCTGATAGCCGTCGACAAGCCGCTGGGCATGACGTCTCACGACGTCGTATCCCACGTGCGCCGTGCGGTTGGCGAGCGTCGCGTGGGCCATGCCGGCACGCTCGACCCGGACGCCTCCGGCGTGCTCGTCGTGGGTATAGGCCAGGGCGCGCGCCTCATGGGCCTGCTCACCACCGAGCGGAAGGGCTATGTCGGCCTCGTGGTGTTTGGCGAGGAGACCGAGACCGATGACGCCGAGGGAGCCGTGACGCGTAGCGCCGAGGTGCCCGCCTGGGCGTGGGACGAGGACGCCGCTTGCGAGCGCCTTGCCGGCATCGAGGGAGCCTGCCTGCAGGTTCCTCCCGCATACTCCGCCATCTCCGTGAATGGCGTGCGCTCGTATGCGCGCGCGAGGGCCGGCGAGCACGTGGAGCTTGAGGCCCGTCCCGTCACCATCCACTCGGCCTCGCTCGCGGCCATCCAGGACGTCGATGGGCGCCCCGGCTGGCTGTGCGCCTTCGACGTGTCGAAGGGCTGCTACATCCGTGCCATCGCCCGTGACCTTGGCCGTGTCTGCGGAAGCGCCGCGCACCTCGCAGGGCTTCGTCGCACGAGCGCGGGGTCCATCTCGCTTTCCTCGTGCGTCTCGCTCGACGAGCTCGAGCAGAGGGGCTCCGAGCTCGTCGCTGCCCGCGCGCTTGACCCCGCGGCCTCGCTTGGCGCTCCCGTGCGCGTGCTCACGTCGTCTGAGCTTGCGGACGCCTCGTGCGGCAAGCACATCCCCGTGGGAGACGTAAACGTCGAGGAAGGCGGGCGTGTGTGTCTCGTGCACACAGACAAGCTCTACGGAGTCTGGACGAGGCGTGCCGACGAGCTCGTGAGCTCCACGAACTTCCCCGCAGGCATCATGGGGGTGCGCCGATGACGGAGGGTCCGCGTCCGTTGGGCCCCGCGTGGGACCGTCCCCTGACGCGAGAGGAGCAACGCCGGCGGATCGCATCCGGCGTGGCCGTTGACCGTCCACTGCCGCAGGCGCGCGAACTCGTGGGGGGATGCGCTCTCTACGGGTTCACGGACATGGCCTCGGACGTGAGCTCGCGGGGTTCGGTCTGCGTGCTTGGCGCGTTCGATGGCGTGCACGTTGGCCATCGCGAGCTTGTGTCCCGTGCCGTGTCGGAGGCCCGCGACAGAGGCGTCGCGAGCGTTGCGGTGACGTTCTCGCCAGATCCGGCCGCGGTGCTCGCCGGGCCCATCGTCAATGCCACGCTGCTCTGCGTCGAGGACCGCGTGAGGCTGCTCTCGACGCTCGGGCTCGATGCCGTGCTCGTGGTGCCGTTCACGCGTGAGCTCGCGTCCACGAGCTACGAGCGCTTTCTCACGGACTGGCTCGTGCCTGCGGCGCGCCCGCTCTCCATCCACGTGGGCGCGGACTTCCGCATGGGAGCGGGCGGGGCCGGAACGGTCGACGCGCTTCGCGAGGTCGCAGGCCCGCTCGGCATTGACGTCCACGGGCACGAGCTCGTGAGCGAGTCCGGTCAGACGGTGAGCGCCACGCGCATCCGCGGCCTCGTGCGCACGGGCAAGGTCGAGGCGGCCGCGGGGCTTCTCGAGCGCGACCACATGGTGCGCGGACAGGTGGAGCACGGCAGGGGAGAGGGGGCCTCGTTTGGCTTTCCCACGGCCAACGTGCGCATTCCCGCCGAGACGTGCCTTCCCGCCGAGGGCGTCTATGCCGCGCTCGCGTGCGACGGCGCGCACGCCTGGCCCGCTGCCGTCAACGTCGGGGCGCCTCGCTCGTTTGGCGGGGCGCAGGGCGAGCCGTTTCTCGAGGCCACGCTGCTGGGCTTCTCGGGAGACCTGTATGGGGCTAGGCTCTCGGTGAGCTTCGTGGCATGGCTCCGCGAGCCGCGCAGGTTCTCCTCGCTTGAAGAGCTCGAGGCCACGGTTCTTGGCAACGTCGCATGGGTTGGCACGTATCTGGGGGAGGGCGAGGTCCTGTGATAACCGAGGAGGACAAGGAGCGCGTCCGCCAGGCGACCGATATCGTGGCGCTTGTCTCCGAGACGGTTGTGCTTCGCCAGCGTGGCTCAGACTTTTGGGGCTGCTGTCCCTTCCACCACGAGAAGAGCCCGTCGTTTCACGTGACGCCCGCCACGGGCCTGTGGCACTGCTTTGGCTGCCACTCCGGGGGCGACGTCTTTGACTACGTCATGAAGCGCGAGGGCCTCGACTTTCTCGACTCCGTACGCTTTTTGGCCGATCGCGCCCATATCGACATTGACGATGCCCCTGCGCACGGCCGCCGCGGGCCCAAGCGCACGCGTGTGGTCGACGCCCTCGAGGCGGCCCAGTCCGCCTACTCCGTTCGCCTCATGCGCGGCCGAAGCGAGGCTGCCGCTGCCGCGAGGCGCTACTTCGCCGGGCGCGGCTTCAACTCGGACATCTGCTCTCGCTGGCACCTTGGCTTTGCCGACCCGGGCGTCTCGCTCATGCGCGAGCTCACGGCCGCGGGGTTCTCCCGTCAGGAGCTCGAGGCCGCAGACCTCGTCTCCAGCCGCTCGGGACGTGCGCGAGACCAGTTCTACAATAGGGTCATGTTTCCCATTCACGACGAACAGGGCCGCTGCATCGGCTTTGGCGGCCGTGTCATGGGAGACGCCAAGCCCAAGTACCTCAACACGCGCGAGACGAGCGTCTTTCACAAGAGCAAGCATATGTTCGCGTTCGACTATGCCAAGGACAGCATCGCCGCCAAGGGCTACGCCATCGTGACCGAGGGCTACATGGACGTCATCTCCATGCACGAGGCGGGCTTCACCAACACGGTTGCCGCGTTGGGAACGGCGCTGTCTCTTGACCACGTGAAGACGCTCTCGCGCTTCGCCAAGACGATCGTGTGCATGTTCGACGGCGACGCCGCCGGCCAGCACGCCGCCGAGGCCGCCGTCCGCTACGTGGAGAGCACACAGGCCGCCCTCACGTGCGTCGTGCTGCCTGACAACCAGGACCCTGACGAGTTCCTCAAGGCCCATGGCCCCGAGGCCATGGCCGAGCAGCTTCGCGGCGCGCGTCCCCTCATCGACTTCGTGCTCGAGAAGAAGCTCGAGGGGACAGACCTCTCGAGCCCGGGCCTTAGGCTTCGCGCGCTCGATGACGTGGCGAAGGTGCTCGCTCCCCTCAAGGAGTCCTACCTTCTCGACTCCTACCTGCAGCGGGTGGTGGGACGATTGGGCGTTGACCTGGAGGCGGCGCGCCGTAAGGTACGCGAGACCCCGATCGAGCAGCCTGGCGAGCAGGCGAGCGGGACGGCGCGCACGGCGCCTGCGGTGCCCGAGGGACCCACCTACGACGACGAACCGCCCTATGACGACTACGGCTACGAGGGCTACGACGAGCCGCCCCAAGACGTTGCTCCCGTACCCATGGATGCCTTCTCCGAGCTTTCCGCCGAGGACCGGACCCAGCTTCGCGCCGAGCGCAACCTGCTTTCGCTGCTGGCCTCCAACCCCGACCTGTTCCGTCCCTATGCGGACAGGATCGCAACGTTTAGCTGGGCAGACGCCCGGCACGAGGCCATAGCGTGGGCCATTCTCGCCACGCCGGAGGGAACGCCCGCGGCAGAGGCGGTGGCCGTGGCTACCCGTGCCTGCCCAGACGCGCCGCGCATCCTGAGCTCGAGCGCCTTCTCGTCCACGAGTTCCTGGGACGATGCCAAGAACGTCGAGTTCGTCGTGGGGGAGGCGGAGATCCGCTCGCTTGACCGGCGCATCTCCCAGCTCACGAGCTCGTTGGGGATGATGGATTCGCAGGGCATGCGAGTGGCGCTCCAGGAGCTCTCGCAGCTTCGGGCGAGGCGCGACGAGGTCCGAGCGTCCCAGCCGCTCGAGTAGGCGGGGCGCATGCCTTCCCCTCGTGGGAAGCTGCGCATTTCTTGCTTTTCTGCGCGTAAAACCGTGTGTTCAGGGTAATATAAGCAGCATCTGTGCATCGACTGCCGTCGAGAGGAAGTCCGTGGCAACGAGTAAGAAGACCAAGAACGAAACGAAGCTTTCCTCCGAGCTGGAGGGGGCCCTGGGCCAGCTTGTCGAGACCGCCAAGTCTGCGGGTAGCGTCACGGAGGACGACATCCAGGTTGCCCTGCGCGAGGTTGACGTTGACGATGACGAGCTCGAGGACCTCTACGGCGCCCTTAGGACCCGCGGCGTGGAGATCGTCTCGGCAGACGAGGAGGATGCCGGCTCGGACGACGAGGACGGTGACGGTGACGGTGACGACGAGTCCCGCGTGAGCATCGACTCGATCGGTGACGACGATGACGACGATCGTCCCGTCGAGAAGATCCCCGCCATTCCCGCCGCGCCCAAGCGTTCCAAGAAGGGCTCGAGCCTCAAGGCTCGCCGCCGCCAGGACGCCGCCACGGTCATGCTCACCGGCGACCCGGTACGTATGTATCTCAAGGAGATCGGCAAGGTCGACCTGCTCACGGCCAGCGAGGAGGTCCACCTCGCCATGAAGATCGAGGCGGGCACCGAGGCCGCCGAGAAGCTCGAGGCTCACGAGAACGGCGAGCTCGAGCTCTCCCGCGTCGAGCTGCGTCGCCTCACGCGCGTGGAGCAGATGGGCCTTGAGGCCAAGCAGGCGCTCATCTCGGCCAACCTGCGCCTCGTCGTCTCCATCGCAAAGCGCTACGTCGGTCGCGGCATGCTGTTCCTCGACCTCATCCAGGAGGGCAACCTCGGCCTCATCCGCGCCGTCGAGAAGTTCGACTACACGAAGGGCTTCAAGTTCTCCACGTACGCCACGTGGTGGATTCGCCAGGCCATCACGCGTGCCATCGCCGACCAGGCCCGTACGATCCGCATCCCGGTCCACATGGTCGAGACGATCAACAAGCTCGTCCGCGTGCAGCGCCAGCTGCTCCAGGACCTTGGCCGCGACCCAACTCCCGAGGAGATCGGCGAGGAGATGGGCATGAGCGCCGAGCGCGTGCGAGAGATCCAGAAGATCAGCCAGGAGCCGGTCTCCCTCGAGACGCCGATTGGCGAGGAGGAGGACTCCCAGCTTGGCGACTTCATCGAGGACGCCCAGGCGGTTGCCCCTCCCGAGGCCGCGAGCGACTCCATGCTCCGCGAGCAGCTCGACCAGGTGCTCGACGGCCTCGCTGACCGCGAGCGCAAGGTCATCAAGCTTCGCTTTGGCCTTGAGGACGGCCACCCGCGCACGCTCGAGGAGGTCGGCCGCGAGTTCGGCGTCACGCGCGAGCGCATTCGCCAGATCGAGTCCAAGACGCTTGCCAAGCTCCGTCACCCGAGCCGCTCCGGCAAGCTCAAGGACTACATGGAGGAGTAGCCTCGCGTAAACTCTTCGAAACGATTTGTTGATACGATGGCCCCGTGGCTTAGTCTGCGGGGCCATTTTTAGGAGGTAGCCATGAGAAAGCTTCGATTTGCCGTGCCTGCGCTCTGCGCGCTTCTCGCCGTGGTGGCGCTTCTGCTTGCGGGTTGCGGCGGTTCGGACTTCTCGTCCTCCGACGAGCAGGCCATCAAGGACGATGTCTCCACTCGCCTAGACGGGCTCAAGACCTGCAGCGGAGACTCGGAGCAGCTCGTCGAGGATACGCTCACGAGCTATGTCGGCAGCCTTCTTGACGACATGGGCCTCTCCTCCCACGACGTGGCCGTTGCCTATCTGCAGGGCTTTGACTATGAGGTCGCGGACACGACGGGCACGGGCACCAGCGCCACGTGCAAGGTGAGGCTCACGTGTCGCTCGGTCACGGGAATCGTCGCCGACTTCCAGGCCAAGTCGAAAGGCCTCAGCGGCTCAGAGGCCGGCACCGTGCTGCTCCAGTGCATAGCCGATGCCCCGCTCACGCAGCAAGAGGCCGACGCCTACTGCCAGAAGAACGCAGACGGCACCTGGGACTGCCTCGACGGTCTCAAACAGGCGCTCGTCAAACTCTGCTTCTAGTCGAGCCTCTGCTACATGCCTGCAAAGCCCGTCTGGCGCAGGGCCTCGTACAGCACGATGGCTGCGGAGTTTGACAGGTTGAGGGCGCTGATGCGGTAGTCATCTGGGTCCACGAAGTTGCCGCAGACGTCTTGGCGAAGCGCCCTGTGGTCCGCGCGCGCTCCGCAGCGTTCGGCCCAGGCGTCTGCGTCCTTGATGCTTGCGGCGTCGGGAAGCATTGGGATGCGCTCGCAGCGCTCGGGCACGTGCGCGAGGAGCTCCTCGGGAAGCCCCGTCGACTCCTTGCCAAAGACGAGGAAGTCGCCAGGGGAGTAGCTCGCCTCCGTGTAGGTGTGCTTCGCCTTCTTCGTGAGGAGGTGAAGCCTGGCATCGTCCTGCCCAAGCCCGTTTTGCGCGAGAAAGACCTCCCAGCTCGCATAGGTCCTGACGTCCAGGCTGTGCCAGTAGCCAAGTCCGGCGCGTCGCAGCATGTCGTCTTCGAGCGAAAACCCCAGAGGCTCGATGAGGTGAAGGCGAGATCCCGTGACCACGCACGTGCGTCCGATATTTCCCGTGTTGGAGGGAATCTCTGGCTCATAGAGCACGATGTTGAACATGGTAGTTCCTCAAAACTGCAGCTTAGGGAGAATATCCGTGAACGCGAGCTGGAAGCTATAGCGGCTGCTGGGTCGACCCACGCAATTGTTTGAAAGGACTCCTTCGGGCGGCGCTAGTAGCTCACCTGGCACGGGACGCCCAGCGCGCGCACGCGACCTGCGATGGCATCGAGCGCCTCCTTGGGGGCCTTCTCGAGACCGGGGGCCGGGGTGTCTCGCGCCACGGTGTAGATAGTGGCCATCTGCGGGCGTATGCGCTCGAGCTCCTCAAGCCATGGTCCAACGTACTTGTCGCCGGTGTTGTCGAGGCTGCGTTCGCCAAACGAACCGGTGAGAAACATCGTCTGGATGATGACGTGGCCATCAAAGCTCGCGAACGTCTCGATCTGGTGCTCGACGTCATAGGGTCCAACGGGCTGGTCAAGCAGCTGAATGTAGGAGGGGTCAACGGTGTCAAGCTTGAGGATATTGTCATCGACCTTCATGAGCGCATCGTGGACGGCCGGGACGTCTGCCCTCGTTCCGTTCGAGAGCACGGCGATCTTGCACGCGGGGGCAAGCTCGTCTCTCAGGCGTATGGCACCCGCGATGGCCTGAGGAAACTCGGGCGCCGCGGTGGGCTCGCCGTTTCCCGCGAACGTGATGACGTCGGGGAGCTCACCCGTCTCGTGCATGTCTGTCAGCGTGCGCTCGAGCGCGTCGAGCACAGTTTCTGCCGTGTTGTGCGGACGTCCGCAACGGCGCTCGTCATTGAAGCCGTTCTCGCAGTACAGGCAGTCGAACGTGCAGATCTTGCCCGTGGCCGGCATCATGTTGACGCCAAGCGACACCCCCAGCCTACGGCTGCGAACGGGGCCAAAGATTGGGCTGTCATTGAGAAACGTGGACATGCGGAGCTCCTTCGGCATAATCGAGTGGCTCCATTCTCGCACGTGAGGGCCGTGGGCCGCGCAACGCATTTAGATTTGAATCATTCGCTTAGGCGGTTGTGCTAGTCGCGGCTGCACCATAAGAAAAGAGCACGCACATGATCTGGTTTACCTCTGACACACATCTCGGCCACGCGAAGGTCCTCGACTTTACAGACAGGCACCTGCGCTGGCAGACCATCGATTCGATGAACGCCGGGATCATCGAGGCCATCAACGAACGCGTCTCGATGACGGATACGCTCTACATCCTCGGAGACTTCAGCTTCAAGATCACGGCCGTTGATGCCTATGCCTTGCGCAAGCGCATCGTCTGCAAGGACGTTCACCTCATCGCCGGCAATCATGACAAGGACTGGACCCAGCGCGGTGTGGAGGGCGCCTTCAAGGTGGAGCCTTCCATCTGCAAGCTCAAGATCGATGGGCAGAAGATCATCATGAGCCATTTCCCCATCGTGGACTGGGAGGGGATGAGCCACGGCTCCTGGCACCTTCACGGGCACATCCACTCGCAGGGGAGCGCCTATAACCTCATGAACGTGAAGCAGGGGCTGCTTCGCTACGACGTTGGCGTCGACGCGAACGGCTATGCCCCCGTGAGCCTCGACGAGCTCCGCGCGTGGTTCTCGCAAGCGAGCGAGCCAGCGTGCCGGGTCAAGTGGCCCTGGTGGGTCAACGAGACGGGCGACAAGCGCGTCGAGCGCGAGCTGGCTGCCTATAAGGTCAGGCAAGGGGAATAGGCCTGTCTGTCCTCGGGGGTCGGCTACGAGCGCGTCACGCCGCCCGTCTCGTAGTCGACGTCATAGCCCTTTGCCGCGTTGAAGACCAAGAGCTCGCAGTCAATTTGGCCGTCTGAGGAGTGCATGTCCACGACGACGGCGCGAGGTATGGGCTCGTCGCCCACATAGAGGGGAAGGGCCGAGTAGTATAGCGTGCCCGTCTCATGGTCGTCGAGCCAGGACCTCGCCATCTGCTCGCCAAAGGCCATGCCGCCCTCGTTGTCGTTACCGCCGGCGTTCTGCATGCGGGTGCCCGTCACGAGGTTCTCGCGCGTGGGGTCTCCTCCCAGGCTGTCGGCCAAAAGGTGCGAGCGGTTCCAGAAGCGGCCCTTGTAGGTGTCGCCGCTGGGCGTCTCTATGCTCACCTTGGGGTTGGTCTCAGGCCAGCCGGCTGGGTTGACGTCGATGTCCTGTCTGTCGCGCTCCTTAGCCTGCACACGCTTCTCGTGGGTGAGGCTTGCGGCCATCAGGCCGGGCCTGCCGAGCTCGTCGAGGGCGGAGTAGCTGATCTGCCCCGCCTCCACGTCTGCCCGAACCTGGGCGGGTCCCTCCTCGAGCACGTAGTTGGGAGCCGCCTGCTCGTCCCAGCTCTGCCAGGCGTTTGCCGAGGAAGACGCCGAATCTGCCGCGCTGCCCGAGACGGGCACGGTTCCCGGCACGATGCCGCCAATCGCCTGCCAGGCGAGCGCCGCCAGGACGAGCAGGGCGGAGCCAAGCTTGGCGACGAGTGGGGCTGGAGCGTTTCTTCTGGACACCGTGCCTCCGAGTTCTCAACGTGACCATGATGGCGAGAGCTGCGCCTCGCGACGCGTCCCATTCTCGCAAATGCGAGGGCAAGGGACCCGCTTGCCAGCAAATTCGTCTCGTTTGGCGGCCTTCGCGGGGACCTCGCGGGAGACGTCTCAAAAATTCGTCAAAATTTTGGGTTGCACTCGCGAGCGCTTTCCGTATACTAGTTCTCGCACGCAAGGAGCAAGCAATGAGCTCCTGACAACTGAATTCCTCGATAGCTCAATGGTAGAGCCCGCGGCTGTTAACCGCGTTGTTGTAGGTTCGAGTCCTACTCGAGGAGCCAGAACTTGATGACCCCGTTGGCATTGCTAGCGGGGTTTTCTTTAATCGAGAATGCTGTGCCGCCTTGTCGGGGTGGCTCGCCTGTGGGAGGTTCTTTTGGTCGTCTACCTGCTGGTTGCGCTTGTCGCCATAGGATGCGTGACCATAGCGGAGCATGCACAGGGGCTGGCCCCGCGCGTCAGGGACGCGCTGTGGGTCGTGGCGTTCGTCGTGCTTCTCGTCCCCGCGGCACTTCGCTATGACATCGGCGTTGACTACTCGGCAACCATGGAGTCCGCGGGCTATCTGGGCTACTGGCAGCTCTACCACCTCTATGCCACCCAGCCTCCCACGCTGGGGATGGACCCGGGGTTCTTCCTGCTCATCCGCGTGCTTAACCTGTTCACGGACAATCCCCAGTGGATGTTCGCGACGCTCTCCGCCACCACGTACGCGCTTGTCCTGCGCGCCTGCAGGCGCATCTCGCCCGCACCTGCGCTCTCGGTGGCGCTCTTTGTCGTAGCAGGCTTCTACTTTGAGTCCTACAACATCGCCAGACAGTGGTTTGCCATCGCCTGCGTGATGAACGCTCTTGCGTGGGTGGGCGCCAAGGACGGGGAAGACCCGGGCACACACCCCGGCCTCCATGCGTTCGCGCACTATGCGTTGTGGGTGCTCCTTGGCGCGAGCATGCACCTGAGCTGCCTTTTGTGGCTTGCGCTGTGGCCGCTACTGCGCGTTCGGATGACGCCACGGCGTGCCGTCATGGCGTTAGCAGTGGTGCTTGTCGTGGCGTTCGTGGGCGTCCATGTGGCGCAGCTGCTGTTCTCGGGAACGCGGTTTGGCCTGTACCTCGATCCTGCGAGCAGCGTGTACGTGGGGCCGGCGCCTCGCCTCAACGCCATCATCACCTCGGGCATCACGTGGGCGTTCGCGCTTGCCGCGGGGCATCTGAGCGGGCAACGCCTCCAGGCGGGGCTTGCCTCGGCCCTCATCGTCTGTGCCACGCTCGCCTTTGCGCTTGACGTCTCGTCGACGTTCCTGCCCTTCATCATCGACCGCGTGGCACGCTACTTTGCGCCCATGCTCATCCTGCTCATGCCTGTGGCCCTCTCCTGGATAGACGGGCCACGTCTGCGCCGTGCCTGCGTGGCGGCCGTGCTCGTCTGCTGGGTCGCCGCCACCTACGTCCAGGTGTTCGTGGGAGGGCAGTACGGCGTCGTGCCCTATCAGTCGGTATTTGGTGAGCGTGCGGTGGAGGGCATCCTGTCCTAGTCCGGCGCTGCTATCATCTAAGACTTGAGACGCACCGTACGCATCGGGCGGCTCTCGCGCGCCCTGCGCGCCATCTGTAGGACCGTCAAGGAGACCGAATTGTCCCAAGACCAGAACGCCCAGGCAGCAAGGAGCGTGCCCGCGCCCGTGCCCGCCTCCGAGGCATTTGCGCCCAACGATCGCGCCAAGGAGAGCTTCATCCTTCGCCAGCTCGTGGGCAAGGACTTCAAGCGCAAGTACCGCCGCAGCTTGCTCGGCGTCGTGTGGAGCGTGCTCAACCCGCTGCTCATGATGATCGTTATGTCGCTCGTGTTCTCGTTCTTCCTGCGCTATGACTCCATCGAGCACTACCCGCTCTACCTCATCCTCGGCAACGTCACCTGGCAGATCTTCGCCGACTCCACGAACCAGGGCGTCACCTCCATCCTCGATGCGGCGCCACTTCTCAAGAAGGTGCGCATCAACAAGACGGTGTTTCCCGTGGAGCGCGTGCTGTTCTCGCTCGTGAACTTCGCGTTCTCGCTCATCGCCGTCGTGCTCGTCATGCTGTGGGAGGGCGTCGTCCCCACGTGGACGGTCGTGCTGCTCCCGGTTCTGCTCGTGCTGCTCATGGGCTTCTGCATCGGCATGAGCCTTTTGCTCTCCGCGCTCGCCGTCTTCTTCCGCGACGTCATCCACTTGTGGGGCGTCGTCATCCTGGCTTGGAGCTACGTCACGCCCATCTTCTGGCCCGTGAGCATGATCGCGGCCGTTCCGTACGGCTTCATGCGCGTCATCATGCTCGCGAACCCCATGTACAACTACGTGACGTTCATGCGCATGATTCTGCTGAACGGCCAGCCGCCCGAGCTCATCACGATCGGCATGTGCGCCTTCTGGGCGGTCCTCATGATCGCGGTTGGCTACGCCGTGTTCCGCAAGCTCCAGCGCAAGTTCATCCTCTACATCTAGTCCGCTCGAGAAGGCTGGTTTCATTCCATGGCTGATAAGAACGACATCAAGACTTCCGAGGACTATGCCATCGAGGTCGACGACGTCTCCATGATCTTCAACATGGCGAGCGAGCGCCTCGACAACCTCAAGGAGTACTTCATCAAGCTCGTGAAGCACGAGCTGTTCTTCGAGGAGTTCCACGCCCTCAAGCACGTGAGCTTCAAGGTGCGTCGTGGCGAGGTGCTGGGCCTTGTGGGCACGAACGGCTCGGGCAAGTCCACGATGCTCAAGATCATCGCCGGCGTGCTTGAGCCCAGCGAGGGCTCCGTCAAGGTCCACGGCAACATCGCGCCGCTCATCGAGCTCGGCGCAGGCTTCGACATCGAGCTCACCGCCCGCGAGAACATCTATCTCAACGGCGCGCTGCTTGGTTACACCAAGGAGTTCATCGATTCCCACATCGACGAGATCGTGGACTTCGCCGAGCTCAAGGACTTCATGGACATGCCGCTCAAGAACTACTCGAGCGGCATGGTGGCCCGCATCGCCTTCGCCATCGCCACGGTCGTCGAGCCCGACGTCCTCATCGTCGACGAGACGCTCTCCGTGGGTGACGTCTTCTTCCAGGAGAAGTGCGAGCGCCGCATCCGCGAGTTCATCGAGAGCGGGCACGTGACCGTGCTGTTCGTGAGCCACTCGCTCGAGCAGGTCGAGCGCCTGTGCACGCGCTGCGTCTGGATCGAGAAGGGCGAGCAGCGCATGATCGGTGACACCGATGAGGTTTGCCAGGCCTATCGCAAGCAGTTCAACTAGGAGGACACCGATGGGCACCGATTCGCGCAAGAAGAGCGTTGCCGCCGTCGTCGTGACCTACAACCGCAAGCAGCTTCTGCTCGAGTGCCTCGACTGCCTAGAGGCGCAGGACCTGGCGCGTCTTGGTGACTCCTACGAGCTCTCGGTCATCGTCGTGGACAACGCGAGCACGGATGGAACGGAGGAGGCGCTTGAGCCCTATGTGACCTCCGGGCGCATCTCCTACTTCAACACGGGCGAGAACCTCGGCGGTGCCGGCGGCTTCAACTATGGCATGCGCGTGGCGGTCGAGGCGGGCCATGACTACGTCTGGCTCATGGACGACGACTGCATGACGCATCCCGATACCCTCCGTGAGCTTCTGCTTGCCGGCGAGGGGCTCGAGGGCGACTACGGATATCTCACGAGCGTGTGCCTGTGGACCGATGGCAATCCCTGCACGATGAACCGCCAGCGCCATCCGCTTCACACCACGATCGAGGACTTCTCGCCCGAGCTTCAGCCCTGCACGCTTGCCTCGTTCGTCTCGCTGTTCGTGCCGGCAGACGTCATTGCCGAGTTGGGGCTGCCCATCAAGGACTTTTTCATCTGGACTGACGACTGGGAGTTCACGCGCCGCGTGTCTCGCAAGTACCCCTGCTACGTGGTGGGCACGAGCATCGTGACGCACAAGTGCAAGGTGAACGGCGCCGGCAACATCGCGCTCGACTCAGGCGATCGCATCGCCCGCTTCCGCCTGGCCTACCGCAACGACATCGTGCTCTATCGTGGCGAGGGCGCGTCCGGATATGCCTACGTGCTTGCCCGCGACCTCAACCACCTGGCCCGCATCGCCCTTGAGGCCAAGGGCCGCAAGCTCGAGCGCGCGCGTGCCGTGGTGGGCGGCACGATTGAGGGTCTTCGCTTCCATCCCCAGATCGAGCACGTGAAGAGGCCCGAGAGGTAGCGTGCCAGGCGCGGGCCTTGCGTTGGGCACCCACGTAGCGTTATGGAGAGGGGCGACCGTCCTGGTGGCGGCCGTCCCTCTCGTCATTCGTACCTTGATTTCTGCACTGATGCCCCAGAGCTACTCCATGCCCAGGCGGCGGCGCCAGTAGGCCTCGCTCCTCATCGTGGGGAAGGCGTCGGCGTAGGCGGCCGCAACCTTCTCGTGCTCGAGCTGCCAGCGGCGCTTGAGGGCGCGCTCGCGCTCGATGATGCGGCGGTTGCGCTCTCGGTCCATGCGGCGAACGGCGGCCTTCTCGCCCGTGACGTCGAGCACGAGCACCGTCTTCCTCGCGATCGTGTCATTGTCGTAGACGCACGGGCCCGTCGTCTGCATGTGTCCGGGGGCCTTCTTAAGAAGAGCGTCCGGCAGCAGGTGCTTGTCGTAGGGCAGCGTCTTGCGCAGCTTGCCGGCAAGGCCGATCGCGTGGTGCGGCTCGGGGTGGATAGCGTCGAGGTTCGCGGCGTCGAGAAGCTCGGGGTCAATGTCTGCGAGGGGCACGAACCTGTCGTTGAGCTGGGCGTTCTTGCGCATGAGGGCGCTGCCGTTCACCTCCATGAGCCACTCGGGGCCGCGCAGGTAGTCCTCGACGCCCTGAAGCAGCAGCTCGGCGGCGCCATACTCGAGGTCGCGGCGGCGCAGCATGACGTTTCGCCACACACGGCTCATGAACAGCTCCGTGTTCACGAATCCGTCGCAGGCGGCCATGACGAGGAAGTTGCGCACGTACTGGTAGCAGTCCACCGAGGCGCGCGGGCGTCCCTCGAAGCTCTCGTGCCACACGCAGATGCCGTTCATCGTCATGTAGGTGGGGTTGCTGCGCAGGCCGTACTCCACGTCGTCGCAGCGAACGAACACGGGTAGCGGCAGGCCCTTCTCGCGGATGCTCGCCATCGGGATGCATGAGAACCACCAGGCGCCGTAGGCGTGCTCCACCTCGACGTTCTCGCGCTCGTTGGCAACGACCTGGTCAAGGCGGTCCACGTAGTGGTCGGGCTTGAGCTTGGCGTACTTGCCGCTGCGAAGCACGTGGCTCACGTCCTCGAACAGGCGCGTGGGCTGCTCGACGGAGAGCATCGCGCCGTTCACGAACGCATCCGCGTACTCGTCGCTCGCAAGCGCCAGGAGGTTATAGGTGCGCTTGATGCTCTCGGGGAACACGTGGACGTCATCGTCCATGAGGATGACGTGCGTGAAGGGCTCCTTGGAGTCGAGGGCCGCGAGCATGCCGCGGGCAAATCCGCCCGCGCCGCCCACGTTGGCGTTGGGAATGACGGTGACGAGCTCGTCGGAGAGCGCCTCGGCATCAAGGGTCTGGCCGTTGTCGACGACGAACATGTGGAAGTTGTCGTGAATGGGGCCGCTATCCTCGGCGACGCTTGCGCGCATGAGCTCGATGTTGGGGACGATGTAGTGCTCCTTCTTGAACGTCGTCGTGGAAAGGGCGATGCGCACCGGGCGCACGCGGTCCTCGTCGACGCGCGCCGCATACGAGCCCGCGTGAAGAAGCGTTTGCCCGGCAGGCAGGAGCTCGAAGGCCACGAGGTCCATGCCCGCGGCGTCGATCGTGGCGCTCACGCGAGCATGCGCGCCCTGCTCGGGCTCCACGGCGAGGCGGTCGAGCTCGACGGTGCTCTCGGCGTCTGCGGCCGCACCCGCGGGAAGGCCCTTGATGACGACCTCGCAGGCGTCACCGGAGAGCTCGAGGGAGAGCGTGACCTCGTGAATGCCGCAGTACTTTGCCCACTTTCCGGTGGAGCAGGCGTTCAAGAAGGTCATGAAGTCCGTGGGCTCGCCAACAACGAGGGCCTCCGCCGTCTCGTCATAGACGAGGGGCGAGGAGCAGAAGGCATAGAGCTCGTCGTGACCCTTGAGGTGGTCGGCGGGCTTGAGCAAGACGTTCGAGAGCTTGTGCTCGATCATGGGCGCTCCTGTGCGTTGAGCCGAGGTGATTTCGAATTTCGGCATTGTTCTTGTTGCTGAGTAGTATAGTAGGCAAGACCTTTAAGACGGTGCGGGACACCGGCAAGGATTGAGCGCTTCGGCGCAACTCATATGAGACCTTCACCAGACGTCCCGGGCCGCATTAGGCACAGGCGTCTTTTTTTGTGAAGGGAGCCACATGGAACAGGTTGCACCCAAGGCGACCATCATGGACGGGGCGGCGATGGCGCGAGCCCTCACTCGCATCGCCCATGAGATCATCGAGAACAACGAGGGGGCTGGCAACATCGCCCTCGTCGGCATCGTGCGCCGCGGCGCCAACATCGCCGAGGAGCTCGCCGACGAGATCGAGGCCATCGAGGGCATTCGCCCGCCCGTGGGCAAGCTCGACATCAGCTTCTATCGTGACGACGTGACGCGTCGCGTCGCACCCGTCATCCACAAGACCGAGATCAACTTCGACGTCGATGGCAAGGACATCATCCTGGTCGACGATGTGCTCTTCTCCGGCCGCACCGTCCGCTCGGCGCTTGACGCCCTCATGGACTTTGGCCGACCCGCCACCATCCAGCTCGCCGTCATGGTCGACCGCGGCCACCGCGAGCTGCCCATTCGCGCCGACTACGTGGGCAAGAACGTCCCCAGCTCCCACGAGGAGGACGTCCGCGTGTTCGTGGAGTCCCTCGACGGCCGCGACGCGGTGGAAATCTGGGACATCGAGGCCGAGAAGCAGGCCATCGCCAAGAAGGAGGTCAGTGCCTAAGATGCTCTCCGTACGCAACCTCATCAACACGACGGACCTTACGGCCGACGACATCACGCAGATCCTCGACACCGCCCGTTCGATGGAGGAGATCAACCACCGCACGATCAAGAAGGTGCCGGCGCTTCGTGGCCGCACAATCGTGAACCTGTTCCTCGAGCCCTCCACGCGCACGCGCTCTTCGTTCGAGATCGCCGAGAAGCGCCTGTCGGCAGACTCCCTCAACGTCGCCGGCTCCAGCTCCTCGGTCTCCAAGGGCGAGTGTCTCGAGGACACCATCAAGACGCTTGACTCCTACGGCATCGACATGTTCGTGTGCCGCGCCCGCAACGCCGGCACGGCCGAGCGCATCACCCAGTACACCGACGCCCGCGTCATCAACGCCGGCGACGGCAAGCACGCCCACCCCACGCAGGCGCTTCTCGACCTGTACACGATGCGCGAGCACTTCGGCAAGCTTGACGGCCTCAAGGTCGCCATCGTGGGAGACCTTCTGCACAGCCGCGTCGTGGGCTCGCTGGCCCCTGCGCTTCGCACGATGGGCGCCAAGGTCACGCTCGTCGGCCCACCCACGTTCCAGCTTCCCGACCCCGAGGTCTTTGGCGCCGAGGAGACCTACGACTTCGACTCCGTCATCGAGGACGCTGACGTCGTCTACATGCTGCGCGTCCAGCTCGAGCGCATGGAGGGTGCCACCATCCCCTCGAAGCGCGAGTACAACCGCCTTTGGGGCCTCAACGCCGAGCGCCACGCCCGCATGAAGGAGGGTGCGCTCGTCATGCACCCGGGCCCGATGAACCGTGGCATGGAGATTGACTCCATCCCGGCCGACGCCCAGAACTCGTTCGTGACCCGACAGGTCGCCGCGGGCCTCTACACCCGCATGGCCGAAATGTACCTGCTGCTTGGAGGAGAAGAGAATGCTGCTGATTAAGGGCGCCCACGTCGTTGACCCCCAGGTTGGTCTCGATGGTGTCATGGACGTGCTCATCGAGGGCGAGCGCATCGCCAGGGTTGGCGAGCGCATCAAGGCTCCCGAGGGCGCCGAGGTCGTCGAGGCCGACGGCAAGTACCTCGTCCCCGGCCTGACCGACATCCACGTTCACTTCCGCGACCCGGGCTACGAGTACAAGGAGACCATCGAGACGGGCTCTGCCGCCGCTGCCGCCGGTGGCTTCACCGACGTCGCCACGATGCCCAACACCGACCCGGTCGTCGACACGGGCGAGGGCATCCGCTACCAGATCGCCAAGGGCGACGCGGCCGGCCTCGTGCACGTTCGCCCCATTGGCGCCTGCACCCGCGGCGAGAAGGGCGAGGCGCTCGCCGAGATCGGCGACATGGTCGCCGAGGGCGCCTGCATGTTCTCCGATGACGGCCACGGCGTCCAGAGCGCCGGCATGCTGCGCACCGTCATGGACTACGTGCGCCAGTTCGACCGCGCCGTCGCCTGCCACTGCGAGGTCCGCTCGCTCACCGAGCACGGCATGGTGAACGAGGGCCGCGCCAGCACGCGCCTGGGCCTTGCCGGCTGGCCCGCCGCTGGCGAGGAGATCGAGATCGCCCGCGACATCGAGCTGTGCCGCCTCACGGGCTGCGCCCTGCATATCTGCCACATCTCCACGGCCCATGGCATGGAGCTCGTGCGCGCGGCCAAGGCCGAGGGCCTGCCCGTCACGGCCGAGGTGTGCCCGCACCACCTGTTCCTCGACGAGTCCGCGCTCGATGACACGTATGACACGAACCTCAAGATGAACCCGCCCCTGCGCACGGCCGAGGACGCCGCCGCGCTGCGCGCCGGCATCGTTGACGGCACGATCGACTGCATCGTCACCGACCACGCCCCGCACGCTCTCCACGAGAAGGAGTGCGAGTTCGAGATCGCCCCGTTCGGCGTCGTGGGCCTCGAGACGAGCCTTCCGCTCATGCTCACGCACCTCGTGGCCTCCGGCAAGATGAGCTGGCAGCGCCTCGTCGAGGTCATGTGCGTGAACCCGCGCAAGGTCGCGCGCCTGGCTCCCGTCAAGGTCGAGGCCGGCTCGGTCGCCGACCTCACGCTCATCGACTCGCAGGTCGCCTTCGAGGTCACGCCGGAGCTGTTCTGCGGCAAGCAGCACAACTCGGCGTTCATGGGCGCCAAGCTCACGGGCCGTGCCACGGACACCATCGTCGCCGGCAAGCACGTCCTCAAGGACTGCAAGCTCGCCTAGTTTTACCTCGCGCGCCCCGGGAGGCTTCTCTCGGGGCGCCGTCGCGTATCATTCGGCCGTCTCATGCGGCCTATTGCCCGAAAGGAGAGACATGGCCTATCCCACTCCGTCGCCGGCTCGCATCCACGACTTCACCGTCGTCTCGAACGAGCCCGTGGCCGAGGGCGTCTATCGCCTCACCATCGAGGCCCCGCGTCTGGCGGCAGCTCTCGAGCCCGGTCAGTTCATGAGTTTCGAGGTCCCCGGCGATACCCGCCAGCTCATTCGCATTCCTCTCTCGTACTCCTCCGCTGATGCCGAGGCCGGCACTGTGACCACGTACTATGCGGTCGTGGGCGATGGCACGCGTAGGCTTTCCGCCATGGGTGCCGGCTCTACCTCGACGGTACTTGGCCCCGGTGGCCACGGCTGGAGGATGGACAAGGGCGCGAAGAGGGTCCTCGTCGTTGCGGGCGGCATCGGCATCACGCCTGTCATTGCCGCTGCTCGCTTCGCCGCTGACAATGGTGCCGAGGCTGACGCCGTCGTTGGCGCCCTCACTGCCGCCAAGATCTGCGGGACCGACGAGCTCGGGCCGCTGTGCGGTGAGGTTCGCCTCACGACTGACGACGGTACGGCTGGCACGAAGGGGTTCGTGACGGCCGAGGTCGAGCCTATGCTCGCCACGGGTGCGTATGACCTCGTCCTCACTTGCGGTCCCGAGCCCATGATGCGCGCCGTTGCGGCTATCGCCGAGGCTGCCGGCGTCAAGTGCGAGGTCTCCGTCGAGCGCATGATGACCTGCGGCTTTGGCGCTTGCAACACGTGCAACGTCGAGACCGTCTACGGCATGATGGGCGCCTGCATGGCAGGTCCCGTCTTCGACTCGAAGGTGGTGGCATGGTGAGCAAGGTGAACATGGCCGTTGACCTCGGCGGCATCAAGATGAAGAACCCGATCAACACCGCGAGTGGCACGTATGGCTTTGGCTGGCAGTTCGAGGGCTTCTACGACGTGAGCCGCCTTGGCGCCATCACGACGAAGGGCTGCGCCGCCGAGCCCTGGCCCGGCAATCCCGCGCCGCGCATGGCCGAGGTCACGAGCGGCATGATGAACTCCGTGGGCCTTCAGAACCCCGGCGTTCGCGGCCTTGTTGACTCCTATGGCGAGTACCTCCAGCAGCTCTCCGACAAGGGCACCCAGGTGATCTGCCAGGTTGCCGGCCATTCCGTTGACGAGTACGTGCGCGCCGTGGACCTGTTCGAGGAGCTTGCGCCCTTCGCCGCCGGTCTCGAGATCAACATCAGCTGCCCCAACATCGCCGCCGGCGGTTGCGCCATGGGCTCCACGCCCGAGGGTGCCGCCGAGGTGATCCGTGCCGTGCGCTCCCACACGAAGCGCCCACTGCTCGTGAAGATGGCCCCCGCACGCGTCGTCGAGGTTGCCCAGGCCCTCGAGGCCGAGGGTGCCGACGCCCTCACGGTCATCAACTCAATCTCCGGCATGGCCATCGACGTGGACACGCGCAGGAGCCGCCTGTCGCGTCCCACGGGCGGCATGAGCGGCCCGGCCCTGCACCCCATCGCCGTGCGCATGGTGTGGGAGGTTCACAACGCCGTGAACATCCCAATCGTGGGCGTTGGCGGCGTCATGACCGGTCGCGACGCCGCGGAGTTCATCCTCGCCGGCGCCACGAGCGTCTCGGTGGGCATGGCAAACCTCGTTGACCCCACGGCCGCGCCGCGCATCCTCGACGAGCTCACCGAGTGGGCCGAGTCGCAGGGCGTTTCCGACATCAACGAGCTCATCGGCGCCTTCGAGGGATAGGGGACACACATGGGTAGGTTCGACAACCTCTCCACGCGCGACCGCATCATGGTGGCGCTCGACTGCGGCCCCGACGAGGCCCGCGCGCTCGCCGACAAGCTCGAGGGCCACGCCACCTGGCTCAAGGTTGGCATCACGCTCATCTATGACGGTGGCCTCCCGCTCGTCTCCGAGCTGCGCGACCGTGGCTTTAAGGTGTTCGTTGACTCCAAGTTCCACGACATCCCCCACCAGGTCCGCGGCGCGGTCAAGAGTGCGGCTCACACGGGCGCAGACCTCGTGACCGTCCACGGCTCCGGCTCCGAGGCGATGCTGCGCGCCTGCCACGAGGGCGCCGAGGAGGCCCTTGCCGAGTACGGCCGAAAGCCCTATGTCATCGCCATCACCGTGCTCACGAGCATGGACGCCGACGAGCTCGCCAAGGTGGGCGTCACGCGCCCGATTCCCGAGCAGGCCGCTGCCCTCGCAAAGCTCGCCGTGGACTCGGGTCTCGACGGCATCGTCTGCTCGCCGCGCGAGGCCCGCGAGATGCGTGAGCTTCTCGGTCCCGATGCCCTCATCGTGACGCCCGGCGTGCGCCCGGCTGGCGCCGCGCTTGGCGACCAGAGCCGCGTGGCCACCCCAGCCGCCGCCATCGAGGCGGGGGCGAGCCACATCGTGGTTGGCAGGCCCATCACGCAGGCCGCCGACCCCGTCGCCGCCTTCGAGGCGATCGTCGACGAGCTCGAGCGCGCCTAGTCCGCCTTGCGTTTAAAAGGGCTCCCCGCAAAAAGGCCACAAAGTGTCCATCCGAGTGCAAAACTGGTGGTAAATTGGCCAAAACGGGGAGCATTTTATGTCTAAGTTCTTGCAAAACGGCAGCTCTATTGCCATAGTTGCATACAGCCGATTCCGGGGACCTACCTGTTCCCTGCGGTTCCTTTGATTGTTAGTTCTATGTTTGGAGGAAACAATGGCTCTCCCTCAGCTTTCCGAGGAGCAGCGCGCTGCCAACCTGAAGAAGGCCGCCGAGGCCCGTCACGCCCGTGCCGAGCTTCGCGAGAAGATCAAGACCGGTCAGGTCACGCTCGAGTACGTGCTCGACTCCGATGACCCCGCCGCCACCCGCATGCCCGTCCGCGCCCTCATCGAGTCGCTCCCGGGCTACGGCAAGGCCAAGGCCGCCAAGATCATGGACGAGCTCGAGATTTCCCCGAAGCGCCGCGTCCAGGGTCTCGGCCTTCGCCAGCGTGAGGCCCTCCTCGAGATCCTCTCGAAGTAGTGTCGCGCACACCCAGACTGTTCGTCGTCTCCGGACCGTCGGGCGCGGGTAAGGGCACGCTCGTCTCCCTTGTGAGGGAGCAGCACCCCGACCTGGGCCTGACGGTCTCGGCCACAACGAGGCAGCCACGCCCAGGTGAGGTGGACGGAGTCTCGTACCACTTCCTTAGCAAGGAGGAGTTCGCCAGCCGCGTCGAGGCCGGCGAGTTCCTCGAGTGGGCCAACGTCCATGGCAACTGCTACGGCACCCTGCGCTCGGAGGTGGACCGCAACCTCGAGGCGGGCCGCTCCGTGATCCTCGAGATCGACGTCCAGGGTGCCCTCAACGTACGCAAGGTCTATCCGGACGCCGTCCTCGTCTTCATCGAGCCTCCCTCCATGGAGGTGCTCGAGCAGCGCCTTCGCGGGCGTGGCACCGAGGACGAGCAGAGCCTCGAGCTGAGGCTCGCAGACGCCGCCGGCGAGATGGAAAAGGCCAGCGAGTACGACGAGCGCATTGTCAACGATGACCTTCAGGAGGCTTGCGCGGATCTGCTCCGTGTTCTTGACTCCCATGAGATGAATTGAGGTTCCCAAGCAATGTCTGTCATCAAGCCTGAAATCGACGACCTGCTGGAGCAGACCGAGCACAACCCGTTCCTGCTGTGCTCCGTTGCCTCCAAGCGTGCGTGCGACATCAACAACATGCTGCGTGGCCAGCACCTTCGCGTGACGGCCATCCAGGACGTGGACGACATCACGACCGTCGTCTCCGGCCAGGACACGACCTCCATCGCCATGGATGAGATTGCCAACGGCACGCTTGGGTACGTCAAGGAGGACTTTGACGAGGCCATCAAGGACACCAACACCAAGATTGGCGAGTAACCCGTGACTTCCAAAGTCTGCCTCGTCCACTATCACGAGATTGGCCTGAAGGGCAAGAACCGCTCTACCTTCGAGCGCCAGCTCATCACTAACCTCAAGCGCGCCCTCAAGGGGCGTTCGGCCCACGTCGAGCGCCTTGCGGGCTATGTTCGCGTCCACTTTGAGGACGGAGCCGTCCCACAGGACGTCCCTGGCCTCATCGCGCGCGTTCCCGGTGTGGCACGCGTCTCCGTCGCCTTCATGTGCGAGCGAGACCCCGAGCAGTACAACGCCGCGGCGATTGAGAGCCTGAAGGGTTGCGAGCCCTTCGAGTCGTTCAAGGTGCACGGGCGTAGGTCGAACACGGACTATCCCATTCACAGCATCGACCTCAACCGTCAGGTCGGCGCCGTGCTGTGTGACGCCTTCCCTGAGAAGAAGGTTCAGATGCACCAGCCCGACGTCACGGTCAACGTGCACGTCGTGCAGTCCGACGTCTACGTCTACGCCGATGCCGCCTCCATGCGTGGCGCCGGTGGCCTTCCCGTGGGCACGGCCGGCAAGGTGGTGACGCTGCTCTCGAGCGGCTTTGACTCGCCGGTTGCCACGTGGATGGTGGGACGCCGCGGCGCCACCTGCATTCCCGTGCACTTTTCGGGCAGGCCCATGACGAGTGATGCCTCCGAGTGGCTTACCCAGGACATCGTTCGTGCGCTCGAGCCCGCCGGCGTCATCGGCCGCCTGTACGTGGTTCCCTTCGGCGAGTGCCAGCGAGAGATCTCCCTCAAGGCCCCGCAGTCGCTTCGCGTGATCATGTATCGTCGCCTCATGTTCGAGGTTGCCCAGGCCGTCGCCGAGCTCGAGGGTGCCAAGGCCCTCGTCACCGGCGAGTCTCTTGGCCAGGTTGCCTCGCAGACGCTTGACAACATCACCGCAACGAACGACGTCGCGCGCATCCCGGTGTTCCGTCCGCTCATCGGCACGGACAAGATCGAGATCATCGATCGTGCCCGTCAGATCGGAACGTATGACATCAGCGCCCAGACCGCGCCTGACTGCTGCACGCTCTTCATGCCGCGCCGTCCCGAGACCCATGCGCACCTTGACGCAGTTCGTCGTGCATGGGAGACCTTCGATCACGATGCCATGGTGAAGCACCTCATGGAGACGATCGAGTACGTCGACTTCGACACGTGCCCCTCGTATCGTCCACCTCGTGAGCTCAAGGCGAGGCATCGCGAGCTGGCTCCCGCAGAGTGGCCACAGGGTTCGGACGAGTAGTCCCTTGAATTAGTTTTGAACATCTCCTGGTAGATGCAGATGCCCGATTGGCTTTCAACAGCTGGTCGGGCATTTTTTGCATCGATAGCGGCAAATCCTGTTGGATTTCTGCAAGGTTTGCGTTTGACGGCGCGGGACTTTCTTGGCGATTGCAGCGTATGGCAGCTCCTCCTTGGTCAGGATGAGGGCAAGGAGGTGGTTGGGATGGCGCAGATGCGTGGCAGGGGAGCGGGCCATGATGTTCGGGGCGGGGTGTTCCTCGTCATTGTGGCCGTTGTGGCCTTGGTTGCTTTTGCCTCGCTCATGCTGCTGAGGCCCTCTTCTGGCATGACGGTCGAGCGACAGGCCGAGACCGAGCGCCCACAGACGGCGATCGCGGCGACGACGACCGATCGGTTGGTGGTGGTCGTGGTCCACGTTGACGGCGCTGTGGCCAATCCTGGTGTCTATGAGCTGCGGTCTGAAACCCCGCGCGTGGGTGATGCGGTCGATGCCGCTGGCGGGCTTGCCGAGGGGGCGGACACGACGTCGATGAACCTTGCCGCGCCGCTCGGGGACGGGCAGAAGGTGCATGTTCCCCTGCAGGGAGAGGTGGCTCCTGTGGAGGCCGGAGACACCGCTGGTTCGGCCCCGGCCGGCTCCTCGGACGTGGGCTCATCGCTCGTCAACATCAATTCCGCCACGGTAGAGGAGCTGGACGGCCTGCCTGGAGTGGGCCCGTCAACGGCTGCGGCCATCGTCGAGGACAGGGACGCCAACGGCCCCTTCTCCTCTCCCGAGGACCTCATGCGCGTGAGCGGCATTGGGGAGAAGAAGTTCGCCAAGCTTCGCGACCACGTGTGCGTGTGAGCGGCATGGATCGTATTGGGGAAGCTTGCGAGGAGGGGGCGTTTCCGTACCGTCCCTATGTCCCTCCCATGTTCGTGGGCATGGTCGGGCTCGTCATGTGCGACGTGCTCGTCTTGCGTGGAGTCGTGGACATTGCCCTGGCTGTGCGCGCGGCGCTCGTCTGTCTTTTCACTGGTCTCGTGCTCTTGCGCTCGGGACACATTCGTGCCTCGCACATCGTAATCGCCCTGGCAGCGGGCCTCTTTGTGGCCGGCATATGGTCAAGCGTGGCGCTGGCGCGGCTTGATGCGGCGATGACCGAACTGGCCTCGACTCCCGTCTCCCAGTGCTTGATCACCGTTGAGGGTGACGCAAGCGAGAGCGAGGGGTCCTGGACCGTTCGTGCGCGCGTGCGTCTCCCGCAGGGCGGGGAAGCTCGCGTGTGGCTCACATCTCCAGAATCCGTGACACGGGGAGAGACCCTGCGTGTCATCGGGCGTTATACGGCCAACGGAGATGACGAGTGGGGTGTGTCGAGTCGGTCGCAGGGAATCGCCGGAAGGGTGAAGGCGGTTCGCATCGTCGAGCGAGAGCCGGCGAGTGGCGTGGTGGGCGCGCTTGCCTCTATGAGGGAGCAGATGGTCTCAACTATTGCTCCCGAGAGCGGAGATGGCCAAGCGCTTCTCGCAGGTGTCGTTGCGGGAGACAGGCGGCAGCTTAAGGCGAGCGGTGCGAGCGACGTGTTCTCCTCTGCCGGGCTCTCTCATCTCATTGCCGTCTCTGGCGCTCATCTCGCTGTCGTTGCGGCCCTCGTTGACGGGGTCCTTCTCGTGACTGGCGTCTCGAGGAGAGCTCGCTCTGGGTGCTCCCTTCTGCTTTCTGGGTTGTTCGTGATGGCTTGCGGCTGTCCGATGTCTGCCTTGCGTTCGTGGGCCATGCTCGTTGCCACTACGCTGGGGAGGGGAACGGGCCGCCGGGGGCATGCACCCTCCGGCCTTGCGCTCGCGGGCATCGTTATGTGCCTGTCCGATCCGTTTTGTGCTACTGACTTGGGGTTTCAACTGTCTGCACTCTCGGTCGCCGCGCTGTCTCTGCTCTCGCGTTACGTCGGATCAGTGCTTGATGTCCTAGCGCCGCTCCGCAGCTATCGAGACATGCGACTCGTGCCTCGATCGCTTCGGCCGGCCGTCTCGAAGATACGGAGATATGTTCGCGCGTCTCTCGTGGCCTCGCTCACGTGCCAGATGGCGACGTGGGCGCTCGCCGTCACCACCTTTGGGAGGCTGTCGCTCGTGGCTCCGCTCGCAAGCGTCGTCGTGGGGCCACTCCTCTCGCCGCTTGTGCTTGTGGGCCTTCTGGCCTGTCTGCTTGCACTCGTTCCACTCATCGGCGATGTGGTCATGGCTGCTGCGGTGGCGCTTTCCTCTGGCGTCGTCGGACTCGTACGACTGCTGGCGTCCATTCCGTTCGCGAGCATCCCAGTCGTTGCCCCGCCGTGGCTTCCGCTTCTCTCCCTGGGTATGGGTGCGCTTCTGCTTGTCTGGTGGCCAAGGCCATCGCGCTGCCTCCTCAGGCGGGGAGCCGCGGCGCTGACCGTGCTCCTCGTTGGGGTGTTCCTAAGGCTCTACGTCCTTGTGCCTCCAAGCGTCATCGTGCTCGATGTGGGCCAGGGAGACGCCATCCTCGTGCGGGACGGCCCGCATGCCCTGCTTGTGGACACGGGACCCTCGGGTGCCATCGCCGAGGCGCTCGCTCGTCAGCATACGCTGTGGTTGGACGGGGTCGTGCTGACCCACCTGCATGACGACCACGTGGGTGGCGTGGGCGACCTCGCCGGGCTTGTGCCTACCGGGTCACTCTACGTTGGGGACGGAGTGAGCGGGGAGCTTGACGGGGATCTTGGGGGCGAGGTGAGACTGCTCGTAGGAAGCGGGGCGAGCGAGCTACGTGCGGGTGATGAGCTTCGCCTCGGTGGATTTACGCTTGCGTGCCTGTGGCCCAAGGATGCCACGTCGGGCTCTGAGAACGAGGACTCGGTCTGCCTTCTCCTGACGTATGGCGAGGAGGAGGGTGCTCTCAAGATGCTGCTCACGGGCGATGCCGAGTCAGACGTGCTTGCCCAGATTGTGGACGAGATTGGTGACATCGACGTCCTTAAGGTGGGGCACCATGGCTCGCGCGTCTCGATCACGGAAGGGGAGGCGGCCTCCCTGCGCGCCGAGGTGGCCGTGGCGAGCGCTGGCGAGGGAAACTCCTACGGGCACCCCACGCCCGAGTGCATGGAGGTCCTTGAGACCAGCGGCTCATGGTTCCTCTGCACGAAGGACCATGGGGACGTCACGGTGACGCCCGGGGCCTCAGGCGTTGGCATCGCTCTCGAGAGGTAGGGGAGGCGAGGGGTACAATCTGAGGGCAAACTACCTTGGAGGACGAATGGCCGAACTTTTGCCCGCATATCTCATCGTTGGCGCCGACGAGCTCAAGCGCGACGCGGCCGTGCGCCGCCTGCGCTCTCGCGTGCCCCAAGACCTTGCGGACTTCAACCTCGACGAGCTTGACGCGCATGCCATCGAGGAGCCCGACCAGCTCATATCCTCCGTTCAGACCCTGCCCTTTGGCGCCGACTTCCGCCTGGTGATCGTCGATGGCGCCGAGGGGCTGGCGAAGCCCGTCTCGGAGGCCGTGGTGGCCTACCTTAAGGATCCAAACCTGCAGTGCGTCCTGTGCCTCGTTGCCGAGAAGCTCGCAAAGAACACGAGGCTGTACAAGGCCGTGGCCAAGGTGGGTCCCCATTCCGTCATCGACTGCGCCCCGCTCAAGCGCTGGGAGCTTCCGCCCTATGTGGTGAAGCTCGCCGGCAAGCACGGCCTTTCCATGGACGCCTCCGCGGCCCAGGAGCTCGTGGAGCGCGTGGGCGAGTCAACGGTTGCCCTCGACAACCAGATCTCCACGCTCGCCGAGCTCGTGGGGGCCTCCGGCCGCATCACGCTGGCAGACGTCGAGGCCAACGTGGCGCAGGTGGCCGAGGTGAGCCCCTGGGCGTTCGCGGACGCCGTGTGCGAGAGGAACGCGCCTCGTGCCATGGAGCTGCTGGGACTCATGAAGGCCCCGTCGCTCGTGTTTCTCCACTCCGTGCTCGTGGGAAGGCTTCGCGAGCTCATCTGCGCCAAGTCCCTTGACGCGCGCGGCGCCGCAAGCAGCCTGGCCCATGAGCTGGGCAGGCAGTCCTGGCAGGTGAAGAACCATGTGCGCTGGGCGCGTGCGTTTGGCATGGACGAGCTCGTCGCCCTTCTCGCCCAGGCGGCCGAGTGCGAGCGCGCGCTCAAGGGAAGCGCGGACTCCGATACTGCCCTCACTCGCTTCGTCCTCGCCATGGCGTCTCCCCGTGCCGCACGGGTTTCTCGCGACGTCCGCTAAGCCTCGCCCAGCTCATGCTGGGGCTCGCATACTCTCCACAAAGAAGGAGCCCCGCCGGCCAGCACGCCGACGGGGCTCCTTAGATTCGCTGTTGCGAGAAGCTACTTGATGGTGTTCACGAGCTTCTGGACGCCGCTCTTGCGCTGGGCAGCCTGGTTCTTGTGGATGACGCCCTTGGAAGCGGCCTTGTCGAGCAGCTTGCCGGCCTTGTTGGCCTCGGCCTGAGCGAGCTCGGCGTCGTTGGCCTCGACGGCGGCACGGACACGCTTGACAGCGGTCTTCAGCTCGGAACGGACGGCCTTGTTGCGCATGCGAGCCTTCTCGGCGGTGATGATGCGCTTCTTCTGCGACTTGATGTTAGCCACGTGCAGATCCTTTCGATTTCTCTTCTTTGAGGCCTCTGTTGGCGTTGGGAGTGGGGCTTCCAACGCCTGACACGGCAATCAAGTTCGTGAGTATAGCAGACGCAAGGCCTCCGCGCATGCGAAATGCAAAGAACTCGCAGGTGCGCCAAAGAAATACGCTAGAATCGAGCTCATGAATACACACGATACCTCACACATCAGGAACTTCTCCATCGTCGCGCACATCGACCATGGAAAGTCCACCATCTCTGACCGCATCCTCGAGCTCACGCGCACCGTGGACGAGAGGGACATGGAGTCGCAGCTGCTCGACACCATGGACATCGAGCGCGAGCGTGGCATCACCATCAAGAGCAACGCCGTGCGCGTGATGTACGACGCCGACGACGGGAAGACCTACCAGTTCAACCTCATTGACACGCCGGGCCACGTCGACTTCACCTACGAGGTCTCGCGCTCGCTCGCGGCGTGCGAGGGCGCGGTGCTCGTCGTCGACTCCACGCAGGGCGTCGAGGCCCAGACGGTCTCCAACGCGAGCCTGGCCATGAACGCCAACCTCGACATCGTGCCAGCCATCAACAAGATCGACCTTCCGAGCGCCCATCCCGACGAGGTGAAGGAGGAGATCGAGGAGGACCTCGCGATTCCGGCCGACGACGCCGTGTGCGTCTCGGGAAAGACCGGCGAGGGCATCCATGACCTGCTCGAGTCCATCGTGTTCCTCATCTCTCCTCCCACGGGTAACTACGACGCGCCGCTCCAGGCGCTCATCCTCGACTCGTACTTTGACGAGTACCGAGGCGTCGTGGCGACGGTCCGCGTGTTCGACGGCCACATCTCCAAGGGCGACGACCTGCTCATGATGCAGGGCGGCGAGCGCTTCCTCGTCGATGGCGTGGGCGTCAAGCGTCCCGCCGAGGTGCTCGTGGACGAGCTTGGCGTGGGCGAGGTGGGCTTCGTCGTCACGGGCCTCAAGGACCCCGAGTCTGTGCGTGTGGGTGACACGCTCACCTATGTCGAGCGCCCCTGCGCAGCGCCGCTGCCGGGCTATCGCGAGGCCAAGCCCATGGTCTACACGGGCCTGTTCCCGGTTGACACCAAGGAGTACGAGAACCTCCGCGACGCGCTCGAGAAGCTTCACGTCAACGATCCGTCGCTCACGTGGTCTCCCGAGACGTCCGTGGCCCTTGGCTTTGGCTTCCGCGTGGGCTTTCTGGGTCTTCTGCACATGGAGGTCGTCAAGGAGCGCCTCGAGCGCGAGTTCAACCTCGACCTCATCGCGACGAGCCCCTCGGTCGACTACCACGTCTTCAAGACGGACGGTGAGATGGTCTGCGTGCGCAGTCCGCAGGACCTGCCCGACGTCACGTGCATCGACCACATCGAGGAGCCCTACCTCAAGGCCAAGATCATCTGCCCGCCCGAGTTCACGGGTGCCGTCATGCAGCTTGCCATCGAGCACCGCGGCGTCACCACTGACATGATCCACCTCACGCAGAAGTCCGTGGAGCTGCACTTCGACATGCCGCTCGCCGAGCTTATCCTCGACTTCTTCGACCAGCTCAAGAGTCGCACGAAGGGCTACGCCTCGCTTGACTACGAGTTCTCCGAGTACCGCGTGAGCGAGCTCGTGAAGCTTGACATCCTGCTGTCCGGCGACGAGGTGGACGCCCTGTCGTTCATCGTCCACAAGGACAAGGCCTACCAGCTCGCGCGTGGCCTGTGCGACAAGCTCAAGGAGATCATTCCCAGGCAGCAGTTCGAGGTGCCCATCCAGGGCGCCATCGGCAACAAGATCATCGCCCGCTCTACGGTCAAGGCCATGCGTAAGGACGTGCTCGCCAAGTGCTATGGCGGCGACATCTCGCGCAAGCGCAAGCTGCTCGAAAAGCAGAAGGAGGGCAAGAAGCGCATGAAGGCCATCGGCTCGGTCGACGTGCCGCAGGAGGCCTTCATGGCGATTCTCAAGGTGGACGAGTAAGTGGCCCGCACCTCCCAGATCGTGGCAAACCAGGCGCGCCTTGCCCACAGCGACGAGGCCTCCCGCGTGATTGCGGCGGGGGCGGCCTCGGCGGGCCTTGTCTGGCCACCCGAGCCCTTCTGCCCCGCGGGGACGCTTCGCGAGCGCCTCTGCACCTCGCCCTTCCTCATGGCGCCCATGGCAAGCGTCACCGATGCGGCCTATCGCATGATGGCTCGCGCGGGCGGCGCGGCCCTTGCCTACACCGAGATGGTGAGCGTGACCGGCATCCACTATGGCAGCGAGAAGACCTGGTCGCTCGTCGAGCCCAACGTGGCCGAGCCCGACCTTGCCGTCCAGCTGTTCGGTGTCGACCCGGAGCACTTCCGCGAGGCGGCCTGCCGGCTCGGAGAGCACGTTGGCGACAGGCTTGCCCTCGTTGACGTGAACATGGCCTGTCCCGTGCCCAAGGTCACGCGAGGCGGCGCGGGCTCTGCCCTTCTCGACGATCCCGAGCTTGCGGCCCGCATCGTGGGCGTGCTGCGCGAGGAGCTCAGCGTGCCCGTCACCGTGAAGATTAGGCTTGGCCGGGTGCCCGACCACCTCGTGGGCGTTGAGTTCGCACGAGCCATGGAGGCTGCCGGTGCCCAGGCCATCGCCGTCCATGGGCGCGTTGCGTCGCAGATGTACCGGGGCCAGTCGAGCGCGGCGGCCATCGCCCAGATCGTTGAGGCCGTGGACGTGCCGGTCATCGCATCGGGAGATGCCCTGGACGCTCGTCGTGCGGCCTCGCTTCTGCGCGAGACGGACGCTGCCGCCTGCTTCGTGGCGCGCGGCAGCTATGGCGACCCCTGGGTCTTCTCGAACGCGAGGCGCGTCATGGCCGGGCTGGAGCCGACCGAGGTGACGCCTTCCATGCGGCTCAACGCGTTTCGCCTGCACGTACGTCTGCTGGGTGCCACGGGCGCCCACATCGCACGTGCCCGCAGCCTTGCCGGCTGGTACCTGCGCGGCGTTCCCGAGGCTGCCGCGTGGCGTGAGCGAGCCATGCACTGCGCCGCGCTTGACGACTACCTCGCCCTGGCAGACGAGCTCGAGGCGTCGCTGTGATGCCTGGCATTCGCGCCCTCTACCTGCATGTTCCCTTCTGCGCCAGGCGCTGCCGCTATTGTGACTTCTCAACGGCGGCCACGCGCCACGGAGACGAGCGCATGGGGGAGTACGCTCGCTCCCTCTCCAACCTGGCCTCAGAGGCTCGCGAGCTTGGCGTGCTCGGCGACCTTGCCACGGCATACGTCGGCGGCGGAACCCCGACGATGCTGGGGTCCGCCTCCCTGGCCCTGCTTCTCGACGCATGCGGGCCTGGCATCTCCGAGCTCACCTTCGAGGCGAATCCGGAGTCACTTTCGGATGACATTCTGATTCGCGCGCGCGAGCATGGGGCCACGCGCGTCTCCATCGGCGTGCAGAGTTTCGATGACCGCGAGCTCGCTGGTCTTGGGCGCATCCACGACGCGGGGCTTGCCCGTAGGCGCGTGGCGGCGGCCGTGGCAAGTGGGCTGGACGTCTCGGTCGACCTCATGTGCGGCATCCCATACCAAACGCCTGCGAGCTGGCGGTGCTCGCTCGAGACGGCCGTGGGGCTTGGTGTGGGGCATATGAGTTGCTATCCGCTCATGATCGAGCCGGGCACCCCCATGGAGCGCCTGTGCGAGGATGGGCTCCTTCCCTGGCCCTCGGACGACACCGAGGCCTCCGACATGGAAGCCGCGCTTGACGTGCTCGGACAGGCCGGCTTTGCTCGCTATGAGGTCGCAAGCTATGCCAAGCCACAGAGGCGCTGCGCCCACAACATCGCCTACTGGACGGGCGTCGAGTACCTTGGCCTGGGCACGTCCGCGGCAAGCATGCTGGGACGCGCGTCCTACGGGACGCTGAGGCAGCGTGTCGCCAGCCTTCCCTCGCCTTATGAGGAGGCCGTGAGGTTCAGGCTCTCGACGCTCACCGACACAGACGGCATCATTCGCGCGAGGAGCCTGTCCGAGCTCAGCTTCGACGTCGAGCAGCTGAGCGCTCGCGAGGCCGTGGCCGAGGACCTCATGCTTGCGGCGCGCATGACGGACGGGCTTGCCCCGTCGCTTGTGGCCCGCGCACGAGAGGTGCTGGGCGGCTCGCGCGTCGACGCCTGCCTGTCCGAACTCGTCTCGAGGGGCCTGCTCGCAGCGTCTGAAGGTAGCGCGCTCGTGCCCACGCACGACGGCTGGCTGCTGGGGAACGAGCTCTATGGCGCCCTTTGGGACCTTTCATCGGATGAATAGGCCGGTCTTGGCCTTCCAAACTGCTTGTTAGCTTAAAGTAAAGAGGTTTTGTTCGCGGGTCCCTGGTTCAAGGGCGCCGCGGTGAACTACGACGCATCGGAGCCGCCCCGTGTTCTCCTGGATCACCGACATCTTCATGGCCATCATGCGGCCGTGCTACGAGCTCACCCACAACTGGTGGGCCACCATCCTGCTGTTCACCCTCATAGCCAAGCTCGTCCTCATGCCGCTGTCGCTGTGGTGCCAGTGGAACTCCATCGTCATGGTGCGCATGATGCCGGCGCTCAACCGCGTCAAGGTCAAGTACTTCGGCGACCAGGAGCAGATCGGCGAGCGCCAGAGCCAGCTCAACAAGGAGTACCACTACCACCCGCTGCTCTCGCTCATCCCGCTGGCCGTGCAGGTCGTCATCCTGTTCGGCCTGGTCGACGTCATCCACGCCATCGCCGACTCGGGCGCGGCGGGCACCGAGTTCCTGGGGCTCGTCCCCATGGAGGACGGCGGCGCCTCGTGGGCCATGCCCGTGCTCGCCACGCTGTCGGCCGTGGTGATGGGCGTGGCCTCCAACCACATCAACCCGCTGCAACGCGAGCAGTCCCGCGCCGAGAAGAACTCCACCAACGGCCTGTCCATCGCGCTGTCCTTCTTCCTGGGCATCTACGTGTCGGCCGGCATGGCGTTCTACTGGGTGTGCTCCAACCTGCTGTCGATCGCGGTGCAGGCGCTGTGCAACCTGTGCATCCGCCCGGCCAAGTACGTCGATTACGCCGAGCTGGAGGCCTCCAAGGCCGAGCTCGCCGAGCTCAACGCGCTGTCGGCGCGCAAGGGCCCCTGGTGGAGGCCCGACCCGCTCGCCAGGAGGGAGAGGGCCGACTACAAGCGCTTCTTTTCCGTCGTGGGCAAGCACGTCGTGTTCTACTCGGAGCGCAGCGGCTTCTGGAAGTACTTCCGCGGCGCCGTCGAGTGGCTGCTGGCCAACTCCGACGCGTGCGTGCATTACGTCACCGGCGACCCCGACGACCAGGTCTTCGCCTACGCCGAGTCCCACCCGCGCGTGCTTCCCTACTACGTGGGTGACAAGCGCCTCATCACCCTCATGATGAAGATGGACGCCGACGTCGTGGTCATGACGCTCGATGACCTGGACAACTTCTACGTCAAGCGCTCCTACGTGCGCAGGGACACGCGCTACGTCTACGCGTTCCACCACCCCACGTCGCTGCACCTCGTGAGCCACGCCGCCGCCTTCGACCACTACGACGCGCTCATGTGCGTGGGCCCGCACCAGGTGGAGGAGGCCCGCGCCCGCGAGGCGCAGGCGGGGCTGGCCCCGCGCGAGCTCGCCGCGTGCGGCTACGACCTCATCGACACCGAGCGCGCCGACTACCTGGTCCGCGGCCACGCCGCCAACGCACGCCCCACCGTGCTCATCGCCCCGTCGTGGCAGGAGGACAACATCCTGGACCTGTGCGCCGACGAGGCGATCCGCCCGCTACTGGGCCGCGGCTGGAGGGTCGTCGTGCGCCCGCACCCCGAGTACACCAAGCGCTACCGCCCCCGCTGGGAGGCCCTGCAGGCGCGCTTCGCCGACGTTCCGGCCGAGGACCTCTACTTCGAGCAGGACTTCTCCAGCTCCGACTCCATCCTGGACGCCGACGTGCTCGTCACCGACTGGTCGAGCGTGTTCTGCGAGTTCGCCCTCGTGGCCTTCAAGCCCTGCGTGTTCGTCGACACGCCGATGAAGGAGACGAACCCCGAGTGGCGTGACCTCGGCATCGAGCCCACCGACATCTCGCTCAGGAACCGCGTGGGCGTGAGCCTGGCGCCCGAGGAGCTGGAGGGCAGGCTCGCCGACGTCGTGCAGGAGATGGTCGACGACGGCGCCTCGTGGCGCGACCGACTCGAGGCCGTGCGCGACGAGATGATCTACCACCCCGGCCACGGCGCCGAGCGCGACGGTCGCTATCTTCTCGACCTCATGCTCGAGGCCCAGGCCGCCCGCGAGGGCGACGAGGCCGCCGAGCTCGCGGCCCGCGAGGACCGAAGGCAGCTGCTCGCCGACGACGTCATGCTCCCGAGGCTTGGCAAGGGAGGGGAGTAGCGTGGGCAACACCTCCCCCTGTGCCCGGAAGGCAGCGGCCGCGACGGCGCTTGCGGTGCTCGATTGCGTCGCGCTGCTCGCCATGGCCGCCTGCCTGTGGGCCGGGCTCTCGCGCCCGGCGCTCGCCTACGTGGACCCGAGCGTCATGACCTACACGATCCAGGCGCTCGCCGGCGTGGCCGTGGCGCTCTCGGCCGTCATCGGTGTGGCCTGGAGGCGCCTGCGCCGCGTCGTGCTCCGCGTCCTCAAGGTGGACGAGAACGCTGGCAAGACGGTCGAGACGCAGGTGTCTCGCGTCGTTGACGCGAGCCCCGACCTCCCCACGTCCAAGCCCACGACGCTTATGGCCCCCAAGGGCGGTGCCTATGACGGCGCGCCGCTCACGTGGCCCAAGCGCTTTGGCATTGCGCTCGTGGCCATGGCCCTGTTCATGTTCACGAACTTCGTGGCGGCGCCCTATGAGATAGTTGGCGCAAACGGCGACAGCCTGCTGTTCAACCTGCATGACGTATGGATCGTCATGCTCGCGTTTGCCTTTCTCGCGGGAACCGCCGTGGCACTGCTGCTTTCTGCGCTCAGGGGCCGCGCCTTTGACGTGGCGGTGGCCGTCGTGTTCGCGCTTGGCGTCGCGAGCCTCGCTCAGGCGCTGTTCATGAATGGCGGCCTTCCCACGGCGGATGGCAAGGCGGTGGACTGGGGAAGCTTCGCTGGCTCCACTGCGGTGAGCCTCGTCGTCTGGGTCGCTCTTGCCGCTGCCACCATCGTCTTTGTCGTCAAGGTGCCGTCGCTGGGTCGTCTGGGGCTCTGCTCCCTGGCCGTCGTCCTCATGCTCGTCCAGGGAGTGGGCGTCGCGCGTTACGTCAAGCGCGCCATCACGCAACCGGCTGAGTACATGGTCTCCAAGCAGGGACTGTTCGAGGTCTCCGACAAGGGCAACGTCATCGTGTTTATCGTCGACACCGTTGACACGCAGGAGTTCGACACGGTGCTCGCCGACTATCCCGACACGCTCGACAGCTTCACGGGGTTCACGTACTTCCGCAACTCCGTGGGCTCGATGATCCCCACCGCCTACGGCGTTCCCTTCCTCATGACGGGCCAGATGCTCAACGCCGGAGACGACTATGCCTCCTATGTCGACGGACGCTGGGAGAAGGGCAGCTTCATCTCAGACGTCGCCAATGACGCCAACTACTCGGTCTCCCTCTATGCCGACTGCCTCTATACGGGCAAGTCACTCTACGGCGACATGACGGACAACATCCATCCGGCGGCCGACAAGGGCGTGGACGTGTGGGCCACCATTGGGATCCTCTCGAAGGTCTCCCTCTATCGCAATGCCCCCTGGGCGGCCAAGCCCGCCTTCTGGTACTACACGGACGACATGAACCAGGCTGTTCTTGGAATTGGGTCTGGCGAGACTTCCGACTACGACACTCCCTACGTCATTGATGACGGCGCCTACTACGGCGAGCTCAAGAGCCGCGGCCTTTCCGTGAGCGACGAGCAGGACAAGGCGGGCGCGCTCAAGGTCATCCACCTCAACGGCTCCCACGTGCCGTTCGTCTACGACGAGAACATGGACGTTCCCGAGGGTGGCTCCACGATGGAGCAGCAGACGCGCGGCGTGTTCAGGATCGTCGAGCAGTACCTCGACGACCTCAAGGAGCTCGGCGTCTACGACGACTCCACGATCATCATCACGGCCGACCATGGCTACTGGGGCTCCACGCTCCATGGCGAGTCTGCGCCCACGACCGACGACCTCAACCACCCCATCTCGCCGGTCTGCCTCGTGAAGCCCGCCGGCGCCAGGGGCGAATACCAGGTGTCCGAGGCGCCCGTCAGCCACGCCGACTTCCAGCCAACGGTGCTCAAGGCGATGGGCGACGAGGCGGACGCCGCGTCATTTGGCGATGGTACCTCGTACTTCGACGTCTCCGACACGGCACAGCGTCTCCGCTACTTTGTCATGGAGCGCTACGACGGCGTGCACGAGACGACGATGGACCAGTATGTCGTCGACGGCGATGCCCTCGACTTCTCGAATTGGAGCTACACGGGAGTGAGCTGGGGCCAGGGAGACCACTAGGCCTTATCCGCTGCATGCTCTTGCGCCGCGAGCGCAATGCCCCTTGCCGCAAGGGGCAGAAGGCACAGGAAGAAGGGCAGGGCGTACATGCCCTTGGCCTCCCAGAGCGTGTAGACGACAAACCCCATGAAGAAGGCGCAGGGAAGGGCGAGCTCGAGCGTGTTCGCCCTCCTTCTTCTTACCTCTCCGAGAAGTGCGAGGCCACCCGCCGTGGCGCCGAGGTAGACGACGCTCTGCTGTCCGTCCATGACGCACTCGAGGGCGCGCCCTAGGATACCCTGGGGCAGGCTCGCGTCTGCCGGGTCGAACCTGCCGTCGCTGGCGTTCGTGCGCGCCTGGGCCTCGGGGCGCATGGTTCCACATCCCGCGATGTAGAGGGACTGGAACGTTGGGTCGAGCCACTCGGTTGCGAGCTTCTTGCCAAAGAACCAGGCCGCATAGCCGGGGTCGGCTCCAAACGTGGCAAGCGACGCAGTGATCGAGTCCTCGGCGTTGCGCTCCATGGCCTCGACGTCACCCTCGCTCGCAACCTGGCTGTCCAGGGCAGAGGTGCTCCACCAGCCTGGCATGTCGGCGCCGAGCACGCTGTCATCCGAAAGACCCATGGCGATCAAGGCCGTCTTGGGCTGGTTGGCCGGAAGCTCGTAGCCCAGGCGCGCCTCCATGATTCTCTGCGGAATGATGCCTGACGCCTGTGACGCCACGACGAGGAGCACGACAAACGCGGCGGTAGCCCAGGCGTCCCGCTTCCTGAGGCAGTCTATGAGCAGTACGAGCAAGAATCCTATGGCGACGACGACGTAGGTCGACTTTGCGGCTAGGCCAAACGCAAGCGCGAGAAACCCTGTCAGGACGTACAAGTGGCGCCGGGTCCCCGTTTGCTCGCGTGACCTCAGCCACAGGTCCATGGCGAGCAGGGCAAAGAACAGGCCAATCGTGTTGCCATAGGGAAACACCACGAACACAAGCGGGGCGAACAGCGTCAGCGAGAGGAAGGCCACGAGGAGCCTCTCGGCCTTCGGACGGCCGCAAGCCCTAGCCGTGTCCACAAGGACGAGCGACGTTCCCACGCAGCATAGGGCGCAAGCCAGTTGGAACGCCTGGACGTCCCAGGTTCCAAACAGGCGACAGAACCCCTCCATGAGCAGAAGTATTCCGCTTTGGAAGGGGTAGTTCGACAGGTACATGTCTCCAGGGAGCTTCCCGGCAAAGGAATCGCTGTGGGGGAGAAACGAGCTTGTGTCCCCGCGGGCGACCTGCCTTGCGTAGGCGAGGATCTGCGCGGAGTCAGAGAAGCCGTTGTGCTCGGTGGCGTTCATCGCAATCCAGACAACGCAGAACGCCATCGCCGCTGCGCCGAGCGCCGCCACAAAGCCGCGCTCGGGTATCGAGGAGGACCTACGCGCGACGAGAACCGCAAGCGCGGCATAGGCAACGCCGGCAAGAAGCGCCAGGCAGGTCATGAGGGTCCTGCCTGGCGTAAAGAGGTGCCATATGGTCACATGCTCGCTCAGGGGAGCAAGCGATGGGGAGGCGGTGAGGACCAGAGACGTCGCGGCGAGTGCCGCGCAGATGAGCGTGACGAGCGCTATTCCAAGCGTGAGAAACCAGTTGAGCTCTCTTCCCGTATGGCTCCCGGTCCCTTTGGTCTGTCCCTTGAAACCCAAAACGCGCCTCTCCCCTCGTCGCTGCTGTTGCCTAGTCCCTCGTGAGCTTGCGGTGGATGCAGTGGGGCTTGGCGGCCTCCTCGCCCAGACGGCGGACGCGGTCGCGCTGGTAGTCGTCGAAGTTGCCCTCGAACCAGTGCCAGCGTCCCGGCTCCTCGTCCGTTCCCTCCCAGGCTAGGATGTGGGTCGCCACGCGGTCGAGGAACCAGCGGTCGTGCGAGGTGATGACCGAGCAGCCCGGGAAGGCGAGCAGCGCCTCCTCGAGGCTCTCGAGCGTCTCGGTGTCCAGGTCGTTCGTGGGCTCGTCGAGCAGAAGCAGGTTTCCGCCCTGCTTGAGCGTGAGCGCAAGGTTCAAGCGGTTGCGTTCGCCGCCGGACAGAACGCCCGCGGGCTTCTGCTGGTCGGTTCCCTTGAAGCCGAACGCCGAGACGTAGGCGCGGGAGTTGATCTCGTCCTTGCCCACGACGATGAAGTCGTTTCCGTCCGAGACCACCTCCCAGACGCTCTTGTCGGCATCGATGCCGGCGCGCATCTGGTCCACGTAGGAGAGCTTCACCGTCTCGCCGAGCGTGATCGAGCCGCTTGTGGGCTGCTCGGCCTTCGAGGTGGCAAGGGCCGTGTCGCCCGCCTCGACGGCGGCGCCCACGATCATCTTGAACAGCGTCGACTTGCCCACGCCGTTGGGGCCGATGACGCCCACGATGCCGTTTCGAGGCAGCTCGAAGGACAGGTCGTCGATGAGCACGCGGTCGCCGAAGCTCTTGGTGAGGTGGTCTGCCACGAGCACCTTCGTGCCCAGGCGCGGACCCATGGGGATGCGGATGTCGGTGACGCTCACGCTGCGGCCGGACTGCGCCTCGGCCTCCATCTGCTCGTAGCGCTCCAGGCGAGCCTTGTTCTTGGCCTGACGGGCCTTGGGGCTGCTGCGTACCCACTCGAGCTCGTTCTTGAGTCGCGTGGCAAGCTTGGCCTCCTTCTGGCCCTGGGCCTCCAGGCGCGCCGCCTTGGTCTCCAGGTAGGTGGAGTAGTTGCCCTTGTAGGGGTAGAGGTGGCCACGGTCGACCTCGCAGATCCACTCGGCTACGTTGTCGAGGAAGTAGCGGTCGTGCGTCACGGCGAGCACCGCGCCGGGGTAGTTGTGCAGGAACTGCTCGAGCCACAGCACGCTCTCGGCGTCGAGGTGGTTCGTGGGCTCGTCGAGTAGCAGCAGGTCCGGCGCTTCGAGCAGCAGGCGGCACAGGGCCACGCGGCGGCGCTCGCCACCGGAGAGGTGGTCGACGCGCTCGTCGGGGTCGGGGCACTGCAGGGCGTCCATGGCCTGCGTGAGCTGCGAGTCGAGGTCCCAGCCGTTTGCGGCGTCGATCTCGTCCTGGAGCTTGCCCATCTCTGCCATGAGGGCGTCGAAGTCCGCGTCGGGGTCGGCCATCTCGTTGCCGATCTCGTTGAAGCGGTCGATTTTTGCCACGAGGTCGCCGAACGCCATGCGGACGTTCTCAATGACGGTCTTGTCGTCGTCAAGCGGCGGCTCCTGCTCGAGCAGGCCCACGGTGTAGCCAGGCGTGAGGCGGGCGTCGCCGTTCGTGACCTCCTCCTTGCCGGCCATGACCTTGAGCAGCGTGGACTTGCCCATGCCGTTGGGACCCACGACGCCGATCTTGGCGCCGGGGAAGAAGCTCAGGGTCACGTCGTCGAGGATGACCTTGTCGCCGTGGCTCTTGCGGGCCTCGAACATCTGGTAGATGAACTCTGCCATCTGGATACCTCCTGGTAGCGGTGGCTGATGCGTGAGGGGTTGCGCCGCGCTCGGACGCGCAGGCACATATGAAGAAAGCGTATCAGATATGTGCCGGCCGGCATGTGGGCCCTGCGTGTGTTTGGGTAGAATGTCGAGCATACGTGCGCCTCCGAGGACCCCTCGAGGCCCATCGACACGAGACGGGAGCCCATCCGAGCATGGCATCCATGAACGACAAGGACTACTACGCCATCCTTGGCGTCGAGCATGACGCGGACGACGCGACGATTCGCAAGGCGTTCCAGAAGCTCGCGCGCAAGTATCACCCCGACATCAACAAGGAGCCGGGCGCCGAGGAGAAG